>OMAL01000001.1_pt1 | contig 336663 bp, 238 predicted proteins | sample 1644711 | NCBI WGS metagenome assembly OMAL01 (sample SAMEA103958122, study PRJEB25191) | human gut metagenome | biome: human-associated habitat [ENVO:00009003]; feature: intestine environment [ENVO:2100002]; material: feces | place: Germany | collected 2013/2015 | reverse complement strand
ATAGAACATCATCATCAGCCATCTTCTTCTTTCTTAATTAGGGCATTTCTAAATACCTATATCGTAGGTTCTTCTTTTGTTGTAGGTTCTCCTTGCAGGCTGGAACCATAAACCGTTGAAATGCTAAATGTGATACATAAAGCAATCATCAGCATTTTAAATAGCGTGTGTTTTTCCATAAGTTTTTAATTTTTGTTTCTACAAAGCTAAATGTCTTTTTTGACATATCCAAGTACTCTTTAAGAAGAAATGAGATTCAATATATAACTGATTATTAATGCATTAAGTATATACAAGGATGCTTTTTGAGATTTTCCGACCCTCTTTTTGTTCTGTTTAAATAGTAAGTATGTGGTTAATAAAGCTCTCAAACCCTTTTTTCCCGCTCATGGGGTACTGTACTTCTTGGCAAATTAGGCTCATATACCGTTCCACTGAACGTCTTTTTATGTTACCTGCGTATTGAGCTATTTCATCAATAGACAGACCTAAAGCAGCCAAATAGCAAATATCTAGAAACGTTTTATCTAACATAGGGTAGGTCTTATGTAGCTTATCGGCAAAGCCGTTTCTTGATAAGTTGAGCCAATGCTTTATATCCTCTCTATCGTCGGATATATTACAGGGCTTGTTTTGACTTAAGTTTAATGCTACTTGCAGGGCTTTGATATCTTTTTGTTCCACACAATCATAATTACCATAAATAAGTCTGAAACGATTGTTTTGTTTTTCTACCTCTTTTAGTTTTTGGTTTAAAGCTTCAAACTGTGCTTGCAATTTTTCATACTCTTGATGTTGTTCTTTTTCATTTTGCTCTTTTTCTTTTGTCAGTTTATCTATTGTGTTTTGTATTGCCGCATATTCTTCAGGTGACATAAGGACGTCTTTTTCTTGCTTACTTTTTAATGCGTTTATCTGGTCTTGAAGCTCTTTCTGAGTCTTATTGCAAGAAGTGCTCATTTTATCTAAGACCTCGACCAACTCGGCTATTTCTGCTCGCAATTTTTCATTTTCTTCTTTTCTTTTCTTCTTGTATTGAATAAATAGAAACCAAAGTATCCCACTAACAATGAATATTATGAATATAGAGGAATATATTATATTCGTTTGTCGGGATTTTTGGTATAACAATTGCATGTGGTCATATTTTCTCTGCACTTTCAAGACTTCTTGATGCAGGTGGCTATTGTAGATGGAATCCGAGGTGTCTATATACAGACGGGCATATTGGGCGATTTTCTTGTAATTTTCTGCTTTCCAAGCTTCATCATATAATTGATTATAAATATATGCGCGTAGTGATAAGTCTTTGGAAAGCAAAGCATTTTGAAACAGACTGTCTGCGCGTTCTTTTTGCCCTCTCTTTATATATAGTTGGGCTAGTCCTGACATTGTTTTGTAAGGGGGAGAAGCAGGTGATATATGCAAGGCGCATGAGAAAAAGCTTTCGGCTTCCTCATATTTTTCCTGATACATTTTACTGACCGCAATGTTATGGTAAATTTTAGACTGAAGAATACTGTCCTTTAGACTACTGCTAAATTGTAATAGCTTGGTTATACATTGGTTAACACTGTCAGTATCATGGAAAATATGATATAGTTGTAATAAGTTGAGCAAATTACTGGTCTGTGCAGCCGTGTCTTTTCCATCTATATTTGCTTGCACAGCTTTTTGGTAATATTCTTTGGCCAGCTCGAAATTGAAAGAACATTGATTGATATATCCCAAACTGCTATAAATGCGGGCAACATAGTGTTTGTCATTCATGCTGGGAATACATTTTTCTGCTTCTTTATAAGCTAGCAGAGCATTGGGAATGTCTTTGGAATATTCTTCCAATATGCATCCCTTCACATAAAAGGCTGCCCCTTTTTTATCTGCATCATTCTTATCTTTATAATATTCTACTGCGAGGTCAATCATTGACGAATCCGAAGATACAGGGATGTAGCAACGATATTGGGCTAACGAAAGCAGCAAAACATAATCCGCCTGCTCTTTTCCGATTAAGTGCCGGGAGGTAGGGATGGATTCCAGTATATGCAATGCCGAATCGGGGGCAGTCCATATAAGTTCCTCCGCTTGCGACAAGTTCTCTGTGACGTGACGAGTGGAACGGTCGCAAGCTGTACATGCCAATAATAATATAATGGTCAAGTTGAATAGGATGTTCTTTCTGCTTCTCATAGTCCGCTGTCTTTACTTTGCCTATTGATTGGTGCAAAGTAAATACAAAGATTCACAATATCAAAGCCTTGTTTCAAAAAAACTGCTACCTTGCTAAAAGGTCTCATGGGAATATTTGATTCCCCCTTCCTCCTTTCATTAGCCGTTGAAACGTCCTGTTGATAGGGGTTCCGGTTGTGAATGAACATCCTACATTGTCTGCACGTTTAGACTAAAATGTAAGGATGAACGGAGAACAGGAATGACTGACTTGGTGAGGGGGGGGTGATGCAATCTGCCCTTACATGAAAACATGCCGAGCTTTTAAAAAAAGATACCGAGCTTTAAGATAAACATGCCGAGCTTTTTTTAAAACCTCACGGCCTTTTGGCAACGCGTATATTCGCATCGGGCAACGCAAATATACGCGTTAATTTTTTTATTTCTTAATCAGCTGGAAGGCTTTAGCCAAAGCATCTTCCTGTGGCACTGCATAATCGGGCAATGTACCATGTATCTCCTTTTCGTCCGCGCCATATTGCCAAAAACGTTTGAACGAAATAGTGCAACTCAATCCCGACACCGGCAACTTATAATAGATGATATCGCCGAAACTCACATTCATGCCACCGGATTCCTCGCCGATAACCGTCCCCATGCCAAACTCCTTGAAAGCCCAGGCAAACGAACCGGCAGAAGAGAATGTATGATGACTTATCAACAGATATACACTGCCTTCGTAATGACCTTCTTCTTTGGTGAGCGGAGGAATAAGATTTCCTTTTGATTCATCATTATAAAAAGACCATCCGGGAACCATTTGGGTTCTTCCCGTCAAGCGTATGGTGGTGGGCGTGACGCGTACCAGGGCCTTGCCCATTTGCTTAAAAGGCTTGGGAGAAATGTAGCGGAAAAGAACATCTCCTACCATCGAATTACCTCCGCCGTTGTTGCGCAAGTCAATGATTAAATTCTTAATGCCCTTTTCGCGCAGGGTTACAAACATGGAGTCGGCAAACATCTTCATCCGCTGCGGATTATTAAAGCTTCTAAAATCCATAACGGCTACCTTCTTCTTTTCATCCACTTTGAAAGAATAATCCGGCACCCGCGCCTGCTCTTTCTTCTTCGGCATACGGGGAAGAAGTTCCGCCCACGTAGTAGGATGCAAGGTGACTTCAAGTTTCTTTTTGCTATCTTTCATACGATAAACGACATCGTATTTATCTGCGGCATACATCATTTCAAACAATGCCGAAAAATCAGAATTAATACGTTCTATACGGAAGAAATCGCGTTCTCCGCTTGCATAGTCCATCATCGATTCTATCAGTTCCCTACTCTCCTTTCCGTTGATGGAAAGAACTTCCGCATCTTGGGGTATCAGGTTATCAATGCACCCTCTTACACGCAGTGTGTAGTCGGACTTTACATTGACAAACAAGGGGAGCCGAATAGTAGATGAAGTAAAATAATCATTAAAAGGAAAACGAAGCATGGTGTGCCCGTCGCCTAACTTCGTGACCAACGGAGCCGCATACTTAAACAGCTCTACCGTGGTAACAGAATCGGGCAACTGCTGCTTCACCCTATTTACCGATTTAAACCATTCGCTTTGTCTGCACACGGAAAACATATCGGGATGGACTTCGCTGAGAGTATAGACCAAGGCGTCGATATCGAACTGCGCCTGCTTCTTTGAAAGCAATCCGCCGGCAGAGCGTTTCAACATATCCCGCGAGGGTTCTTCCAAAGGATTTGCCGATACCCATTTTATCCGGGTCATGGCGGAATCACCTTGATGAGTGACCACCACAAAATCATAACATCCTTCTTTGGCTACATTGAACCGGATGGTATCTATCTTGCTTCGGAATACAACTTCCTCTCCCGATGTCTCAAATACATCGGGACGAAGAGAGGGATTAATCACCCATGGAATTTGTTGTTCTTTACCATCGACCGTAATGCGCAGCACTTTACCATCGGTTTTAAGTACTTGCATTTGTTCTACTTTCTTTGCTTTTTCTCCAACACCCTGTGCAGCCAATGGGCTTGTCGCGCCGGAAAGACATAGCAGTAATGTCCATCTGAAAAATTTTGTTTGTGTCATGTTGTTTGTTAATTATTTAATAATCCCATACTCAATCCGTGAGTATAGTCTGTGCCAAAGTTATCTTTTTAAATCAATAAAACAAACGGATTGGCGTTTAAATATGGACATTCTGCAATCTTAATAGCGTTCGTGCATCAGTTATCTCCATCCGCAGCAGGAGCAGCATCTTCTTTTCGCATGCTAAACTCACAACCGCAATATCTTTGGTTGTAAAAATCATATTCCTTAATAATGGCAATACGACGCTCGCTCAAACCGCCTTTACGCCAGTTCTGTTCCCAATAAGTAACATCGGGATAGCGGGCAGTGGCATAACGTCCCGCCTCTTCTATCTGCTCCAGGCTTTTCCATCGGCTGGATGCCAGCGTAGTGGTTATCACGGAGAATCCATGCTCGTGGGCATAGCGCGCCGTTTCCAACAGACGCATCTTGAAACAGCGGAGGCAACGCCCTCCACGCTCAGGCTCCTGCTCCATCCCCGACATTTGGCAACGCCAAGCCTCATGGTCATAATCGGCATCTACAATCTCCAACCCCAAGGAACGGGCATAGCGGGTACATTCATCTTTCCTTATGTTATACTCTTCAAGCGGATAGATATTCGGATTACAATAATAGATGACAGGGGTAATGCTGTGTTGCATCAGACACTCAATGATGGCTGACGAACAGGGGGCGCAACAAGTATGGAGCAACACCTTGTCGGCTCCTCCCGGAACTTCAAGTTGGAACTTCTTTTTCATACGGCAAATTTAATAGATATTTGCCATACTGACCAGCGGTTCGTACAATTTTTCAATATCCTTTGCGTCCATTTCTATCTCCACTTGGTCGCCGGGAACAAGTGTCTCACCCGCAGCAGGCAGGGTTTTGTGGTCACGGCGGATGCTGAGAATGATACAGTTGTTGGGTAAAGTCAGTTTATCCACTTCTTTTCCATCCAAATAAGAGCCATCCATTATTTCCACATACAGATGATAACGCGCACCCTCGACTTCAGGAAACTCCGGGTTGTGGTTGCGAAACATCCTGTCATAAAGCAATACATTATAAGGTTTGATTTGAAGAAGTTCCGTAAAATAATAAGTCAGTCCGCCCACTACGATAGAAGGATAAAACACCTCAAAGTGACCTGTTATTTCTGTTATCAGCACAATGGCGGTCAGCGGAGTGCGCACCACTGCTACCAAGAAAGCTACCATCCCGACAAGCATCATATAACTGACATTTTCATACCCTATCACTCCGCGCTGTACCAATACGAGTCCGAATAATTGTCCCAACAAACCTCCTGTCACCAGAGTCGGAATAAAGCTTCCTCCCGGTAATCCTGAAGACAATGAAAGCAAAGTGAATACAAAATGAATCAAAATCATGACGCCGAGCCACCGGATGTCGTGCGTACCGTCCATTCCCTGCATCATCAAAAACTGTTCTCCGCCTCCCGTCAAGTTGGTCTCGGTCAGAGAAATAGCGTATGCCGCAATCAGCAAATACAACATTTTAGTATAGACAGAGAGTTTCAACGTCGGCAACCATCGTTGAAAAAAGGGAACTATAAGCGAATAAAACTTTGTTATGGCAGCAATCACGGCAGCAAAAAGGATATAAAGCTCCGCCTGCCGCCAAAAAGACAAACCGGGAGAGACGGCATTTATCAGATGATAAGGAGTAGTGGGAAACATCCAACTCGCCACACCGCCCGCCACCACGCCTGCCAATAAAGTAGTAATGGCTGTTTTGGGAGCATCAAACCGTTCAATGGATTCGATGACCAACAGAGAAGAAGACAAGGGAGCTGCAAAAGCTGCTGAAAGTCCGGCACCGGCCCCTGCCGCCAGCAACTGTTTTCGTTCACCTTTCAGAATATGTCCCCATCGGGATACCAATGTTCCGATATATGAACCAATCTGAACGGAGGGCCCTTCACGACCCAACGACAGCCCTGCACTCAAAGCTAATATTCCCCCAAAAAACTTTGCTATCAGTTCCTTGAAAGGATGGTCGTAATGAATACGTCCGTTGATAGCCGCCCTTGTCTGGGGAATACCGCCTCCGGCTATCAAAGGCATCTTCTTTACCATCAGGGCAACCCCGATAAGGATGGCCCACAGAGAAAAGAACAAGACAACATGATAGTACCACGGATAATGGGCAGTGAAGAAGGCTTTTCGGATATCAAAGAATTCCCATAACAAATAATGATAGGGCACGGCAATCAGCCCCGTAAGCAAACCAACAAATATACTTACGAAGTAAAGGCGGGCATCAATCAGTTTTAATCTCCAGACACGCCATTTCCGCAGATTGCTCAACTGTTTCCATTTCTGTTTCCACTTGTTCGGTTCCATTGTGAGGAATAAACAAATGAAAAAGAAGAAGGTTTGAAACTATTGACAACCTCAGTCTGTCGGAGAGGAAGAATAAAGATAAATCCTGAAATCTTTTTCTATATTCGTATCCAGTTCTATCTTATAATGTTGGGGATATAATAATTCCAGTTTTTCATATACACTCTGTATTCCATATCCCGGAATAAAGTTTTCCGGGAAAGGCTTTCCATCATCCTTTACAGACAAAAGAAGTATTCCATCAGATATCGAACAAGATATGTTTATTGTCAAAGTTGTCATATCAGATTTCATACCATGCTTAACGCAATTTTCCACTATGGGTTGAAGCAACATTCTAGGTATTTTATAATACTCTGCTTCAACAGGAAGTACAATCGTATAATTCAAAAGTTCACCAAAACGAATCTTTTCAATTTCCAAATATGTTTGTATCATTTCCACTTCCTCTTTCAAAGAAGTCATAACTTGTTGCTCACGGTTCATGCTATACCGAAAGAAACACGAAAGTGCCAGAGCCATTCGCCTAGTCTTTTCACCATCCACCGTGGCTAATCCGGCAATAGAATTAAGAGAATTATATAAAAAGTGAGGATTAACTTTGGCTTGCAATGCTTCAAACTGTGTCTCAATATTCCGCTTCTGATATTGAAGATTCCTATATTTACGATTTTGCCGTTCTTCCCATTTCTTTAAAAGATAAATATACAGATACTTGTAATTCACTATAAGCAGTGATAAGATAATACTTAATACAATCATCTCATCCAAGTATCCCGGAGAGAAAGTATAACTACCGTCCGGAAATCGCTGATGAACAACTTGTTTAATTGGAATATCATCCATTTCCGCCACAATACAAGCAGACAAGAACAACGTAAGCGAACACACTATAAAATCGATGACAGCATAATATACTTTCAAAAGATTTCTTCTTTTATTCGTATAGAACAAATAAAGATTGAAAATCAAAAAAATAAAACCGACTGCCCACAAATAAGAAAGCTTAAGCCCGTTGCCAAGCTGTAGAACCAAACCAACAGAAACTAGAAATAATAGATTTCTTTTATAAATGGCTTTCATTTTTAACATTCCCGGCAAATAAGCCAAAGTATATCCCACAGCAAAAACAAGCATGAATGCGACCAAGAACTCAGTATACAAATTCATAAAAAATTATTATAAGAGTGTTTGTAATTGTTTTCTTACTTCAATAGGATTCGAAGGCGAAGCTGCATTCATAAATGCAATTTTTCCATTCTTGTCAACGATAACATAACGTGGAATAGTCAATATCCCTTTAGAATCCTTAAAAGCAGAATATATGATTTTAGAGGTATGCTTATTCACCCGATAATGATATCCTTCTAAATTATAATAATTTATCATCCGGTTCCACTTCTCGTGCCTTTCATCTCTATCTATAGATAGATACAAAAGTACAATATCTTTTGAATCAGGAAAATGTTGTTTCATAGCTGCTACATTAGAAAATGACTGAATACAAGGAGAACAGGTGGTTGCCCATATATTTATATAAACTACCTTTCCGGCAAACGGACGCATCATATCAGTAAAATCTTCGGGTTCTGTTTCATAACAGACTATCTGTATTTTGTCATTATCGGGTTTCTGATGATAAAGAGCCGAAATCTTAGCCACTTCGGGAAGCAATATTTTGATGTAGGGATTATCGGGAAACAAAGCAATATATTTATCGTATAATGAAGGAATATCCTTACTATATCTTTTTTGAAAAATATCATTGTACAATAAATAGGCGGCTACATACTCCAGATTCTTATCTGAAAGCAAATGGCAATACTTCTCAAACAAAAAGGTATTCACAGACTCTTCGTCTACAGTTTTCGGATTTATTCCATCCAATACAAAACTCTTAATAAAAACATAATCCTCCAATATCTTAGGAAAAAATCCTGATTGTCTAGATATAGAATCCATAAAATGAAAATCCATAGCTTTGAATTCATTCATCCAATCATCCGAGAAATCAGAAGACGCATATAAAGCAATGGCCTTTTTCAGAAACAATGCCTTATATCTTAAATCAATAAAACGTTGTTGTTGCAACATAAATCTTCCGACTGGTATTTCTTTGTTAAGCAGGGCCTCGTCTTTGGCTTTGCGGTCGGCTACAATTGTTTTAAATATTGCCAATGATTGTACCTTTGCAAGAGGGTGATTACGAGTATAAGAATAACTACGGCAATACTCGTCGGCTTTTTCCGCCTCTTCCAGATATAAATTATAGGTCTGGTTATGCCCACTGAAATAGACGCTGTCCCGATATAAGGAAACTGTATCCACAGCCCCGGCAGTTGCATAAACCAATGAAGTTTTACCCTTCCCTAATGAGATTTTATATATAGTCTCATTACAAGGAAGCTCAATCTCTGTCATCTGCCTGCAAGTAACAATGACAGGTGAATATAAGCTATAAAAAGGCAACTGTTTACCGTCCAAAGGCCAATAACGCAATTCAACAGATTCTTTGTCTGTTTTAATAACAAGTTTCTGCGGCCGACCATAAACAAGTGCGGTTACTGATAACAATAAAAAGAATGCAAGGTACTTCTTCATGATTATTTTGTTTTAATTATTTCAAATGCAAAAATAGACTTCAATGACCGCTATGAGAAGCTATTTTCCTTGTACCTGAACAATTCTACAGTAAACCTGAAAAAAGAAAGATTATCCTAGCATAAGTTCCTCTCTAATCTTATCAATATAACTTGTACCGGACGTTATTTTCGTATGATTATGGTCCTTCATTTTCAGTATAAGCCGATTATTAAAGTATTTCTGTATCTCTTCTATTTTTTCTTTGTGAACTATATAAGACTTTTGGACACGAATAAAGTCATCAGGTAACCGTTCTTCCAATTGCTTTAAAGTAAGATTACAAACATACTCTTTTCCTTCATCAGTGATTAAAGAAACATATCCGTCTTTTGCCACACAATAAGTAATTATGCTGCACTGAACAAATACTATTTTTGAACCGATATTTACAGGTATTGCGAATGCTTTTTTAGGAGGATTAAAAAGTTTGCCGAATTCTTGCAATTGGCAAATATCTATTTTCCGCTCTTTGGGAAATAATCTTTCTATTTTTGTCATACATTGGACAAAACGTTTTTCATCAACTGGTTTAAGCAAATAGTCAATAGAGTTTTGATTAAAAGCATCTATTGCATATTGTTCGTATGCCGTACAAAAAACAATGTAAGGCTGATAATCTAAATGATGCAATACATCAAAACCATTCATATCAGGCATTTGAATATCCAAAAACAATAAATCAGGACGCAATCTGTTTATCATTTCAATAGCTTGTTTGCCATTATAAGCCTGTCCGACAAGACTTATATTATCATACTCCTTTATTAAGACTTGAATGGCATAATGGGCAGCTTGTTCATCATCCACTAATATTGCAGAATAAGTAGACATACTTTTCATCACCAACTATCAACTCTATTTAAATAATGGTTTCAACATCTTAGGAACTTCTATTTCGTTCTCCTTCAACTGATTCAAACAAATCTTTCCCTTATCCGATAAAGTAAAATACATCTGCCGCTTGTCTTTATCGCCCAAACTGCGAACTATCAACTCTTTATCTTCTATCGAACGAATCACTTTCGATGTGTGTGAAGCCGATAAACCCGTATGCTCTGATATAGCGCTCGCCGTCAATCTGTCACCTCCGATACAGCAAAGTGCCATTGCTTCATTCAATGATACCCCATGTTGCTCTATCAAGTTTGCTTCCAGTTCAGAGAGAGCTTTAAAAAGCTCTCTCATGACACATATTGATTTTATTTTCTCCATACATTATTTTAAATAAACAAATTCACGTTTGCCTGCTCCGCACGATTCATATAAGTAGCTACACCGCCAATAGTCACATTATCCAACAGTTCCTCGCGCTTTACGCCCATCACGTCCATCGACATCTGACAAGCGATGAACTCGACACCGTTTTGAATGGCCTGTTCTCGCAACGATTCCAGTGAGTCAATGTTCTTCTTATTCATGATATACCGCATCATCCTACTACCCATCCCTCCCATATTCATCTTTGAAAGTTTCAGTTTTAATGAACTGGAAGGAAGCATCATGCCGAACATTTTACCAAAGAAATCTTTCTTCACAGCAGGCTTGTTCAGTTTCTTGATGGCATTCAGTCCCCAGAATGTGAAAAAGATAGTCACCTTCTCCCCGGTTGCCACCGCACCGTTTGCGAGTACAAAAGTAGCCAAAACTTTATCCAAATCATCGCTGAACAGAATAAAAGTTTTCCCTTTGTCCGCTTTACAAGTCTCTGTTGCACATACTTGAGGAATATTCTTTTCTACTACCACCCGGTATTTTCCGCCTTCCGAACGGGCAGAAACAAAACGGTTTCCTGTAGTCTGACACCATGCCTCGGCATCACGGGGGAAACCGGCATCCGTCGCCACAATTTCCAGACGCTCCCCATCTGCCAGTTCTTCCATACTTTTCTTCAGCTTCATGATAGGACCGGGACAAGATATGCCACAAGCATCCACTTTTATTGCTCTCATAGAAGGAATAACAGAAGAAGCAATAGTATAAGCTTCAGCAGAATCTTTACTATGTTCAGAATGATCAACTTTTGAAGAATCAGAACTTGAAGAGCCGGAATTTGAGAACTCCTTCGGTTCGGGCAAAGGAGTCGTTGCCGCTTTATACAATTTCAAACCACCTATCAGATTCTTTACTTCCTTATATCCGTTCTGCAACAATATATTGGAAGCCAGATAACCTCTCAACCCCACTCCGCAATACAGATAGACCGGCTTATCCCGGGGGATTTCTTTCATCCGATCGCGCATATCATCCAAAGGAATATTGACAGCCCCCTTCAAAGCACCGAGCGCAAACTCATCGGGAGTACGGACATCCACCAACGTGACCTTGCTCCAATCGGCAGCCTGCAACTCACGCCAATAAAGAGGCTGCATCTTTCCGTTCAGTATATTTCCGGCTACATATCCCGTCACTGCCACCGGGTCTTTGGCCGAAGAAAAAGGAGGAGCATATGCCTGCTCCAAGGCCATCAAATCATATACAGTTCCGTTATGCTTTATCACTTGCGAGAATTCGTCAATGCGCTTGTCTACTCCGCTATAGCCCACAATCTGCGCTCCGAGCAGTTTGCCATCGGCAGGAGAGAATGTTATTTTAATGGACATCTGTAAAGCATCGGGATAATATCCTGCATGCGAACCGGAATGGATGGTTGCCGACAGGTAATCAATGCCTGCCTGTTTCAACCGTTTTGCCGGAAGACCCGAAGTAGCAACAGTCATATCAAAAACCTTGGCAATGGAAGTACCGATAGCTCCTTCGTAGGGTATCTTATTTCCAAAGACCATGTTATCCGCCACAATACGTGCCTGACGATTGGCCGGCCCCGCCAAGTAATTCAACCACGGCTTCCCGGTCAGCGGATGGCGGAATTCGATAGCATCGCCCACCGCATAAATATGTTCATCGGAAGTCTGCAAGTAATCGTTCACCTTGATGCCGCGCATCTCCCCTACCTCCAGTCCGGCATCTGTTGCCAACGAAGTGTTGGGACGCACACCGATAGATAATAACACCATATCGGCAGGCAGTCTTTCACCCGATTTGAAAATCACTTCCAATCCGCTGGCTGTGCGCTCAAAAGAAGCCACCGCTTTTTCCAGATAAAGCTGCACCCCTTTCTGCAACAAGTGCTCATGCACCAACGATGCCATAGAGAAATCAATCGGCGCCATGACTTGATTTGCCATCTCTACAACCGCCACTTCCGCACCGGCTTCCTGCAAATTCTCCGCCATCTCCAGCCCGATGAAGCCTGCACCGATGATTACCGCGCGCTTCACCTCATGCCTCTGCAAATAGTTCTTGATGGCATCCGTGTCATTCACATTGCGAAGCGTGAAGATTCCTTCATTGTCAATGCCCGGCAAGGGAGGACGGACAGGCGACGAACCCGGAGAAAGTAACAGTTTATCATAACTCTCCGTATAGGTTTTCCCGTCTGAAGTACGAATATCCACTGTCTTCTTTGCAGGATGGATGGCCACGACCTCGGACCGGATACGCACATCGATATTGAACCGCTTACCGAAAGCCTCCGGAGTCTGCACAAACAGTTTTTCACGCTCAGCAATCACGCCACCTATATAATAAGGTAAGCCGCAATTGGCATACGAGATATATTCCCCTTTCTCAAACAAGATGATTTCGGCATCTTCTGTATTTCTCCTGATACGTGCAGCAGCGGTTGCACCTCCGGCTACACCTCCTACTATTATATACTTCATAAGTTCAACTATTTTAATTCAATTAATATTTTCCTTTGGAAACTTTATGCAAACATACATGATATTTCTCACAAACAAAAATTTCCAATGGAAAACATTATCAGGTTAACTCTTTTTAAGAAGAGGTGACTTACTTCCAAGGTCATGACAACCGGTTCGGGCAGGCAAACCCTGCCCCTACAGTTGACAATGTGATAGGCCGGTTTAGTTTTAACACATCCCTACACGATTCAAACCATGAATTCCTTTACTGCTTTTTCCAATCTGTCCAATCCCAATTCTCCGGTCTGCCGCCACAACTGTTCTCCTTTTCTTAAGAATATATAAGTAGGAATATGCACGATGGTATAAAATTCGGCAAGTGTTTTTTCTTCATCCACATTCACCTGCACTACTTCCACCTTCCCTCCCATCAGTTTCTTAAACTCGTCAATAACAGCATGCATACGACTGCTCTTCAATGAATGAATGGAATAAAATTCGGCCATCACCCAATCACCTGAAGTCAATTTCTCTTTATTCCGCTCTTCACGGACTACTTTCTTTTCTTTCATATTGATTCGTTTTAAAAGTTATGTTTGTCTATCAACAAGATTATCGGAAGAAAGTTTGCCACGACAGAAATCGCCAGCAAAGGCTTATACTCTAATTCTTCTACAAAGAAGCAGACATTCAAAAAAGTGTTTATTACCTTTGGGGCAAAATTTAAATAAAACAAGCACATATCATGTTATCCAAAGCAGACTTAACACAGGGAAGCATCACAGGTACCCTGCTACGTTTTACCTTACCTATGATTATAGGCTCACTGCTACAACAGTGTTACAATATAGCCGATACACTGATTGTGGGACAATGTATCGGTTCCGGCGCATTGGCTGCCGTCGGGTCAGCTTACACACTGATGGTTTTTCTTATTTCCATCCTGCTGGGATTGTCCATGGGAAGCGGTACAGTTTTTTCCCTGCAATATGGCGCAGGACGGATGAAGGCTTTACGACGAAGCATTTACGTATCGGCCGTACTCATCGGAACAGTGACAATCGTACTGAACATAGCAGCTCTGTCTTTCATTCATCCCATTCTCAAACTATTACAGATTCCCGATGACATTTATCAGATGATGTATGATTACCTGTGGATTATCTTTTGGGGAATCGGGTTTACTTTTATTTATAATTTCTATGCTGCACTGTTGCGTGCCATCGGCAATGCAGTCACTCCTCTTTATTTTTTAGCGATTTCCGTCGTGCTGAATATCGGACTGGATTTGTTCTTTATCCTGCTACTGGATTGGGGAATCAAGGGAGCTGCCATTGCTACAATTATCGCACAGGGAGTATCCGCACTGGGAATTATGGGATATACCTACGCAAAATGTCCCGAATTGAGACTGCATCGCAACGACCTGCATTTCGACCGCCACTGCCTGAAAGAAATCACTTCGTTCTCCACCCTGACCTGTATACAACAATCGGTAATGAATTTGGGAATTCTAATGGTACAAGGACTGGTCAATAGTTTTGGTTCTATGGTGATGGCAGCTTTTGCGGCAGCAATAAAAATTGACTCTTTTGCTTATATGCCGGTACAGGAGTTCGGAAATGCTTTTTCCACCTTTATCGCTCAAAACTTCGGAGCAAAAAAGTATGAACGAATCCGCAAAGGAGTAAAAAGTGCGCTGATTACAACAATTGTCTTCTCCCTGTTCATTTCTGTTTTGGTCTTCTTATTCGCCAAACCATTCATGCTGATTTTTGTAGCTCCGCATGAAACGGAGATTCTGAATGTAGGTATCGGTTATCTGCGCATCGAAGGAGTATTTTATTGTGGTATTGGGATTTTATTCCTGCTATACGGATACTATCGGGCCATCCGTATGCCGGAAATGTCTGTAATACTGACCATTGCATCGCTAGGAACACGAGTTGCTCTTTCCTATTGGCTCGCTGCCATCCCCTCTATTGGAGTAACCGGCATTTGGTGGTCTATCCCCATCGGATGGTTTATAGCTGATATGATTGGTATTATTTATTATAAATATAGGAAAAAGCTGAAGAGTAACGACATACATTATTCGGATACAGCTTACACAGAAAGAACCTGAATCTGTCCGTGTAAGCCGTATAATCCCTAACCGGAAATCACGAGAAAAAACTTCAACAGTACTCCAAAGAATAAATATATAGCTTAAAAAGGAAACAGCAATGGAAGTACCAGTACCATCACGATACCCATAATAACCTGCAACGGCAAACCTACCTTTACATAGTCCATAAAAGTATATTGGCCCGCAGGCATCACCAATGCATTAGGCGGAGTGGAGAATGGTGAAGCAAAACACATACTTGCCCCTAATGTCACAGCAAAAAGAAAAGGTACAGGACTCACTCCTATCTGTGATGCACTTTGCATTGCGATGGGAGCAAGAAGCACCGCAGTAGCTGTGTTACTGATAAACATCGTCATCAGAGAAGTGGTAAAATAAATACCTGCCATCAAAGCCAAAGGTCCGTAAGCCCCCAACTCGCTGACCAAACTGTTCGAGATATATTCGGAAGCTCCTGTCTTTTCCAAAGCCAATGACATAGGCAGCATGGCAGCTATCAGTACGATACTTTCCCAATTGATAGTCTTGTACGCTGCTTCCACGTTACGAAAACATCCTGTCAATACCATCAAGATACCCGCAATCATTACTGCTGTCACCGGAGCCACCGGAATGAAGTCGAATACCATCATTGCCACCATCAACACCATAATCACCGCTGCCACCGGAGCTTTGTAATCAAGCGTGACTTTTGCAGCCTCGGTCAGCGGTTGTCCCAGCACCACCCAATCGGCATCCTCCTTGCTGAGACGGGCAATATTGCTCCATGTACCTTGTACCAACAATACATCACCGCTATGAATCCGTTCATTGCCCAAGTCTTGTAACAGATACTCTTTCTTACGGCGGACACCCAACACATTCACATTAAACTTATCACGAAAACCTGCTCCCTTGATTGTCTGGTTTATCAGATTAGAAGAAGGCATCAAAACTATCTCGGCAATACCTATATCATAGAAATCCAATGAATTGGCAGAATCTTTCGCTTCTTCCGTGATATGTCCATCCAGCATTTCAAGTAAAAAATCTTCAGCAAACAACTTTATTTTATTGAAATCACCTGTCACATAAAGAATATCCTCTTTTTGCAGCACGGTACTCGGATCTGCCAATTTCTGCGTTATCGTTTTCAAAAAACGATGTTGTGACACATCTCCGCGGCGCACCTCCAGAATATTAAGTCCATACTTGCGACGAATATCGAGTTCAATAATTGTTTTTCCATACAGACGAGAGCCACCTACCACTTTCAATCGAAAGAGATTACTGGACAATCCGTATTCTTTCACCAGTTGTTTCAATGATTTACCTGAATGTACATCATCTTCTTCCCTTTGTCCACGCTTGGAAAGGAACCATTTGCTGAGCGGCATCAGTACCAATGTACCTACAGCTACACAAATCAGGCCAACCGGAAGAAAAGAAAAGAATGAAAGCGGTGGAAACCCCGCCGATGTCAATGCGTTCTGAATGACAAGATTGGGCGGCGTACCGATAAGGGTCATCATACCTCCCATACTGCTGGCAAAAGCCAACGGCATCAGCAGACGACTGGGATTCATGTTGGCACTGACCGCCAGACTGACCACAATGGGCAACATCAAGGCTACCGTCCCCGTATTGCTCACAAAGGCTCCAATAGCAGAAGTTACTAACATAACAAGTAAAAATAGTTTCAATTCACTCTTACCCGCCAACTTCAGAATATGCGAACTGATCATTTTGGCAAGCCCTGTCTGGAAAATCGCTCCCCCAACCACAAACAGACCGACCATCATAATTACCACCGAATTAGAGAATCCGGACAAAGCCTCATCAGGAGTTAATATCTGAAAGACTAGTAAAGCAACCAAGGCACAAAGTGCCACAATATCCGACCGTATTTTACCATTTACAAAAAATACAGCGGAGAGAACAAGAATAATAATGGTTATGAGCATAGGTATTAAATTATTGTTTGATGATGCGTAATCGTATTTGTATAAGTATCATTTGCAAAATTAAAAATATATCTCAAAACAAAAACAAAAGATGAAACGTTTTTGTTACTAAAAGACGTCCTTTCCAAGCTGTTTCATCCAAATTTTATGTATTTTTGTAGTCCTATAGAAAGAACAGACTTACAAATGAGAGAAGAAACAACCTGTAAACCTGATTATTCGAACTCAATGGCAGAACACTTGGGTATCCGATTCATGCCGTCTGCCACCGATGAGGTACGTGCCGAAATGCCTGTCGACCACCGTACTTCACAACCCTTTGGCATGCTGAATGGAGGTGCATCATTGGCACTTGCCGAAATTGCAGCCGGACACGGGTCTATGTCTTTATGTCGCGAAGGAGAATATGCATGCGGCATACAAGTAAGTGGAAATCATATATCATCGGTTCCTGTGGGCGGAAAAGTGATTGCCAACGGTCAATTAATTCATCGCGGCAATTCCTCACATATATGGAACATAGATATCACCACTCCCGAGGGGAAACTTGTTTCTACCATTCGTGTCGTTAACTTCATACTTAAAAAGAAATGAATCTACCTAACAGACATATACAGAATTTATTGGATTGCCTGACACGCAGCCGACTCAGTTTTGCTCTCTATCGGCTGCCCTGGACAGACGAATGCTACTTTGTGCTACAACAATCAGGCGATGTGGAACAGTTAGCGGATATTCGGGAATTAAATAAGAAGAAAGGGTTTGTCATGGCTCCCTTCCTTCAGTCCGACCATCATCCGCTGATAGTGATTCGTCCTGATATCACAGCATACGACTGGGATGAAATCAGCGAAGCCATTTCTTCTTTGGAATGTGCCGATGCCTTGTTGACTTGCAAGAACCAGACCGAAAAGCTGTCTCCTTTCGTTTCGGAAGAAACGGACAAAGAGCGATATACCCAAGCTTTCGAGCGTTTCATCACTCCCCTTCAAAAGAAACATTTCCAAAAGCTTGTCTTGTCACGTTCTTCCACCAAGCATATCAATGACGATTTTTCGCCATTGGCTGCATTTGTCCGTGCCTGCAACAATTATCCACGCATGATGATTTATTTGTGTCATACTCCTGTTTCCGGTACGTGGGTGGGCAGTACACCTGAAATCTTATTGAGCGGACACGGCAAAGAATGGCACACCGTAGCCTTGGCAGGCACCATGCCGATGCAAAACGAAGTCATGCCAATGGACTGGAACAAGAAGAACCAAGACGAGCAAGGTTATGTGGCAGATTACATTCGTCGGATTATCAAGAAATTTGGCAATAAGATGAATGAGAAAGGCCCCTATACGGCCCGTGCCGGACAATTGGTGCACCTCAAAACCGACTTTTATTTTTTATTAAAGAACACAGATAATATAGGGAATCTACTTCAGGAACTTCATCCTACTCCCGCTGTCTGCGGATTGCCGAAAGAAGATGCTTTCCGATTTATCCTGGAAAATGAAGGATATGACCGTAGCTATTATTCCGGTTTTATAGGCTGGCTGGACACCGAAGGACATACAGATTTATATGTCAACCTACGTTGCATGGAAATAAAACCGGGTGAAACCACTTTATACGCAGGTGGAGGAATCCTTGCTTCCTCTGAAATAGAATCGGAATGGACAGAAACAGGAGACAAGATGAATACGATGAAAAGCATTCTTTATCCTGAGTTTATAAACAGATAGCCTGTCACCGTAGGGGCACATGATTGCGCCCGTCCAATAGCATAGCAACATGCATTCGGAAGAATTCAATTCCCTACGGAGCAAAGACGATAAAAGAGAAATATATTTATATTAAAGTAAAAGAATTATGTATTCAGACAAAAAGAACATACTTCAGTTGGCGGCACTTCTCAAGGCACACGGTGTGCGGAAAATAGTGCTTTGTCCCGGCAGTCGTAATGCTGCCATCGTGCATACACTGGCCAATATAGAGGACTTCACCTGTTACTCTGTAACCGACGAACGCAGTGCAGGATTCTTTGCTATCGGGTTGTCGTTACAGGGGGGAGGTCCTGCTGCTGTATGTTGCACTTCCGGTTCGGCACTGCTGAATCTGCATCCTGCCGTAGCCGAAGCCTTTTACCAACAAGTTCCCTTAATTGTCATTTCTGCCGACCGCCCTGCTGCCTGGATAGGACAAATGGATGGACAGACTTTACCTCAGCCGGGGGTATTCGGCCCGTTGGTCAAGATGTCGGTCAACTTACCCGAAGTGCAAACCGACGAAGACGAATGGTTCTGCAACCGTCTGATTAACGAAGCCATACTGGAAACAACTCACCACGGTAAAGGTCCGGTGCATATCAACGTACCTATCTCCGAACCCATCTACCGTTTCACAGTCAAAGCGCTTCCTGAAGTACGCGTCATCACCCGCTACCAAGGATTGAGTGTATACGACCGCGACTATAAAATACTGATTGAACGTCTGAATAAATATAACAAACGCATGATAGTGGTCGGACAGATGAATCTGATTTATCTGTTCGAAAAGAAATATGTGAAACCCCTGTATAAACATTTCCTTTGGCTGACGGAACATTTGGGTAACCAGACCATTCCCGGCATTCCTATCAGGAACTTCGATGCAGCCATCTATTCCATGAGTTCCGAACGTCAGAACGATATGACTCCTGAGCTATTGATTACTTACGGCGGACATATTGTATCCAAGGAATTAAAGAAATACCTGCGGAAACATCCTCCGCGTGAGCACTGGCATATTTCCACCGATGGAAAGATAGCCGACTTATACGGTTGCCTGACGACCATCATTGAAATGGACCCATTTGAATTTCTAGAGAAAATTGCTTTTCTTTTGGACAACAAACCGACAAACTATCCATTGATGTGGGAGAATTACTGTAAGACCGTGCCGATGCCGGAACTGCCCTACTCGGAAATCTCAGCCATAGGAAAACTCATTCAGTCATTGCCGGAACCCTGTGCGTTGCATCTGGCAAACAGTTCTACGATACGTTATGCCCAATTATTCACAATACCGCCAAGAGTAGAAATTTGCTGTAACCGAGGTGTGAACGGGATAGAAGGTTCACTTTCCACCGCTATCGGATATGCCGTAGCATCCACTAAACTAAACTTCATCATCATAGGCGATTTGAGTTTCTTTTATGACATGAATGCACTGTGGAATCAGAATTATGGTGCAAATATCCGTATTCTGCTATTGAATAATGAAGGTGGAGAGATCTTCCACACTCTGCCGGGCATGGACAAATCAAGTCGCTCACGGGAGTTCATCACAGCCGAACATTACACCACAGCCAAAGGTTGGGCAGAAGAACGCGGCTTTATCTATATAAAAGTAACCGATGAAGAAGAACTGGAAGATGCCATGAAGCAATTCACCACCCCGGAAACGCTGATGCAACCCATGTTAATGGAAGTCTTTACAGACAAGGAAAAAGATACCACCCTGTTGAGAGAATATTACCACGGACTTAAAAATAAGCCAAATGAATAATTCTATCATGAGAGTGCGTCAAAATTGATTCACACGGGCATACCGCCCGTACGGTAAACTCACAAAAAAAATACATAAATAAACAAGAATAATGGAAACAAGAGAATGGAAAACCATCAAAGAGTATCAAGACATACTTTTCGATTTCTATAACGGAATAGCAAAAATCACCATCAACCGTCCGCGTTACCGCAACGCATTCACCCCGACTACAACCTCCGAAATCAGTGATGCCCTGTATTACTGCCGTGAGTGCCGGGATATCAACGTAGTGGTTCTGACCGGAGCAGGCGATAAAGCCTTCTGCAGCGGAGGCGATATGCACGTAAAAGGTCACGGCGGTTACATCGGAACAGACGGTGTTCCCCGCTTAAATGTGCTGGACGTACAAAAACAAATCCGTTCCCTGCCGAAACCTGTCATTGCCATGGTCAACGGTTACGCCATCGGCGGCGGGCATGTACTCCATGTAGTTTGTGACTTAACCATCGCTTCCGACAATGCTATCTTCGGACAAACAGGTCCCAAAGTGGGCAGCTTTGACGCCGGCTTCGGTTCATCATATCTGGCACGAATCGTAGGACAAAAAAAGGCACGCGAAATATGGTTCCTTTGCCGTCAGTACTCTGCACAAGAAGCACTGGAAATGGGATTGGTCAATACGGTCGTTCCTTTTGAGCGTCTGGAAGACGAGACAGTGGCATGGGCAGAGAAAATGATGGAACACAGTCCGTTAGCTCTTCGTATGATTAAAGCCGGACTCAATGCCGAGCTGGACGGACAAGCCGGAATCCAAGAGCTTGCCGGAGATGCTACCATGCTTTATTACATGACAGAGGAGGCACAGGAAGGAGGAAAAGCATTTCTGGAAAAACGTAAACCACGATTCCAGGATTATCCCAAATTTCCGTAAAAACGAATTGTAATTTCAAAGACATGAACATTGAAGTATTCAGGAAATACTGTCTTTCATTAGGCAACGTTTCAGAGAAGATGCCATTTGGCAAATTTGCAGCAAGATATGATTCAATCCTTGCCTTTTATGTTTGCGGACACATGTTCTGTTTTATAGACATTGACAATTTCACTTTTGTCAATGTCAAATCTACTCCAGATGAAATTGAAGATATAAAAGAGAGACATGTTTCAATCGGCACTCCCATCAACCAAAGTCTGAAGCATTGGCTCCAGCTTAATTTTAACGGCGATATTCCTGACACAGACATATACACATGGGTTCAACGCGCCTTTGAAATTGTCAGAGATAAATATACAAAACAAAACACATATAAAAAAGTATGTTCCAAACCCGCATTATAAAGAAACAATTACACTTCAAGCAACCGGCAGGTACATCGAGAGGAGTATATACCACCCGAAACGTATGGTATATACTCCTCACCGATACCGACAACCATTATTATGGAGTAGGTGAATGCGCCCCTCTCCCTGCCCTGAGTTGTGACGATGTTCCCAACTATGATGAACTATTGGCCATCGCTTGCAAAAACTTTGAGAAGACCGGAGAAATAGACCGGGAAGCCCTGCTTCCCTATCCGTCTATTCTGTTCGGTCTGGAAACCGCCCTACTTCATTTCCGCGCATGCAGCCTACAATTTTGGCACACTCCATTCAGCAAAGGAAAAGCAGGTATCCCTATCAATGGACTTATCTGGATGGGAAGCTTTGATGAAATGTATCGGCGCATCGAAGAAAAAATGCAAAAAGGATTCCGCTGTATCAAACTCAAAATCGGGGCTATCGATTTTGAAAAAGAACTGGAATTACTGGCACATATCCGCCGGCACTTTACTCCCGAACAAATAGAGCTACGTGTGGATGCCAACGGTGCCTTCACTCCCACCGATGCTCTTGATAAATTACAGCGTCTTTCCGAGTTTCACCTTCACTCCATCGAACAGCCTATCCGTGCCGGACAGTGGAAAGAGATGAGCGCACTCTGTGCTTCCGCCCCCTTCCCCATCGCCTTGGACGAAGAACTTATCGGCATTAACCAACGCAGCCGCAAGATAGAACTGCTTGAAACCATCCGACCGCAATATATCATTCTGAAACCCTCCCTTCACGGCGGAATCAGCGGGTCGGAAGAATGGATGGAACTGGCAGCGGAAAGAGGGATAGGTTCGTGGATTACCTCGGCCTTGGAATCAAATATCGGACTAAACGCTATCGCCCAATGGTGCGCTACCCTGCAACCTACGCTCCCACAAGGCCTTGGAACAGGGTTACTGTTTACAGACAACATAAATTATCCGCTACATATCGAAGGAGACTGCCTGTGGTTTCATCCCGAAGAGCAAGAACCTGATTTATTACAATGGCTGGCACAATGAATACTTACTACACAGACATAACCACCCAGCGTATCCAAATAGAAGGAATCTTTTATACCCATTGGGAAATAGCGATGATACGCATGAATATTCCTACCGACAAGCAAAGCTTCCGGCAAGAACTTTTTACTTTTCTCTCCGAATGGTTCAACCATCAACCCACCGTTCTTGTCCATACTTCCGGTTCGACAGGCAAGCCCAAACCAATGCGTGTAGAAAAAGAAAGCATGATGGAAAGCGCCTGCCTCACCTGTTCATTTCTCGGACTGAAAGAAAATGACACAGCACTGCTGTGCATGCCTCTGCAATATATTGCCGGAAAGATGGTGGTGATACGCTCACTGGTTGCCGGACTCAATCTCCTTCCGGTCACACCTTCGGGCCATCCCTTGAAAAATCTGAAGAAAGCACCCGTATTTGCTGCCATGATTCCGATGCAGGTATACAATTCCCTCCAAGTGCCCGAAGAAAAAGAATTATTGAAACAAATAAAACATCTCATCATCGGTGGAGGTGCGATTGACAGCGCGCTGGCACAAGCTTTAAAAGATTTTCCCAATCAGGTATGGTCTACCTACGGAATGACAGAAACACTTTCGCACATCGCCTTACGCAGAGTAAACGGGACAGAAGCTTCCGAATGGTACACCCCTTTTGAAAGCGTCTCCATCCGGTTGAGCCAAGAGAATACACTGATTATCAATGCTCCCAAAGTGTGTGATAAAGTATTATACACTAATGACATTGCAGAACTGAATGCCCAAGGGCAATTCCGCATTTTAGGAAGAAAAGACAATATAATAAATAGTGGTGGTGTAAAGATACAAATAGAACAGGTGGAAGCCACACTGAAAAAACACTTCCATACTCCATTTATGATTACCTCTGCACCTGATGCAAAATTTGGTGAAATAGTAGTTCTGCTCATTGAAAACAATCCCGGAAGCAGAGATACTTATGAAAGAATTCAGAAGATTTGTGAGGATGTATTGCCTGCCTATTGGTGCCCCAAACGCGTTATACCGGTAGAGAATCTACCTCTTACAGAAACAGGCAAGCCCGATAGGGCAACAGCTAAATTATTAGCACAAACATAATCAATAAAGAGAAAATGCAGATAAATCACCAGAACTTATTGTTCTCTTGACTATATTCAAACCCTACGGAGTTCAATTTTCGTATCAAAGAATCCTTATCTACATTCATATCTTCACAAAGTTCATCAAGCGAAGAATAACAATCGCGAAGTTTCATATTCACCATGCTGAACAGCATCATCGGGTCTTCCGGCAGTTCCATACTTTACAATCTTTTATTCATTTTCTAAAATCGGATGCAAAGGTACAAAACTTTTGCTTTCCGGTTATAGTTATGACTGAAAAAAGATATAGGATCAAGTCAAAAAGTGTGTAGATGATAAGGGAGCAGTCATTATTCCTGGGGATTTAAATATCACAAACAAAGGGAAGAATAAGCCGTTTCCCAAGGTCGGCCAAGGTCTTTTAAACGGAAGATTATTACAGTCTGCGGCAATGGACTGTACAGTCCACTGTAGCAGACTGTACGGTCCACTGCAACGGACTATACAGTCCGCTGCCGGAGACTGTAGTAATCCGACGGACAGACGGACATAACCGAAAGGACGAAAACGCTTGGTCCGGCTAATGAAACGGCTTAGGAAGCTCAAAAACAACACTGACCGGACTGGGTGTGAATGACTACATAAACCGATTACGTATAGAGAAATCAGTATACCTACTCACAAATACCAATCTCAATATCAATGAAATATCCTATGAAGTCGGGTTTACCTATCCCCGTTATTTCAGTACCTCTTTCAAGCAAATAAAAGGGATGACTCCCACACAGTTTAAGGAAGAAAAGAAAAAGAACAATACTGACTCAAAATAAAAAAGAGCGATTTTCGGTCGCTCTTTTACACATATATTATATACAATCGCTATTAACAAGCCTTGAAACTCATATCCAATCCTTTCACAGAATGGGTCAATGCTCCGAATGATATAAAGTCTACCCCTGCCTGTGCATAAGGTAACATCGTCTCATAAGTGATACCGCCGGAAGACTCCGTTTCACAACGTCCACCTACAATCTCTACTGCCTTACGTGTGTCTTCAGGAGTAAAGTTATCAAACATAATACGGTCTACCCCTTCTGCCAATGCCTGATTCAGTTCATCAAAATTGCGAACTTCCAGTTCTATCTTCAAGTTTTTGCCTTTGGCCTTACAATATTCTTTAGCACGAGTAACCGCATTGTGTATGCCTCCTGCAAAGTCCACATGATTGTCTTTCAACAAAATCATGTCGAACAGACCGATACGGTGATTGCATCCTCCACCTATCTTTACAGCCATTTTCTCCATAATACGCATACCCGGAGTAGTCTTACGGGTATCAAGGACACGAGTTTTGGTACCTTCCAACTTTTTCACATATTTATGGGTCATAGTAGCAATGCCGCTCATACGTTGCATGATGTTCAGCATCAAGCGCTCTGTCTGAAGCAAGGACTGAACTTTACCTTCAACCACCATCGCCACATCACCCGGTTTCACGTGACTTCCGTCCTGAATGAATACCTCTACCTTCATGGTAGGATCAAAACGATGGAATACCTCCTTAGCTACATCAATACCAGCCAATATGCCTTCCTCCTTAATCAATAATTTTGATTTTCCCATAGCATCCGCAGGAATACATGACAAGGTAGTATGGTCTCCATCACCTATATCTTCGGCGAAAGACAGGTCTATCAGTCTGTCTATCAAATCTTTTACTACTAATTCATCCATTGTGTTATTGTTTTTTTGTAAATTGATAGGCAAAGGTATAGATTTTCCCTATTTTTGCAAAGTAAACCGGATAAAGATATGAAACTTGAAAACGAAAAAGCACTTATAAGAACAATAGCCGAAGGAAACACCAAATCTTTTGAAGTGCTTTTCTATTCTTATTATCCTCGTTTGAAAGGTTTCATCTGCGACTTATTGCAATCACCGGAAGAAGCTGAAGACATTTCTCAAGATATTTTTACTACTTTATGGCAAAACAGAACATCCCTTGATAAAATAGACAATATAAGCGCTTATTTATTCCGCATCGCCAAGAATGCTGTATATCGGCACATCGAACGAAACATGCTATTCAAAAATTATCAGCAAAAACAAACCGAATCTATTCCAAACGTAATTGAAGATAATGAAATTTATAAATATATTGATGCTAAAGAGTTAGAGCTGCTGATAGCAATTGCCGTGGAAAGAATGCCACCACAACGCCAAAGAATTTATAAAATGAGCCGCGAACAAGGAATGAGCAATGATGAAATAGCAGCATCTTTATGTATCAATAAACGAACAGTTGAAAACCATCTGACTCAAGCGTTAGCAGATATCCGAAAATTATTATCACTGATTTTAATTATATTTTTTTAAGTTACGACTGTGTGTTTGATTAGTCTCACGTATCTTATATACCAGAACCTATCAAAAACACGTATATGTCAAATGCATATAAAATAATACATTATTTCATTTCCGGCGCATCCAGCCGAGAAATAAAAGAAAAAGTATGGAAATGGCTTATTGATTCACACGGACAACCGGAGAAAGAAGCCGCATTAAAACAAGTGTGGGATGAATCCAGCTACAAAGCAGATCAAAGCACTGCAGAGTCTTATCGTAACTTCTGCCGCAAAGCTGCCTTAGTGCCTCCTTCCAAGATAACTCATAACCGTTTCTATAGAATTATACGGGCGGCTGTTGTCCTGCTTATTCCATTATTTTCCATGCTAGCTGCTTATCTATACACAGATACCTATACCAAGAACATAGAACAAGTAGAATATCTGGTACCTCAAGGCAAAAAACATGAAATTATATTGCCTGACGGTTCGCATGTTTACTTAAATGCCGGAACACTATTAGTTTACCCTAAGAAATTCATCGGCAAAATGCGTACAGTATATCTAATGGGAGAAGGGAATTTTCATGTAAAGAAAGACCAAAAACATCCTTTTATTGTAAAGACGTCCTCACTAAAGATTAAAGTACTTGGCACAAAATTCAATGTATGCGCTTACGGAAATGAAGACAAGACCGTAACGACTTTGGAATCAGGATCGGTCATGATTCAAAAACCTACAGAAGAACCAATCACTGTTCTCTCTCCCAACGAACAACTAGAATATCACAATACAACAGGAGAGTTTCAAAAGAGAAAAATTGATGCTTCCATTTATTCAGGATGGACCAAAGGAGAGTTGAATTTTGTATCCCAATCCTTAAAAGAAATCGTCAAATCATTAGAACGGACTTATAATGTCCGCATATTACTTCCACCGACATTGAATACAACAGACCTATATACAATAAAATTCAAGCATCAAAGTAGTATCAATGATGTACTGAACATTATCACAAAAACCATAGGCAATCTGTCATACACAATAGAAGATGATAATATCATATTAGAATATTTACCTAAAAAGAAAGGAGGAAAATAAAAAGAAAAAGGAACCGGAAAATAGCGAGTAATCCGGTTCCCGAAATCAATCAAAATCACTTCATTTAAACATTTCAAGACACTTAAATTTAGTATTAATGATTAATTTACAAAATTATGAAATTTAGAAACTTATCGTGGCTAAACACACCCGTAAAAATTCATAAATTTTATGTATTGCTGTTGGCTTTATGTTTTTATAACATTGCATTCGGACAAAATCAACCTGTAACGGTATCAGTAAAAAACCAACCGCTACTAAAAGTTTTTGAAAGTATTGAAAAACAAACCAAACTCAGCATCGCATACAATCAAACAAAGTTGAATGTCAATCAAAAAGTAACGGTTGATTTCAAAAACGAAAGTACGGCAACTGTTTTGAATGCAGTTCTTAAAAATACCGGATTCTCTTATAGAACCGAAGGGGAACATATTATCATCATTCCCCAACCCGCTTCTGTTACAAACGGAAAACAGGAAAATTCCGCTCCTAAGAAAAAAATTCAAGGAATCATTACCGATACCAAAGGTGAAGCATTAATCGGAGCTAACGTTCAAGTAATCGGCAGCCAATTGGCCACCATAACCGATGTAAATGGAAATTTCTCTATGGAAGTGCCTGAAAACGGACAATTATCTGTTTCGTATATAGGTTATCAACCAATAGAAATCAGCCTTAAAAATAAGTCAACCTTCCATATCCAATTGAAAGAAGATACCCAATTAATGGACGAGGTAGTAGTTATCGGTTTCGGAACCCAGAAGAAAGTAAATATGACCGGTGCGGTGAGTGCCGTCAATATGAAAGAGTCTTTGGGAGACCGCCCTATATCCAATATAACCGCTGCCTTACAAGGGGTAGTCCCCGGCCTGAAAATTGAAGCAACAACAGGTACTCCGGGCGAAGATATGTCCTATAATATCCGTGGTACGACCTCTATCAACGGCGGTTCTCCACTCGTCTTGGTAAACAATGTTCCAATGGACATAAATATGATTGACCCTCAAGATATTGAGTCCGTTTCTATTTTGAAAGATGCAGCCTCTGCCGCTATCTACGGAGCCCGTGCTGCCTTTGGCGTCATATTGATTACCACTAAACAAGGGAAAAAAGACACCAGACCTCAATTCAATTACAATAACAATTTCTCTTTCTCTACTGCACTAGAGCTACCCCAAAAGGCCAGTCCGTTAGAATCGGTGTTGGCATATAAAAAGATGGGGTGGGAAAACGATACATACGTGGACGGAAAGAATATCACCCAATGGGAAAAATACATCACGGACTATAATGCAAACCCTGCCAAATATCCGAACGGATATATCTATGATGAACAGGGAAATTTATTCCTGATGCGTGAAAATGATATGTTTGATGATATGATGGATAATTTTGGCTTCATGCAGAACCACAGTTTTTCTGTCTCCGGCGGCAGCGAAAGAACAAGTTACCGTATGGGACTCGGCTATACCGGTGAAGATGGCATACTTATCACAGACAAGGATAAATTCAACCGTGTCAATTTCTCCAGCTTCATCAGTGTGGATGTAAACAAATGGCTTACCACACAGCTTGACGTCCGTTATGCCAATTCCAATCAGTACAAAGTGGAACAAGGTGGTAGAAACGGTGTGTGGGGAAGCGCTATGGCATTGCCATCATATCAAAATATTTCGCCTTATGAAGTCGACGGTATCACCTATCCTGCCGAAACTTCAGCTACTTATGTACGATATGGTGAACCGCGTAATATCAAAAAAACCGATATGCGTGTATTAGGACGTGTCATTCTATCACCTCTTAAAGGCCTAAAGATTACAGGTGAGTATACTTACAACCGGACTACGAAATACAATAAATTTTATGCAAACAAATATCAGTACGTAGGATTTAATTTCACCGGCATCATGAACAGTGTAGAAAACACCAGATATGCACTGACTCAAGACTTTACAAACTATAATGCCATCAATATCTTTGCCAATTACGATTTCTCGATAGGCAAACACAATATAAGCGTAATGGGCGGATTCAATCAGGAAGAAAGCCATTATGAATCCCAATGGTCGGAAAAGACTGACGTGTTGCTGAGCAATCTGCCCTCCTTGTCAGGTGCCACCGGTACGGCCTCCACTACCGATAAGTTTGAGGAATATGCCCTCCGAGGAATGTTTTACCGCATCAGTTATAATTATAATGACAGATATATGTTCGAAGCTAACGGACGCTATGACGGAACATCTCGTTTCCCCAAAAACAATCGTTTCGGATTCTTCCCATCTTTCTCAGCCGGCTGGCGTATCTCGGAAGAAAGCTTCATGAAGGGCAGTAAAGGAATTATTTCCAACTTGAAATTACGAGCTTCTTATGGTTCCATTGGCAATCAGATTTTATTAGATGGCAATGGCAATCCCATCAATTATCCATATATCCCGGACATGGCTCCTTACCTGAGTAACTGGCTGGTGGATGGAAAAAAGACTACCACTCTGAAAGCCCCGCTCATGGTCAGCAGTTCTTTCTCTTGGGAAAAGGTATACACTTTGGATTTCGGCATTGATTTCGGACTTTTCAATAATCGTCTGAGTGGTACTTTTGACTGGTATCGACGCGACACAAAAGACATGCTTGCTCCCGGCATGGATTTGCCTTGGGTAGTCGGAGCCAGTGCTGCCAAACAAAATGCAGCCAATCTGAAAACCTATGGTTGGGAACTGGAACTCAGTTGGCGCGACAGAATCAAAGACTGGAGTTACCATATCGGATTCAATCTTTACGATTCGCAAAGCGAAATTACCAAATATAACAATGAAACCAACTTGATAGGTGACAAAATCTATCGAAAAGGTATGAAACTGGGCGAAATATGGGGATATGTAACCGACCGTTTTTATACAGAAAATGATTTTAATGCTGACGGAACGTTGAAACAAGGTATTCCTATCCCTCATGGAGTTGGAAAAGTATATCCGGGCGATGTGTTATACAAGAACTTTGATGACGACCCCACAGAGATATACAGTGGAGCCGGAACAGCAGACAATCCGGGTGACCAACGAATTATTGGCAATTCTACTCCACGTTACCATTATGGTATCACTGCCGGAGTAGGTTGGAAAGGTTTTGAACTTACCGTTTTCCTACGCGGAGTGGGCAAACGCGATTATTGGCGCAGAGACCAGATAGCATGGCCCACAGGAAGTTGGGGAAGCTTGTTCAAAGAAACACTGGATTTCTGGTCACCGGAAAATACGAATGCTTTCTATCCGCGCGTATACGCCAATAATGGGGTAAACACGGATAAAAATCATTGGGTACAAAGCAAGTATCTGGCAGATGCATCCTATCTGAAACTGCAGAATATCACCCTGTCTTATACGTTACCCAAAGCATGGTGTACAAAAGTGCATTTTGACCAAATTAAAGTTTTTGCTACAGGAGAAAACCTCTATACATGGGATCACCTTCCCGAAGGACTTGAAACAGATATGTTGACCAAAGGCGCTTGGGAATATCCTTTTATGAGAAAATTCTCTTTCGGTATTAATGTAACATTCTAAATCCAGATAAATTATGAAAAATTATACACTTATACTATGTATGTTTCTACTCTCCGGCTGTCTGAACAATGATTTTATGGAGAGGTATCCGTTGGGAAATCCTACAGCAGAAACAGCTTTTGTCTCTTACGACAATTTCAAGGCATACGCATGGGGACTGTATGAAACATTTCCCGCATTAGGATATGGCTCTGAGAATGCCACAGATGACATTTCCTACAATCAAACCCGAGAGACCAGTGAAACCGGCTGGATTAGAGGTATCGTTACTGTTCCTGATAAAAAAGAAAATACTTCATGGGAATATTACAGTTTCATCCGCCGCGTTAATTTAATGCTCGACCACATAGACGGTTCACAAATGACCGAAGCAGAAAAGGCCCATTGGCGCAGTGTAGGATATTTCTTCCGCAGCTACCGTTATTTTTCATTGTTATGCGACTATGGTGGCGTACCTTGGATTGACCATGTATTGAGTGACAGTGAAACTGACCTGATACAAGGACCGCGAGCATCCAGAGATGACATAGCCAAACATATCCTGGAAGATTTGCAATATGCCGAACAAAACATCAATGTGAACGGTGACGGAGAAAACAGCATAACCAAAGCCGTGGTACAAACTTTCATGTCACGCTTCTGTCTGTTTGAAGGCACATGGCGGAAATATCACGGTCTGAATGATGCAGAAACCTATTTAAAGGAATGCAAACGCGTATCTGCCGAAGTGCTCCACACCTATCCGAATGTATGCGATAATTATGATGACTTATTCTGTTCATTGGACTTAAGTGGTGTACCGGGAATTATTTTGTATAAACCTTATTCCAATGCAGAAAACGTGGTTCACGCAGTCAGTATCGGAGGAACCACTGCCACTTCTTTCTATAACCCCACCCGTGACTTAGTGGACAGTTACCTGTGTAGTGATGGAAAACCGCGTTGGAACAGTCCTTTGTTCTTGAGTGACAAAGATATATATGAAGAGTTCAGCAATCGTGACCACCGCTTGTGGTTGCACGTCACCCCGCCTTATAACATTGACCGTTCCGAATCAACAACAGCTTGGGACAACAAATGGAAATTCACTGACAATCCGAAAGACAGAAGCTTCATTGACAGTTTGAACATCAGATTAGGAATAGGATATGGCAGCAGCAAGGAAAGACAAAAAACATTGCCGTTCCGTCAGGGTTTCAGCGGAGGTATTTTAGGGGCTGTTCCTCATTATGATTTCTATTTGAATAACCAGCCTTGGTACAAATCAGCTTTCGGATACAATAACTGGAAATATTTCTGTACTTATCTGGAAGTGGGAAGCGCACGTAATGAAGAAACCGATATGCCTATCTTCAGAGTGGAAGAAGTGATGCTGAACTACGCCGAAGCAATGTGCGAACTGGGAGAATTCACCCAGTCAGTTGCAGATCAAACCATCAACAAGTTGCGTCCTCGTGCTAATGTTTCTCCGATGAAAGTGTCCGAAATCAATGAGTCTTTCGATCCGAAACGTGACCTTGGCAATCCGGCTTACAGCGGCGATTATGCCGTCAATCCTCTGCTATGGGAAATACGCCGTGAAAGACGTATTGAACTATTTTCCGAAGGATTCCGGTTCAACGATTTAAGAAGATGGAAGAAATGTCACTATGCCATGAAGAAAAAACTGGGACAATATGTGCGTAAGTCAGACTTCCCGGCCGGAACAAATGTGACCATCGACGGTGGCGGAAACGAAGGTTATTTGGAGTTCCATCCGCAACCCACCCAGCTTTGGCCGGAATATTATTACCTCTATCCGATACCACGTCAGGAACGTGTTCTGAATCCTCAACTCGAGCAGAACCCGGGCTGGAATGACGGAGTAGGTAAATAAACCGTAAATATCAATTCCAAGAAAGGATGTGTCAAGATTTCAATTTTACTTTTGACACATCCTCCTCCAATAAAAGCAACAACTCAATCAGACTATTTATACTTAATATATCCATATTACCTAAACAAACCTGTTATGATAAACAAATCATCCATTATCTTTTTGATATTACTCTTCTGCCGTGCACTGACCTGCCAGGGACAGGTGATTATCCCTTCCCCTCAACAGATAACTCTGACAAAAGGTTGTTTCAGTATAAAAGACAAGGGGGTGACAGTGTATGCAGAAGATTCAACAGCGACTTACCTATCCCTGCTTATTGACGAGGTAGTTCCCCACATTCAAATGTGCGATGCAAAAGAAAAAGCCGACTTGTGCTTCGTTCGCAATCCCGCTTGCCCGCCCGAAGGCTACACCCTGCACATCACACCCGACAATATAAAAATAGAAGCCGCCGACAATGCCGGATTTACTTACTCCGTGCAAACCTTGCGCCAGTGGGTACAAACGGGTCCCGACGGAGAAATCTTATTCCAATGTGTCGACATCGTGGATGCGCCGCGCATCAAATGGCGCAGCTTCATGCTCGATTCCGGCCGTCAATACCAATCGACAGCCACCATCAAGAAATACATCGACATGGCTTCACTCCTCAAGATGAATTATTTCCACTGGCATCTGACCGAAGGACTTGGCTGGCGTGTCGAAATCAAGCAATATCCGTTGCTGACTCAAAAAGGAGCATACGCCGCCGTTGGAGAAGAACAACAGGGATTCTACAGCCAAGAAGAAATCAAAGCCCTTGTGGACTATGCCGCCGCACGCAATATCACGATTGTCCCCGAAATAGACATGCCCGGACATGCCGAAGCCGCACTCCACTCCTACCCGGAATTGGGGTGCTTCAACCGCCCTGTCGAAATTCCCAAACTCGGCTTTACTCCAAACATTTTTTGTGCAGGGAAAGAAAATACATTGCAATTCCTCAAAAACGTGTTAGATGAAATATGCACCTTGTTCCCCTCGCCTTACATCCATCTGGGAGGAGATGAAGCTCCCAAAGACAATTGGAACAAATGCCCGGACTGTCAAAAAAGAATTGCCGATTTGGGTCTGAAAGACAGCCATGACCTGCAACTGTGGTTTTCGGCACAAATGGCGGAATACCTGAAAAGCAAAGGAAAGAAGGCTGTCTTTTGGGGAGATGTGGTTTATAACGACGGCTATCCGTTGCCCGACAACATCGTGATACAATGGTGGAACTATCGCGGACACAAAGATTTGGCACTCCGCAATGCCCTCCGCCATCATTATCCCGTCATTTGCAGTACCAACTACTACACCTATCTCAATTTTCCACTCACTCCCTGGAAAGGATATGAGCAGGCCCGCACCTTCGATTTAAAGGATGTCTATATGGACAATCCCTCCTACAAAGCCACACAAGAAAGCAATCCGCTCATCCGGGGAATGGGATGTGCGCTTTGGACCGATGACGGCGTGAAAGAATACATGATAGACCGCCGGCTGTTTCCACGCATCTTGGCACTGGCGGAACAAATGTGGCACAACGGGCCGTTAACGGATTTCGATACCTTTTACCAACGTATCCTCCATAAAAAAGAGTGGTTTGAAAACAGAGGTTACAGCTTCGGACCGGCACTGACCGAAGAGACAGACAACAATTATAAATGGGAATAAAAGCTTAGTATATCATGAAAAAGACAAACTTCATATTAGGCATTACCGCATTAAGCGCGATGCCCGCTTTGGGACAAACGGCAAGCAGCCGTCCCAACATTGTTTACATCTTGATGGACGACTTGGGATTCGGTGACATAGGCTGCTACGGACAAGAAAAAATAGAGACCCCTCATATCGACCAACTCCGGCAGGAAGGAATGCGCTTCACCCAGCACTACACCGGTTCGCCGGTATCCGCCCCGGCGCGGTGTGTCTTGATGACCGGCATGCATTCGGGACACGCACAGATACGCTACAACAACGAAATGGCCTATCGCGGCGCCATCAATGACCATGATTCCATGTTTATCCACAAAGAACTGGAAGGACAATATCCGCTCAAGGCAAACACCATGACCATCGGACGGATGATGCAGAACGCCGGCTACACCACCGGATGCTTCGGCAAGTGGGGACTGGGATTTCCCGACTCGGAAGGCACTCCCAACAAGCAGGGATTCAACCAATTCTATGGCTACAACTGCCAACGCCAGGCACACACCTATTACCCCGCTTTCCTTTACAAAAACGAAGAGCGTGTATATCTGAAAAACAAAGTCATTAACCCTCACCTTGCCCGACTGGGAAAAGATGAAGACCCCTACGACCCCCAAAACTATAAGAAATTCGAGCAGGAAGAATATGCCAACGACTTAATATTCGACGAGTTAATGTCCTTCGTGGATGAGAACAAGCAAAAGCCTTTCTTCCTGATGTGGACCACTCCCCTGCCTCACGTCTCACTTCAGGCACCCGAAAGATGGGTTCAACATTATGTCAAGAAGTTTGGCGATGAAGAACCTTATACGGGAAAAGCCGGATACGGGATATGCCGCTATCCCCATGCCACTTATGCGGCCATGATTAGCTACTTCGACGAGCAAGTGGGCAAACTAATCCAAAAGTTAAAAGCAGAAAACCTGTATGACAATACCTTGATTATTTTTACTTCAGACAACGGCCCCACCTTTAATGGCGGCAGCGACTCGCCGTGGTTCAACAGCGGCGGCTGGTTCAAGTCCGAATATGGTTGGGGCAAATGCTTCCTGCACGAAGGCGGCATCCGCGTCCCGGCCGTCATGGTGTGGAAAGGCAAAATCAAGCCCGGTTCGGAAACCGACCATATCTGTTGTTTTCAAGACGTCATGCCGACACTTGCCGAAATAATATCCGTCACTTGTCCGCCCACCGACGGCATCAGTTTCCTGCCTACCCTGCTCGGCAACAAAGCCGGACAAAAGGAACATGAGTATCTTTACTGGGAATATCCCGACCCGAAAATCGGCAATAAAGCCATCCGAATGGGCAAATGGAAAGGAATCATAACCAACATCAGGCAAGGAAACACCGAAATGCAACTCTATGATTTGGATGCAGACCTGCGCGAAGAGCACGACGTGGCGGCACAACATCCCGACATTGTAGCCAAGTTCAGGCAGTTGATGGAAGAGTCTTCCACCCCCGACCCCAACAGAGTAGGACTATAAATTTACGACCATGAATACAGCTTTTCACTGCATACTGCCTTTGGCATGCTTCTCCGGCTTGGCCGCCCACGCCGGAGGGCCAAAGCAAAATACGTCCAAGCCCAATGTCATCCTGATTTATGCAGACGACTTGGGATATGGCGACTTGGAATGCTATGGAGCCAAAAACATAGAAACTCCCCACGTAAACCGCCTTGCCTCCGAAGGAATCCGGTTTACGAACGCACACGCCACTGCCGCAACCAGCACGCCGTCCCGTTACTCCCTGCTCACGGGTGAATATGCCTGGCGCAAACCGGGAACGGACATAGCAGCCGGAAACGCGGGAATGATTATCCGTCCCGAACAACACACGATGGCAGATATATTCAAAAGTTCAGGCTATGCCACCGGTGCTTTCGGCAAATGGCATCTGGGGCTGGGTGACAAAACCGCACAACAAGACTGGAATGCTCCCCTGCCGACGGCTCTCGGCGATTTGGGATTCGATTATTCCTATATCATGGCTGCCACCGCCGACCGTGTGCCCTGTGTCTTCATCGAAAACGGACAGGTTGCCAACTACGACCCTTCCGCCCCGATAGAAGTCAGCTATACGCACAACTTCCCCGGCGAACCCACCGGAAAGGATAACCCGGAATTGCTATACAACCTGAAACCGAGCAACGGGCACAACATGTCCATTGTGAACGGCATCAGCCGCATCGGTTTCATGAAAGGAGGAGGCAAAGCCTTGTGGAAAGACGAAAACATAGCCGACTCCATCACCGCCCATGCCGTCAGCTTCATTGAGCAACACAAGGATGAGCCGTTTTTCATGTACTTTGCCACCAACGATGTGCATGTCCCCCGCTTCCCCCACGACCGCTTCCGCGGAAAGAACCCGATGGGACTGCGCGGAGACGCCATCGCGCAATTCGACTGGACCGTCGGCCAACTGCTGGAGACGCTCGAACGGACCGGATTGGCAGAGAACACACTGATTATCCTGTCGAGCGACAACGGACCGGTAGTGGACGACGGTTATGACGACCAGGCAGAAAAGTTGCTGAACGGACATAAGCCAAGCGGCAACCTTCGAGGCGGAAAATACAGTGCCTTCGAAGGCGGAACACGCGTACCCGTCATCGTGCGTTGGCCCAAGATCATCAGGCAACCGGAAGTTTCGGACGCACTTATTTCGCAAATAGATTGGGCGGCCTCTTTAGCTTCGCTGGTCGGGGCATGCCTTCCCAAAGGAAGTGTTCCCGACAGCCAAAACCGAATGAACACGTTGCTCGGAAAGGACAAGACAGACCGCCCGTGGGTAATAGAGCAAGCCTCCAACCATGCACTGTCCGTTCGGACCAAAAACTGGAAATATATCGAGCCCAGCAGCGGAGTGCCATTCATGTATTGGGGGCCCAAAATAGAAACCGGTTATCTGGAAACGCCACAGCTATATAATATGGAACAAGCAGGGGAAAAAGAAAATCTGGCAACGCAGCACCCCGAAAAGGTCTTCGAACTGGAACAAATCCTAAGAGAAGTACGCAAAGAAAACAGATAAGGAATCATAACTCCACTCACAAAAGTCTCCAAACACTTTCCCAAAGATGTCACCATTATTTAGGAAAGTGTTTTTTCATTGCTCAGCAAAGCTACCTTCATCAAAAAATGTCAATCATTCTTTTTTATCAATTGATAGATATAGTAAATATTTTCCTTATTTTTGCATGACAAATCAGAAGATAAACGCATGAAATTTACATTATTAGTCGTAGGACGCACAGTCGAGAAACACTATATCACTGCCATCAATGATTATGTGGAACGTACCAAACATTTTATTTCCTTTGATATGGAGGTTATCCCCGAACTGAAGAACACGAAGAGCCTGAGCATGGAACAGCAAAAAGAAAAAGAAGGCGAACTCATATCGAAAGCATTACAGCCGGGGGATGTAGTGGTACTCCTGGACGAGCATGGAAAAGAATTTCGTTCTGTCGAGTTTGCCGACTGGATGGCAAGAAAAATGCATACGGTAAATAAAAGACTGGTCTTTATCATTGGCGGTCCTTATGGGTTCGCTCCGAAAATATATGATATAGCAAAAGAAAAGATATCACTGTCCAAGATGACCTTCTCTCACCAAATGATACGGCTCATTTTTGTGGAACAACTCTATCGGGCCATGACAATCTTGAACAACGGACCTTATCACCACGAATAAAGAAGCAAATTTATCAAACCTTAAAAATAATATCTATGGCTAAAAATAACACTCCATTAAATATAGAAAAAGTGGTTTCTTTTATCAAAGACGACATTTTCTCCAAAGAGTATCATTGCCCGTATACAGACGCAGCAATTGTTTTGGAAACTCTCAGAAAGTTACATGAAGAGCATGATTTAAAATGGATTGAACAAGCAGCCCGATATTATGCTTTATATAGCCACAATCTCCTTCAAGACGAAGAAGAGGATCCTCAATATCATCAAACAGCCTACCGGCTATACACTTGGATAAGCGAAGGATCACGCTATCTGCAAACAGTCTACCCTGAACAGTTAGCTGCCAAACGAGAGGAGATGGAGCAATATATAGAAAGTTTACGTGCCAGACGCAATGCGCTGAACCTCATTAAAGACAAGCAGGCAGACTCTTTTATCCGTACAATGCTTTATAAATTGCAAGCAAGTGATTATCTGCTATACGCCTCTCATAAAATAGAAATGTTTCTCTATTTTCTGGCCTATGACAAATCCTTATTGAGAAAGCAATTACCCATAATTGCCGAAACAATCTATCTGCTAAAAAAGAATGGGGTGATAAGCGACAATCACAATGCTACCCTGCAAAACATATTGAAACTGGAAATAGAACAATATGAAATTATTATTTCGGAACTTTGGCATACAAATGCACAATGTGTATTGCAAACAAAGATAGAGGAAGCAATCCATCTCATTGTTTTATCATTGCTCAGCAATAAAGTACCTTTCGAAGAAACCGATAATACCAGAATCCTATCAGCACGCATATACAGATACCTGTCAAGGCTGGACACTCCCTTTAGTTCTCAGCTGAAAAACAAAGCATACACGATGCTCACCGGTGAAAGCTCTTTGGAAAAAAGACTTGACTGGGAACACCTGTTAAACTTCGAGTTGAACCGATTTATAGCTCAAATGGTAAATATACGCATTGACGAGCTTAATATGCCTGCCGAACCGCAAGATAACAAATGGAAACAATATAGCAATGGACATAATACACTGACGCTCGACAAAGACGGATTTACACTCAGTACCCTGTTTCCACATAGCGCACATACATGGAAAGGCAGAAAAGAAAGAGCTGCGTTGATGGAAAACAGAGTTTTTATTGCCTTATTCAGTAAACCTACTTACCTATTCAATAATTGTAAAAGCATTGCCGAACTGCAACTTTACTGGCATCAACTGACGGAAGACTATCCTTTATATGAGTGTAACCAACCGGAGTCTCCTCAAAATAGTTCTATCTTGGAAACTTCTTTCACAGAAACCAAAGATAGCAATACAAAATATCCTTCTGCAAATGAAGAAATTACCATTGGAATTATCGGACCGGACCACACCAGGCAATATCTGGAAGGAGTCATACTGGATGAACAATACCGAGGAGTGAAGGCTATTCTTCCATTAACACAAATCAATGCCTGTTACTTTTGTATTGAGAACTTTGAAAACTACTTCTCAAGTAATGATACTTATAAAGTAAAAGTATTAAGCAGCAGTAATGAAGGAGTCAGGGTTTCACTGGCATCGCGCTACAATGAATTTGTATATGCGGAAAATGTAAAAAGAAAAAAAATACCGGCTATGATTGCCGATTGTGAAGGGAATAAAATCAAATGGCTTCTTATTACAGGAGCTACTTCTACCACCCCTATCAATAGATGGATTAAACCCCGGGTAGGAGATATATACCAGGTAGAATTTCCGGATAACAACACTTTTCTAAACAATAATATCAATATAGGAAAAGTAAAAGCTGATATCTCTGTGGAAGCGTTCTACCAAGAAGTACACACTCACCTACAGGAGTTTTTCACCCATCTGAGAGAATATCAGAACAACACCCTTGAACGGCAAATTAAAGAACAGACACTGAAACTAAAGAATAACCCTTTTGTTAATGCTCTGCAAAAGATAGATATACAATCTGTTCTCAGCTCGGATGTAGCGGAAACCTACATAATGGAAGAGGAGCAAGAAACGGAAGAAAAAACAAAGAAGTCAGGAAAAGCAGAAAATAAAACATGGCCGATTAACGAAGAAGTTGCCAAAGAGTTGATTTTCTGTCTCGACCAACTATCCAAAGAGTTAAATGAGCCCAATGAGCAATTTAATGCTTATAACTTTCTGCGACTGTTGTGTCTCTTCTCCGGTGAAAAAGAAAAAGCCACTTATTATGGACTGTGTGCCGAATACATTTATAATATTAACCAAATAGCTATCCTGCCATCCGGCGAACGTTTTTCGCATGACAATATTCAGCGATTCAATATTCTATTGGCACGTATGGAACAATTAGGCATCAAACAATATGGAATTACGTTTGAATTCTGTCAAAAAATTATCCATATTCTCTCTTTAATGGCAGATAATAACACCGACCGTCTGAAACAGCTTATGCAAAGTGAAGACCTGACTATTGCCGAACTGGCCCGCTATTTTTGCATGAGTACACTCCTTTCCAAAGAAGATACCGAACTGCAACATATCATCTACAAAAACATCAATTCCCTACTTGGTATCAAGGAACAGAAAAAAGAAGAAGCTCCTTCCATCCCTGTTTATTTCGGACACGAAGGAGTAGAGCGCGAATTTAAATCATCGGCATTTGGTCACGCCAAAAAAGATGCCCACGAAGATCAAAGTATGGTGTTGGCTCGTGTTATCGCTTCATTTATGAATACCGATGGAGGTACTCTTTATATCGGTGTAAACGATAAAGGATATCTGACTGGAATCCAAGAAGACCTGAAGCTGGTACACAACGACTGCGATATCTATCTGCGCACAGTAAACCATAATATTATCTGCTTATTGGGTGAAGGGAAAGAAGATTATAACCGCTATCAGGAATACATACGTTGCAACTTTCAAGAATACGGCAAAGAACGCATTGTGCTGGCTTTCCGTGTAGCACCCATCAACGAGGTAGTAAAAGTCAGCGGTAAGATTTATACCCGTTCGGGAAGTTCGTGCATCTGCAAACCGGAACAAAATATCCATGAATTCATAGCAGCACGACGTAATCTGAAATTAGACTCTGTAGCTCGGAAACCGGAATTTCCAACCCTGTTCTCTGCCGAAAGAAACGAATATATCTTTGACGAGTCTGCTCCGGTAACAGCTACTCCGGATATCACTGAGAACAATTCCCATGAGAGCATTTCACTTTCTCTTTTTGACAATCCGCAAGAAGAGAGTATAAATGCGCCCGGCCCAGTCATTGCAGTCCCCACTCCAAAGAAGAAAAAGGCTACTTTCAATATTCAGACATCAGTCTTACGTCCCAACCCTCTACAAAAGAAAACGGAACTGGGCTATAACAGTAATTTCCAATTCATATCATTCTTCAATAATGGCAAAATAGCCGGTTCCACCAGTCCCAAAATCGGAATATGGGGAGAAGATAGTGGAAAAGTAATCTGTTCGTATGATACAGAAGGAGATGAAGAGCTATTGGTCAGTGTCTTTAAAACAGGAGAAATCGGCATTTCCAACTTAAAGAAAGGCTTTTCACAACTTAATTCTCCTATCGTCTTTGTCGATAATGTCAATGAATTGTTCTTTTGCAGCCCGGCATCAAAAGACAAATTCCTGCTTTTGATAGCCGAAAAAGACGGAGTCAAACGCTATCGCATTATCCGCCTAAGTGATTTTGACAAGCCTTTGGGAATACAACCCAAACTATATACCCTCTTGGTACCGGATAAAGGAAACTATATATTTGCTGAGATATTGGACAAAAATATAATGGGAAAAATAGAAGATGACAAGATAACGCTCAATAGTTTTGACCAATACAATGCCGGACACTACTGGGAACATACCTCTTATAAAAATGGTTTGGATACCATTAGCAAATTATGCAACCTTCCCTACTAAAAGGGAAAGGTTGCATAACCTTTATTTTTTTCCTATTTCAAAATCTACACATACCGGTAAGTGATCGCTAAAACCACCATGATATTTCCTCCCCCAATAAGTACGGAAAGGAATGTCACCGCCGTATTTTTCGTCTTCTTCCAATAAGAATGGGAATCTCACGATCTGTGCTTTGTCGTAAGAAGTCCGAATACCGGCATGTCCCTGCAACAGGAAACCGGACACAATCAATTGGTCAAGTATTCCCCACTCACCACGGTAACGGTAAGTTCCGTCTTTACGTCCATCCATCAGATTGTATAACTTCGTAGCCTGCACTTCTCCTTTCGGAGCAACGGCACCCAGTACTTTAGCTATCGAATTATTGGTAGGATAATCATTGAAATCACCCATAATCAAAATATTGGGATGCCGGCGGACGTTCATCAGGGAATCAACCGAAGCATGCAGTATCTGTGCGGTGAACAAACGATAAGGTTCACTCTTTTCCTCACCCCCGGAACGTGAGGGCATATGACAGACAAATACATCCAATGTATCGCCCGACAACACCTGCCCTGTCACATGAAGAATGTCACGGGTAGGCGTCCTGTCAATCTCTTCGTTCGGAATACGAATGGAGTTTTTGCCAAGCAATTTAAAGCTTCCACGCTGATAAAGCAATGCCACATCAATGCCACGCTGATCGGGAGAGTCGGTCATGACATACCGATAACCGGCTTCACGCAAAGGCGAATATTCAGTAAGGTCTTTCATGCAATGGTCATTTTCCACCTCGCACAGACCAACCAAATCCGGCACATCCTTCACACCTGTCGCTACAATCACTTTGGCTATCTTTGCCAGTTTATCATTGTATCTTGCCCGAGTCCATCCTTTGGGAGCATCAGGTAAAAACTCATAATCGTTTTTTAATGTGTCATGCTGACAATCGAACAAGTTTTCCACATTGTAAAACATGACTCTGAAAGGTTCTTGAGCATAAGCAACCCCGACCAAACAGCATACGCATAGAAATAGGATGATTTTCCTCATGTCTTATTTATTAGAATTATTTTTCGGGTACATGTACCAACACATCCAGCAAATGACGCCAGAATTTGTCTACCGTCGGTATCAGCATACGTTCATCCGGTGAATGAACTCCACGCAAAGTCGGTCCGAAAGAAACCATATCCAACGAAGGATATTTCTCCAGGAACAAGCCGCATTCCAGTCCGGCATGAATAGCTTTTACTTTCGGCTCCACACCAAACAATTTCTTATAGCTGTCTACAGCAACTTTCAGAATAGGTGAAGACGGATTAGGTTTCCAGCCCGGATACCCCTCACCTGTAGTCACTTCAGCACCACCCAGCATAAAAGCAGAACGAATCATTTCGGACATATCCTTACGAGAGGACAAAATAGCACTTCGCTGGCTTGTCACAATCTTTATCTTTCTGTCTGCCTGCTTGACAGAAGCCAGATTAGAAGATGTCTCCACCAGTCCCGGAATATCCTGGCTCATCGCATACACGCCGTTATGAACAGCATAAACCGCTTTCAGCAGACGACCGGCGGTTACCATATCAATAGCCTCCTTACAGGGAGCTTCGGAAGACAGCTCGGTTTTCAGATTAGGTTCGGTCACTGCAAATTCATTCTCTATCTCAGCCGTATAAATATTTAAATCCACACGCACCGACTCTTTATCCTTCATCGGAACCGCACAAAGTGCCCGTGCTTCACGCGGAATGGCATTGTGAAGATTTCCTCCGTCTATTTCACACAAATACATCGGATATTTAGCAGCCAGCTGAGTCAGGAAGCGAACCAATAATTTATTGGCATTGGCTCTTCCCTTATTTATATCATCACCGGAATGGCCACCGGTCAAGCCCTTTACTGCTACACTAAAATAAAAATAATCTTGTGGTGCAGGAACCGGCTGATAAGCAAATTCAGCCGTCGTGTTAGCTCCTCCGGCACAACCGATAAACAATTCACCTTCGTCTTCCGAGTCAAGATTAATGAGAATATCTCCACTCATAAATCCTTCCTTCAACGCAAATGCACCCGTCAATCCGGTTTCTTCATCTACAGTAAAAAGACATTCCAACGGTCCGTGCTCAATGTCGTCAGATGCCAATATAGCCAACTCGGTAGCTACCCCTATTCCATTGTCAGCACCTAAAGTCGTACCTTTTGCCTTCAACCATTCTCCGTCAATCACAGTTTCAATCGGATCGGTCAGGAAGTCGTGCTCCACATCGCTGTTCTTTTCACAAACCATATCTATATGTGATTGCAGAATCACCGTCTTCAGATTCTCTCTACCCGGAGTTGCCGGCTTCTTAATCAACACATTTCCGGCTTCATCCGTCTTGGTTTCCAAACCGTGTTTCTCACCAAATGCTTTTAAATAAGCAATTATTTTCTCTTCCCTTTTAGAGGGACGGGGTACCTGGCATATTTCTTCAAAATAATGAAAAACAGAGGCCGGTTTCAAATCCTTTTTATCCATATCTATAATTGGTATTAGTGCAAAATCTAATTGTAGTTTTGCAAAAATTAGTTAAATCAATATATTTAACCGACTCCTTCCTCTTTTTTAATGGAAAAAGAGAAAGCTAAGTCACTTCAAAAGTCTATATTTGCTCTGCAAATGTAGAGTTCTGTTCGGAAATGCTCAAATAAATTTGGCATTTCGCTCACCTTACACTAACTTTGCACCACAAAAATAATAGAAATGCTTGATACTCTCTTTATAACAGTGTTAATAGTTGCTATATGTATAGCATTATTATGTATAGGAATCTTCATAAAAGGAAAGTTCCCCAATACACATGTCAGTGGTAATAAAGCACTTCGGAAGAAAGGAATCGGATGTGTACAGTCACAAGACCGTGAAGCACAGAAAATAAATAAAAGAGCGATTCCCGAAGTAGAGAAACAAGGCAAAGAAGAAAAATAACTAATAAAAACATACGTAAAAAAAGATTATGAAAAGAACAAATTTCATCCTGAATGGATTTTTAGCGTTGGCCACCGTGCTGGTATTTGCACAATGTACCGACAAAAACAACAATGCTTCTACTACTTCTAATGTTGCTCCCGTTGCGGGTGTTGCCGGTTCTTCCAACATGAAGATTGCTTACGTAGAAATCGATTCACTGCTCACCAAATATAATTTTTGGAACGACTTGAATGAAGCCATGATAAGCAAGGAAGAAAACATCCGTACTACCTTGAATGAAAAAGGTAAAAAACTGGAAGCCGAAGCCAGAGAATTTGAACGTAAACTTCAAAACGGAGGTTTTGCAAGCCGTGAACGTGCAGAACAGGAACAGATGCGTTTAATGAAACAGCAGCAGGATTTGCAGGCTTTGCAACAGAAATTGAGTGCAGAACTTGCAGATGAGAACCAAAAGAACAGCTTACAATTGCGTGACTCTATCAACTCATTCCTGAAAATATATAACCAAAACAAAGGTTACGATTTGATTATCAGCAATACCGGCTTTGACAACTTGCTATATGCAAACCCTGCATACAACATTACTCAGGAAATCATTGACGGATTGAACGCACGTTATACTTCGTCTACAACAAAGAAATAAATCGGGAATATCCCAATCAAAAAATAAGAATCCGAAATGGTCAGGCTGTTTCGGATTCTTATTTTTTTAGCCTGTCATTCAACAAAAAGCTTTCTACAGGCGTTTATTATATAAAAGAAATTAATAGCGAAAGGAGATTAATATGGAAAAATTCGATGATTTAATTACCTCAAATATCCCTGTGCTGGTAGATTTTTATGCCGAATGGTGCGGTCCGTGCAAAATGATGAAACCCATCCTGGAAGATGTAAAAGCGATGAAAGGTGAAAAAGTAAGAGTAGTCAAAGTGGATGTGGACAAACACCAAGAACTGGCTGCTTACTACCAAATACAATCTGTTCCCACACTCATGATTTTCAAAGATGGCAAGCAGTTGTGGAGACAAAGCGGTGTGCTACAAGCCAAAGAGCTAAGCGAACTGTTGGCACAATACGAATAACCGACGAAGAAAAACAATAAAAAAGCCGTGCAAAACAAATCTGCACGGCCTTTTTATTTATAATAAACTTATTATTTCTTGAAATATCTATTGTACAAGCCTTCGAAGCCCTTACCATGACGAGCTTCGTCTTTAGCCATTTCGTGAACTGTATCGTGGATAGCATCCAAGTTCAGAGCTTTTGCACGAGTAGCAATACGCTTCTTGTCAGCGCAAGCACCTGATTCTGCATTCATTCTCTTTTCCAAGTTAGTCTTAGTATCCCATACGCAGTCACCCAGCAATTCAGCAAATTTAGAAGCGTGTTCAGCTTCTTCCCAAGCATAGCGTTTGAAAGCTTCAGCAATTTCAGGATAACCTTCACGGTCAGCCTGACGGCTCATAGCCAGATACATACCAACTTCTGTACATTCACCCATAAAGTGGTTGTTCAAATCTTTAATCATTTCTTCGTCACAACCTTTAGCAACGCCAATTACGTGTTGGTCAGCAAATTCCAAACCACCTTCTGTTTCTACCATTTCGTTGAACTTAGAAGCGGGTGCTTTACACAACGGACACTTTTCAGGAGCTGCATCACCTTCATGAATATAACCACAAACTGTACAAATAAACTTTTTCATAATTTCCTTTTTTATTAGTTAGTCAATATTTTATTTATTAGTTGATCACCATATTATCAGCCTACTTCTTTTCCCTGCTCTTTTGCAGCACAAGCCGGACATACTCCTTTGTAATATTGATGTATTTCTTCAATAAAGAAACCATTCATGTCAATACGTTCCACCTGTTTCGTTTCGCCACTGAAAGGCAAATCATATATTTTGCCACATTTCTTACATAAAAAGTGAGCATGCAAAGAGGTTTCCGAATCGAAACATGCATTTTTTTCATCAATCGTAAGCATTAAAGCTGCACCATGTTCTACAAAGAGCTTCAATGTATTATAAACCGTAGTTTTCGACAATGTAGGAATATCGTCACACAAAGCCATATAAATCTCATCGATACACGGATGAGTTTTATGAGCCAACAAATAGTCCATAATAGCTATTCTCTGCACAGATGGCTTTATATTATAACTGAGTAAATAATCATAAGTCTTCATAAGAACTCTCTTTCATATTTGTAATTGTTACAACTTTATTTCACGTGCAAAGATATGTACTTTCTAGTAACTAACAAATAATTTCCTTACTTTTTTTTATTTTTTTTCTTTCATGCAATAAATCAATCAGGAATGATTATTTTTGCACCTATATATAATAAGGTATAATTATGAAATATGGTTTTGTAAGAGTAGCGGCGGCTGTTCCGGCAGTGAAAGTAGCCGACTGCAAGTTTAACGCACAACAAATTGAAACTCAAATTGCCATTGCTGACGGGAAAGGTGTTCAAATCATTATTTTCCCCGAACTCAGCATCACCGGATATACTTGTGCCGACCTGTTTGGCCAAACATTGTTATTGGAAGAAGCAGAGATAGCTTTAATGCAGATTATGAATAATACCCGGCAAATGGATATTATCTCTATCATAGGCATGCCGGTCGTCATGAACTCCACTTTACTTAATTGTGCCGTAGTTTGCCAAAAAGGAAAGATTCTGGGTATTGTGCCCAAAACTTATTTACCCAATTATAAAGAATTCTATGAACAGCGCTGGTTTACTTCAGCTTTGAATCATCCCGATACCAATATACGCCTTTGCGGACAAAACGTGCCGGTCAGTGCCAACTTGCTTTTCGATACGCCCGATACTTGCTTCGGCATTGAAATCTGCGAAGACATGTGGGCGCCTATTCCGCCCAGCTCTTCATTGGCGCTGCAAGGAGCGGAAATCATATTCAATATGTCGGCCGACAATGAAGGAATAGGAAAACATGCTTATGTACGTTCACTTATCAGCCAACAATCCGCACGCTGTCTGGCAGGATATGTGTTCAGTTCCAGCGGGTTTGGAGAATCTACCACTGATGTGGTTTTCGCCGGCAACGGACTTATCTACGAAAACGGCAGCCTATTGGCCGAATCTGAACGCTTTTCTTTCAAAGAGCAACTGGTAATCAGCGAAATAGACGTAGAGCGCATCCGTGGCGAACGCTTGACCAACACTACTTTTGCAGCCAATATCGGCAATTGTCCCGGTCGTCCTGCCATCCATATCAACACCGAATTTGTCAATACACGCGATTTAACACTAACCCGCCCCATCGAGCCGCACCCCTTTGTGCCTCAAGGAAATGAATTAGACCAACGATGCGAAGAAATATTCGCCATCCAAATAGCAGGTTTGGCCAAACGACTTGTACATACCAACTGCAAGACCGTGGTAGTCGGCATTTCGGGAGGACTGGATTCCACTCTGGCCTTACTGGTATGCGTCAAGACATTTGATAAACTGGAACTTCCGCGCAAAAATATCATCGGTATCACGATGCCCGGTTTCGGCACAACCGATCGCACCTATAATAATGCACTCCACCTAATGGCTTCATTGGGAGTCACTATCAAAGAAATAAGCATTAAGGAGGCCTGCATCCGGCATTTTAAAGATATAGACCACGACATGACCGTTCACGATGTGACTTATGAAAACAGTCAGGCACGCGAACGCACGCAGATTCTGATGGATGTGGCAAACCGGCTGGGCGGTCTGGTCATCGGCACAGGCGACCTTTCCGAACTTGCTTTGGGATGGGCTACTTACAATGGCGACCACATGTCCATGTATGGTGTCAATGCCAGCATTCCCAAGACATTGGTAAAATATTTAGTAAATTGGATTGCCTTGAACGGTGTGGACAATGAATCACGCATCACCCTGCTGGATATTGTAGATACACCCATCAGCCCCGAGCTGATTCCGGCAGACGAGCAAGGTAATATCAAACAAAAGACAGAAGATTTGGTAGGACCGTATGAACTGCATGACTTCTTCCTCTATCAGTTCCTTCGCTTCGGCTTCCGCCCCGGCAAGATATTCTATCTGGCAAGCATAGCCTTCCGCGATACGTACAATGAAGAAGTCATCAAGAAATGGCTGACCACATTTTGCCGACGCTTCTTCCAGCAGCAGTTCAAGCGTTCGTGCCTGCCCGACGGTCCGAAAGTAGGTTCCGTCTCTCTCAGTCCACGGGGCGATTGGCGTATGCCCAGCGATGCCAGTGCCGCAATGTGGCTGAAAGAATGCGAAGAATTATAACTTTTCATCCTTTTACCGGGTCATTTGCAAGGCTCCGCTTATGCGTATATACGTGCAGGCTCACACGTACGTTCACGCAGGGCCGCACATATATACGCGTAGGCCTATACGTACGTTCACGCAGGCCTGCGCATATATACGTGTGGACACCTGCATATTATCGACATTTCCGGCATACTCACCATCGCTAAATACACCCTTTGCTGGACGGCACCTCAAAATGATAAATATCTCTTCTCACCGCCATCTTGATGGCACGCGCCAAGGCCTTGAAGATTCCTTCTATCTTATGATGTTCATTATTTCCTTCTGCCTTGATATTGAGATTCATACGTGCTGCATCACTCAGTGATTTAAAGAAATGAAGAAACATTTCGGTAGGCATCTCTCCTATCTTTTCGCGATGAAACTCCGCATCCCACACCAACCAGGCACGGCCGCCAAAATCCAGAGCTACCTGACAAAGACAATCGTCCATCGGCAGACAATAACCGTAACGCTCTATTCCCCTCTTACTGCCCAAGGCCTGATAAATGCATTCACCCAATGCAATGGCCGTATCTTCGATGGTATGATGTTCATCCACCTCCAAGTCACCTTTCACGCAAACGGTAAGGTCAATGCCGCCGTGCTTGCCAATCTGCTCCAGCATGTGGTCAAAGAAACCAAGCCCGGTGGAAATATCGCACCGACCACCGCCGTCCAAATTGAGGCGGACAAAGATATCCGTCTCTTTCGTCGTGCGGCGCACCTCGGCAATACGTTCTCCGGCAAACAGAAACTCAGCTATCCGGTCCCAATCGGTCGTGGCCAACACACAATATGCTTCCAGGTTCTTTTCCTTCAGTACCTCTTTATCGTCTTGAAGCAAAATAGCCTTGCAGCCCAAATTTTTGGCCAGTTCTACATCTGTAGCACGGTCGCCGATGACAAAACTGTTCGCCAGGTCATAGTCTCCCGTCATATATTTTCCCATCATTCCGGTACGCGGTTTGCGGGTTGGGGCATTATCTTCGGGAAAGCTGCGGTCTATCAGGATATCATCGAATGTGATACCCTCCCCTTCCAATGTCTTCAACACCAGATTATGCACCGGCCAGAAAGTATCTTCCGGGAAAGAATCCGTTCCCAGTCCGTCTTGATTGGTAACCATGACAAACTCATAATCCAGCTTGCTCCGAATGAAGCTCAGATTACGGAACACTTTGGGACAAAACTCCAGTTTCTCGAACGAGTCGAGCTGATAATCCACCGGCGGCTCCACCACCAGCGTACCATCACGGTCTATGAATAATGCTTTTTTCATCTGTTACAATCTTTTTATTTGCCGGACTGCATGCCAAAAGCGTTCAGCGCCTCCAGCAACGTATCATTTTCGGGACGAGTGCCAATAGTGATGCGAAGGCAGTCACGACACAAAGAAACATTGGTGCGATTACGTACAATGATTCCTTTACTTACCAAGTAAGCATATATTTTCTTCGCATCCGTCACTTTTGCCAAAAAGAAATTGGCATCTGTCGGATAAATCTTCTCGCAGCAGGGCAACTGTATAAACTCATCGATAAGACGCGCACGCTCTTCCAGCAATGACTTCACCCAACGTTCCACTTCATAATGGCGATGCATCATGGCAATGGCCTCCTTTTGAGTCAGCAGATTCACATTATAAGGATACTTTATCTTACTGAAAATCGCGATAATTTCAGGAGAAGCAAATGCCATGCCCAGCCGGATGGCGGCACATCCCCAGGCTTTGGAGAAAGTCTGAAAAACGATGAGATTGGGATGTTTCTCCAAGTCAAGCAGAAACGAAGGTGCATCCGAAAAATCGGAATAAGCCTCATCGATGACGACCAATCCCTGAAAAGCAGACAGAGTCTTTTCCATTTCCTCACGGTCTAACGCATTCCCGGTCGGGTTATTGGGAGAACAGAGAAATATCAATTTGGTATTATCATCCGTCGCCGCCAGCAGCCGATCTGCAGTAAACTGATAGTTTTCGTCCAGCAATACCTTACGATACTCCACATCATTCACCTCGGCACACACCTGATACATACCGTAAGTAGGGTCGATAGCCACTACATTATCCACCCCCGGACGGCAGAAAGCACGATAAACCAAGTCGATAGCCTCATCGCTGCCGTTTCCCAAAAAGACATTCTCCGGTTTGACCTTCTTGACAGGAGCTATCAGATTCTTCAGCTCTCGCTGCATCGGGTCGGGATAACGGTTGTTCGGAGTATTATAGGGATTCTCGTTTGCATCCAAAAACACAGAGGCTTCTGCCCCACTATATTCATCGCGCGCAGATGAATATGGCTTTAAAGCCCGGATATTGGGACGCGTCAATTCTTTTAAGTCTTTCATATAGTCTCTTTTTTTATTTTGCTTTTAATCTGACGGTGACGGCATTTTTATGCGCACTCAGTTGTTCGTTGGCTGCCATTACTTCGATGGCGGGACCGATAATCTCTATGCCTTCGCGCGTGATTTCCTGAAAAGTTATTTTACGGATAAAGCTATCCAGACTCACTCCGCCATAAGCTTTGGCATAACCGTTTGTGGGCAGCGTATGATTGGTTCCCGATGCGTAATCGCCTGCACTCTCCGGCGACAGGGAACCCAGAAATACAGAGCCTGCATTGACAATACGCTCGGCTTGCTCCTCATAATCCCGGGTTTCGATTATCAGGTGTTCGGGAGCATATTCATTGGTTAAAGCAATTGCCTCATCCATATCTTTCACCAATATCAGCTTGCTGTTGGCCAAAGATTTCTCCGCTATTTCCCAACGGGAGAGCAAGGCCAATTGCCGCTGCACTTCATATTCCACTTCTTCCATCAGCTTTTCGGAAGTAGTCACCAGCATCGCCTGACTGTCTACCCCATGTTCTGCCTGCGAAAGCAAGTCGGCGGCAACAAAGACGGGGTTGGCCGTTTCGTCTGCCAGCACTTCCACCTCGGAAGGACCGGCAGGCATGTCGATGGCCACATCACACAGGGAAACCTGCTGCTTGGCAGCCGTCACATATTGATTGCCGGGACCGAATATTTTATAAACCTTCGGCACACTCTCCGTTCCGTATGCCATCGCACCGATAGCCTGCACTCCGCCTGCCTTGAATATCTTATTGACTCCCGCCAGCTTTGCCGCATAGAGGATGGCAGGATGAATCTTTCCCGCTTTATCGGGAGGAGTGCAAAGAATTATTTCTTTGCAACCGGCTATTTGTGCAGGAGTAGCCAACATCAGCACGGTAGAGAACAACGGAGCCGTGCCGCCGGGAATGTACAAACCGACTTTCTCGATGGCAACCGCTTTCTGCCAGCAGGTCACTCCCGGAACAGTCTGTACTTTCTTTCCTTCAAAACGCTGCGCAGCATGGAAGGCATGAATATTCTTCTGTGCAAGCATAATGGCCGCTTTCAGTTCGATGGGAACATCTTTTTCTGCCTCCGCCATCTCCGCTTCGGTCACAGCCAAGGCATCAAGTTTCACTTTGTCAAACCGTTCTTCATATTCAATGACGGCTCTATCTCCTTCCGATTTTACACGGTCAAGCACTTCCTTCACGGTATCGCGAAGCGTTTCGGTATGGAGGGCAGGACGACGGAGCATATCCGCCCATTCTGCTTTGTCTGGATATATAATTTTCTTCATATTCTTTATTTCTTTAAAAGAGGAAACACCTCCTCCGGACCCACTATAATATCATCTTCTCTATGGGCAATACCAAAATTCCTTCCGCACCCAATGCTTTCAGCTTTCCGATAATCTCCCAAAAACGTTTTTCATCCAGCACCGTATGCACCGAGCACCAACCTTCTTGTGCCAAAGGCATCACCGTGGGACTCTTCATGCCGGGCAATACTTCTATAATCTCTTTCAGCCGGTCGGCAGGCGCATTCATCAATACATACTTCTTATCTTCCGCTGCTTTCACCGCTTCAATGCGGAACAATAATTCATTCAATATCTCCTTCTTATCCTCGGACATATGCTTGTTTCCAATCAACAATGCCTCGCTTTTCATCACCACTTCCACTTCCTTCAGGCTGTTGCTGACCAGTGTAGACCCCGAACTCACAATATCAAAGATAGCATCTGCCAGACTGATTCCCGGAGCAATCTCCACCGAACCGGTAATGACATGAATATCTGCATGGATACCATTCTTCTGCATAAATTCCTTCAAGATACCCGGATAAGAAGTAGCAATCTTGCGACCTTCAAACCAAGACAATCCCGGATAATCCACATCCTTGGGAATGGCCAAAGACAAACGGCATTTGCTGAATCCCAGCCGCTTAATGACTTCCGCATCTTCTTTGCGTTCTACAAACTCATTCTCGCCTACGATACCCAAATCCGCCACACCACCGGCTACAGACTGGGGAATATCATCATCACGAAGAAAAAGCACCTCGATGGGGAAATTGGATGATTGTACCAATAAAATTCTTTTAGAAGAGGAAATTTTGATATCCGCTTCCTGTAGCAATGCCATTGTCTCTTCAAACAAACGGCCTTTGGACTGTACTGCAATTCTAAGCATATTTTCTATCTTTTGATTATTATTCAAGCAAATAAAAAAGGGCTTACCGCATCGGCAAGCCCTTATATCAGTATACTACAATATCATCACAGCCCACCGCGTTATTCGTTAGGAAAATGATGATGATGTGTAGCTGTTCTAACCATAGTTTTTCTTTTTATTTGCGACAAAAATAAAGTATTAAAATGAATACAGCAAATAATTATCATAAAAACTTTGATTTTTCTTTCAAATTAAAGGAAGCTGTTCGTCACTCTCCACATCACAATGCAAAAAGTGCATCTCTTCTTTTGCCTTCTCTTGCGAGAAAGTAAAGTAAGTACAAAGCGCTTTGGTACACAATTCCTCCTTATTATTATAAATAGCCGCATCCACCAGAATGATATTGCGCTTCACTTCCTTGATAGAAGCACGCAGCACGATATGCGAATCATTCGTACTGATAGGTTTCATATAGCGGGTTTCCATCTTCGAGGTCACTCCGGTAGTCTGCATCTTACGCAAAATCACCCACGCACAAATCTCGTCCAGCAACACAGCCTGTATGCCGCCATGCAGTGTGTCAATCCATCCCTGGAATTGTGGCTGAGGTTTCCAAATGCTGATAACCTCATCGCCATCTTCATAAAATTCCATCTTCACTCCGGCCTCGTTATTGGGCGCACAGCCAAAGCAATTATATCCTTCCATCCCTTTCCAGGGATTGATTATCTTTTTCATAGGCTACATCTTAAAATTCGTAATCCACGCAAGCGCGTCCTTCTTTTGCATCTTTCAGGATGCCGGCAGCAGCCACATGGTCAGGATGAACAGCATACGCATTGACGTCTGCCAATGTATCAAACTCGCTCTCCAAACAAATATCCCATGCTTCGGCAGAATTGATATTCAGACCGACAAATATTTTACGAATGAAACCAATCTTTGCAGGCAATGCTTCAATGGCAGCCTTAAAATCATTCATCACTTTCAGTTTTTCTTCCTGCGGAAGTGTTTCTTTCAATTTAAACAAAACTATATGCTTTACCATACTTGATATTTTAATTAATTATTCTACTTTTGTAATTAACATCGGCCAATACAAGTAGCCTGATGCAAAAGTAACAGTTTTGTTTTAAAATACATCCTATTATTATGATAATTATTGGTATAGCCGGAGGAACCGGTTCAGGAAAGACCACTGTAGTCAAGAAAATAATAGAGAGCCTGCCCGAAGGTTCCGTTGCCGTTATTCCACAAGATTCTTACTACAACGACCAATCTTCCCTCCCTTTGGAAAGGCGCAAGCAGACTAACTTCGACCATCCCGATGCATTCGACTGGGCACTTTTCGAACAACAGATAGCCGAATTACGCCAAGGACGTTCCATCGAACAGCCCACCTATTCCTATATAGTATGTACACGTCTGCCCGAAACCATTCATATAGAGCCGAAGGAAGTCATTATCGTAGAAGGTATCATGAGTTTATATGACAAGGAATTGCGCGACCTGATGGACTTGAAGATTTTCGTAGACGCAGAACCCGACGAACGCTTGTTGCGTGTCATTACCCGTGATATGGTGGAACGGGGCCATCCTTTGGAAATGCTGATAGACAAGTATCGCAACGTTCTGAAGCCGATGCATGATGAATTCATCGAGCCGACCAAACAATATGCCGACATCATTATCCCCAATGGAGGCAACAATCAGAAGGCGATTGAAATTCTTAAGCTATATATCGAAAAGATTTTGGGCAAATGAAACTAGTCCGGCTCCTGCTCCTCGCCTGCATCTGCATGATGGCATGCCGCCAACAACCGCAAAACAATGAAGTGACAAACTACGATTTGCCGCAAATGAAAGACAGTGGAGAATTGGTGGTGCTGACCCTCAACAGCTCAACTTCTTATTTCAATTACCGGGGCGAACCCATGGGATTCCAATATGAATTGGCCGAACAGTTTGCCCGCTCGCTTGGTGTGAAGCTAAGGGTGGAAACAGCCAAGAACACACACGACCTGGTACATAAATTACTGACCGGTGAAGGCGATTTGATAGCCTATAACCTCCCTATCACGAAGGAATTCAAAGACAGTGTAGAGTTTTGCGGCGAAGACATCATTACCCACCAAGTACTGGTGCAACGAAACAGCAACAAAGTCCCCCCTCTGCAGAATGTAACCGAACTGATTGGCAAAGAAGTATATGTGAAACCCGGAAAATATCTTGACCGCCTGATAAATTTGGACAAAGAACTGGGCGGAGGTATCCTGATTCATAAAGTAGAGAATGACAGTGTTACCACCGAAGATCTCATTATGCAGGTTTCCAACGGCACCATCGATTATGCCGTCTGTGACAACGACCTTGCCAAGCTCAACAAAACATATTATCCGAACCTGAATATCTCCATGCCCATCAGTTTCGACCAACGCGCTTCGTGGGCGGTCAGAAAAACATCTCCCCTGCTGGCAGCAGCAGCCACCCAATGGCATCGGGAAAACATGACTTCCCCATCTTACCGGGCAAGCAGCAAACGATATTTTGAAATCAGCAAACGAATACCGCACGGTTCCATCCTGTCCATACAGAAAGGAAAAATATCCCACTATGACGAATTGTTCAAAAAGTACGCCAAAGAAATTGATTGGGACTGGCGGCTGCTGGCTTCGCTGGCCTACACGGAATCGAACTTCGATACGACCGCCGTCTCATGGGCAGGCGCCAAGGGATTAATGCAACTGATGCCGCGCACCGCACGTGCCATGGGCGTCCCCGCCGGAATGGAGCAGAACCCGGAAGAAAGCATCAAAGCCGCCGTGAAATACATTGCCGCCACTGCCAACTCTTTCCGCCGCATTCCCGACCCCGATGAACGAATCAAGTTTATCCTGGCAGCCTATAATGCCGGCATCGGACACATCACAGATGCTATGGCCCTGGCCGAAAAATATGGAAAAAACAAATACATCTGGGACAATAATGTAGCCGACTATATTCTCTTGAAAAGCAACGAAGAATATTTCAACGACCCCCTCTGCAAGAATGGTTACTTCCGCGGAGTAGAAACCTTCAAGTTTGTAAAAGAAGTGATAAGCCGGGGCGAAGTCTACAAGAGCAAAATCAAGCACTGAAACGGATACGGAACCGTGTCAGTCCGTCGGAATAAGTGCGCAAAGAGAACGTACATCCGTGCTTCATCAGCACTTCACGAATAAATATCAGACCGATACCCTGTCCGTTGGGTTTGGTAGAAAAGAAAGGACTGAATAATTTCGCTTCCACCTCTTTGCTGATGCCGGCTCCCGTATCGGCAATCTCAAGCATGGTAGGAAAGACAGAAGTACGAATAAAAATATTGCCTTCCTCACCGATACTCTCGGCAGCATTCTTTATGATATTCACCAATACCTGTTCAAACAGGGAAGTATCCATGCGTACATGGGGATTTTCATCGCACAAAGTCAAGTGTAGCGTTATATTACGGTTGCGGCAAACAGTCTCCATAAACATTTTACAAGCCGCCACACGGTCGTTCAGAGAGACCAATTGCAATTGCGGTTCAGGAATTTTCACCACATTGGCAAAGTTAGTAATGAAACGGCTCATGCTATAACAGCGGTCCACGCATACTTTCATCACCTCACGAAGGTCTTCGGTATCGTCCATACACTCCAAAGCACCATCCACTGTATCAAGAGTGGAAGTAATGCCCGCCACCGTATTGTTGACTTCATGCGCAATCATGCGAATCACCTTTTCGTAAGCCTTCTTTTCGGCCTTCACCACTTCGGAGGTCAGACTTTCTATCAGGATAAACGGATGCGCAAATCCCCGGTCTACAAACGAAAGACGCGAACAACGATAAATCATGGAGTCACTCAGACGAACCGTCTTGCTGGCATCTTTCGGTATGCGCTCTATCTCTTCCGCCAAAGGCGAGGTAAGTTCACAAAGCAAACGTCCCTTCACTTCATCGTCTGTCACATAATCCAGATAACGGAGCGCGGCAGCATTAATCATGGAGACATGCCCGTCAAGAGTCAGAATGATCAGTCCCATAGGAGATACGCTGACCAGCAAATCAAGAAAATGATTTTGCTCGCGCAAGCGCAGTCGTTCGTCTTTCAACTGTTCCATCATGCGGTTGAATACAAGCACAATGCGGTCGGCTTCCTTCTGTCCCACCGGAGTGAGGCGACTGCTGAAATCCTGTTCGCGGAGTAAATCCATACCATTGCCGATAGTATCCAATGGTTTAATCACCTTGCGGTAAAAAAAGATAAGAAAGATGAGACTGAAAGTGATAATTCCCTCCACCATATAAAAGAGCATGCCGCGTTCCTTGAAAGAAAGTACCAACAGGACTCCCCAAACCGCCAGCAATAACAATGATAGAATGAAGAAAAAGAACTTCAGTTTCATTTTTTATTTAATCGTTTATCATAATATTATATTTTTCCAACCTACGATAAAGAGCAGCGCGACTGATACCAAGTGCAGTTGCCACCTGTGACATGTTATTATTGTACTTCTCCAATGCCTGCAAAATCGTCTGCCTTTCAATCTCTTCCAACGTCATACCCTGCAGATTAGAGGTCACTTTCGGCTCCACCGGGCATTGATATTGCGCTTTGAAATCTTCGGACATCAACACCTGTTTGCCGCTCACCAGCAACGTACGCTCCACCAGGTTCTTCAATTCGCGGATATTCCCCGGATAAGGCAATCTGCTGAGATACTCCATCGCTTCGACCGTAAAATCCACTTTAGGCAAACCGTTGGCTTCACATTGCTTATCGGCAAAGTAACGCACCAGCAACGGAATATCCTCACGGCGCTCGCGCAAGGCAGGAAGATGTACCGTTATCAGATTAATGCGATAAAACAAATCTTCACGGAAAGTATGTTCCCGAACCATCCGGGAAAGGTCGGCATTGGTGGCACTCACCACACGGATATCCACCTTTCGCGGACGACTGTCGCCCAAGACCTCAAAGGTTTGCTCTTGCAGCACCCTAAGCAATTTGACTTGGCAACTCAAATCCAAATCTCCTATCTCATCCAAGAAAATAGTTCCCTTGTCCGCCAGTTCAAAACGCCCCATACGGTCGGAAGTAGCATCCGTAAACGCTCCTTTTTTATGACCGAACATTTCACTCTCGAACAAAGTATGTGAAATGCCGCCCAAGTTCACTTTCACAAACGGTTTCTTGGCACGGGAACTGTTGATATGCACTGCTTCTGCTATCAACTCCTTGCCGGTCCCGCTTTCACCGGTAATAAGTACGGAGGCATTGGTACGGGCTATCCTTTTAATGGTAGCCAGCACATCCATCAGCGGTTTACTCTTTCCGATGATATGGCTGCGGTCAAAGCCGTCATTATCCACCACCGGAGCTTCCGGTTTCTGCTTATCGGCAGTCAGTTCGAGAGCCGTTTCTATACGTTGCATCAAAGCGACATTGTTCCACGGCTTCGTAATAAAGTCAAAAGCACCTGCCTGCATACCCTGAACAGCCAACTGAATGCTTCCCCATGCGGTCATCAATATCACAGGAACATCGGGCCGGAATATCTTCACTTGCTTTAAAAGCGTCAATCCTTCTTCTCCGGTGGTAGACAAGGTAAAATTCATATCCATCAATATCAATTGAGGAGCCACGGAACGCACAATCTCTATCGCTTCCCGAGGTCCTGCAACTGCCTGAACCTCATACTTTGCCCTCTTCAACATGAAGCTGAGAGAAGAACGGATGGCACTATCATCATCTATAATCAATATCATAATGATGCAAAAATAAAAATTATTATTCAATTACTGCTTGATAATCTTCTCAAAATCGGCATCAATACCCGTATTGTCCGTAAAGTCCCACAAAGTAAGACTGCGAATCTGATAGTAATAAGACCAATAGGCATACAATTCATTGATGTGTTTCTGTCTTGCCTCATCCTTCTTCAACTGAGAATCGTTCAGGTCGAGCGTGGAAATCTTTCCAATCATAAAAGTCTCCACATTGGTATTATAACGCTTCTCGGCAATCTTATCTGCTTCATTTGCTATCTGAAGCTGCATCTGCTGATTGTTAAACTGCTCTACGAGGATGAAAAGGTCTTGGTTGAAGTTCATGGTTTCCTGGCGCAATCTGCTTTCCACCACATCGCGGTTACTCTTTGCAATCTTCACCTTTCCCCGACGTTTCCCCCAGTCCAGGATAGGAATCTTGAAACCGACTTCCACTATCTGATTATCCTTCAGATTATGATAAACGGTATTCAGTTCATTATTCGTTCCCGTAAAGCCGACCTGCGCATACAAGGTTATCTCACGAAGATCACCTTTCGCCTTTGCTACTTCATAATCAGCCTCCAACTGACGGCGGCGGATATTCTGGGCAAAAGAGTTATTGGTCAATGCCTTATCGAGCACATCATCATAATTAAGCAAAACCGAAGGAATACTTTCCGGAACCACCGGCTCCAAATCTTCATCCTCACTCAATGCCAAAAAAGAACGGAGCTGAAACATACGGCTTTTCAGAGTACTCTCATTATCAGTCAGAGTAGAACGGGCATCCAGCACATTCAATTCCAACTGCAACAAATCATTTTCACTAATTTGCCCCATGCTGCGCTTGGCCTTCGCCACTTCATGCAGCTTTTGTGCATTTTCCAAATTCTGCCGGGCTATATTCACATTCTCTTTTGCCAACAAAAGATTGAAAAAATAATTAATGGTCGTTCTTGTCACATTCTCGGTAGCACTGAGGAATGAGGCTTTTGCTTCAGCATATCTCACAGGCTCTATGCGACGATCCCACTTAATATTATTTACACCGAAAATAGGCTGGTTCAAAGTCAGGGCAATAGGCACGGACATATAGCGTTTGGATTTATCGCCATCCAACTGTTTCAAGAAATCAAGAGAAGAGTTCAACGAAAGCGTACCACCCGTAAACCAAATACTTTGATCAATGGACAGTTCGCCACTCATCTGCAAATTATTGTTACGGACATACGTATAAGTACCATCTTCCTGCTGGTATGAATTATATTTCTTATTATAGCTGGGCAGTGTTGCCTTCAAATTCATTTCCGGCAAAAGGTTGGCGCGGAATGTGCGGTATTCCCAATAAGCAGTTTTCAACTCATTCAATGCCACAGCTGCATCCACACTCTGAGTGCGGGCTATCACAATGGCCTCGTCAAGCGTAATGGAACGTCGATGTTCTTTAACTTGCGTCTGCGCTCCGGCAGTCATCGAAAGAGCGATGACCATAAACAAAGATATTACTTTTTTCTTCATTGTCTTATGCTTCTTTTTTGCAAGAGAGTAAACAAATGGTATGCCAAAAACATATATCACTGAATAATAACAAGTTAATATAAAAATAGAGTGTCCGAAATCGGACACTCTATTCATATACGAACAGCTGATTATTTATCTTTGTCATTGCCTCTTAACATTACTCTCTTGATTCAACAAGAAAGGAATCCAAGTTAAGCGCATTACCTTTACCATTAGTCCGGGTTCTTAATTTCTTGCACTTTCCCGCTACAACCAAATTACTTGCGGCATTCAAGCTGATATTTAAATAATTGGCATCGACTGCAATTGCTCCATGCGAAGAACCCAAAGTTATATTCAGTGAATCAACCGTGAACGCCTTCTCCATGGCCAATACCGAATAGTCCATCCTTATCTCTCGGATAGCATTGGTATACACGATGACAGTATCCTTGGGCATTTTTCCTTCCGCATCTATCAACTTCAGACTCAATGCATTTCCCTTTATCTTCTTTTCTCCCAATTCAGGGTGTTTGACATCGATACGGAATTCTTCAGATGGTATAACCACAACTCTATAGCCGGCAAAGTAGAATTTAGTAATATTCTGAGCCATACTTACCACACAAACTATGGACAAGAAACAAATAAAAAATAATTTTCTTTTCATTACATATTTATATCTAATAATATCAATAAATCATTGTGTTTGTCTGTTCAAAAAAAGACCAAGGTCTTTTTAAAAAAGACTTTGAAGTTTTTTAAAAAGGTCAAGGTCTTTTTAGGAAAGGAGAATTGATGAAATCTCCTTTCACACATAACGGTGCTCAAACGTCCTATTCATGGGGACTTTCGTGTGAAAGCAACCTTCATTGTTTCTCTTCACATCAAACCCCGATGAATAAAGGAATTCAATGAGTGCGATGCGTGAAAGCAACTTTTATCAACTTCCTTTTCATACTCTTATTCCCCATGCAAAGCCTCAGCCGGCTGAATCTTCATGGCCTGGCGAGCCGGGAACCAAATACTGAACACCACTACTACCAACAAAAGGAAATAAGTAAGTATTCCTCCGACAATAAAACGTCCCAAACTCCATTCTACCGGCCACGTATTCACCAAATCGGCAACGCCTAAATTGTAAGCAACAATCAATGCCGGAATATAAGCGAAAGTAACCAACAAAATCCCCTCTCCCATCAAGAGCCGCATAAGGCTGTGAGGAGTAGCTCCCGAAGTGATTCGGATGGCAAGTTCCTCCCGACGGTGTTGAGTACGGAACCAAAAAGTGCCAAGTACCGCCAAGAATGCATTAATCAAGAAGAAACCGGCAATAGCAAGGTAAGTATAAAGTTCACTGCGATAATCCGACAATTGCTCATTGCGGAACTCACTCATCGGACGCATATCTGCCAAATAAAGATTGCCTACACGAAGCTGTTTCTTCATTTCCTTGCGGAAAGCCTCTACAAAACCGGGGCGATCGGCATCCGCCTTTACGCGAATAAACAAGTCCTGATAAGGAATGCTGGCATAGGTGCATTTAAATCCATCATTACGGACATAATAAAGCGCTGCTTGTTGCGAGGTGTATTCATTGTACTTCTGATTTTCACAAACAGCAGATACCCGGACAGAATCACTTCCGTCTTTATTAAAGCTCACAAGCTTACCCACCATTTCCACACCTTTGCGGGGCGTATATTCTTTGCTTCCTTTTCCACTTATCAGGTAACGGGCAAGATTGTCCGTCATCACCATTTCTTCGGGACGGGCACGTTTTGAAAGTTCTTCGGGAGAGCATCCGTCTGCCCCCTTTACTCCAAACACAGAGAAATAACCGGGGCTGACCATGCGCGTATAAGCACCTGCCTGCAAAGTATCATAAAAAACAGTCTGAGTCCCATTCTTCCACACATAATGAAAATGCATGCGGGTATAGCACAAATCCTTCACGGCAGGATGACGCTTCAAGCGATTACAGAACTCCAGATATTCACCGGTCATCATCTCGGGAGAGCGAGTAGTTGTATCTCGTTCCAGACTCTCCTGAGGTAATACGCCCACTTGGATGTAATAGACATTTTCCCATTCAAAGCCAAGAGATTTCTGTCCGTTGACCGCCACGGCATATACATAGTCCACAGCATACCACAAGGAAGTGGCAATCACAAATATTCCGGCCACCAAAAGAAGATTGGCACGAAGGTTGTTCTTTATAATTTTTAATATATGTATCAACATGGTTTCAGAGTTTTTCATTCAACGAATCTACAATTGGAGTATGCGCCACTCTCCATGCAGGCACGTATGCCGAAAACATATTGAGTATCAAGCAAAAGCCAAATGCAATGAGAAATATCACAGGACTTACCATAGAGGCATTCATTGTGGCAGTGGCTCCCCATACGGTTTGCAACAACCAGTCGCTCATCAACCACAAGAACAGATAAGCCAATGCCAACCCCAATAATCCGCCCATAACCGTCAGTACCAGATTTTCGTTCAGCACTTGCCATACCAGCTCATTGCGAGTCGCACCAAAAGCCTTGCGGATACCAAGTTCTTCCAAACGACGGCGCATACGGGTATTGGTCAGTCCACTCAAATTGATGGCAGGAACCAAAAGAATAATCAGTATCATAATACCATATTTCCAGAAATTGGCATTCAGATTCTCGTATTGATTGGCAAACTTACGATTGAGCTGCATACGGAAATTATCAGGTTGTCCCATCAATTGCAATTCCATATCACCCAATGTCGTGTTTATCTGCGCCACACCGCGAGCCACTTCATTGCGAATAGCATCGAAATCATCGGTAGAACGGGCAAGAATGGTAATAACATTATTACCACTGGTTTGACCTGCCTCTGCTTCACTGGCAATAGCGTTTGAGGTATAAGGAGCATATACTTCACTCCATGTAAACTCACAAAAACGATTCACGTCATCCACCACTCCACATACTGTATAGGCAGCAAAGTTAACCAGAATATCCTTTCCTATGGCATTCTCTGCCCCTCCGAAAAGCCGGCGTGCCACACTCTTGGCTATGACAGCTTGCTTCATCCCCGATTGGAAATCAGCTTCCGTAAAAGGCTTGCCCGCCAAGAAACGGAATTGATATACTTTCCAGAAGGCGGCATCGGTCAACATAAGCGGAGTATTCATTTCTTCGTCGGAACCGACGGTACCCACAAGAACCTCTCCTCCCTCGTAAGTGGCAGTAACTGCTTCCGGAGTAGTCAATGGATAAAATATCTCCTTTACCAACCACAACGAAGGACGGGAATGCCCTGCACTATTGGGGTCTTTTTTATCATAAACAGTACGTTCCCACTTGACATAAAGCGAACGGGAACGGTTCACTTCGGGGGCATAATCTGCCGTCTTTGCCTGATACACAATCAATATCACCATAATCAAAGCTATGGCAAGTGCGGTGCCCAAAACGGTTATCACACTCAACAAAGGTTGATTACGCAACTGGAAAAAGGCTTGTTGTATTATCTTTTTCATTTACACTAAAATTTATTTCATCATTTTATTTATATATATTCTTATTCCTCATGCAACGCTTCGGCAGGCTGAATCTTCATAGCTTGTGTAGCAGGCATCCAAATGCCAAAAACAATCATTAGCGCCATCAATAACCAGGTAATGCAAATACCTGCCACAAACCGGAATGTACTCCATTCTACCGGCCATACAGCTATCAACGGACTATTACCGACAGAAGGTTCCATCAATGCCACATTCAGGCATACAATAGTAGCAGGAATTGCAACGACCGTCAACAAGATAAGCCCTTCGCCCAGCAGTAACCGCCTCACTTGTCTGCGACAGCTTCCCACACTCATGCGTAAAGCTATTTCACTACGGCGCCGACGAGTGCGATACCAAAACGTACCGACAACGCCCATAAAAACATTTACCAACAGGAAAAGCGCCACAAAAGAATGGGTCTGCAAACGGTCACGGCTACCATCAGCTGATTCATGGCAGTCCACAATCTTTTCATAGGGCACCAGATTCATCACCATTACATTATCCACCTCAATGGCAGGAGCTATCTCTTTCAAAAAATAAGCCGAAAAGTCACTTCTGTCTGCTTCGGGAAGCACACGTATCGTCACCGTAAGCGGCATATTTATCATAGTAATGAGATTATCATCAATACGTTTGATAAACCAACCTTGTGATTTTTCAAATCGCCCCGGACGGAAATCTTCCAACACGGAATAAATGCGTATGCCGCGCTCATCGTCTTTGCCGGTACGGAGAATGGAATCTTTGGTAAAGGCCGGATTACGCTTCTGCATCCAATGAATCAGCATACGGGTAACCATACCATAAGAATCCGATACAGGCATCGAAGCAAAGTCTGGTTGTCCGGACTCCGGATGGAAACGAAAAACCTTCATCATATCATTGTCCATCATGGCATAACGTACAGAAACCGAAGTCGAATCATTACAAAAAAAAGCACTCCAACGATTGGAAGCTCCCATCGGATCGGAACTATAGTGCAAACCTACCGCTTCCACCACTTTGTCCATCCGGCGAAGACGGTCACGAACCATCAATACTTTCTCTATATAAGAGTGCGTGGTATCACGTTCCTCACCTCCGGCATCCAATTGCAACTCATACACATGGCTATAATCGAACCCAAGCGGACGAGTAAGCGTATAGGTGAAACACCCAATGGAATCACACAAAAACCACAGGACTATGAACACCACAAAAAGCTCGCCCAACACCCAACCATTGTAACGTGTCCGATTCATCAACATCTTCAAATTGTGATAAACAAATTTCATAAAGCTAATTATCATTTAAAGAAACAACAATGGGTTTTCGGGAAGCATACCATGCCGGAATACCGGCACTGAGCAGGTTCATTAACAAACAGAACAGCAAAGCATAAGCAAAAACGGCCGGACTGAACAGGGAAGAAACCGGAAGTGTTATTTCCCCATGAGAATATACCGTCCAAAAGGTAGAGAATATCCATCCCCGTAACAGATACACCGCCCCATAACTGAAAACAAATCCTACAATTCCACCCAATATCGTCAATACCAGGTTTTCATCCAGTATGCGCCGCACCAACATCATACGAGTGCTACCATACGCCTTCCTCACTCCCAACTCACTCATCCGTTGCTGCATACGGCTGCTCGACAAGCCACAAAGATTCAATGCCGGAACCAACAAAATAATAAACAAGACAATACCATATTGCCAATACATTCCTTTCATGTCAGGATCAGGGAAAATACGGTTGCGTGCCGTCATCGAATCGTCAGGCTGATTGTATATATCCAATTCATAATCGGCAAGAGAAGTATTCATTTGTGCTTTCCGGTTATGAATATCATCATAAATCGCTTGAAAATCTTTAGCATTTCGGGCAAGAATACTTATTTCGAAGTCACCTGCATATTCATCTGCCTCTTTAGGAGTCCGTAACAAATTTGCCGGATACATACACCATAATTGTGCATAAGCATGGATAGCCGTCAACGAGGGATCACGCACCACCCCTACTATACGTTTGAGATGACGGTTCATCAAAACCGAACGGCCGGCAACATGCTCCGTACCAAATAGGCGCCGTGCTACGCCGACAGATATAACAATGGCCTCACTGCCGTCGTCCTGCAGGTCTGTATCTGCAAAGGGACGTCCGTCTATAAAGTCAAATTCATACACTTTCCAAAACATGGCATCCGTATAACGAAAGTCCACACTGGCACGTGCAGATTCATCGGGCGTGGCAAGCACAGCGACCGAAACTGCCGTAGCCGATGTAGCTGTTTCTATATAAGGAGACGGAAGCACCAAGTCTTTCATCAGTGCCGGTGTGCAATACCACGAAGTATACCATCCATTCTGTGAGGTGAGCCTGACGGTGAAGGATTTGATAAACATGGTCCGCTCCAGATTCGTTTCGGGAGGGGCACCACGGTATTTTACCTGCCAAGCTATCACCATGACCATTATCAGGCAAATGGCAAAAGCTGTACCCAATATGCTGATGACACTCAGTAACACGTTATGGCGCAATAACTCTATGGTTTGTCTTATTAATTGCTTTATCATTGCTCTTATACACTTTTTTATACCCCAGCATAACGCATTTTCATCGTAGAAGCAGGTGGAAAACCCGCATCTACGAGTGAGAAATGCACAGTTTTACATCACCTGACGTCCGTCAAAGAAGCGAATCGTGCGTGAAGTCTGTTTGGCTTGTTCTTCATTGTGAGTTACCATTACAATGGTGCGTCCGTCTTCCTTATTCAGTTTATGCAACAATTCCATCACTTCCGCACCCATCTTTGAATCCAAGTTACCGGTGGGCTCATCGGCAAGGATTATTTCAGGATTACCGACAATGGCACGCGCAATGGCTACACGCTGGCATTGACCACCCGACAATTGAGTGGGCATGTGGCGCATACGATGGCTCAGCCCTACACGCTCCAACACTTCCTTAGCCAAACGGGTACGTTCTTTGGCCGGCATCTTTCTATAGAGCAAAGGAAGCTCTACATTGTCAATCACATTCAATGAGTTAATCAGATGGAAAGACTGGAAAACAAAACCAAGTGTCTTGTTACGAAAAGCCGCCAATTCTTTGTCTTTCATATTTTCTACCGACGTACCGTTTATCTCAATCTTACCGCTACTGGGTGCATCCAACAGCCCCATGATATTCAAGAGAGTAGATTTTCCACATCCTGAGGGACCCATGATACTCACAAACTCACCTTTTTCCACATCCAGATTTACATTCTCAAGTGCCAAGGTCTCAATTTCATTTGTACGGTAAATCTTGTTGATGCCGGTTAATTTAATCATTGCCATAATCATTTTATTTTAAATTGTTATTATTATCTTCATTAAAAGTTCGCTGTTGTCTTTCAACATTCAAAAGTTATGCCAAAAGTATAAATTATTTATTATCAATATTTTGTGCTTCATACAAAGTGTCCGTTATCGAACACTCTGCCCGATTTTGCGCGCATCGGAAACTATTCGTCACGCAAAGCATCGGCAGGCAAGATATGCGAGGCACGCTTCACCGGTATATAAGTACCTATCAATGCGATAACAAGCAAGATGATATAAGTCATCAGTGTAACGATGCAGAAATGCATCACCGGCTGATTTTGCCAATAACTCATATCAAGTATTGCCCTCTTTACTCCCGAAGAGAAAAATCCACTCTCATGCACCTGATGGAAAACCACCGGAAGAGCTACCACAAAAGCAACCGTTACCAATAAAAATGCTTCCGCTAAAAATTGATTACGCACAGCATTTTCAGATGCTCCCATACTGCGCATAATACCTATCTCCTGACGGCGCGCATTGCAACGAATCCAGAAAGTACCTACCATACCCAAGAAAATACAGAGCAACGCAAATCCGGCTAACGAATATTTCAGGCGGAGTTGATTGATGACACCGCTTCTCTGCGCATACATATAACTCACCTCTTCAAACGATTCAAGCCCGGAACAATAGAAATTACCAGCCTTAAGCAAAGGCATCACTTCCTTTTTGAAACGCTGTTCAAAAGCGTTGGCATCTACTCCTTCTTTCAGCGAAAAAGTGATGCTGTAACTCCAATTCATATAAGTCTTCCCTTGTATCTCATTATATACCCACACCAATAAAGGATAAGGTTGTTCATAATTGCGATGCTTATAATCTTGAAAGACACCTGCAATTTCATAACTGCTCTTATCATGAGAATATACTTTTTGCCCTGTCACATCCGTCTTTCCAAAAAGAGCCCGGGCCAGAGCCTCTGATAAAAATACTTTTTGACGTGTCGCCGCATCTGCCGGTATATTTATATCAGCCCCCGTAAAAGCATCTTTCATGCCATAAGTGCGAAACATGTTACTACCGTCTTGCAGATAAAATTCATAATATTGTGTATGTATATATTTATCATTCTTGATATCCGCCGTATCATTATATATTTGTGTTCCATTCCATGAACCGGAATTAGGAAAGCTGGCACTGGAAGCAATAGAGAAATCTTTCATCTCAGGCAGGTCGCGCACCACACGAATAATACGATTATAAGATTCTTTACAAATGGAATCTGTATTCATTTCTGCTTGATAATTCCCATTGGAAGATTCATAATTCCCTATCTTCACCACATATCTGTTATGGGCATCATACCCCGAAGCTATAAGTTTATCGGCAGTCAGAATATAAATGGGGTCAATCACTGTCCAAAGGAAAAAGCTGACAATGACCAATTCTATAAATATCCAGCCATTCATTCTGCGCTGGTTCCATAGTTGGCATATTATTTTCTTTATCATAATCGTATTTTTGTATTAACGTTTAGTATTAAGAGACTGAATAATGGTATGGCGCAAAGACCATAAGGCAGGCACGAATGCCGATATCAGATTGAGCAACACACAAAGCACAAAAGCAAAACTGAAAATCCATGGGTTGAACAGCATCTCGAAAGAAAGAAACGGTGTTTTGGCAGGGTCATTTACCCAATCGTCAAACAAATTAAGTATCCAGTCACTTGCAGTCAGTACAATTAAATAGGATAGTAAAATACCAATCAAACCACCCAGACAAGTCAGTAACAGATTTTCCCATAACACCTGTCCCAACAATATTTTATTGGTGGCTCCATACGCCCGGCGTACCCCCAACTCACACAAGCGATGATCCATACGCGATGAAATCATGCCACTCAAGTTCATGGCGGGAATAAAAAGCAAAGCCAGCAATATATAAATCAATCCTTTCAACAGTTCACCCCAATCAGGCGCCTCACAGGAATTCTTTCGGAATGTACTTTTCCAGAAATCATCGGGTTGTTGCATTAAATCATTTTCATATTCGGAAGTCTGAAGATTGTATTTACGAAAAACATCCTGTACTTCGGCACGCAAAGCTTCTTTATCGGCCGATGTCGGAGCAAGCATATAAATCTGGACATTACCTATCAGTTTCTCACCCTCAGACGTTCGGGACACCCATGAGTGTAAAAACAAAGGTATCCATAAGTCACCTGCCGTATCAGGAGTGGCATTCGACACATCTTGCACAACTCCACACACACGAAACTCCTTACCATTGAAGGTAAAATATTTCCCTACTACATCTGTCGAAGCAAAAATGCGTTTAGCAAGGCTTTCCGACAAAACAGCTACAGGCAAATCGGCATCTACATCAGCCTGAGTAAAAGGTTTTCCGGTCAAAAAGCGAAAAGAGAACACAGACCAGAACCCGGAATCAGCATAGTATGGATTTACCTCCATTACCTCTTTCTTATCAGGCAAGGCTATCGTATTATTAACCATAAAATCCTGCTTACCGGCACCGATAGCTTCCAAATGAGGCAAATCTTTCAACATTTTATCCACCAAATAGTAGGAAGCACCGCCATTGCAATTCCAACTTTCCTTATTTGTCTTAGGATAACATTTCATTGCCTTAATCGTTAACATCCTATCGCGGTTGTATTCCGGATAAATCGGAGCAAATTTCACATAAAAGATAATGAACATAGTCATGGTTAAAGCAATGGAAAGACCCGTACCCACCACATAGATAGAAGTAAAAAGCTTGTTTTGCTTTATCAGTGTCCATGCTTGTTTTAAATATAGTTTTATCATATCAAGAATAAATATTAAATTACATTTTATTTAGATGAAGAACCCGGTTTCTTTGCCGGATTCTTCATCAATCCCCCACGAAACACTTATTTACTTTAAAAAGAGAGTTTTATTTCTTCGTTTATGTTGCAACTGTTCCTACTTGACTTTCAACTTGCTTTTGTTTTTATAATTGCTCATATCACTGACCACCACTTTATCACCGGGTTGCAATCCGCTCACCACCTCCACATATTCAAAGTTGCTGTCGCCAAGTTGTACCTTACGCTTTATTATCTCATTATCACTGTCCTGCACGAACAATTCATATTCGCCACGGCCTACATAATAAGAAGCATTTGCTATTCTCATCACATCTTCTTTCACGGCATTCATTACATATACATCTGTTTTCAATCCTGAACGGAGACGTTTGTTATTATCCTCCACCAACTGGACTGTAAACGAAATTACACCATTCTTTGACAACGGCGTAACACTGCTCACGATGCCTTCCAATTTTTCATTGCCGATTTTGACAATGGCACGTCCTCCTGCCGCCACACGGTCGCCATAAGTATCGGCTATTTCACCTTCCACTTTAAAATGACTCAAATCTGAGATGACAGCCACCTGTGTGCCTTGCGGCACCTGTGCACCGACCTGATTATTAATATAAGTAAGAATAGCTTTGCGTGGCGAACGGATTTGGGCATCATCCAATGTCCGCTTCATTTCGGCCAGACTCTTTGCGAAGATATTAAATTCCAGTTCTTTCACTTTAAGGTCGGCTGCCTTGACTTCTTTTTCATTTGCATATTGCTGGCGGAGCTGTTCCAATTCCAATTTTCCCGTATTAAAGTTCAACTCTGCCTGACGTACCTTATCCGTAGTACCGGAACCCAAACTATCCAAATAACGTTCATTACGAAGCTCTACTTCCATACGGTTCAACTTCATGGCAGAAATTTTCACCTGCATTGCCAAATCACTCAGATACGTATTATTGTTCACCTTCAACTGTTCCAGCTGATAACGCTTCATCTGCTCTTCATCCAGCAATTTCTTATATTCCGTTTCCGTACTCTGAAGGTCCAGTTTAAGAATCGGCGTCCCCACATCCACACTGTCTCCTCCCTTACGATAAACTTCCACAATACGGGTATTGATGGGAGAGTTGATGATTTCCTCAAAAGCCGGAACAACCTTACCGGAAGCACTCACACTTACCTCAATTATCCCCGTATCCACTTCCGAGAATACCAAATCCTTCCGATTCACACTACTCCGCATGAAAGAAATCAGCAAAGCGATGCATACGATGCCGGCAACACCTATAACACCATATTTAATCAACATTTTCTTACGCTCTTTATCACGTACTTCTTTTGGAATTTCTCTGTCCATAATTTATCGTTATTTTATTATTTTTTTCGTATCAAATCTAAAGCAACATTCATGCCAAAACACCAACAATCTGATTATCAATCATAAAACAAAAAGAAAGGGTGTCCGATATCGAACACCCTGTACGTTTTTAAACTTCTGCAAACGGACATTCATGATTCCGTTTCATCGCAGACGCAATATATCTCCCACCTTCGGCGCTGCATCCTCAGGCTTCATTTTATTCATTTTATATAAATTCTTCAGACGAATTCCGTATTTCTGTGCAATGGAGTACATTGAATCTCCGCTGCGTACCACATGAACAACATGCTCTTTGTCGGCACGACGGTGTTTCTTATCCAAATAGATAATATCTCCCGGTTTCAACACATATCCTTTATACAAGTCATTGTACTTTCTCAGTTTACGCTGACTGATATCAAACTCTTTCGACAGACTTTTAAAAGTATCTCCGCTACGCACCACAATATACAGCAAATCATTTGCCAAATAAGGCTGATGCGGATTTGGAAACTCTTTCATCCACTTGATACCGTCACGGGTATCGAATTTATGTAAGTCATACAGTTCGATAATGTCAATCAAACGATAAGCATAGCGAGGATCTGTTGCATATCCAGCTTTTTTCAACCCATGTGCCCAACCTTTATAATCTGTTATCTTCAATTTAAACAAAAAGGCATAACGCGAACGCCCTTTTAGAAATTTGGAATGGTCTTCATAGGAGTCACGCGGATGCTTGTAAGCACGGAAGCATTCATTACGGGCATCATCATCATAACGCACTGTACGCCCTGTCCAGTCACCTCCGCACTTAATGCCGAAATGATTGTTTGACTTACGGGATAAAGCACTTTTTCCGGCTCCCGATTCCAACAATCCCTGTGCCAATGTAATGCTGGCAGGAATGCGATAACGCTTCATTTCCTCCACAGCTATATCCTTATACTTATGAATGTATTCTTCGTATTGACGATTACGCGTCTGCGCCTGCGTCGTAAAAAGACAGAATCCGCACAGCACAACAATGATAATATATCTCAACGTCGTTTTCATCTTTCAGAACTGTTCCAATATTTGTATTCGTTTTTCGATGGGAGGATGTGTCGCAAAAAGCCCGCTCAATCCACTCAATGCACTTGTTGCCTGCTTGCCCGGATGCTGAATAAAAAGTTGAGCTACATCTTCACGTTTCACAGCTTCTATATCGGGATCGGCCGATATTTTACGCAAAGCACTTGCCAAAGCCAAAGGATTCTTGGTCATCTCCGCCGAACCTGCATCTGCCAAATACTCGCGTTTGCGCGAAATGGCAAAGCGCATCAAGATGGCAAAGAAATAACCGACAGCCGCAACCAACATGGTCAACAGAAGAATCAAGGCCGCCCCTCCCTTGTCATCACGTTTACGTGTAAAGGAAGAATAATAAGCAGAGCGCAATGCTATCTGTGCCAGCATCGAGAAAATTCCCACAAACACGATGGAGATGATAAGCAAACGTACATCATGATTACGGATATGAGACAATTCATGGGCTATAACTGCCTCCAGTTCTTCATCATTCAGCTTCTCAATGATACCTTTAGACAATGTTACGGTATAACTCTTTTTATTTATACCACTGGCATAAGCATTCAGTGAATCATCATTTATGATGTTGATTTTAGGCATCGGCATCCCCTGACTCATACAAAGATTCTCCACCAGATTATAGACACGTTTATTTTCTTTCCGTTCCAACGGTCGGGCACCCGTAGCAGCGTTGATGATGGAAGTATTGGCAAAGTAGGCAATCAGAAACCAAATGAATACGCCTCCCAATACATAAGGAGCCATTTCTATAAATAAAGCCACTGACCGGTCGGTGACACCTACCTGATAATAATGGGGTGCATCACCTTGTGTCAAATAAACCAGCAAATAACAAAACACGAACAAAAGCCCTACTACCAGGCAGGGAAACAAACAGAGCAGAAGCAGCGAACGAAAGTTATTCCTGCTCTGCTGTGTGTGTATGCCAACATATTGCATCGTCCTTAAAATTTAATTTTAGGAGCTTCCTCCAAAGCTGCGCGTTGCTCTCCCAAGTCAAACATCACTTCTTTACGGAAACCGAACATACCTGCCAGAATATTGGAAGGGAATGTCTCTACTGCATTATTATATTCTTTGGTAGCAGAATTAAAATAACGGCGCACGGAAGAAAGCTTATTTTCCAAATCGGCTATTTCCTCCTGCAACTGAAGAAAGTTTTGGTTTGCTTTCAAGTCCGGATAGGCTTCCAATGTTATTTTCAATCCACTCAAAGCAGAAGACAAGGCATTCTCTGCTACAATTTTCTCGTCAATGGTTTTGGCACCGATAGCCCCGTTGCGGGCATTGATAACCCGCTCCAACGTATCTTTTTCGTGAGCCGCATATCCTTTTACGGTTTCCACCAGCTGAGGTACCAGGTCATGGCGCTGCTTTAGCTGAACATCGATGTCAGCAAACGCATTCTCGCGGTTATTACGCATTTTAACCAATGAATTATACATGGAAACCAACCAGGCTGCCAAGATAACGACTACTACAATCACAATAATTGCTGTCATAATTTTCTCGTTTTAAATTGTTGTTACCTGCAAACATACTGATTTTATCCGGCAGTATGTATTCTTTTTCAAATAATTTACGTTTTTACTCAAATTCCAATGAACCAAAGAAATCGGGTCTGTGGAAATCCGGCTTTTCTATGTTGATGGGGTTCCACGACAAGAAATGTGGAGTTTGCAATTCATCACCGCACTTATAGAAGTTAGCCTTTATCGTCTGTCCGTCCAATGAAGTAATCCGGTGCTTAAAGAATACTGTATAAGGAATGACCAAAGCCACTTCCCAAGTACATTCCCCTATCCGTTCTTCAAAAGGCGTACGGCCCAAGCTCGACCAACGAGACACTTTTTCCATCACTTCACGCGGTGCATGTTCCCGATTATTCCGCTCTGCTCCTGCCCCGACCAAAAATGTGCCGATACAGCTGCACTCCATATTGTAATACACACCATCGCCTGCGGGAATTGAAAAAAACTCCATACATGAATCAGTCCAGACCGCTCCGTTATCTTCTCCATATTTGGCACGGACACTGCCTTCGGTCACTTTATAATGTATTAAAATGGAATCGGCCGTATGCGCGATGCGAAAAGCAGCTTCAGGATGATAAGGATACTCCTTCCAATTTACAATATCTATCTTTTGAAACGATACGCCTTCATTGTCCAATACTTGAGGCACGGCTTGTGCATCATTGACTGATGCAGTTATTTTCTTGACTTTCATGGTTTTCTTTTTTAGATTATTGAATTCGTTTTGATTTTGTTCTCGCAAACATACAAAAAAGAGTCGACACTCGGAAAGAATCTTTCTTTTTTCGAGAATGATGAAAGGATTATTTTCTATCTTTGTCCTGCAAAAGAAAAACTTAATTTACATTTTACACAATATCTAAAAAACTACTTAATTTATGAAATCAGTTAACCGAATCTGTTTAATGATGATTCTTTGCTGTGTATGTTGTATAAACATTGCACAAGCTGCTGTTAATCCCAAACCTTTTGTTATCCCGGAACTGAAAGAATGGAAAGGCAACGAAGGCAAATTCATTCCTACCGAACAAACGCGCATTGTTTACCCAAAAGGAAATTCTGAATTGCAACGCATCGCCCGGATGCTGGCAGATGACTGCAATACCTTATTTAATCATACTCCGCAGATAGTGGAAGGAAAAGGAAAGAAAGGCGACCTCATTCTTTCACTTAAAAAAGACAAATCATTAGGACAAGAAGGATACGCCATTCGCGTTACCGACCGAATCGAGCTGACCGCCCCCAAAGCCATCGGTGTATATTGGGGAACACGTACCCTGCTGCAGATAGCCGAACAAAACAAAGAAGACCTGGCTCTTCCCAAAGGTGAAATCCGTGATTATCCCGACTATGCCATGCGTGGATTTATGATTGATTGCGGACGAAAATTCATTCCTATGTCTTATTTGCGCGATTACGTGAAAATCATGGCATACTACAAAATGAACACACTGCAAATTCATCTGAACGATAATGGATTTAAACAGTATTTTGAACAGGACTGGAACAAGACTTATGCAGCTTTCCGCCTGGAATCGGATACTTATCCCGGACTCACGGCACGTGACGGATTCTATACAAAAAAAGAATTTATCGATTTGCAGAAGTTGGCAGAAGAATGTTTCGTCGAAATCATCCCGGAAATAGATGCGCCTGCCCACACATTGGCATTCAGCCATTATAAACCCGAAATAGGAAGTAAAGAGTATGGAATGGATCATCTGGATTTGTTCAATCCCGAAACATATAAATTCATGGACGGACTCTTTAAAGAGTATTTGGAAGGAGAAGAACCTGTCTTCCGTGGTCCACGCGTACACATCGGCACAGATGAATACTCAAACAAAGACAAAAAAGTAGTGGAAAAATTCCGTGAGTTTACAGACCATTATATCCGTTATGTAGAAGGCTTCGGAAAACAAGCCTGTGTATGGGGAGCATTGACACATGCCAAAGGAGAAACTCCCGTAAAAGCCGAAAATGTAATTATGAGCGCCTGGTATAACGGATATGCAGAGCCTAAAGAAATGGTTAAACAAGGATACAAACTTATTTCCATTCCCGACGGTTTTCTTTATATCGTACCTGCTGCCGGTTATTATTATGATTATCTGAACACGGAAGAGCTATATAACTCCTGGACTCCTGCCCACGTAGGTAAAGCTGTTTTCGAAGAAAAAGATCCTGCCATCCTGGGAGGTATGTTTGCAGTATGGAATGACCATGTAGGAAACGGTATCTCTACCAAAGATATTCATCACCGCACGTTCCCGGCTTTACAAACTTTAGCCGTAAAAATGTGGACGGGAACTGCAACTTCACTTCCGTATAATGAATTCAACCGCATGCGCGAAACGTTGAGCGAAGCACCGGGAGTAAACCAAATGGGACGTATCGGCAATGCGCCGGGACTGGTATACGAACAAGCCAATGTTGCTCCCAAAAGCCGCACACCACATCGTGAAATCGGTTACGGTTATCGTGTGACATTTGATGTGGAAGGTGCAGCAGAAACACCGGGAACCGAACTGTTCCGTTCACCGGATGCCGTATTCTATCTGTCCGACCCTATACGTGGAATGTTAGGTTTTGCACGTGACGGATATTTAAACACATTCAGTTACAATATCCAACCGGGCCAACGTTTAAATATCGGTATAGAAGGAGATAACAAAGCAACACGTCTGTTTATCAATGGAAAATTAGTAGAAGAACTGAATATCCAGCAACGTTTCTTTGATAAAGAAGGAAAAACAAAAATGAATTATGTCCGCACACTGGTATTCCCATTAGAACAGGCAGGAGAATTCAAAAGTAAAATATCCAACTTGAAAGTTTACAAGAAATAAAACTGAAATCGACCGTCTTTTATTATCCGGACACGGATTTTACGGACATAAGGAGCCGAGCTCTTGAATCCGTAAAATCCGTGTTGTTTATTCGTGAAGAGCAGGAATTATCTCCTGCTGTTACTATTATTCTTCTTCATTCCTTGTCTTTTACCCATCTCCTTTCTCATTTTATCTCCGATTCTTTTTTCCATATTATACATTTTCTGTATTTGTTTCGGTGATAGGAATTTACGGAATTCATTATAATATTTCTCACGAATATCCAGCATCTTGCGGCTCTGAGCAAAACGAGCCTTTATTACTTGTTCTACTTCTGCATCCGTAAGCGTAGAACGAGGAGCACGCGGATTCATATCGCGGACAGCACGCATTTCTTCCATATATTTGGTGTATACAGGTTTAAACTTAGCAGTCTCCGCATCATCCAATGCCAGTGCATTTATGAGCTGATTACATTGCATTTTCTGCATCTGTTCCTGACCGAACTGCTTTCTGTCCGTCTTTCCTTCTTTTTTACCTTGTGCAAATATTGCCATTTGACTACCCATAAAGAGAGCTACCAACACCATAAAAAACTTTTTTGTCTTCATAATCTATTACTTTTTAAATAAATAATTAATTCATAAATATGTCATACTCTGATAATTCCACCCATTCCTCTAACTCATCATCCGGCATTTCGGCTATAAAATTATCCATTGCATCCGAATATGAGTAGTCAATACCGGTTGCCACAAGTAAAGAATTGGAAGATACTTGTTCCGCTTCCGGAGTACCGGCAGGAAAGAAAACCAATCCCAACACCATCGCTGCCGCCGCCAGTGTTGCCGCAATCACCAACCTCATCCGAAGTTGTTTTTTATGTTTTTCCACTTTCGTACGTGCCGATACCTGTTCCTGCATCCGGTCAAAGAAACCATCCGGTGTACGATAAGGCATCTGCTTTCCTATGTTTTTAAAATCAAATTCTTTCTCCATTCTATCCTTAATTATTAGTCATATATTCTTTTATTTTCTCTTTGGCATAATGATAATTCACCTTCAACGTTTCCGCCCGCGTATCGGTTATCCGGCTAATTTCCTCATAATCCAATTCATCATAGTAACGCAGGTTAAACACGATACGTTGTTTTTCAGGTAACGAAAGAATGGCTTGTTGAAATTTCACTGCCATTGCATTATCGTAATCCACATAGTCGGATGCCATCAATTTATTCATTAATTCCTCTTGCACTTCCTCGGCAGAAACAGCCTGCTCTTTTCGGCTGTTCAAGAAACGGAGACATTCATTGGTTGCAATCCGATACATCCATGTGCCCAGCGAGCTCTCTTCCCTAAACCGGTCAAGGTGACGAAAGACACGGATAAATACTTCTTGCAGTATATCCTCCGCATCTTCGTGGGAAACCACCAAGCGTCGGATGTGCCAATATATAGGTTGCTGAAAATTCTCCATCAGCAATTTGAATCCATGTTCCTTATCAGAAGCGCAAGCTTCCCGGATTTTATCTTCATTTATCATCTGTTTCTTGCAATGTTTATCAGTTAGAACCTTTAAAAGTAACGAAGTTAAATGTGCAACGGTGGATTTTACATTAATTAAATATCCGAGGCGCATTTCTTCCAAACAATAACAATTGTAGGGAAATCCCTATAATCAAATAGGGAAAAGAACCCAATCATATCGAATTCCCTGCCTATCTTTGCCTACACATAAAAACAACATTATATGAAAAGAGTAAAAGAAACACTAGCCGTTTTATTTTTAAGCCTTGTTCTCGGAAGTTGCGGGAGCTTAATGGACAATAACATATTACTATCCATTCACAAAGGTATGACACAGGAAGAAGTGACCAAACTGTTGGGACGCCCCGACTATCGCCGGTTCGACGAACAAGGAGAGCAATGGGAATACAGGAAAGGAGGAGGAATAGGACACTATGGAACCACTATCCTGATTGATTTCAAGAACAATCTGGTAAGCAATTTGGATTCTTTTGAGAGTGTCCCCACTCCTCCTGCGGTGGCAGTATGTCCTCCCGCACAAGTGGAATCTACGGTTGTTGCTCCTCGTCCGCCACTTCACAACGGACACCGTCCTAATTATCCCCAAATAACGAGTGACAATGATTTCCAACAATTATACAATAAGATAAAACAGAAACCTTTCAAAGACGAACAATTGGATATATTGTCATTAGCCGCCGAACACCGTTGGTTCAGCTGCCAACAATGTGTCAGACTCATGTCTATCTATACCTTCGACGATGATAAACTGAAAGTACTGCAAATATTGGCAACCCGCATTGCAGACAAAGAGAATTATGATAAGATTATCAACTCACTTGACTTTCTATCCAGTGAAGACAAAGCCAAAGAAATGCTTGGCATTCCCAAAAAACGATAATCATTTTCTTCACTCGTATATAAAAAAGTCCTGCCATAACCTACTTAAAACAAATAGTAGCCATGGCAGGCATTCTTCTGAAAAGGCAAAGGGAATATGCCCTATTCATCAAAAATTACTTTATGCCCTGATAATACGGATTAGGTTCGGTAGGAACAGGCGCATGTGTATCATCAATCCACTTCATAAGCTTGTTATAAAGTTCTTCCTTTTTTTGAGGATTAAGTCCTGCCATATTCCTTGTCTCTCCCAAATCTTCTTTCAGGTTATACAATTCCATTGACTTATCCTCGTAATTATAAATTAATTTCCAATCACCCGAACGAATACTTGAATAAGGTCGCGCTCTGAAATCCTTACCGCCATTGAGATACGATTCCAGATATGCCGGAAAATGCCAAAATAAATCCCGTTCTGTCTCCTTATTTTTCACAACCTCAAAGATATCTCTTCCATCCGGATTTCCCGATGTTTCTCCTTTGGCAAGATGAACAAAAGTAGGATAGAAATCTACTCCGATGACCGGAACAGAAGTGCGTGTGCCTGCCGGTATTTTCCCGGGCCATTTGATAATCAAAGGAACACGCGAACCTCCCTCGTATGGCGTCCCCTTCCCGCCGTGAAGAGGATAATTATCAGTCACCGGTTCGGAACCGCCATTGTCGGAATAGAATATAATAATGGTATTCTCTTCTATTCCCATCTCTTGAATGGCACGACATATCTTTCCTACTCCATCATCCAATTTCTCAATCATCGCAGCATATACAGGATTAGTATGGTACTTTCCTACAGGTTTATTCTTGTATTTATCAACGACCGATGCAGGAGCCTGCAAAGCCGTATGAACCGCGTGGTGAGAGAGATGAAGAAAGAACGGAGCATCTTTGTGGGATTTTATAAAAGAAACAGCCTCATCCGTCAAGCGGTCGGTAAGGTATTCTCCCCGTGTTCCTTTCTCCAATCCCAGATGGCATTTACTTTTATCGGGCAGACAATAAGGATAAAAATAAGAATAAGGCGAGCCGGCCCGGTTTCCTCCTACATTCCAAATGAATCCTTGAGAAAGAGGGCCTGTTCCGTCTGCGTCATCTCCCAAATGCCACTTTCCGATATGCCCACACCGGTATCCCTGTTGCCGTAGCGCTTCAGCCATCGTCACAAAATCGGCACGGACATCATCCGTATTGGCGATTGGAATCAATTTTCTCAGCCTACGGTCACCCCGGTCGGGAGGACTAACGGTATATACACCGTGACGGGGTGTGTACATGCCTGTCATCATGCAAGCCCGGCTGGGTGCAGAATTTGCTGCAGCAGCATAGGCGTTATCGAAAAGCAATCCTTCCGCAGCCAAACGGTCTATATTCGGAGTTTCATAATAGTCACTTCCCATCACTCCCAAATCAGTCCAGCCCAAATCATCTGCAAGAATGAACACGATATTAGGCCGGTCTCCTTTTACATTTTCTGCCGCAAGAACCTGCTGCATTCCTAGTGTACATAAGAAGGTGACGCTAAACCACATTTTCCGGTTTTCCATTTTTACTTCTGTTTTTAAAGAAAAGAGGCCATCTCTCACTAATTGCTTAGTTGAGCCGGCCTCCATCTGCTTGTTTTTATATACTATTTCAAATTACCATCCCGGATTCTGTTCCAAAGAAGGATTCAATAATATTTCGGTAGTCGGCACCTGATATAAGTAGTATTTTTCCAACCATCCTTTTCCTTCTTTCAGAGGGTCATTGAAAAGATAAAGATAACCTTCGGACATTGTACCTGATGTACCGTCGGAATAACCCGTTTCAGGATTATACAATGTCATATTGTTACTTAGCGCATCTGCTTTACTCATCCAGATTCCGGTTGCCGGTCTGTTCAAGAACCAGGGAGCCATACGCCAACGGCGAATATCGTAGAATCCAAATCCTTCACCCATCAACTCAATAATACGCTCACGACGGATTTCCCACAATACAGGGTCAACCTCCACACCGGCATCATTATTCTTAGGGTAGTACTTACCACGATTCGGGTCAAAGTTTGCATCAATTTCGGCAACTACCATTCTGGCAACCCCTGCACGTTCACGCAATTTGTTAATCGTCTTGTCGGCTACGCCCTGATCAAAATTTCCAAGTTCAAATTTGGCTTCGGCCTCATTCAACAACACTTCTTCAATCTTGAAAATAGGTTTGTCTGCCGTATTCAAATTACCATTATTAAAATTGGTTTCCCAGTTATCCCAGTTCTTCCAAACATAATAACCGGAACGGCAAGTAACAAAAGCACCTGTACCCAGTCTGGGAATTTCGGGAACCAAGGATGCACTCCAGTTCTGTCCCGGCAAACGCTTCATGCCGATACCCGGATTGCTGCAACTGGTATTTGCTCCCATGATATCAATATACTCACGGTCGGCCTCATTGTCGGTATACGACCAGGTGCGATAAGTACCTCCTCCTGCTTTCACTTTATAAGGAGGCATGATGGTGTGATACATACGCGGGTCGCGGTCACGGAAAGTGGCATACATATCTTTATCTCCATGATACTCGGATTCTGCATTTAAGATAGGTTTACCATTCTTCATCAGATATAAATCTACCGTTTTTTGATTCATCTCTACATAATGTGAAGAAGTATGTTCGATATAAGAAGTACCCATCGGATTTATATCAGTCACATATTCTTTATATAAAATAATGCCGGGAACGGTACTTAAATCTTCCGTAGTCCACATCTCACCATACCCTGCCGCCGGCTGTCCGTCTGTTCCGGTATAAAGAGTAGGATAAGCGCTCATCAACAGCTCCGAAGCGCGGACACTTTCTTGCAAATACTTATCATAATCTCCCAGTTCATGATATTTCCTCCATGTACCTTCGCGTAAGCCAAAACGTGAAATAGCCGCCAATATACAATCCTTGTTTATGGTGTTCTTTCCATCCTCCGAAGTAAAATCGCCTATATTCTCTTCAGCCCATTTCAAACGTTCCAACACATTGTCTGCCACCGTTTTCCTGTCAATACGCGGGCCATAAGCTTCAGGCGAATCCTCTTGCAACACCTGATCCACCCAAGGCACAGCACCAAAGCGGTCTATCAACTCCATATACCAGAAGGAATGAAAGAAATAACCTACCGCACGCCAGTGGTTTTTCTGTGCTTCAGTCATCTCGGAATCATCGATATGAGAAAGCATGATATTGATTCGGCGAATAAATGAACTAAAGTTCCAACCATTACCCGATGCTACGCTGGCAACGGTTTGGTAAGCGAAATCATTATAGCCGCTTTCGTATTTCTGTTCAAAATAACCGGCATCCATATCACCTTTATAAGGACCGTTTTGTCCCCATCCGTTCAAAGAAGTACGGATGGTATTATTCGTAAACATTTCATAGCAAGGCCACATAAAAGCCTTGAAGTTATCGTAGGAATTAAATGCGTTTTCTTCTGTCAAGTCCGTAACAGGGGATTTTTCCAGAAAGCTATCATTACAACCGGAAAGGCTGATTCCTGCGATGATAGCCAAACTTATAAATAGTTTTTTCATATACTCGTACTAATTTTAGGTTTATAATGTAACATTAAGCCCGAAAGATACGGTACGGAATGCCGGATAGTTCCATGACAATGTTTCCGGGTCAATACCTTTCGGCAATGATGAGAATGTAGCCAGATTTTCAATGCTGACAAAGGCTTTCAGTTGCGATAAAGATGCTTTTGTTATCCATGCTTTCGGGAAAGTATAGGACAATGTAACATTCTTGATACGGAAATAGGAAGCATCCGACAAATATTTATCTGATTGGCGGTAATTAGAGCCCTGATTACCATAGTTACCATAAATGCGCGGGAACTCGGCATTAGGATTGGCAGCCGTGTAATCTCCATTCGCAGCATCTACCGGTTTCCAATAATTGCCCAAGTCTTTATACAAGGCGATGAACTTGAAGTCGGAATACAAGGGAAACTTCAGGTTATTTGCAATCCATGCATCACGCTTTCCCGTACCCTGCATAAATACATTCAAATCAAATCCTTTAAAATTTGCCCCCAGCGTAATACCATAAAGATAACGCGGTGTATTATTACCAATCACTTTGCGGTCGCCCGGATTACTGACCGTATTATCACCACCGGAAATCATATTGGTTCCACGGTCATCGTCCATCAGATTTTTAAACTTCACATCACCCGGACGAGGATTATAACCATCAATACTAGGTACACCCTCTTTCAACTTCCATGAAGATGTATCGGTAAAATCATCCACAGTATAGAAACCATCGTATTCATATCCCCAAATTTCTCCTAAATCTTTTCCTTCATAATAGTTCCAGAAGGTAGAGCCATTGCTCAAAGTACTGGTTAATATGCCGGATTCATTCGAATTATACTTCACAATCTTTGATTGACTGTCTGACAGGTTGAAACCTACACGATAACCAACCTTTCCGATTTGGTCACGCCAATTCACACTCAACTCCCAACCACGTGTACGCATATCTGCTGTATTCTGATAAGGAGCGCTCGCACCCACTACGGCCGGCAACTGCATGCCCGGAGCCAGCATTCCGTTTGTATTACGTTGATACCAGTCGAATGTACCGGTGAAACGGTTGCTGAACATAGAGAAATCAAGACCTATATCAACAGTACCCACCTTTTCCCAAGTAAAATTACTACTTACCAAAGAAGGAAGAGAAGTGATGGCTGTCACATAATTGCCACCGGACAACCATCCATTGTATTTATTATTCACTGTCATGGTAGGAATGAAGGAATAAGCCGGCACATTCTGATTACCAATCATACCGTAAGAGGCACGTAACTTCAATGAGCCCAACCAATTTTGTGTATGTTCCATAAACTTTTCCTGAGCAATATTCCAACCAACGGAAACCGATGGGAAGAAGCCATAACGAGAATCTTTGGGAAATTTGGAAGAACCGTCATAACGTCCGTTCACCTCCAATAAATATCGGTCCAGATAATTATAGTTCACACGGAAGAAGCCTCCACGTACCGAATACTCATTATAGCTATCGGTAGCCTTCAATGTAGAAGTACCCGAACCCAACGAAGGAACTTCAATTACCGCTTGCCCGTATGAATAAGCTTCCATTGTCTCGCGATAACTTGACTCCTGGTTAAAACCGCCCATCACTTTAAACTTATGGTCGCCCAGATTAAAATCATAAGTGGCATATAAGTTTATTGAATTATAATCGGTATATCTTTTTGTCTTTTGTAAATAATCGTTTGTCGGAGTAGTGTCTTTACCTCCCTGCACTGTGGTATAAGCTACACTTCCTGTATACCAATGATAATCATATATTTTCTTGTCAAAGGTATATTCAAACGCCACTTCAAGACCTTTAAGCGGTTTCAGTATGGACTTCAAGAAAATACGAGGGTTATCATTCAATGTCTTTGAGGGATTGGACCAACGTATCTGATTGGCAGGAGTAAAGAAAGGCAAGCCTTCTGCCTCATCCGAAATTCCGGCCGGCATATTTCCTTCAGGATAAAAAGAAGCCAAACGGGTGGAATAGATAGCACCTAAGGCTGAGCTAGGCAATGTTTTCTTGCTATGGGCATAACTAAGAGTAGCTTCCTGAGTAAACCATTTCGTGATATTGGCTGAGATGAATCCGCTTACATTCATTCGCCTATACTGGTCTTTATCCGTAATCAACACACCGTTATTGTCAATATAACCTGCAGAAAGACGAAAACGAAGTTTCTCCGTACCTCCGGTCATCGATATATTATGGCTCTGCTGGAAACTGGTTTCGAGCATGTTTTTTGTCAAGTCCTTTTCATTCATATAATATACGGCACCATCTGCATCTTTAAAAATGCCATCACCTACCGTAGGAATAGAAGAAGGATTATTGCGATATTGTTCCAGATAACCCATCCATTTGCTTACACTGGGCGAACCCATTGTCCAGAACTGGTCACCGGCAGCATCCGAATACGCTTGCAAATACTCCATCAGGGGAGCCTGTTCAGGCAGATTCATAGCTGAAGCAAACGCAAAGTTATTGTTATAATTCAATTGGAAAGTAGTCTCACCTTTCGGACGTTTGGTTGTTACCAAAATCACACCACCGGCAGCACGCGCACCATAGATGGCTCCCGAAGCAGCATCTTTCAATACGGTAATGGTTTCAATATCTTCGGGATTAATCATATCCAGGTCACCTTCTACGTTATCAATCAAAACCAAAGGACTGATGGTATTACCATACGAACCGTCACTATTTTTTACACCTACAGAATAAGCACCGCGAATTTGGAAAGACTTTCCCTGACCGGGGGCATTTCCACTGCTGGAAACAAGCAGACCGGGAACAGTACCTTGCAACGCATCGGCTGCCTGTGCCAACGGACGGTTTCCCATCACTTCATCCATCTTTACAGAAGCAACAGCACCGGTCAGGTTGGCTTTTTTCTGAGAGCCATAACCGACAACAACTACCTCATCCAATGTTTCGGTATCTTCCTGAAGAACAACCTGAACAGTTTTAGCATCACTGACAGTCACTACCTGCGGTTTATAACCGATATAAGTGATTTGTACCTTCACCGGCAATTGTGAAACCTCCAAAGAAAATTTTCCGTCAAAATCCGTGATACAGCCGTTGGTTGTGTTTACCACTACGACAGAAGCCCCGATAATCGGTTCCTGAGCGGCATCCACAACAATTCCGGAAATTGTAGTCTGTCTGGTCTGTTGAGGCTTATAAACAGAAATACGTTCCCCTTCCACTTCATAACGTATATTCTTACCGGCAAATAAAATCTCCAAGACTTCCTTGACACTCTTGTTCTTCACATCAATGGAAATCTTCTGATTCGTATTTATATCATTATTACGAACCAAAAAAGAATACCCCGTTTGTCTTTCAATTTCACTGAAGACTTGATTCAAGGATACCGAACGATGCTGCATGGAAAGTCTTGCCTCCTGAATAGGCAATGCAGCGAAAGCAACATTTCCCCATAAAAGGAATGAAGCTGCCCATGCCAGAGGGACCCAATGCCCCCTGCGAGTCTTGCAAAAAGTTTTTTTCATACTTAGAATTATTAGTTAACAAAAATATTTAAGGTATACCCATAGGGATACGGTTTTACATCCTATCTGTCAGCAATAACCACGGTTTTTCCCTTCCTTCTCCAAACAAACTTATTATCTACATCCAGATAAGAAAGAATCTCATCCAAAGTCAGGTCTGCATCTATACTACCGGAAAAATATTCAGTATTCATCTTCCGGGATTGGATTAAAATCTGAACATCATATTTTTTCCCAATCGTTTTCAGAATATGAAATAAGGTTTCGTTGACAAAAACAAGACGTCCTGTTGTCCAGGCTACTTGAGAGCCTGCGTCTACAGCCCTTACAGACAAAGTCTTTTTTGCCTTGTCATACACAGCCTGCTCATTGGGAGACAGATAAAATTTATCAACTCTATCCGAAGCCGTGGACACTTTGACCCGCCCTTCCACAAGGCTGACTTTTATGTTTGGCTCGTCCGGATAAGACGATACATTGAATTTGGTACCAAGTACCTTGACATTCAAATCAGCCGCATGAACAATAAAAGGCTTTTCCGCATTTTTAGCCACTTCAAAGTAAGCTTCCCCATTAAGATAAACCTCGCGTTCAGCCTTATTCTGAAATGACGCATCATACTTTATAATGGTACCTCCGTTGAGGTAAACCGAGGTGCTGTCCGGCAATATCAATTTGGATTGCGCACCCTGAGGAATTTCTATCCGGCAATAGGAAACAGGTGGAACAATCACTTCTGCCGGATGGTTATTCAAATAAATAAAACGAATGCCAAGGCCAATCAATAATGCTACCATTGCCGCAAAGCTCCCAACTCTCACCCTTCTAACCAAGGTGCGTCCGGGCGAGGAACGGAGGTCTAACTTCTCTCGCAGAAAATCAAGGTTCTGCTTCTTTCTCCGTTCAAACCAAGGCACAGAAGCAATGGCATAAGCACGTGACATCTCACGATACTTCTCCCGGCAGGAAGCATCCTTATGTAATAATTCGGTCATTCTCTGCCTATCTTCAGGTGTTATATCACCTTTCAGATAATCCTGCATCAACCTGTCAAACTCATGTATTGAATTACTCATTCTGTTGGTCTTGTATCATTAAACTAATAATAATACACGCACAACCTTAAAAGCATTTAATAAAAAAGGGACTTTTTTTATTATTCATTTAAAAAAGAAAAAATAAGAGAATTCCGATTCGTGAACCCAGCTTCTCCTTCATCTTGTCCATCGCATTTTTAATATGCACACGCACGGTGTTGACAGAGATTCCATTCTTCTCGGCAATTTCCTGCGGAGTAAGTTCAGAATAAAGATATTGTTCAAAAACAGTTCTGCACTTATCGGGCAGGGAAGTAATTACGGTCTGTACCTGACGCTCCAAATCAGCCTGTTCCATTTCTTTTAAAGGATTGCATTCACTCATGCAATATTCTTCCTGATATTCAAGCAATGTTTCGCGATATTCATCCACCACACGCTCCCGGCTATGAAGTGAACGCAAATAATTCAAACATCCGTTTTGCACACTGCGCACCAGATAAGGATGAATAGGAAAAAATAAATCACCACGTTTATACCACAATTTCATAAAGACTTCATTCACTATGTCCTGAGCTTCCTCGGCATTGAAGATATAAGAATTGGCACAAGCACATAAATAAACGAAATAGTCATTATAAAGGCACTCGAATGCCTTTACATCACCCTGATTTATTCTGTCAATTACTGCTTGATCTATCATTTTTCGTTCTTCATTTTCTATCACGAAGTACAAATATACAGCTTTTTTAATGACTTTTAATTATATACGATAATTATTTTCCGAGAAGAAGAAGCGAATGAACAGCAATTGCAAGAAATTTGAAATTAACCGGCAGAAAGAAGTTGGAAATCAAAAGCAAAAGATTACATTTGCATACAAACCAAGGCTTAAATACCATGAAAGAAATCAAACTGGAAATCAATATTGAGGCACGCAATTATAACGAACTCACGGAAGAAGACCGTAAATTGGTGGATGCTGCGTGCAAGGCAACACAAAGAAGTTATGCACCTTATTCGCATTTCTCGGTAGGAGCTGCTGCCCTGCTGGAGAACGGTGTTGTGGTAACAGGAAGCAATCAGGAAAATGCAGCTTATCCCTCCGGACTATGCGCCGAACGCACTACCCTATTTTATGCCAATTCCCAATATCCCGACCAAGCGGTAAAAACACTTGCCATTGCTGCACGAACCGAACAAGACTTCCTTGACACTCCCATCCCACCCTGTGGTGCCTGCCGACAAGTGTTGCTGGAAACTGAAAAGCGGTTTGGAAAACCAATGCGTATCTTACTTTACAGCAAATCGGATATTTATATCATGGAAGGTGTAAGTGCTTTGTTGCCTTTGTCTTTCGATGGAGATTATTTAACAACGAATTAATCCCCTCATTTTCCATATAAAGTAACATACGCACGTACAGGCATATGCGTACGTATGTATAGCTTCATACGTACGTATGCGTAGGGCTACGCATACGTACGTGTAGTTCTATGAGGACATACGTGTAAAAGCATGCTTTCTGTCAGGCTGAGTCTGTTTTGGATATACAGACAAAGGAACGTACTAAGCTTAATCTGTAACCTTTTTATTATAATACTCCAAAAACGCCACTTCCTTTGCCATCAAAAAATTAGTGAGAGAAAGCTGATTCGCCTTGCGCTTTTGTTCTTTTTCTACTACATAACCTTTTTTTTCAAAGAAAGGGCGGGCAGTCAAGCTCACTTCGGATGTAATCCGCGTAATCCCGGCTGTAATTGCGTAGCGTTCTATTTCTTCCAAAAGCATCGTAGCAATACCTTCACCTTGAAAATCCTTGTGGACAAACATAGAATGTAAATAGCCTTGAGGCGTAATAGATGAAAAACCAACGATTTGTGACTGTTGATTAACGGCTACAACAAAACAGTGGGTCTCTATCCTCTCTTTAATGTTAGAAAGGTTATTTCCGCAGGATGCCCAATCCTCAACTTCTGCCTGTGAGTAATCACGTCTGTTTATCACAAGAACAGTATTTTGAAATAACTCTTTTAGCGCAACCGCATCCGATTGTTGAGCTTGCCTGATTGTAAAGTCCGTTTTCATATCTATTTATAATGTTTTTTTCTATCCTTCTTATCTTACACCGGTTATTTCATCTCACTCTTCCTCTTTTTCCACAGTTGATAACTATTAAAAATATTCTGCCACACCACATAGCTACCGGGACCGACAGACGATAAAGGATTGAGATAAGTCACTGCCATCCAAATGGCAAGCACCGTATTCTTCTGTCCCAAAGCCTGCCCCGCGCTGATTCGGTCATGATAAGCACTGCCAATTCTTTTACCAAAATAAAATTGCAGACAGCAAGTGGCAAGTCCTGCCAAAGCAATCATTATCTCGATGGAAACATCGGCAGCAGCGGTAACCAGTGAGCGCACGGTTTGTCCTGTCACAATAGTCAGTGCAACCGCCCACAAATAAAAAGCGACCCCATGATATTTCGACAACAGCCGATGTACAGACGGGATATAATAACGAAACAACAATGCAATAAAAAAAGGAGCCAGTAACAGAGGAAACACTTTACTCAGTATTTTAAGAAAAGCCACCACAAAGGTGATGTCGGCATGAGGCTCCACAAGCGGAAACACAAGCGGCACCGCTATTGCCGCCAATACATTCGAAAGTAAGGTATAAGTAGTAAGCGTGGAAGCACTTCCTCCCAGTTTTCCTGTAATGACAGCCGCTGCCGTGGCCGTGGGACAAATCAGGCAAACCATCGCCCCTTCAAAAATATCCCTGTAAGCCTCCTCCATGGGGCAGAAAATCAGCAACAAAGCAATAATGCCGCTTGATACAGCCTGAATGGACAATAGCCATACGTGCCATGCCTTGGGTAGTAATTCCTTGGGCTCAATCTTACAAAAAGTAAGCAGCAACTGTGCGAAGATAAGAAAAGGAGTTAAAACGGCAATCAGCCAATTCACAAAAGGTTTTGCCGGCTCCAAAATAGTGACGTTGGCCAACAGGAAATATCCGATAGCTCCGGCAAACATTGCCAAAGGCAGCGTCCAATTCTTCAGAAATTTAAGCATATTATAGATTTTTTGGGGATGCAAAGTAATAGAAAATCAACCAAATACTCGTCTGTTTTTCGGGTTTTATGGCATCTTTCTAATAAAAAACACAAAACTTGAAGGTAAAAGCCGAGTTTTCATTAAAAATCGCTACATTTGCACCTTAATTAATATGAGAACCGATAGACTTAAAATAATAATTCTGTTGTGTAGCCTTGCGCTAGTCTTGCCCTTTCTTTGTCTTACAGCCGAAGGAAAGGACTTCACTGTTGTCATTGACCCCGGTCACGGAGGCCATGACCCCGGTGCCATCGGCAGACGCGGAAAAGAAAAGAATATCAATCTGAATGTGGCATTGAAAGTAGGACGCCTGATACAGAACAACTGTAAAGACGTAAAAGTCATATTCACACGCCGCAGCGATGTGTTTATTCCTTTGGACCGCCGGGCACAAATAGCCAATAACGCCAAAGCAGACTTATTCATCTCCATCCATACCAATTCGGTAGCCCGCGGACGCAATGTCAGAGGTACGGAAACTTACACCCTCGGTCTCCATCGGACAGAAGAAAACCTGGAAGTCGCCAAAAAGGAAAACTCTGTTATTTTAATAGAGGACAATTATCAGCAACGTTATGCCGGTTTCAATCCGAACTCTTCGGAAAGTTACATCATCTTTGAATTCCTGCAGGACAAAAACATGGAGAAGAGTGTCAAACTGGCAACTCTGATACAAAAACAATTCAAGACTTCGGCACGCCGCATAGACAAAGGCGTGCATCAGGCAGGATTTCTCGTACTTCGTGAAACATCCATGCCCGGTGTATTGGTAGAGCTCGGCTATATCTCTACTCCCGATGAAGAACAGTATCTTCTGTCCGACACAGGCAGTGAAGCATTGGCAAACAGTATTTACAAAGCTTTCTTAAACTATAAACGCGAACACGACGCACCAATAGACCGTAGCAAAGTGCAGCAACTGGAAGTGCCCGAACCGGAGGAATCTGTAGCGGAAACACCGACCGATGAACCCGACAGTGCACCCGAACCGGTAAGAAGCAACAGAAAGCCGGATACACCTAACATCAAGACAAACAAGAGCAACCCTGAAGTTGTTCATAAACCGATATTCAAAATACAAATATTGGCATCCGATAGGATATTGCCCCAAAACAGCAGACAATTAAAAGGACTTTCTCCGGTAAGTTATTATAAAGAAAAAGGACTATATAAATATACCTATGGAGAAAGCACCGACTATAATAAGGTATTACGCATGAAGCGCGAAGTTACCGCTAAATTTAAAGATGCATTCATCATTGCCTTTAAAAACGGAGAAAAGATGAATGTAAACGAAGCCATCAAAGAATTTAAGAAAAACAGATAATTATATAAAAGAAATAACAGAAATGACGAAAGAGGTAAAAATAGGATTAATAGGCATCGCTGCTTTAGCCATGCTAATTTATGGTATCAATTACCTGAAAGGAATCAACATGTTCCAATCAGCAAACTATTATTATGTAGAATATACCAACATAAACGGTCTGGCCGGCTCCAGCCCCGTATTTGCCAATGGTTTTAAAGTGGGTACTGTGAGAAGTATCAACTATAATTACAAGAAACCGGGGCATGTGACGGTAGAGGTAGAGGTAGACAAAGAAATGCGCATCCCCAAAGGAAGTAAAGGAGAATTGGTTACCGAAATGCTGGGAACGGTAAAAATGAACTTACTCTTGAATGATAAAACCAACGAATTTTTCCAGCCGGGAGATACTTTGCCCGGAATAACCAACAATGGTTTGATGGGGGTAGCCGAAGAAAAGTTGGTTCCCCAAGTGGAACAGCTTCTTCCCAAAATGGATTCCATTCTTCAATCATTGAACAAACTCCTGGCAGACCCGGCACTGGCGGCAACCATACACAATGCCGAGAGACTGACAGCCAACTTGGACGTTACTACACGCCAGCTGAATTCATTAATGAATAATGAATTACCGCAGATCACCGGCCGATTGGTGACCATTACCGATAACTTCTCTGTCATCAGTGAAAACTTAAAAGGCATTGACTATGCAAGCACTTTCAGCAAAGTAGACTCTACATTATATAATGTACAATTGCTGACCGAAAAACTCACCCGCAAAGATAATACCATTGGCTTATTGTTCAACGACCCGACATTCTACCAGAACTTGAGTACAACAACAGCCAATGCAGCTTCCCTGCTGGAAGACCTGAAGGCACATCCCAAACGGTATGTACACTTCTCGCTGTTCGGCAAGAAAGATAAGTAAGGCTTCCGCTTAAAATAGAAATATTCTAAATAAAGCTATGTTTCCTTTTTTTCCCTGTTGGCTAGTAAAAGGCTGTCAACAGGGAAGAAAGGCTTAAAGAAGCGGAGTTAATCACCAATATAGCGACACAAGAAAAGCTCAATAGAAAGCTAAGAATCAAGAGCTTACAAATATGCAACTTTCATTCCGGACTGACCTCAGAGTGCTTTTTATAAGTCACTGAAACTAAAGAGATTACTTTTAAAATATAAAAAGCAAGAAAAAAGCGATTTGTTTTTTCAGATTTTCATTTCGAAATTTGCATTGTAGAAGTTTCGCTTTTTATAATAAATGTCTTATATGATTGAAAACGATCACGTCGTTTTATGGAATCGATGTCTCAATATCATTAGAGACAATGTTCCTGATACGACTTATAAAACTTGGTTTGAGCCTATCGTACCTCTGAAGTACGAAGACCACGCCTTGACCATTGGAGTCCCGAGTCCTTTCTTCTATGAATTTTTGGAAGAAAAGTTCGTGGATTTATTGCGTGCAGCCCTTTATAAAGAAATCGGGGAAGGTACGCAGTTGATGTATTGCATATTAACAGACAAGACCAATCATATAACTGTAAATATAGAGGGTACCAAGCGTTCTTCGGCATTACCCGCACAAACAGTTATAAAAGATGGCAATAAGGCTCCCAACCCGATGCAGGCTCCGGCTCCGCAGGATTTGGATCCGCACTTGAACCCGAACTACAATTTCGAGAACTTTATCAAAGGAAACAGTAACGAGTTTTCGCGTACTGTAGGAGAAACCGTGGCAAAGAACCCTGCCCGGACATTCAACCCGTTGTTTTTATACGGACCGTCAGGTGTGGGAAAAACCCACTTAATCAATGCCATAGGTACACGCATCAAGGAACTTTATCCGGAAAAACGAGTATTATATGTATCGGCACATTTGTTTCAGGTACAATATACCGACTCTGTACGTACCAACCATTTCAATGATTTCATCAGTTTCTACCAGACAATAGATGTGCTGATTATCGATGATATCCAGGAATTTGCCGGTGTTACCAAAACTCAGAATACCTTCTTCCATATCTTTAACCACCTGCACCAAAACGGTAAGCAACTTATCCTGACTTCCGACCGCGCACCGGTGATGCTGCAAGGTATGGAAGAACGCCTCCTGACCCGTTTTAAATGGGGTTTGGTAGCCGAACTGGAAAAGCCTGATGTGGAACTGAGAAAGAATATTCTCCGCAACAAGATTCGCCGTGACGGACTGAATATTCCTGAATCTGTAATAAACTACATTGCCGAAAACGTCAACGAAAGCGTACGTGAACTGGAAGGTATCATCAACTCTCTGTTGGCACAGTCCATTATCTTTAAGCGTGACGTGGACATCGATTTGGCAGAACGGATTGTTCGCAAAGCGGTTCGTTGCGAAAGCAAACCGATTACCATCGAGGACATTATCGCCAAAGTATGCAGTCATTATGAGATAGAAGAATCGGCAATCCACACTAAAACGCGCAAAAGAGAAGTCGTGCAGGTACGTCAGGTTGCCATGTTCCTTGCAAAAAAGCATACAGACGCCTCCTCTTCCAAGATTGGTCAGTTAATTGGAAATAAAGACCACGCTACCGTATTGCATGCTTGCAAAATAGTGAAAGATCAGGTAGAGGTAGATAAATCATTCAAAGCTGATATAGAAGAAATTGAAGCATTACTAAGAAGAAAATAAAAAGTCTCATTCTGTAGAGACTGCTTTTTAGGCACAAATAACACAGATAAACACGGATTTTTCATCTTTTCCGTAAATCGTGTGTTATTCATGCCTAAAAATAAATACAAACGGATTATTTTTCAAACCCCTGTTTCTTTAATGTCGCCTTCAGGATACCCGACATATACTCGTTATCAGCCTTCTTATAACGTACGTCAGTAAACACCTGAGCCAATGTCTCCTTCTGATTCTCCTCTATAAATCGATGATTCTCCGGCAATGATTCTTTATAAGCATAAATACGGTCGATGTCTTCAACCGAATAATCATGATAAACCTCATCATGCAACAGCCCCTGAACAGGAAGACGGTCGACCTGTGAAGGACACTCGTCAGGATATCCTACCGTTATGGTAGCTACCGGCATCACCAGTTCCGGCAACTGGAGAATCTCAACTATCTGGTCCGGGTTATAGATAGTAGTACCCAAATAGCAAATACCCAACCCATGTTCTTCCGCCAATGTGCAAAAATTTTGTGTAACCAGCAATGCATCTGTCGCCGCATTCAAAAAAGAGATAGGATTATCATATCCCGGTTCCGCTTTGCGTGCCCGACACCATTTACTAAAGCGGTTAAAGTCGGCACAAAAAGTAAGCACCACCGGTGCACCCGTTACCATAGGCTGATTAAAATGAGCCGGTGCCAATTTTTCCTTCATCTGTTTATCACGAGTGACTACAACACTATATAGTTGCATATTCCCCATAGTAGAAGCACGAAAAGCCTCTTCAAGCAAATCATTTAACAAAGAAGCGGGAATTTCATCCTGCTTGTATTTACGGATAGACCGTCTGTTCTTTATTGAATCCATATTCTTTTTCTTGCAAAGATAAGAAAAGAAAAGCGTATTCAATAACCTTTTTTGCAAAATAATCCACCCCAAACATTTGGAGTTTTCAATTATTTCATTACTTCACATTTTACTCAAATTTTCCAAATAGAAAACTTTAGCAGCTCACGCATCAACAACCTATATTGAAAATCAAATAATTAACAGACCGTTTTGGATAACTTTTAAATTGTTGAAAACTTATTCGATATTTATTTTGTTTATTCAGAAAACATATATAGCTTTGCCGACGCTTTTGTTATAAATGAGTTAGGACTTCTACATCTTAAGCTTATTAATAATTATAGTAAATCTGAACAGAAAAGTGGAAAAACGAATTTACTCCTACGACGAAGCCTTTGAAGCATCTTTACAATACTTTAAGGGCGATGAACTTGCTGCCAGGGTTTGGGTAAACAAATACGCAGTAAAGGACTCTTTCGGCAATATTTACGAAAAGTCACCGGAAGACATGCATTGGCGTATTGCCAATGAGGTGGCCCGCATTGAAAGCAAATACAAAAACGGGCTGGACGCACAACAACTTTACGAGTTATTGGACCATTTTAAGTACATCGTTCCACAAGGAAGTCCGATGACAGGCATCGGCAATGATTACCAAGTAGCATCATTGTCCAACTGTTTTGTTATCGGAATGGAAGGTGCAGCCGATTCCTATGGTGCCATTATCCGCATTGATGAAGAACAGGTTCAGCTGATGAAACGTCGTGGAGGAGTAGGACATGATTTGTCTCATATCCGTCCGAAAGGTTCACCTGTCAAGAACTCAGCATTGACTTCTACAGGATTGGTTCCTTTTATGGAGCGTTATTCAAATTCCACCCGTGAAGTAGCTCAAGACGGCCGTCGTGGTGCATTGATGCTGAGCGTATCTATCAAGCACCCCGATTCTGAAGCATTTATCGATGCTAAAATGACAGAAGGCAAAGTTACAGGAGCCAATGTCTCTGTAAAACTTGACGATGCATTCATGCAGGCAGCTGTTGACGGTACTCCATATACGCAACAATATCCCATCGATGCTGCCACACCTTCGACAACCAAAGAAATAGACGCTTCGGCTTTATGGAAGAAGATTGTACACAATGCGTGGAAGTCGGCAGAACCGGGTGTTCTGTTCTGGGATACCATCATACGCGAATCCGTACCCGACTGTTATGCAGATTTAGGTTACCGCACAGTGTCTACCAACCCTTGCGGTGAGATTCCCTTATGTCCTTACGACTCCTGCCGTTTGCTGGCTATCAATCTATATTCTTATGTAGTCAACCCCTTCACCAAGGATGCCTATTTCGATTTTGAGCTGTTCAAAAAACATGTTGCTTTAGCTCAACGCATCATGGATGACATTATCGACTTGGAGCTGGAGAAAATCGAAAGAATTATGACCAAGATTGACTCCGACCCTGAAAGTGAAGAAGTAAAAGGGGCAGAAAGACATCTGTGGGAAAAAATATACAAGAAAAGCGGTCAGGGACGCCGTACCGGTGTAGGTATCACTGCCGAAGGAGATATGCTCGCCGCCATGGGACTACGCTACGGAACTGAAGAAGCAACCGAATTTTCGGAAAAAGTGCATAAAACGATTGCCTTGGAAGCATATCGTTCTTCTGTAGAAATGGCAAAAGAACGCGGTGCATTCTCTATCTATGACAGCGAAAGAGAAAAAGACAACCCCTTCATCAACCGCTTGAAAGAAGCTGATCCGAAATTGTATGAAGACATGCTCAAATACGGACGCCGTAACATTGCCTGTCTGACAATTGCTCCGACGGGAACCACCAGTTTGATGACTCAGACCACTTCGGGCATTGAACCCGTATTTATGCCGGTTTACAAGCGCAGAAGAAAAGTCAACCCGAATGATCCGCAAGTACATGTTGACTTTGTGGATGAAACAGGCGACGCCTTCGAAGAATATGTGGTATTCCACCATAAGTTTGCAACATGGATGGAAATAAACGGCTACGACCCCGCCAAGCGTTATACACAGGAAGAAATAGACGAATTGGTAAAAAAATCACCTTATTATAAGGCAACATCAAATGATGTAGACTGGCTGATGAAAGTAAAGATGCAAGGACGTATCCAAAAATGGGTTGACCATTCCATCAGTGTCACCATCAACTTGCCAAATGATGTGGATGAAGACCTCGTAAACCGTCTTTACGTAGAAGCATGGCGTTCGGGCTGCAAAGGTTGTACCGTATATCGTGACGGGTCACGTTCCGGTGTATTGATTTCCAACAAGAAGAAGGATAAGAAAGAAGAAATGCCACCTTGCAAACCGCCTACGGTAGTCGAAGTCCGCCCGAAAGTATTAGAAGCCGATGTCATCCGTTTCCAGAACAACAAGGAAAAATGGGTAGCCTTTGTCGGTCTGCTGGACGGTCACCCATACGAGATATTTACCGGTCTGCAAGATGATGAAGAGGGCATCTTATTGCCGAAGTCTGTCACTAGCGGACGAATCATTAAAAATGTAGACGAAGACGGCAACAAACACTACGACTTCCAGTTTGAAAACAAGCGCGGATACAAGACCACCATCGAAGGTCTGTCCGAGAAGTTTAATAAAGAATACTGGAACTATGCCAAACTGATTTCGGGTGTCCTCCGCTGGCGCATGCCTATCGACCGCGTCATTAAGTTGGTGGACTCACTGCAATTGGACAGCGAAAGCATAAACACATGGAAAAACGGTGTAGAACGTGCTCTGAAAAAATATGTTACCGACGGAACGAAAGCCGACGGTCAGAAGTGTCCGAATTGCGGACATGAAACTCTCGTTTATCAGGAGGGATGCCTTATCTGCAAGACCTGTGGAACGTCAAGATGCGGATAATGGTTTATTATATAATGTAATCACAAAAGAGAAGAAAAGAGGAACTGCCTGTATCGAATGGCAATTCCTCTTTCTTTTAGCATTTTTTCTGCTTCTCTTTCCCATAAGGAAAAAGTACCTTATATTTGTCCGTCCAATAAAAACAAAAGCATGAAAGCAACATCAATGTATATATGCCTGGAAGGTCTTAAATTCTTTGCCCGTCATGGAGTAGCTCCACAAGAAACGGTTGTGGGAGCCAACTTTACCATTGACTTGAAATTAAAAACAAATTTTATCCATGCAGCCCAGACAGACAGACTGGAGGGAACCGTAAGCTATGCCGACATACATACTGCGGTAAAAGAAGTTATGAAAACGCCTTCCAGGTTATTGGAACACGTATGTGAACGCATAGCGGAACGGCTGTTCCATGATTTCCCTGTCATCGAAGAAATAGATATTCGTCTATACAAAGAAAATCCGCCTATGGGGGCGGATTGTCAGAAAGTAGGAGTCGCAGTACACTACGACCGATAAAATACACTTTACGCCATTGGAATAAAATAATTATTTATTCTTTCTGCCTTTACGTTTATTGACCCGTTCCACTGCCTCAGATACTACCGGCTTATTGGCAAAGCGCTGTGTATATCCGGTATAATCCGGATGAGTGCGCTCATATTCCGGGTCAACAAACAGAGAGCTGGTTATGATATGATCAGCCGTAGAGCGGTTACAGCAAAAAACAATATTCTCCACACCCGCCAAACGAGTCAATGCTTTTACATCCGTATCATGCGGCTGAAGAGTCATCGGGTCGGTAAAGAAAAAAAGATAATCGATTTCCCCTTCCACAATGCGCGAACCAATCTGCTGGTCACCACCCAGCGGACCTGATTTCAGAATAGTAATATCCCATTCCACATCAGGATGTTTCTCTTTCAAAGCTTCCCGGATAAGTGTTCCTGTAGTTCCCGTGCAATAAAACTTGTGACCTATCAACCGTTCCGAGTTCCAAAGAACCCATTCTATCAAGTCCTTCTTCATGGCATCATGTGCCACCAAGCCAATTTTTCTAACCAATTTGCTCATAGTCGTTTTTTTTAATATACTAAATTTAGTTTACCCACATCAGGCAGTCAGCCCTTTCACAAAATTACGCAATTGTGAAAACCTTTTCTTGCCCAACGCATGATATTTCCACAAAATACTATACTCCACTCTTTCGGGAATAGGCTCATCGGTAGCTTTCATCATATTCTCCACGCGGGCAGAAGCAAAGCTATAACGGGTACGCTCAAAATCTCTCCTTGCCTGAAAGACAGCTTTGGCACTCTCCTTATCCTTCTTAAGATAGAAAACCATAGCAGCAATCCTATCCAAAAAACTACGCACACAAAGCACCTTATTCAGTTCCTTTTCAGGCAAATTCTTATAAAGCATCAATAAATTATTCCGAAAGTTCAGATATGTTTTCCGCGGACTTTCTTTTTTCAATGTAGCCGCACCTACATGATACACCACACTTTGCGGAATACATACCAATCCTCTTCCACGGCTGCGAAAACGCCAGCAAAGATCAATTTCCTCCATGTGAGCAAAGAAACGCCCATCCAGACCTCCTGCCTCACGATAATCTTTCAAGCGGACAAAAAAGGCAGCTCCACTAACCCAAAAAACAGGCATCACCGTATCATACTGACCATCATCCTTCTCTACCGTTTCAAAAATCCGTCCGCGGCAAAAAGGATACCCATAACGGTCGATATACCCCCCCGCAGCACCCGCATATTCAAAAAACTCCTTATTGCGCTCACTCAGAAGTTTGGGTTGACAAGCAGCCACTTCGGGATGAACTTCCATAAAATCCCGCAAAGGCTCCAACCAATGAGGTGTCACCTCGATATCACTGTTCAAAAGAACCACATATTCCGCATCCACCTGCTGCAAGGCACGGTTATACCCTTCGGCAAAGCCATAATTTTCCTCCAGTTCAATAAGGCGCACAGCAGGAAACTCTTTCCTCACCACGTCACACGATGCATCCGAAGAAGCATTGTCAGCCACACATACCTCCACTCCTTCCGCCTCAGAATATGCTATCACCGAAGGAAGAAATTGCCGCAACATATCTTCCCCATTCCAATTCAATATGACAACTGATATCTTTTTCATATAATTGTACCTTTCAAGGCAGTACCGTCTTCATTAAAATCACCCAATTTTACGCGCACCAACTTATTGTCAAGCGCATCATCATGTTCCAGTTCCACCCGGATATAATTATCCGTAAAGCCATGCATCGGCATTCCCGCCTTCGATTTTTCGGCAAGCACGATAGCCTCTTTGCCAATATGTCTGGCATAAAAGGCCTTTGTCTTTTCGTCCGAAAGCGCCAACAAACGCTGGCTCCGCCGATGTTTCTCCTCGGGAGAAACCACATGGTCTATTTTCAACGCCTGAGTACCGGGACGTTCAGAATAACTGAACACATGAAGTTGAGTCACCTCAAGCCCTTCGATAAAACGATATGCATCTTCAAAATACAGTTCTGTCTCCCCCCTGGTTCCCACAATCACATCCACACCGATAAAAGCATCGGGCATCATTTCTTTTATCTTGCGAATCTTAGAAGCGAACAATGCCGTATCATAACGACGGCGCATCAACTTCAACACATCGTCACTGCCACTCTGCAAAGGAATATGGAAATGAGGCATAAAAGCACGCGAACGAGAAACATATTCAATAATCTCATCCGTCAGCAAATTGGGCTCGATGGAAGAGATACGATAACGTTCGATACCCTCCACTTTATCCAGTTCCTTCACCAAATCAAAAAATGTTTCGCCTGTCGTCTTTCCGAAATCTCCGATATTCACCCCGGTAATAACTATTTCCTTTCCGCCTTCCCCGGCTGCCCGGCGAGCTTGCGCCACTATATCCTCAATCCGTCCGTTACGGCTGCGTCCACGGGCAAACGGAATCGTACAATAAGAGCAAAAATAGTCACACCCATCCTGCACCTTCAAGAAATAACGGGTACGGTCACCCCGCGAACACGAAGGAGAAAAACTGCGAATATCTTTGGTAGCCGTCGTAATGGCTTCTCCCTTCTCATGCTTCTCCAGATTTCCAAGGTAATTCATCAGCTCCCCTTTCTGCTCCGCACCGAGAACAAGGTCTACCCCTTCAATATTCGCTACCTGTTCCGGCTTCAGCTGAGCATAACATCCGGTGACAACAACAAAGGCACCCGGATGCTGTTTAGTCAACCTATGGATGGCCTGCCTGCACTTTTTATCGGCAACCTCAGTAACCGAACAAGTATTTACAACACAAATATCGGCTTTCTCTCCTTTACGCGCAGTACGGATACCGGCTTCTTTCAGAATTCTGCCAATTGTTGAGGTTTCTGAGAAATTCAATTTACAGCCCAATGTATAATAAACGGCCGTTTTATTTTGGAATATTGTCGTATCAATCATACCTATTTATCTATATTAGGCAACAAAGTTACACATAATTCTCCTTAATTCTTTTAGAATACCAATAATTATGCTTATTTTTGCACATTACATCAAAAATTGTGCAATGATAAAAGAGAACTTTATTAAGCTATACGAGAATAGCTTTAAGGAGAACTGGGATTTACCGTGTTACACAGATTATGGTGAAGACAACGCTTTTACGTATGGACAAGTGGCAGAAGAAATAGCCAAGTTACACCTGCTGTTTCAACATTGCAGTCTCCGACGCGGTGATAAAATTTCAATCATAGGTAAGAATACTTCTCGCTGGTGCATAGCATATATGGCAACAATTACCTATGGCGCCATCGTTGTACCTATTCTTCAAGACTTTAAGCCGAATGACGTTCATCATATCGTCAATCATTCCGAATCCACATTCCTGTTTGTCAGCGATAATATCTGGGAAAACCTGGAAGAAGAAGCATTGGGCAACTTACGTGCTGTTTTTTCTTTGACAGATTACCGTTGTCTGCACCAGCGTGATGGAGAGACTATTCAGAAATTCATGCGCAACATAGATACGGCCATGAAAAAAGCCTATCCCAAAGGTTTCCAAAAGGAGAACATCATCTATACCGAATTGTCTAATGATAAAGTGATGTTGTTTAACTATACCTCGGGCACCACCGGCTTCAGCAAAGGAGTGATGCTGACAGGCAACAATCTGGCAGGCAATGTCACCTTCGGTATCCGAACAGGACTGTTGAAAAAAGGAGAAAAAGTACTTTCTTTCCTACCCTTGGCCCATGCTTATGGTTGTGCTTTCGATTTTCTGACCGCAACAGCCGTGGGAACCCATGTCACGCTGTTAGGCAAGACACCTTCTCCAAAAATTCTGATGAAAGCCTTCGAAGAAGTGAAGCCCAACCTGATTATCACAGTCCCCCTGGTAATAGAAAAGATATACAAGAATGTCATTCAGCCACTTATCAATAAGCGCAGCATGAAATGGGCATTGAATATCCCTTTGCTGGACAATCAGATATATGCGCAAATCCGTAAAAAACTGATTGACGCTCTGGGCGGACGGTTCAAGGAAGTCATTATTGGCGGTGCAGCCATGAACCCGGAAGTAACAGATTTCTTCTACAAAATAAAATTCCCCTTTACCATCGGATACGGTATGACAGAATGCGGCCCGCTCATCAGTTATGCCCCCTGGAATACCTTCATCCCCGGTTCTGCAGGAAAAATTCTCGACATCATGGAAGTGCGTATCGACTCGGATGATCCCTACAATACGACAGGCGAAATTCAGGTGCGCGGAGAAAACGTAATGAAAGGATATTATAAAAATGAAGAAGCAACCCGCGAAGTATTTACCGAAGACGGTTGGCTGAAGACCGGTGACCTGGGAACCATTGACGCAAACGGCTTCATATATATCCGCGGCCGCAGCAAAACCATGCTGTTAAGCTCCAACGGACAAAATATCTTTCCGGAGGAAATTGAAGCGAAGTTAAATAATATGCCCTTCGTTCTGGAAAGTCTGATTATAGAACGCAATAAAAAACTTGTGGCTTTGGTTTATCCCGATTACGACAGTCTTGACTCTTTGGGATTGAACACCCCCGACAATATAAAAACGGTAATGGACGAGAACCTGAAAAATCTGAATAAACTGGTAGGCAATTACGAACAAGTAAGTACTATTCAGCTTTATCCTACCGAATTTGAAAAGACTCCCAAAAAGAGTATAAAACGCTTCCTCTACAACAGCATTGCAGAGGAATAACAATATGTTTTAAAACATACTATAAATCAGTAAATTAGGTTGCACAACATAAAAATGTGGAAAAAAAGTCGGTTTCAGGAGTACAACATATTGAAAAAGTGTATACCTTTGCAACGTTTTAATAAAGCAACTATTTAGTATTACAGATTTAAAAAGCAAAGAAAATGAAAAAATTAGTATTTTTGTTCGTAGCATTTGCAGCTGTTTCTTTCGCATCTTGCGGAAACAAAGCTGCTAACAACGGAGCTGAAAACGCAGATTCTACTACAGTTGAAACAGTTGAAACAGCTGTTGTTGAAACAGTTGAAACAGTTGACACTGTAGCTGCTGTTGATAGCACAGCTGCTGACTCTGCAGCCGTAGCTGAATAATATTCAGAACGAACATTAGAGAGAATTGAAAGTCTGCCGTGCGAAAGCATAACAGACTTTTTTTTATTTATACACCTCGTCAATGGCAGCCAACGTCTCGTCTATCTGTTCCATATACCGTCCATACATTTTTCTTGGATAACTATGTATATAAGAAATTTGCTGCACAGCCTGTACCCCTTCCGGGATAGTGAAATAAAAGTTCCATTCTTGCATTTTAGTCCTGAGCTTATTCTTTGCCAATGCTTCTCTCACTTCTGCCTTATCAGTCAATTTCTCAATACATTTCAGCTTTATATCCATAAAAGCCCCAAAACTGCCATAAGCGGTTTTTATCGTGTTGTATGTTTGAATAATCCGGGTAGCAAGTTTTTTATTTTCAATAGCAGAGATAAGCGATGAACTTTTGAGCATCTCCATTGCATCATCAATATAAATAGGATTGAATGACTGGAATGGCGAATAGCCATATTTCTCAATTGAATCCGGCGATGCCTTATCTATGGAGTCTTTATATTGAAGCAGATAACACGCCCCCCGCTGTTCAAACAGCTCCTGCTCCATCAATTCTTCTATAGTCTCCCTGTTGAGTAATATTTCATCTTTGACCAATGACAGAGCATCTTTCACTTCATTTCTTATCTTACGTTCTTCTATCAGGTCACTGCCGGCAAAGGTAATAACAATACCCAGCACCACAGCAATGAAGTTGCGAAAAAAGTCACCGAATCTATACTCTGTGCTCATGCGCTTTACTTTCTCTATCAGGTTTGTTTTCATAGTAGTTCATTCGTGTATGAAAAATTATCATGCTAAAGATAGACAAAATTTATATACCGGCAAGCCAAAAACGATTTAATATAGTCCCTTTCCACAAAAAAGAGGAATCTCAAGAAAAAGAAAAAGCCCGGCTCTAGCGAACCGGGCTTCTTCAGCATATACTTAAAGTATTTACAGATTATTCAGCAACTACTTCGAACGGAATTTCTACAGAAACTTCCTTGTGCAGTTTAACGATAGCCTTGTAAGAACCAACTTCTTTCACAGTATCCTTCACAACGATAATCTTTCTGTCAACCTTGTGGCCTAATTTTTCCAATTCTTCAGCAATCTGGATGTTGGTAACAGAACCAAAGATAGTACCTGTAGCACTCACTTTGGTAGCGATAGTCAAAGTTACATCCTTCAACTGTTCTGCCATAGCTTCAGCATCTTTCTTAATCTTTTCCAATTTGTGAGCGCGTTGTTTCAGCTCTTCTGCCAACATTTTCTTAGCTGAAGGTGAAGCAATCACTGCCTTACCAGTCGGAATAAGATAGTTACGACCGTAACCAGACTTCACAGTTACAATATCATTTTTGTAGCCTAAGTTCACTACGTCTTCTTTCAAAATTATTTCCATACTTATTCCTCCTTATTATTTCATCATATCAGTTACAAATGGAAGTAACGCCAAGTGACGTGCTCTCTTAACAGCCTGCGCGATACGACGTTGGAACTTCAAAGAAGTACCTGTAATACGGCGAGGAAGGATTTTGCCCTGTTCGTTCAAGAATTTCTTCAAGAATTCAGGATCTTTGTAATCGATGTACTTAATACCGCTTTTCTTGAAACGGCAATATTTTTTCTTTTTAACGTCTACTGAGGGCGGAGTTAAATATCTGATTTCTGATTGTTGCTGTGCCATGATTAATCCTCCTTTTTAGTTGATTTAACATTTCTTCTCTTAGCAGCATATTCAGCAGCGTATTTATCCATCTTAAAAGTTAAGAAACGGATAACACGTTCGTCACGACGGAAGTTAATTTCCAATTTTTTAATAACCTGCGGTTCTGCTTTGAACTCTATCAACTGATAGAAACCAGTTGACTTTTTTTGGATGGGGTAAGCCAGCTTTTTCAAGCCCCAGTTTTCCTCATTGATAATCTCTGCACCTTCTGCAGTCAGAATACCTTTGAATTTCTCTACCGCTTCCTTCATCTGAACGTCAGATAAAACGGGAGTTAAAATGAAAACGGTTTCGTATTGATTCATACTACGTTTATTAAATTATTAAATTAAATTTCAAATGCGAGTGCAAAAGTAGATATTTTATCTTAATCTACAAAGAGTTATCACAATTTTCTTCAAAAAATATAGTTTCATTTTACAATTAATCTTCCTTTTTATATTTTTTATCTGTAAAAGATAAGTTATATCCGCCAAGAATTGTATATTTGCAAAGTTGTTTAAACAATAATTCCATGATAGAACAATTTAGTTTTGATATCCAATTAATATTTGCCATATTAAATGGCAAAGTATCTGCAGCCATCAACCGGAAACTAAGCCGGAATTTTCGCCAAAATGGTGTAGAAATTACCCCTGAACAGTGGACAGTCCTTCTTTTTCTATGGGAAAAAGATGGTGTCACACAGCAAGAACTATGTAATGCCACTTTTAAAGACAAACCCAGCATGACCCGCTTAATAGACAATATGGAACGCCAGCATCTGGTGGTACGCATCGCCGACAAAAGAGATCGACGCACCAATTTAATTCATTTGACCAAAACCGGCAGAGAATTAGAAGGTAAAGCACGTTTCATCGCAAACAAGACATTGAAAGAAGCACTACAAGGATTAACATTGGAAGAACTGAAAGTCAGCCAAGATGTATTAAGAAAGGTATTCACCAACATCAAAGACTAAAGTTTTTCAAGGTTTTCATCTTTTTTTCCTAAAATAATTTCCATGATAAGAGAATTATGCTTTAATTTGTACACAAGAATAAATATAATCTATTAATAAAATACACACATGAAAAGCTTACTTAAGAATTTAGGTCTGATACTGATGATCATCGGCGCCGCTATTTTAGTCGGTGTTTTCTTCACCGGAAGTGCAGCAATTAACGACAACGGTGTTTTAGGTGGAAGTGCCGCCCTTATCGTTATAGGTTTAATCGTTTATATTGTATTAAACAAACGCATTGTTGATTAAAGTATAAGAGAACAAAAATAAAAAAGTCCGGGTAGAACTCCGGACTTTTTTATTTTATCGACTTTACTCACTTTATTCCAGATTGCCGAAAAGAAAAGTCCTTTTCTTCTAATCTTTATATATGTAATGCCTGTTAGATTATATATCTTTCAACTGTAACATTAGTAATCTTTCAACCGACACAAACATAAACAGTCATAATACTAACTCTTTCTGACTACGGATCATACTCCCCTGTCTTGCTTACGGATTTTTTACAGCTGAAGCTTTCCAGCTACGAATTCTTCACCTTAATCATCTGACAATAAGCTATTTATAAAGACATGAAGTTTTTAACGGAAATATAACATGAATTTTACAACCTACTTTAAACAATAATTTCTACACAAAAAATCAGCTCGTTCTCAAGAACGAGCTGATTTTTTCATCTACTTGCAACTAAATGTTACTACTAAATATCAGATATCCTCTTATTCTACTTCGGGAGTAATCAGTTTATACCCCTTCCCGTGGATATTGATAATCTCGATAGAATCATCTTCTTTCAAATGTTTACGCAACTTAGTAATATACACATCCATGCTTCGTGCATTGAAATAATTATCATCAATCCAAATAGTTTTCAATGCGAAATCACGCTGCAGAATCTCATTAGCATGAGCACAAAGCAAGCCCAATAATTCGGATTCTTTCGTAGTCAGTTTAGTCTGTTTTCCATCGATAGCCAGAATTTGTTTCTGAGTATCAAAAGTAAAACGACCAATCTTGTAGATATTGCTTTCCTTGTTTCTCTTACCACGTACACGACGCAAAATAGCCTCGATACGGAAAGTCAACTCTTCCATACTGAACGGTTTAGTAATATAATCATCCGCACCAATCTTGAAGCCTTCCAATATATCCTCTTTCAAAGTTTTAGCAGTCAAGAAGATAATAGGAATTTCAGCATTAGCCTGGCGAATTTCCTGTGCTAAAGTAAACCCGTCTTTCTTCGGCATCATCACATCCAATACACATAAGTCGTATTTGTTCTTAAGGAAAGCCTTGTAGCCAGCCTCACCATCCGGGCAAAGTTCGGCCGAGTAGCCTTTTGCCTGCAAATATTCTCTCAAAAGCATGCCAAGATTCTCATCATCTTCGCATAACAAGATACGCAATTTCTCGTCCATATTATTCATTTTTTAATAAAGGTAATACAATTATAAATTTAGTTCCTACATTCAATTCACTCTCGGCACGTATAGTCCCTTTGTGATCTTGAATTATTTTTTTCACATAAGCCAGTCCCAAACCAAAGCCTTTCACATCGTGCAGGTTACCAGTATGCACACGATAGAATTTATCGAATATCTTCTTCAGGTTTTCTTTCTTAATACCTATTCCATTATCCTGGATAGAGATATAAAGCTTACCCGATTCATTCCAAGTACGTATATTCAACAACAATTCGCCTTCCTGTTTTTTATATTTCACTGCATTGTCCAGCAAATTAAAAATAACATTTGTAAAATGCATCTCGTCTACAAATATATCCGGATTTACCGCATCCAAATTCGAAGTGATTTTACCATTGTATTTCTCTACCTTCAACGTGAAAGTATTGACAACACCGGCTATCAAATCATTTGCATTCACCTCTTTCATCTTCAGCGTCGCTTTTTGCTTTTCGAACATAGACATCTGCAACACCTTTTCCACTTGAAAACGCAAACGCTTGGTTTCATCATTTATCACTCCGGATATATGCTGGAACATAGCAGGAGATTTTCCCACTGCCGGATCTTTCAACATCTGAGCTGCCAACGATATGGTAGAGATAGGTGTCTTGAATTCATGTGTCATATTATTTATGAAATCATTCTTTATCTCGGTCAACTTCTTCTGACGGAAGATGATATAGATAGTAAAAATGAACGTCACAAGCAATACAAATGTGAAGATCAGTGACGGGATCATAAATTTAACAGAACTGAATATGTAACTGTTCAATGTAGGGAAGTGAATATTTACTGTTGCCATACGAGCCGGAGGATCATTTTTAAATAAAACCTGCGGATATGTATTCTCACTACCCTCTTTGGTATAATCAGGGCAATGGTAAACTTCCGTCCCGTCACGGTCTGTCACCGTAAAATGGTAAGGAATATCAATGCCATTATTCAGCAATTCTGTCTTTAAAAACAAGTCCAACTGTTTAAAGTTGATTCTTTTGTTCAAGGGTTTGTCACTAGCTGTATACAAAATGTTATAGACCACTTCGTCCAACAATGCACGTTGGTACACATATCTGTCTTTAATTATTTCCTGCAAGGCTCTTGAAGTCTGAGGAATATTCTTACCAGTCGAAATAATCGCTTTAGGAATATTAGAAGGACGATTCGCACTGAACCTCATCTTCAATTCAAAAGTAGAGTAACCGTTCAATCCATCGGAAGTTATGGAGTACTCATGTGTATGCGCTACCACATTACCACTTCCCTCCCCCTTTTTTTCTTCGGACTGCTCCCTGGATAACTGTGCTGCTTTTTCTGTAGCAATCGCATCATCCTCAAGGTACTTTTTAGTTTCCACCAACTCAATATTTCGACACGCTTGGACTAAACTGCGCTGAACAGACTCATCAAATTGTCCTTTGCGCATTTTCACCATTTCTTCAATATAGCTTACCTGCAAATACAATAAACTAAGAAATGATAGTCCCATTACAATACCTAATACCCAAATAGTAGACTTTTTCATGTCAGCAAAATTAAAAGCGCTAAATCTCATTACATAATAGATTAACCAAATTTAAACGGCTATTCTCTATAATTAACCGAAAAAGTCATTTAAGCTAAGATTCTGACTATTATAACAAAATTTACGCCAGTTGGTTTGCAAAAATAATAAAAAATTAAGTTCAAAACCAAATAACAAACCTAAAAGTTTAAGTTATCTTAAATAAAAAGAGACGTATTTTTAACGAAATACGTCTCCTCTAAGTATGAAATCTTACACTTTATCAATCATCTTTATTTTCTTTAGCTTCAAATTCCTTCATTAATTTTTCTTGTACATCCGTCGGAACCAATTCATAGCTGGCAAACTTCATAATAAACGAAGCGCGCCCACCTGTCAAGGAACTCAAAGAAGTGGAATAAGAAGACATTTCTTTCAGAGGTACTTTCGCAACCAGTTTTTCATATCCACTTTCACTGCTCATACCCATAATCATACCACGACGACCTTGCAAATCACTCATTACATCACCCATTTTGTCGCTAGGAACGAAAACTTCCACATCATAAATTGGCTCTAGAATCTTAGGCCCAGCATTCTTAAATGCCTCACTGAATGCATTACGTCCTGCAAGCATAAAGGAGATTTCATTTGAGTCTACCGGATGCATCTTACCATCATAAACAATCACTCGTACATCACGCGCATATGAACCAGTCAACGGACCCTGCTCCATCCGGCTCATAATCCCTTTCAAGATAGCAGGCATAAAACGAGCATCAATAGATCCCCCCACAATACTGTTAATAAAGACTAATTTACCACCCCATTCCAAAGGTATTTCCTCAGTCCCCTTCACATTTATCTTGAATTCCTGACCGTTAAACTTATACGTTTCGGGTACAGGCATTCCTTCATAATAAGGTTCAACAATGAGATGAACCTCACCAAATTGCCCTGCACCACCTGATTGTTTTTTGTGACGATAATCGGCACGAGCTGCTTTAGTGATTGTTTCACGATAAGGAATCTTAGGCTCCTCAAACTTAATCTGCAATTTTTCGTTATTCTCCAAACGCCACTTCAAGGTACGGAGATGGAACTCACCTTGTCCATGCACAATAGTCTGTTTCAATTCTTTGGATTGCTCTACCTCCCAAGTAGGATCTTCCTCACGCATACGGTTCAATATAACCATCATCTTCTCTACATCAGCCTCATTTACAGGCTTGATGGCGCGCGAGTATTTAGCATTAGGATATTTAATGAAATTAAACCGGTTTTCACAGTCTTTGCCGTTCAAGGTATTTCCAGTCTTTACATCTTTCAATTTCACAGTACAACCAATATCTCCGGCTACCAGCTCCGGCACCGGAATACGATTAGCTCCGGCACAAACAAAAAGCTGTGCCATACGCTCTTTAGAGCCACGATCAGCATTAGTTAAATCATCACCTTCGTGTACCTTTCCACTCATCACTTTAAAATACTGCACACCACCGATATGGGGTTCAACGGCAGTTTTGAAGAAATAAAGAGAAGTAGGTCCATTAGCATCGGGAGGCACAGGCACACCACGAGTATTATGAACTACAGGCATATCTGATACGAATGGAACAACATTACCTAAAAATTCCATCAGACGACGGACACCCATATCTTTACCTGCACATACACAGAAAACAGGGAACATACCACGTGCAGCCAATCCCTTACGGATGCCTTCACGCATTTCATCTTCAGTCAATGATTCCGATTCAAAGAATTTTTCCATCAATGTCTCATCATTTTCAGCAGCAGCCTCTACCAAAGCTTTATGCATCTCCAATGCCTTTTCTCTCTCAGAATCAGGAATTTCTTCAATTGTAGGAGCACCTCCTTCTGGTCCCCATGAATATTTCTTCATCAACAGCACGTCAATGAGTTCATGAAAATTAGGTCCCGTTTCAAGAGGATATTGCACGGGAACTACCTTAGAGCCATAAATACTACGCAACTGTTCGAGTACATTGTCATAGTCACATTTCTCGTTATCAAGCTGATTAACCAAAAAGATAACTGGTTTGCCTAGTTTTTCTGTATAACGGAAGTGGTTCTGAGTGCCTACTTCGGGACCGTATTGTCCATTCAGTAGCAAAATAGCAGTATCGGTTACATTAAGCGCGGTTATGGCAGCCCCTACGAAGTCATCACTGCCCGGACAGTCAATTATATTTAGTTTTTTTCCATTCCACTCTACATGATAAACGGTAGAGAACACTGAATAACCATATTCTTGCTCTACCGGAAAATAATCACTAACCGTGTTTTTGGCAGTAATTCTGCCACGACGTTTTATAATACCACTCTCAAAGAGCAAAGACTCTGTGAGGGTGGTTTTACCTGAGCCATCATTGCCAAGAAGTGCAATGTTTTTAATTTCGTTAGTCTGATATACTTTCATGATATCTAAGGTTTAATTATTAACAAACGGATATGTGTTTCATATCTCCTAAAAATGTGGAGCGCAAATTAGAAAATAAAGAGAAAAAAAACAACTTAAAGGATAGTGTTACTAAACTATGTTTTACGACAGATATTCTATATTAGCATTATTTTTTTGTAACTTTGCCACAAAATAAGTTATCATGGCAGGCATCTACCTACATATACCCTTCTGCAAAAAGCGTTGCATTTACTGTGATTTTTTCTCTACTACTCGTAAAGAACAGAAAACAGCATACATCCGTGCATTGTGCCACGAACTAACTGACCGGAAAAACTATCTGAAAGGAGAACCCATAGAAACGATTTATCTAGGTGGCGGTACTCCCTCACAATTGGCTAAAGAGGATTTCGAAGCTATTTTCTCCCATATTTATAAGGTGTATAAAGTAACCCCCAATGCCGAAATTACTTTAGAAGCTAATCCCGATGACTTAACATCGGAGTATATCTCTATGCTACGCACCTTTCCTTTCAACCGGATAAGTATGGGAATTCAAACTTTCCAGGAAACGACTTTAAAACAACTCCAACGACGACATACCGCCGACCAAGCCATTCGTGCCTTCCAAGGCTGCCGCACGGCAGGTTTCCAAAATATCAGTATTGACCTGATGTATGGGCTGCCCGGCGAAACGCTCACCTCATGGAAAAAAGATTTAAAACAAGCCCTTTCCTTACACCCGGAACATATTTCCGCTTATCATCTTATTTATGAGGAAGGAACTCCCCTGTGGAAACTCCGCGAACAACATAAAGTAGAAGAAGCAGACGAGGACTTAAGCGTTTCCCTGTTCGGTACACTAATCGACGAGCTCACTACTGCCGGATACGAGCATTATGAAATATCCAATTTCTGTTTGCCAGGTCTTCATTCCCGGCACAATTCCAGTTACTGGACAGAAAAGCAATATTTAGGTTGCGGTCCTTCCGCACATTCCTATAATGGCATTTCACGCCAATGGAATGTAGCTTCACTAGATAAATATATAGAGGGGATCTCAAGCGGAAATCCCACATTCGAAGTAGAAGAACTTGACCTATATACCCGTTACAATGATTTTGTCATTACCCACATACGTACACAATGGGGAATGCCACTGCCCAAACTCGGGAAACAATACGGAGAAGAACTGTACAAATACTGCCTACGTATGGCCACTCCACATTTACAACAAGGAACACTGGAAATAAAAAACGATACGCTGAAACTGACCCGTAAAGGCGTTTTTATATCAGACGGGATCATGAGCGACATGCTTTGGGTGGAGTAACTAATACTTCAGCGAATATTCACATATGCTATTTTAAAAGCATCCCCCAAAAATAAATGAATAATTTTATAAAATACGATAGGGAGATTTTCAAGTTTCCCTGTCTTTACTTATATAAACCAATAAACTAAAAAGATATGAAAACAAGTACGCGCATAGTTCTTCCATTCTTCTACGCATTAATGGAAGCTTATGCTTACAATAGCGAAAACGATTCTGAAGAACACAGGAAAACGGAACAAAAGAGTTCCGAATGCAACCATAACACAAATCAAATTTTGGAAACTCTTTCTCCAAATATTACAAAGAGGATAACAGACTCTGAATAAAGGCATATAAATTATTGAATAATAAAAGAAAACTAAAAACTAAATGATTTCTTCAACTTGCAATCAATACAGTATCAAGGGAATTTTCTTGATACTGTTACTAATGATTTCCACTACATTCATACAGGCCCAAAAAGCAGATCTTTCTTTCAGCATTCACTTAAAAAAAGCGAATCTGAAAGAATTCATATTTGAAATAGAAAAAGCCTCCGGCTACTCTTTTATTTATGGAGAGGAAATCATCCTTAAACATCCTATAACCCTCAGTCTAAGAAAAGCTCCATTAAGCCTGATTTTACAGAAAGCTTTTGCTGGACAGAATATCAGTTTCAAAATAAACAAAAATCACATTATATTAAAAAAATACGCTCTACAATCCAGCAAGAAATCTTTTACCCTGAACGGGTATGTATTGGACAGTATATCGAAAGAAACATTGATAGGTGCCAATATTTATGATCAGAAAAACGGAGTGGGTACTACTACCAATCCTTTCGGATACTTTAGCATCACATTGCCTGAGGGAGGCACTAAACTAAACTTTTCATATATAGGCTATGCAGTAAAACAAGTGTCTTTGCACCTATGGAAAGATACTATGCTGACCATCCAACTCCGCAATGACAACCAACTGAACGAGGTCATTATCTTGTCCGACAAACCCGAAACGGGTATTCAAAGCAGTCGTATGGGAGCAAGCAGTATTCCTATTCCCCACATAAAAAACACACCGGCATTGATGAGTGAGGCAGACGTATTAAAATCCATCCAACTACTGCCCGGTGTACAAAACGGAATGAACGGAACCAGTGGGTTATATGTACGCGGAGGAGGTCCGGACCAAAATCTTTATTTATTAGACGGTGTACCTTTATATAATGTAGATCATACACTGGGCCTGTTATCGGTCTTCACTCCGGAAGCCGTGAAAAAAGTCGATTTATACAAAAGTAGCTTTCCGGCACGATTCGGCGGACGTCTTTCATCTATTGTCGATGTCCGTACCAATGACGGAAACATGCAGCACTATCATGGAAGCTTGACTATCGGTCTTCTCACTTCACATCTGCAATTTGAAGGACCTATATGGAAAGATCATACTTCCTTCATTATCTCAGCACGACGCAGTTATATTGACTGTTTCCTCCCACTAGTTATGCCAAAGGACGAACGGGGCGGTTATAGTTTGTATGACATCAACGCCAAGCTAAATCATCGCTTTAGTGAACAAGATCGCCTTTTCATCTCTTTCTATAAAGGAAAAGACCACGTCTACTATAAATACAAAGATGAAGATAAGTTCAAGCAAACTCACAATTGGGGAAACATATTACTGAACACACGCTGGAATCATGTTTTCACACCCCAACTATTCAGTAATACTACGCTGGCATACAATCGTTATGTTTTTGATATCAGACAAGAGGAAACTTCCAGCATACAACAACCTGATGGTTCCACAATCATCAATGGTTCCCACAATCTGTTTCACTCCGGCATCAGTGATCTTAGCATTAGTACGGATTTTGATTATCATCCGTTACCGGCACACAACATCAAATTTGGAGCGAAATACATATATCATCAGTTCGCTCCGGAAGTGCAGACCGTAAATCAACACAATTCCGACAATGGATATCCACAAACTAACGACAATTATAGTTTGAACAATTCTCATATCCATGCTCATGACTTTTCCTTGTATGCCGAAGATGATCTTATTCTGAACGAACATTGGAAAATAAATGCCGGATTGCACTTTTCATTTTTTAATGTACAAAAACAGACTTATCTTTCTTTGCAACCCCGTCTTTCCATAAGTTTCCAAGCGACCTCAAATATCATCTTAAAAAGTTCTTTTTCACAGATGAGCCAGTGTACCCAATTATTATCTACTGCATCACTGGCCATGCCTTCCGACCTTTGGGTGCCCGTCACACGCCACATCCGCCCCATGAAATCTTTTCAATATGCTGTAGGAGTATACTATACCGGTATCAAGAATTGGGAATTTTCCATAGAAGGATACTATAAAGATATGTATAATGTATTAGAATATAAAGACGGAGAAAGTTTTCTAGGTTCTTCCCATAACTGGGAAGACAAAGTAGAAATGGGCAAAGGACGTTCATTCGGAGTGGAGTTTATGGCACAAAAAACTGCAGGGCTCCTTACTGGATGGATTAATTACACCCTATCCAAATCCGACCGGCAATTCAGTACGGACGGGATCAATAATGGTAAACGTTTCCCTTACCAATATGACCGCCGACATACCTTGAATCTCACTCTAAATTATCAATTGACACGACGGATCGACTTCAATATGTCATGGACTTATGCATCAGGTTGCATGGCAACACTTCCTACAGAGAAGACACATATAGAACTACCACCTACCAATGTACCACCTTCCTGGATTATGGATAATTTGAACAAAGGAGATATGGATCATTCTAGTTCACGAAATAACTACAGATTGCCTGCAAGCCACCAATTGAATATAGGATTCAACTTCCATAAACAGACCCGGCACGGAGAACGGATATGGAATATCAGTATCCTAAATGCCTACAATGCCATGAACCCCAACTTTGTCTATATCAGCAGGGAAGCACAAACAGGAAAGCCTATATTGAAAAAAATGACAATCTTGCCATGTATTCCTTCATTTTCATACACTTATAAATTTTAAAATCCAATGAAAAAATACTTTTTATTTCTTTGTGTATTTGTTATTTTAAGCGCATGTACCAATACCATTGGTTATTTACCCGATGATGAACCTAAAAAACTGATCGTAAATGCCATGATGCAAACTGAAAATAACGATAACCGGATTTATCTGCATTACACAGGATGGACAGCTACCACTCCTGTCACCGATGGTATCATACACCTGTATATCAACGGAAAACTGTCAGAAACAATCACTGCGGAAGATGATTACTACCCAGTAAAAAGCATATTCCGAACAGGAGATAAAGTGAAAATAGAGGCTTCTTCAGAAAATGGTAAATATAAAGCAAAAGCGGAAACACGCATCAGTGCACCCTTACAGATTATAAATGTAGATACAACCTATATAAGTTTAAGAGATTATAACAGCTGGGTAGGAGGCAAGCCTGTATATGACAATTATCTTCGGCTTAACATTCAATTAAAACAACCCGATATAGAGGCAGAGAATACATACTATCGTCTTGAAATAAAACAGATTTTTTATTCTCATAAATGGCATGACGGCAGGGACACTCTCAGTATTGACACGACTTATAACTATAATTATATTTATGACACCGCCTTGACAGACGGCAAACCCGGACATGCTATAGATGAAGGATTCGAGCTTATTCAGAAATGGAACAATTATTTTGGCCTTTTTAAAAGCTGTTATTTTAAAAACAGGGAATATAACATGACGATAGATTTAAAAGAAGACATCAACTATATACATATAGATTCTCAGAAAGCAGAGCGATATATCAGTATCCGGTTTTACAGTATTTCAGAAAGCGAACATAGATATTTGTATGCCATGTCCTCTGCATTAGATTTTGATGCCGAAAATTTTATTTATGCAGTTCCCCTTATTCCCAATAATATAAAAGGAGGAATAGGTATATTCAGTATTGCCAACCAAGTAAAATACAAATTGAAAGAAGAAAATTGCCAAGACAGATACTAAGAAGAAGGCTTCAGTTCCTCTCATACAATAAATCAAAACTAAAAGTTCTAAAATGAATAGCACATCTATTTACATTTTAGTAGCTTTGCATCCGATTATAACATTAACAAACATGCCCAACACGGCAATGGAGGCAACTGAACTACTCAAAGAAATACAGAAGCATGATTCCCAACAGGCTTTCCGGTCTTTATACGATATGTATTATGACCGTTTCTTTCGTATCGCCTTTTATTACCTTCAACGGGATGAATGGGCTCAAGAAGTAATTTTAGATGTTTTTACCACGCTTTGGAATCATCGAAAAAGTCAGCTTATTCCCGATGATTTTAATAAGTACAGCTATATATTAATAAGAAATGCCGCTCTGAACTATTTGGAAAAAGAACAAAGGAGGGAAGCCTCGCCTCTGGAAAATATGCCGGAAATATCTTCTTCCAACCTTTCTCCTGAAGAACAAATGATGAATGAAGAGTTATTTAACATTTATGAGAACTCACTGAATGAATTACCTGAACGTTGCCGAACAATCTTTATTAAAGTCCGCGAAGAAAAACAAAGTTATGCTTCCGTTGCCGAAGAACTTAATATAAGCCCTAAAACAGTAGATGCCCAGTTACAAAAAGCTGTAACCCGACTCAAAGAAAAAATTAACAATTATTTTAGAAATAGACGATAGGGAGTTTTCCAGATTCTCCTGTCTTTATCAATAGAAACTAATAAACTAAAAAGACATGAGAACAAATACACGTTTAGTATTACCATTTTTTTATGCCCTGCTTATAAGTGCATGTAGTAACAACGACAACTATCCCAAAGAGTATATAGGCTTTGAAAAACAATTCATATCACACACCTATGATACAAAGAACGAGGAAGAAACCCTTACTTTAAAAATAATAGCTGCCGAAAAACAAGACACAGACCGTAAACTGACCATTAGCAGTTCTACAAATAACAATAGCTTCCACATTCAAAATGCCCATCCGGTCATCTTGAAAGGAAAGAAATCAGTAAAAATAGATATCATTCTTTATCCTAAACAAATAAAAAGCGTACAACGTATCATACGGTTGATCTGTACTCCTGACGGAAAAGACGCAAAAATTTCTGAAATTTCTATCCGTCTGCAAAAGAAGTAGTATCTTTGTCCAGCAAATAAAATAACATGAATTCACCGAAATCAGACAAAGAACTGGACGAATGGTTGGAATTATTATCTTCTTCCACTCATTCACCGCAGGGAAAATTCTCGGCGGAGAAAAGTTATAATATATTGCAACAACGTCTTCAACCGGCATACCGCAAGCACAAAATACTTTCCATTCGGTATACAGTTGCTGTGGCTGCCGGTTTCGTCCTGCTTATAGGTTTCGGTTGGATGTTTTATTTTTACCAACGTCCGGTACGTACACTGATTGTTTCCACCAATATACAAACTCAATGCATCCAATTACCGGATGGCTCTAAAGTAACCCTAAACCGACATTCCCAATTGAGCTATCCGGAAACTTTCAACAAGGAACGAATCGTAAAGCTGAATGGAGAAGCTTATTTTGAAGTCAGTAAAAATCCTAAAAAACCATTTCGTGTCAAAGCAAACGGAGTTACCATCAGGGTATTAGGCACGCATTTTAATGTCAATGCCTATGCCGCCGATTCTTTAGTAGAAACAACCCTGCTGGAAGGTAGTGTATCCGTCAGTAACAATGCCAACGGTAAACAAATGATATTAAAGCCCAATGAAACAGCCATTTATCGTAAATCGACTGGAATATTGTCTATGCACATTAATGCAAATGCACAGAACGAAATAAGTTGGCGTGAAGGTATTCTTTCTTTTAATGACATATCTATGGGAGAAATCGCTCGTCAACTATCCCATCATTTTAATGTCACCATACAGATAAAAAGCGAACAGTTACGTAATTATAAATTAAATGCACGTTTCAAGCAAAACGAAACGTTGGAAGAAATTCTAGAAATGTTGGCTCCCATCGTAGGTTTTACTTATCACATGCCCCAATCCAATCTTATTGAACTAAAGCAAGAAAACTAAAAAACAAATGATTTCTTCACTTTATAAGAAACACAGTATCACTTTTTTTTACTTAATGCTGTTACTAGTCTTTTCCCATTCATTCATATCAGCACAAACTCCGGATATGCCTTTTAATATTTATCTGAAACAGGCTAGTTTAAAGGAGTTTACAGCTAAAATAGAACAACTGTCAGAGTATTCTTTTATTTATGGCGAAGAAGTTGTACTCAAACATCCCATAACTCTCGATCTGAAAGAAACCCCATTAACAACTATTCTACAAACAGCTTTCATTAAACAAGACATCAGTTTCGAGATTACCAAACACCATATCATATTGAAAAAAACAACGTCACTTCCTATAAAACAACATTTTACACTAAACGGTTATGTATTGGACGAAATATCGAAAGAAACACTGATAGGTGCCAATATCTATGACCAGCAAAATAAACAAGGAACAATCACAAATCCATTCGGATTCTTCAGTATCACACTGCCCGAAGGAAACACTGAACTGAATTTTTCCTATATAGGTTACGGTTCAAAACAAATAGCATTGTATTTATGTAAAGATACGCTGCTGACTGTCCAACTTAAAAACGATAATACATTGGAAGAAATCGTTGTCCTTTCTGATAAAATGGAAACAGGCTTTCAAAGTAGCCGTATGGGAGCAAACAATATACCTTTGACACATATTAAAAATACCCCTGCTTTACTGAGTGAGGCAGATGTATTAAAATCAATCCAGCTTCTGCCCGGTATACAAGGAGGTATAACCGGTACCAGTGGCCTGTATGTACGTGGAGGAAGTCCCGATCAGAATCTTTATCTGCTAGACGGTGTACCCTTATATAATGTGGACCATACACTAGGTATTCTCTCCATCTTTACCCCAGAATCGGTCAAGAAAGTCGATTTGTATAAAAGCAGTTTTCCTGCCCGTTACGGAGGAAGACTGTCCTCCGTCATTGATGTACGCACTAACGATGGAGATATGAGGAATTATCACGGCAGTCTGACCATCGGGCTGCTGACTTCCCGAATGCACTTTGAGGGTCCTCTATGGAAAGACCGGACATCATTTATTATTTCTGCCAGACGCAGTTATGCCGATTTAATTATCAAGCCTTTCATGGATAAAGATACGAAAGGAGGTTACTACTTATATGATATCAACACAAAACTAAATCATCGATTCAGTGACCGTGACCGCCTGTTTTTCTCCTTTTATCATGGCAAAGATCATGCCAGCTTTACAAATACTTCTTCTTATTACTTTGAAGAAGAAAAGGAGACAGACACAAGAGAGAGACAAGTCATGGCTTGGGGAAGTACATTAGGGGCATTACGTTGGAACCACATAGTCAGTAATCGTCTGTTCCATAACATCACCCTATCCTATAACCGTTTCCGATTCAATATAAAAAACAATTTCACGTCCGCCAACAAACACCTTGACAGCCAATATTATTCCGGTATAGAAGATTGGGGATTAACATCTGACTTCGACTTTCATCCATCCCCCTCCCATTTCATCAAATTCGGAGGAAACTATCTCTACCATACGTTCCGCCCCGAAACCCAACATACATTTGTGCACTCTCCGAATGAACAAGAACAACCTGATAAAACATACACCATCGGAGGAAATGAAGCGACACACTCACACGAAATTTCCCTTTATGTAGAAGATGATTTCAAATGGAACGAACAATGGAAAACAAATATAGGCGCACATTTCTCACTCTTCCAAGTACAAAAGCACACTTATGCCTCCTTGGAACCTCGCATTACCGTTAGTTTCAAAACCAGTCCCAACCTTACTTTCAAGGCGGCCTATACCCACATGACACAATATGTACATTTACTTTCTTCATCCAATCTCTCTCTCCCCACTGATCTATGGGTACCGGTCACACAGAAGATCCGCCCGATGCAAGCATGCCAATTTTCTATCGGGGGTTACTATACAGGTATTCAAGGATGGGAGTTTTCTGTAGAAGGCTATAGCAAAATGACGAAAAACGTATTGGAATACAAAGATGGTAATACTCTAGTCGGTAATTCCATTCATTGGGAAGAGAAAGTAGAAATGGGCAAAGGACGCAATTTCGGCATAGAATTCATGCTGGAAAAGAAAACCGGACGTACTACCGGATGGATAAATTATACTTTGGCTAAAGCCGACCGTATATTCAGTAAAGGAAATGTAAATGGAGGGAAACGTTTTCCCTATAAATACGACAGACGCCACTCCGTGAACATCACGATAAACAGGCGTCTCAACAAAAAAGTATACATGAGCGCTTCTTGGATTTACGCTTCAGGAAATACTGCCACCCTGCCCAAAGAGAAAGCAACCATCATTCTCCCCGAAGGAAGCTATGGATGGGGACATATGGGAAATACAGGCAACGGGGTTGTTTTTCCCATTGAATATAGCTCTTCTCGAAATAACTACCGTCTGCCCGCCAGTCATCAGTTGAATCTAGGATTCAACTTTCACAAAAAGACAAAACATGGAGAACGGATTTGGAACGTCAGTATTATGAATGCCTATAACTCTTTGAATCCCAATCATGTATTTATAGATTATTACACGGATGAGCAATCGGAAGGAAAAAAGATTCCTGTGATACAAAAAGTCACTCTCCTTCCCTTCTTACCTTCATTCTCATATACTTATAAATTTTAAGCAATAATGAAAAAAGCACTTTTACTCCTTTCATTTGTTCATTTATTGGCCGCCTGTACCAATGATATAGAAATATTGCCTAATGATGAATCTCAAAAGCTCATCGTCAACGCTCTGATAAACGCAAACAAAACGAACAATGCTATCTTTTTAGCTTTATCCGGCTATCACGAACCCCAAGTAGTAAAAAATGGAATTATTCACCTTTATATCAATAATGTATTATCGGAAACAATTTCGGAATGTACCTATCGTCCTAACAATGATTCACCGTTAGACTATCAAAATTATTTTTACCAGATAAGCAGCCGTTTTAAAACCGGTGATCAAGTACGTATCGAAGTAGAAACCAAAGACGGAAAATATAAAGCGAATGCAGAAGCAACAGTATATGAGCCCATTGAAATTATCAAAGCGGACACCATTGAATCTAATCATTCTCTATCAGAGACTTCGGAAAGCCTTTGGATATATCAAGCAACAAAGTGGAAAATAAAATTACAAACTCCCACCACAAACCATTCCCAATATTACCGGGTCAACATAAAACAAACATATACTTACCGCCTTACTAACCGCAAAACTTTACAAGACTCCACTGCTATCTCCACCCAATGGGAATGTAGCGGATATTATGACACTGCATTAATGGACGGAAAACCTGGCACTCCCAACAACTCTGATCCTATCATTAATTTCATCCCCACTATAAACAACTATTATAATGTATTCAATGATGCTTACTTTACCAACAACCAATATACCATGACTTTAGACAGTTGGTATAGTTTCCTATTAGACAATAAACTATATAAAATTAAAAAGATAACTGGAAAAGCTATCATACAATATTATGCCATATCCCCGGCTGAATATCAATATTTACGAGCCGCCAATGCATATGCCGACCATGACAGTAGCAACCTGTTGGAAACACCTGTCATCTTTCCCAATAACATCAAAGGAGGAATAGGTATTTTTGCCATAGAAAATCCGACAGAAACAAGCATTCCTTTAAAACCCATCGAAGATTATTAGAAAGCTTTGCCACTTTCGGATCTCTGTTAAATTATTTATCTTCCAATGAAATCTGAAAAGGAGAAGCAGGTAGTCCGGTTCTATTTTTCAAATTCGCATGAACCGGATTATCATCCCAACCATAACGTACCGTTACAGGATGAGGGATATCTTTATGCCATACCGCCACCTGATTCCCATTAACGACAACTGCTTCCGCCCACTGAAAATGCCCATCGGCACCGGCTATCGCAAATCCCTTCAATTCATCTACCGCCCATAATTTATCAGTCCCGGCTTCGAAAGAAAGAACAGCCTTTCCTTCATGATTGACAGTCATACCCGTACACATAGGCCCACTGTGTACACTCTTTTTATCACCATACACCCTTCTTTTCACCAACAGGGAGATACGTCTTGCCAGTTCTTTTTTGTTTAATGGATGAATGTCGTTCCACTCGCCCAAATCAATCGCCACCGCCAAAGCTGAATTCGGGACTTTCAACGCCACTCGCCGTTGCGCTTCACGCAAAGCCGCCCAATTACTTTCTACCGGGTGTGGATGTGTCTGCATGAAATTGGCCAACTGTACAATGAAGAAAGGCAGTTCTTTATCGGCCAGTTTCTCACGCCAATCGGCAATCATGGCAGTCAGCAATTCCTCATATTCATTAGGACGGCCCGTATTCGTTTCTCCCTGATACCACAACGCACCGGTAAAGACCAGATTACGCAGAGGAGAAATCATGGAGTTATACATACCGGTAGGAATATTCTGAAAAGAGACACTGTTAGTGCGTGCAGGCATCTCACAACCTAATTGATATTTCCATCGGCTAGACAAATGGACTGTATCTGTCCTCCATACCAGACAATAGGGCTTATCGGGTACAAAGCTGGCGGCGCCTCCGTAATTAATCAGCCGGACAGTCACCAGATTCTCACCGGGTTTCAATAAAGAAGCCGGCACCCGATAAATACGTGGCGGATACTGATAGAAAGTGTTACCTACGAAGGTACCGTTTACAAATACCGAATCGGCATCCACCATGCATCCCAAACGCAGGACAGCATCTTTTCCGGCTTGTTCCGCTGATACATTCACTTTCTGACGGAACCAATGAGAGCCACTCACCGGATATCCATTCTTCCTGCCCCATTCTTTGGAAAACGTATCTACCGTCTGCCAGTCCGTATCATCCAGTTCCGGACGATTCCAGCATATCCCGTCATGAAGTCCTTGGTCTCCTTTGTACAAAGCAGCATCCCAAAAACGGTTCATCATCTGTCCCGAACGGTTGCACAACTCACGATACTCGTCCGAATTAAACAAATCACGCTCGTGCAACTGACGCGGAAACTTCTGCAAGGCCTCCTCACTCATCCAAGCCTCAACGGAGCTTCCCCCCCAACTGGAGTTAACAATGCCCACAGGTACTTGGGTTTCCCTATACATCTCCTTGGCAAAGAAATAAGCCAAAGCAGAAAAGGAAGGAGCGGTTTCTTCAGTCAGCGACATCCAGTCCGTTCCCGGCAAATCGTCTTTAGGTCCATGCAAATCATTGCCTAAAGGAATCTTCACATATCGTATCATCGGATTCTCATCCCTTGCTATTTCCTCGGCAAATTTATCAGTCACCCGTCCGACGGTCAATTCCATGTTGGACTGTCCGGAACAAAGCCAGACATCACCCACTAGAATATTTTTCAACCGAATATCATTCACGATCATTTCAAAAGGGCCACCTGCCTTCATGGGAGGCAGTTCCACCAGCCACTTTCCATCTTCCCCGGCTACCGTACTGAATTTCTTCTTTTTAAAAACAACGGTCACACTCTCTCCTTTATCGGCATTTCCCCATATTTTAACGGACCGCTCACGTTGCAACACCATACCGTCCGATAGGATGGCAGGCAATTTCACCTTTGCTTCGGTCCATACGGAAAACGCACAAAAAGCTGACATCACTAAAGCTAACTTATATTTCATGTTTCTTCTAAAGCTAAGTACCGTATTTTATTTATTAAACCCACTCTCAGGACATTCATAGTTCGAGATTTCCAACCGGAAGCGTTTCATGTCCTCCAACTCGTGTACCGGACGTTCTATGCCAGCCGGAATAGGCATCCCTGAGAAAGTCTGGAAATAAAGCAGACAGGCATCTTTCCACCACACGGCGTCACGCATCTGGATTTTCAATTTCGACTGCACTTCTCTGAACCGGCGTGCATCTACAAAAGGTTCCACACTGTCCCATATTTCCTGAAAACCACGTACCTGTCGTACACCTCTATCGTATGCATGGCACAACTCCCCCCAAAGCGTACGTCCGCTTTTCATCCGATACTGCCAGGGCACATGATGGAACCAAAGCAAATAAACTTCAGGGCAAGTTGTCTTGTCATTGTAAATCAGACGAGGTGAATCAGGATACTGAGAAACGGCATTACTCCCTTTGCTGCTACGGTCGAAACCGATTCCCTCTTTGTCCGCCCTATGATAATAAGAGGGTAGCCAATCCGGACGGGCACCGGGTACACTGCACCACGGTTCGGGACCATAGTGGTGGCCCCATGCAAACTGATGATGCAGTCCTAATGGCATCATATAGTCTACCACCGCCTCTCGGCTCTGCAACATCATCGCCTTGACCGGGCAGACAAATGCCGACTGGGAAGTAAATGTCTGCTGCAACCACTCATCGGCAATCCTGTCTGAAGTCAACAACGGATTCCATGCCAAACGCCCGAAAGCATACCAGTTGGCCTGCGCAAAATGGTGTCCGCACCAATTCACATCCGTACCGATGTTTGCCACACCCGCCGCAGCTTTTAACCTGTCCGGACGTACCTCGCCAAAGAACTCCTCCCATAAAGGAGCCAAATAGGCCAGATGATTGGAAAAGCCTAAATACTCCTGAGTAATTTGAAACTCCACCATCATGGGAGTCTGCTTCATAGCCGTGAACAAAGGACTATAAGGTTCACGAGGCTGGAAATCAATCGGTCCGTTCTTTATCTGTACAATTACATTCTCGCGAAACTGTCCATCCAAAGGCATAAACTCCAAATAAGCCTGCTTGGCACGGTCACTGTCGGTAGGACTATAGACAAACGCCCTCCACATCACGATTCCTCCGTAGGGTTTCAACGCATCCGCCAGCATATTCGCTCCCTCGGCATGAGTACGTCCAAAATCACATGGTCCCGGTTGCCCCTCCGAATTGGCCTTCACCAAAAAACCGCCAAAGTCGGGGATCATCGCATAGATCTCTTTTACTTTTTGTTTCCACCATCCAATGACTTCCTTGTCCAACGGATCTGCCGTATCCAACTTGCCCAACCGGATAGGAGATGCAAAATTAACCGATAAATAGACCTTTATGCCATAAGGCCGGAAGACATCAGCCAATGCTTTCACTTTCTCCAAACTACCAGTTGTCAGCACTTGAGGTGAGGCATTGACATTATTTAGTACCGTTCCATTAATACCCACAGAAGCATTGGCACGGGCGTATGCCTCATAACGTGGCGACAAAGTTCCGGGAAGTTCCTCCCAATTCCACAAAGAACGACCAGCGTAACCACGCTCCACCGTACCATCCGGATTATCCCAATGGTTCAGAATACGCAAGTCATACGCAGGCTGTTCAGTAACCGACAGAGGTACAGTGAGCTGCCCCGCCGCCTGCATACGCAGCAGACTATAAGCGCCATAAAGCAATCCAGTTTCGGTGGATGAAAGAATACGAACCTGATGTTCTGAAGAAGTGATGGCAAACCCATCCCCACGCCCTGTTTTCTTTTTCTCTAAAAGTACAGGATCTCCCTTCCAAGCGTTTTTCAATTCAGCAATGGCAATGGCTATGGTGGGTGACACTTTTCCTTTATAAGTAATTTCCACCTCCGCGCCTTCCACCGGACGTATCACCGGTAGCCACAAGCGGCTACCATCTTCTTCCACCGGGCGAACATGGTCCGGCCGTGTACCTGCATGCAACATTCCTGCTGCCAACCATCCGCACATTATTCCTATACAAACTGTCAATCTCATATTTTTCATTGTTCATTCAGCTTATTTCTCCGGCAAGGAGATTCGTTCATAAACAGATAACTATCCTCATAACCGCCATAATCCACCACTATCTTTTCAAATACGATGGCAGGCTCCACCGGTTTTAGAACCAATGTATAGGTTCCGTCCGCACAGTCGGGCAGGCTCAACTTCACCCGGGTCTTCACTACCCGACGGGCCACTGTGGGATACAGTACACGATATACATTATCCGGATGTTCGTTCAACTCCGCATTGAAACAGACAGTCTGCTCCTCCGCTCCTTCAAAACCTACCGTGTAGCGATGACCTTCCCGTCTGAGGAAGGGCAGTGTGGATTTCACAATGACATACACATTTACTGTATCTACTTTTTGCGGTATTTTCATTTTATAAGAGAGCGAAGCCCCCTCCGCAGACTGTGTATAAGGCATCAAAGCCACTCCGCTCAGCGTACGTCCCATGTGCGGTATGACTGTCCAGGCGGTCTTCGGTGCAACGGATGATGTAAAGTAATGCTCCGCCTCCATAGAAACCACCCCTTTGTCACCGGTAAACAAATATCCTCCTACAGCCCCTTCCGGTTGTTCTATCCGGTAGACTTCCGGTAAACGGTCGGCCGGGAAATCATCATTCCACGAAGTATAGCCTATATGTTTCTGCGTCATCATCCCATTCCACTTGCCTCCCGACATTTCTTCGTTGTATTCCCTGCACAATTCCGCATCACGCCGGAATGCCTGCTCCACTTTGTCGGCCCACTCATTCGCCTGCGGATTATTCTCCTTGTATAATTTGTGATTCATGGCTTGTGCATAATACATTTCATACAGATTGGCCATCGCCTGCACAGGAAAAAGAATCAGTTGTCGGTAGGCATCTCTGTAAGCGGTATCCAGTTTCAAATACTGCCGCAAGGCTTCCGCCTCCAGCTTCACATATTCATCAGCCACCTGCCTCCATTCCCCCGAAGCCAAGTGATAAGTATCCTTATCCAGCATCTCGGGAGTCACGCGTCCATTGTACTTGCAATACAGGTTCAAAATACGCATGGCCTCATCCGCCTGTTCCTCACCGAACTGCTGCGCACAGAACACTCGTGTATGCTCCAACAGATCCCCTGCCGCATAGCGTTCCGGATTCCAAGCCATATTCATAAAAAGAGTGATAGGATACTCCATCGGCTTCAAATCCCCCACATTCAATATCCAAAGCTTATCCACCCCATAACTGTAAGTCAACTGAAGCTGCTCCCACATATTTTGTACGGGAGTTACATTCAACCATTTGGAATTACGGGGGGCCCCCACATAGTCCACATGATAATACATCCCCCAGCCACCGGCACGTTTCCGTTCTTTTGCATCCGGCAATCGGCGCACATCCCCCCAATTGTCATCACTCAGCAACATAATCACATCATCAGGCACACGGAGTCCCATATCATAATAGCGTTGCACCTCTTTATAAATAGCCCATACCTGCGGACGTTTCTCCGGCACTTTTCCCGTCACTTCCTTAATAATACGACGCTGGTTCCGGAATATCTTCTCCATCAGGCGCATGTTTTCCTCATCACGCGGCACATATTTGTCATCTTCCCCCTCCTTTCCACCCATCGGAGTATCACCGTCACCTCTCATACCAATGGTAATCAAATCTTCCGTACCGGCGGCACGCTCCATACCTTCACGGAAAAAACGGTCAATCACTTGCTGGTTGGAAGCATAGTCCCATGCCCCATATTCGCTGCGCTTTCTCACCCATTCCTGATGATTGCGTGCCATAGGTTCATGGTGTGAGGTTCCCATTATAATCCCCATCTCATGAGCGGTCTTGCTGTTCTCCGGATCATCCGCATAAAAACTCCAACCCCACATGGCAGGCCACATAAAGTTACCACGCAGACGCAAAATCAGTTCGAACACACGAGCATAAAAACGATGATCACCATAATTCGTGCCATAAGTGTGCTTCACCCATCCGGTCAGGCAAGGAGCCTCGTCATTCAAAAAGATACCCCGATACTTCACCGCCGGTTCTCCCGCCGTATAACTTCCACGCGTCATCGAAAGATTCTGCCGGGACATCACCGGCACATCCGCCCAGTCGTACCACGGCGAAACACCAATCTGCTCCGAAAGCTCATAAATCCCATAAATCGTTCCGCGTTTGTCACTTCCCACAATGACGAGCGCCTCATCCACTCCGTTCAAGGGAGCAGACACCACGGTCATCAGGTATTTCTCATTCTTGCCCTCCAGCAACGAAGCATCTATCTTTTTCGCTTTTACCAATTCTCTGATATAGTGGCTTTTCAACGTACCTACCATAATCATGCGCTTTACGCCGGGAGTATAGCATAACCCGGCAGCCCGGCCACTTACCCGTTTAAAGTCATTCTGAAGATTCCTTACTGCTATCATCACACCAGCATCCTCCTGCTCGTCCACCAATATTTCATTGGCCACTCCGTTTTCTATCAGAGTGAAACGGTCGGGAGCCAGCTGGTCAAAAGTAATCCCTTTATGATCTATAGCTCCTACATTCAGGCACAAGGTGGAGAACAAGAATATCCCCACACATTTTTTCAGTTTCATTCTATTCACTTTTTAGTTACCGTATTCAAAATAATCTATATCCACATATCCTCCCAAATCTTTAGTAGCATAATTAAAAATAGCAAACTTGCTTCCCATAAAGAATTTGGTATAATCAAAAACCATTTTACAAGGTTCTCCTATTCGTTTCCACGTTTTCTTGTCATAACTGTAATAAAAAGTGGCTTCATCTTTTTTATCTGCAAAATCGCTCTCCATACGAAGATAGACCACCTCTTTCTCACAATCCATGCGTTCCTTCTCCAGTACTTCCACAGCAGTCACCCTTTTTTCCCGGTCCGAAAGACTGACAGACTGATGTGACATCACCCACTGCTTTTTCCCGTTCTCCATGACCACAGCCAGTACCCCGGACAACCCATTGAAAGCGCAGAAGCCCGCAACATCTCCTTCTTTCATCTTCGAGATATCCATAGCTACCACACCGCTGCACTTCGGTCCGCTCATACGCTGAGTCAAGGTATTGGGAGCCAGAAACAGATTGTCCACCACCTTTCCGGTCCTCAACCGCAGGAAACCCGGACGCTCCGTCAGTGACCAGCAATCGTCCAACGGATTGTGGTTCCACTGCCAGTTCAAACTCAACTGATCGGTGTCGAAACCATCACTTCCCATGATACTTCCTTTACACTCCTCTCCGTAAACAGGCATCTCCATACATTCGGGCACACGTCCGTCCGCATCACCCAGTATCGGCCAACCGTCTTCCCAGCGGCAGGGCATCAATGTGGGTACACGCCCTATACCGCCTCTATCCTGAAAAATAAAGCCATACCAGTTTCCGTCAGGAGTATCGACTATACAGCCTTGTCCCACGCCACCATATCCTTGAAATTCAGTTTCTAAAATCACCTTTTTCTCATACGGACCGGTTATCTGGTCGGCACGGTAGCACACCTCACGACGCAACCGTCCGGGAATGCTCCAGTCCATGGAAATCATCATCACATAATATCTGCCGTTATGCTTGAATGCCTGACTTCCTTCCAGAAGTCCCTGCTCGTCGGCGTCCCGCTCGAATATCTTTTGGTCTATACCTCCCGGTTCCACATCGCTCAGGTCGCTCTTGAGCTGACGAAGTTGCCCGGTGCCATAAAACAGATAAACTTTGCCGTCGTCATCAAAAAACAAAGAAGCATCATGATGATGAGGCGGACGGGAAAGTAATGTCCATTCGCCCGCCGGATCTTCGGCGGTATAGATATAACCACGATGGGGTTCATCATTGGGTGAGAACCATACATAGAACCGTCCGTCATGATAGCGGAGGCTGGAAGCCCATTGTCCGCGACCATATACCGTGCCTTCTTTCAAATCATAACGGGGCAAGTCAGTAAGCCGTTGAAACACATAACTGATCGTTTCCCAATGCACCAAGTCTTTTGAACGCATCACCGGACAACCCGGCATCAGGTGCATAGTGGTGCTTACCAGATAGTAGTAGTTTCCCACCCTTATCATGGAAGGGTCAGGTACATCCGCCTCAATCACCGGATTATGGAACATTCCCCGTTGTTGTGCAAACGCCCCCGACAAACCAATGAAGCAGGTAATAATAATGATGATCTTCTTCATTTCTTTTTCTACTTTCTATTTTTTAACTATAGCCAGTTTCACAATCGGATTCTGCGCCTGCAACACTCCGGCAAGCAACAGGGACAAGCCACTCATCATACATTTCCGGATACCGGATAAATCACATTCAAGTTTCATATTCATGGTATTAAATTCACAAGGTTGTTTTTATTTTCCGTTCTTCACGGCTCAACAAGAGCAAAGATAAAGACATCCGCTTTATTTTCGGGCGGAACTATGTTACATAGTCCTTTTCCCATGTTACAAACTCACCCTATTATGGCGGGAAGTATAGAAATTACCTCTTTTTTATTAGGCTATATATATTTTTTTGAATTATTTTTGTGCGCCTGAATCAATCTGAGATATTATATTATGATGAAACATACACTTCTTACACTATTTATGTTCCTGTCTTTATTATGTCACGGACAATCATATAAATTCTTCACAACAGACAGGGAACTGTCCAGCAGTCTGATCAACAAGATATATCAGGACCGGAACGGTATGATCTGGATCGCCACCGAAGACGGACTGAACCGCTACGACGGAGCCAAATTCGTCATCTACAAGCATGATCCGGAAAACGAGCACTCTCTCTGCCACAACTACGTACGCGCCCTGTATGAAGACAGCAAGGGACGATTGTTCGTAGGAACCTATAATGGAATACAGTTATACGATCCCGCCACCGACAGCTTCAGCACACAGGCGCAATGGGAAGACGGAAAGACTTTTGACAGCAATATCATGTCCATTCTGGAGTGTAGGAACGGAGAAATATGGGTATCGGGAAACAACTTGTGTACCATAACCATCACACAGGGGAAACTGACTGCACACAAACTGGATTTACCTATCCCCACCCAAATGACAGACTACATGATAGAGGACAGACAACACAATCTTTGGGTAACACAGGGTGAGAATGGTATCTACCGCCTCTCTGCGGACAATAAAAGCAAGCACTTTCTGAAACAAGAGAAGGGAATGACCATTGTGGACCTCTATGAAGACAACTACGGAGACATCTACCTGGCAACCATAGGCAAAGGATTGCTGAAATATAACCAACCGGCAGAAGAGTTCATTCCTATCCTTTATAAAGGAAAACAAAACCTGCCTATCAAATCCATCTGCCAGATAAGCCAGAACGAGCTTTGTCTGGGCACGGACGGGAAAGGCGCCAAGATTTTCAACATCCCCAAACAGCTCATCACGGATTACCCTTTTGATAATAATTACCTCGACTCCGGTACCTCCAAAGTACACTCCGTCCTGAAAGACAATGCAGGAAACCTATGGATAGCCATTTACCAGAAAGGGGTTATGATGATTCCTGCACAGCCCAACAGTTTCAAGTACATAGGCTACAAATCAATAAACAAGAATATCATCGGCTCCAACTGTATCACCTCACTCTGCCGCGACCACGAAGGCATATTATGGATAGGTACTGACAACGACGGCATATACGGTATCACCACAGAACTGAAGCAAAGAGTCCATTATGCCCCACATGACAGCCCCTTTTCGGTTCCTTCCACCGTTTTCGGCCTGTATGAAGACTCTGAACGTAATCTGTGGTTCGGATCCTATACCAACGGACTAGGCAGACTGGATAAGAAAACAGGACAGTGCAGCTATCTGCAGAATCTGACAGACAAGCATGGAAACCGTATCCAACGCGTGTATGATCTGGTTGAAGACCAGGACAAACGACTCTGGATAGCCACCATGGGAGCCGGACTTTTCTATTATGACTTGAAGACAGGACAGTCTGTATATGATCCTAAATTCAATGCTGCCACCGAAAAATATAAATGGATAAGCTGTCTTCTGTATGCCGGTGACAACCACCTTTATGTAGGAACGTATGACGGAATAAGATGTATAGACCTGAGCACCGACGACTTCAAGACTGAGGAAATCCTGTCCAGACACATCATCCACTCCCTTTATGAAGACCCCCAAGGCAACATCTGGATAGGCAGTTCCGACGGACTGGCGGAATGGAATCCCCAAACCCGGCAACTAAAGACCTACACCACCGCCCACGGACTATCCAGTAACGCCGTATATGCCATCAAAGGAGACGGGCAGGACAACTTATGGATAAGCACCAATGCCGGAATGTCACGTTTTAATCTGAATACCCACACGTTCAGCAATTTCTATGCAGACGACGGCCTGCAAGGAAATGAATTCAGCAAAAACGCCTCTTTTGCCGACCACAACGGCATACTCTGGTTTGGAGGTACAAATGGAATTACCTATTTCAATCCTCAAGAGATTACAAATCCCGCAAAAAAATGGAACGTACGCATCATCGACTTCTATCTGCACGACCAGCCCATAAGGAAAGGAATGTTGTCGGGCGGAAAAGAAATCATAAACACCTCCGTCTTTGAGGCCCGGGATTTCCACTTGTCACATAACGACAACGCTTTCAGCATCGAGTTCTCTACCCGCGAACTAAATAATTCCGAACGTATCACGTATCTATATACCATAAACAACACCCCCTGGGTCAAGCTTCCCAAAGGAGTCAACCGAGTGTCATTCAGCGACCTTCCCCCCGGCGATTATCATTTCCGGATCAAAGCCGAAGATTATCTGCTGGAATCCGACACCGATGAAATCACCATTCACATCGCACCGGCATGGTGGGCATCGGGCTGGGCCATGCTGATCTATGCCTTATTGGCAGTAGCAGCCGTCTATGGCATCATCCTGCAAGTGAGACACCGTTACCGCATAAGGCAGGAAATGATGCAACATATCCATGCTGAACAGATAAACGAAGCCAAGCTACAGTTTTTCATCAACATCTCCCACGAGATACGTACTCCGATGTCACTCATCATCAGTCCTTTGCAAAAACTGATGACAAACGATACAGACCACGAACGGCAAAAGAACTACCGCATCATCTGGCGCAATTCCGAAAGAATCCTTCGGCTTGTAAACCAATTGATGGATATACGCAAGATAGACAAAGGGCAGATGTCACTCGTTTTCCGTGAAACCGAAATGACCGGATTCATTAATGATTTGTGTGAAACCTTTACAGAACAAGCGAACAAAAAACAAATTACTTTGCAGTTCCACCACGAGGGCGCCGACCACTTAAAGTTGTGGGTGGATCCGGTGAACTTCGACAAAATTATCCTGAACATCCTGTCCAATGCCTTCAAATTCACCCCCGAAGGAGGCAGTGTGGACATACGGCTACGCACCGGTAAGGACTCCACCCTGCCGAAACCATTACAACAGTATGCCGAAATCACCGTGACCGACAGCGGAATAGGAATCGCCCCCAAAGAAACAGAACACATATTCGAACGCTTTTACCAGATACGGAATAGCCAAAACAACTCAAACATAGGTACCGGTATCGGGCTGCACCTCACCCGCTCACTGGTGGAACTTCATCACGGAGACATCCGTGTAGAAAATAATCCGGACGGACAACCGGGATGCAGCTTTATCATCCGTATGCCTCTGGGATGCGCCCATCTGCGCAAAGAAGAAATGGAAGCCGACAAAGCTCCTCTCTTCCACACTCCGGCTCCGGTCCTTCCTGTTCCTTATGAAACCGAGGAAGAAGAAAACGGAAAAACACGAACCAAAACGAAATACAAAGTACTGGTGGTAGAAGACGATGAAGATATACGCCGCTATATCTGCCGTGAACTGGCAAGCGATTACCATACCCTGGAAAGCTGCAACGGCAAGGAAGCACTGGAAAGCATCTTCAATAAAACCCCGGACCTGGTAATAAGTGATGTCATGATGCCCGAAATGGACGGACTTACCTTATGCCGCAAAATAAAGCAAAATGTGAACCTGAACCACATCCCGGTAATACTGCTCACCGCCAAGACACGGGAGGAAGACAATCTGGAAGGTCTGGAAACAGGAGCCGACGCCTACATGACCAAACCTTTCCATATGGAGATATTGAGGAAAACGGCCGCCAACCTGATCCGCAGTCGTGAACGGCTACGCAATACCTATACCGGACAACAGACCCAAGGGGATAAGGTACAACCAATAGAAGTACAGTCCCCCGATGACAAACTGATGGAACGAATCATGCGGGTCATCAACGAAAACCTGAGCAACCCGAACCTTACCGTGGAGATGATTACCACCGAGGTAGGCATCAGCCGCGTGCACTTGCACCGTAAACTGAAAGAACTGACCAACCAGACCACACGGGATTTTATCCGGAACATCCGACTGAAACAAGCGGCAGAACTGTTGTCGAAGAAACGGTACACCATAGCCGAAGTGGCGGACTTGACCGGATTCACCAATCCCAACAATTTCTCGACCGCTTTCAAGGATCTGTACGGAATGCCTCCCAGCATATACATGGAACAACATTTGAAACAGGATAAGAATAAGGAAGAGAACTGAAAATAATTTCCGGTTCTCTTTTCCACCAAGTACAGACCCAGTTTCCGCCGAATGCAAACTTTGCGGATACAATGGTATGAACAAATACACTTTTCCTACAAAACACTCTTACATATACCTATTTCACGAACCTTTCTTCAGTCCATTCATCCGGCATAACTCACTATTACACAATGCATAAGGCTGACAGTAGTCCTTTCAGTCTGCTATCAGTCCTTTCAGCCGATGGAAAAATATTTCCCAAGCTCTTTCCTTACTTCAAAACATATCCGACAGGAACAGACAGACCCCATATCCACCAATCGCAAACTACAAGCAGCAACAAGCTGTACAAGTATCCTTTACCAGCCTGATGAATACCCTAATTCCTCTTGATAAATTTATCGTTTCACTAAGGTGATGAAATTGCATCACCTTAGTAAAGAATCCTCATCACTTAAGTGATAAAACTTACCCACCTAAGTGAAACAGTAAATTTATCAGAAGGAAGCCACATACTCATCAAACTGAAAACATATATTCTATGGGAAGATGATAACCTACCCAGCAGTCCATACTATAAAAAGACCGCCGCTTCTTCCATCAGAAACAGAAAGAAACGGCGGGTACTCTTAAAAAACAAAAAATCAATCTCTGTATCCCGGATTCTGATAAGCGTCTTTTTCCTCCTCTGTCATTTCCATGCCATCCAACTGTCCTTGTGGGATAGGACGGAGATAATGGAACGCTTCGATGGTACGGCTGTAAGTCTGCGGATTGTGATCACCCTTGCCTCCACAAATCACGTAACTGTCAGCATATTCGTTCCATTTCTGAGTACGAACCAAGTCGAACCAACGATAACCTTCGCCATAGAACTCGCGGCTGCGTTCATCCAGAATATAGTTGATGTCAATGGTTGCCGGAGTGGCGGCTGTCATTTCAGCACTGAAATCACGATCCACTTCCTTGTACTCGGCATTGCTGTAAGTCCAGCGACCGGCACGGGCACGAAGCACGTTCACCAGGTCACGGGCAGACTTGCCGGCTTGTGTGGCAGCTCCTTCTACGGCAGCTTCGGCAGCAACCAGATAAAGTTCGGAGAACTTGGCGATGTTATACGGACGGGTACTTCCCGCATTGGGCTGTCCTGCTCCGGAGCCGTTGTCTGTACGATACGGGCCGAGTTTCCAAAGACCGGGATATACATAGCGGCCTACCGCATCCAGTCCCAATACCCAGTCGGCACGACCGGGCAACGTACCTGCTCCCAGATTGCTTTTAGAACCTTCTCCTGCATAGTCTATCTTATCCATATCCTGGAATACGAAAGAGAATATAGGTTCACGTTCTTTCACTTTCATTCCGTTGGCATTGGTCACCGATTCCCAGTTCTGTCCGGCTGTAGACCAGTTGCCGCGATAAACAGTAGTAAAAGTACCGTCGTAACGGGAGTCGTTCACCTTGTCGGCAAACGTCTTGGTAAACACACCCAACGGAGGAGCCATACGGGTCCAAGGGCGGCCATAACATTGCTCGGCAATACGGTTGATGACAGCCTGATTATCAGCCGAACGCGCGTCGGTATAGTTCCAGTTCATCATCCATCCGGCAAAGTTATCGGGAGCACCACCGCCACCGTAGCTCAGGCTGCCACCATTATAATACTCGTCTTCCTGCGTATGGTCTGCATAGAGCAGGATTTCCATGTTACGGTCATTGGGCCCGGCATTCACCATCCAGAAGCTTTCCTGCAAGCCGAAAGGACCGGGGTTCTCGATAGCAGTAACCGCCACATCGTATGCCTGCTGGAAGTACCATGCCGCATCGTGTCCGTCGGGGTCCGTACGCTGGCACTCGGGATAAGTAGGAATGTTATTCGGATTCTTCAGCCACCAGGCATAAGCCAGATAAGCCTTTGCCAAGTACAGGCGGGCAACGGTCTTGGTCACTCCACCCGTCACACGAGGATTAGCGGGCAAGTTCTCGATAGCGGTCAGCAAGTCGGGGAAGATGGCCTTGGTGTACACTTCGGGCACGGTATTGCGCACGGAGGTACGTGAAGGAGTGATATTGAACTTCAGTTCGCCGGAACCTAGGTCCAGAGGCACTCCGCCGAAGGTCTGCACCAACAGGAAATAATCGAACGCACGGAAGAAGCGGGCTTCGGAAACCAATGATTCATTGACTCCTACTTCGGCACCGTTCTCTATCACTCCGTTAGCGGTGTTGATGTTCGAGAAAGCGGTTCCCCACAAGGCGTCGGAACGGCAAGTCGTGGCAGTCAGGTTGCCTACTCCGGACAGGTCGGCATCCTTGAAGTTACCATCGGCACTCCATCCCCAGGTTGCCTCATCGGTTCCCGTCAGACAGGAATTATAATAATAAGCTTGTCCGTAAATATAGCGCAAGTGTGCATACATGGAGGTCACACCGCCTTCCACTCCCTTTTCTGTCTTAAAGAAAGTAGGATCATAACTGCTGCGCGGCTGCTCGTCCAGAATGTCTGAACAGGATGCTGTCAGGAACAAAGCCAATGCGGCTGTTCCCAAAACTCTTATTTTTGAAAATATAGGTTTCATAGTCATGCTTTCATTTAGAATGTTAAGTTAATACCGAATAAATAGTTACGGGTGGACGGTGAGTTAGTACCTACTGTCAGGAATCGTTTCTGAATACCTTCTGTCACAGCTACATTCTCGTTACCGTAAGAGTTGGTTTCGGGATCCAGTCCGGTTTCTTTATGGAAAGGAGAACAGATGATGAACGGATTCTGTACGGACAGGTAAGCACGCAGGCTCTGTACGCCCATGCGAGTCAGCCAAGCCTGCTTCTCGAAGTTGTAGCCCAATGTGATGTTACGCACTTTCCAGTAAGAAGAGTCAAAATAACCCAATGTGCTTCCGTATTTCGGATTGTCACCACTCTGGATACCACCCGGTTTCGGGTACTTGGCACCCTTGTTCTCCGGTGTCCAGTAGTCTACATCCACTTGTCCGCGACGACCGGTCAGCATATTCAGGTAACCGTTGCTGTGGTGCAGCGTACTGATCAGCTTGCCTCCGCAACGGAAGGCGGTGATAACGTTCAAGTCGAAGCCTTTATAGGCCACGCGAGTGCTGAAACCTCCTTGGAATTTAGGTTCCAAGCTGATAATTTGACGGTCTTCGGGACCAATGGCGCGAGTCGGCTTGCCGCTGGCATCACGATCACCGGTATATTTCACTTTGATCATACCTTCATTGCCACCCGGCTCCAGAATGTCCAAGTATTGGAAATCGGGATCATCACTGTTCCATAAGCCTACTTTTTCATAGTCGTAGATACAGTCGATGGGATGTCCTACAAACCAGTTGTTCGCTTTATCATCTTTGGAGCCCGAAGCCAGTTCGGTCAGTTTGTTACGGTTGGCAGACAGGTTGAGGCTTGCCTCCCATGTCCATCCGTTATGGTTGTCCAGAATCGTTCCGTTCAAGGTAAATTCAAAACCTTTGTTTTCCGTCTTTCCCACATTAGCCATATAGCTGCTTACTCCCGAAGTGGAAGGAAGGCTTACGCTTTGCAGCAAGTCGGTGGTTTTCTGAATGTAATACTCAAATGTACCGGACAGGCGTCCTCTCAGCAAGGTGAAGTCCAGACCGAAGTTCCATGTAGAAGAATATTCCCACCCCAATTCGGCATTAGGCAGTTCGGATACATAGTAACCGGTGACATAGCCGGTAGGACCGAAGTTATAAGGACGGGTTGCCAAGCGTCCCCAGGTCTTGTAAGGATCAACAGCCTGGTTGGAGGTCTGTCCGTAACCTACACGCAGTTTCAGGATATCTATCCAGTCCACCTCGTCCATAAACTCTTCCTGACGAATGTTCCATCCTGCCGATACGGCGGGATAAGTGTGCCATTGGTGTCCCTTTGCCAAACGTGAAGAAGCGTCGGCACGTACAGTCGCCATCAACATATAGCGATTGTCGTAAGTGTACATCACACGGCCCATCCAAGACATCAGACCGCTCTTCTGATAGTTCCAGTTGTCGGGGTTCACCGTAATGGTGCCTTCCGCACGCCCGATGTTGTAGAATTGGAAATATTCGGCAGGAATATCCCGTCCGGCAACGTCCGAACGTGTATAGACAGTCTGTTCGGCAGAGTACATACCGACAACGTTCAGCTGGTGTTTTCCGAAAGTACGGTCGTAAGTCAGCAGGTTCTCCACAGTCCAGTTGGTTGTTTCCGAGTGGTTCAGCGAAGCGGTAGACGGAGTGTCGGCCGTAGTGCTGTTGATGCCTTCGCCGGTGAACGATCCACCTTTAGTAGAACGATAGTTCAAACCCAGGTTGACACGGTATTTCAAACCTTCCACCCACGGGCATTTCACTTCGGCAAACAGGTTGTTGTACGTACCGAAGCCTTCGGTCTTGCTCAGCCAACTGTCTTCCAATTCTTCCACAACGCCTCTGGTCAATACAAATGACTCATCCTGACTGTTGTATTTCACGGTACGTTTCAATGTGCCGTCCGCATTATAGGGGTTAGCGATAGGAGACATGGCAAGCACACCATACAGTCCGATATTGGAACCTTTAGTGACGTTATAGTTGGTATTGTTCACCAGTCCGAAGCGGAAATATTTTCCCACACCCTGATCGAAAGAACCACGCAGAGAGTAACGGGTATAGTTCTGAGTAGGAATGACACCCTGATCCTTATAGTAAGCCGCGCCAAAGCTGTAGCCTCCACCGTTGGTACCACCGGACACGCTGACATCGTGGCTGTTTACATAACCGTCTCGGAACATCAAGTCCTGCCAGTCAGTATCCACATCGTCCGACTCGTCCACCGAATTCTCGAACTTGCCTGCCAGTTTACGCATTTCGGCAAACTTGCTGCCGTTCATCATGGGATATTTGGAGAATACTTTCTTCATACCTGCATACCCATTGTAAGTAAACCGGGCGGGACTACCCTGTGCACCTTTGTGTGTAGTGATCAGGATAACACCATTGGCACCGCGCGAACCGTAGATAGCAGTAGAGGATGCATCCTTCAAGATATCCATGCTCTTGATATCTCCGGGATTGATATCGGACAAATTACCCATAAAGGGGATTCCGTCTAATACTACCAACGGGTCGTTACTGGCGTTCAACGAACGGGTACCACGAATACGAATCTGCATGGAAGCGCCCGGTGCGGAAGAAGTCTGAGCCATATCCACACCTGCCACGCGGTTCTGCAAAGCGTATGTAATATTGGTGGCAGGCATCTCACGCAGCTTCTCTCCGCCTACCGATGCAATAGATCCGGTCACGTCACTCTTGCGGGCGCTACCGTAACCAATCACCACCACTTCTTCCAAAGCTTTGGAATCTTCCTTCAATGTAATCTTTAAAGAACTCTTTCCCGCTACCGGGATTTCCTCGTTCTTGTAACCGACAAAACTCACCACCAACACGGCGTTTTTCGATACATTCAATGCAAAGTTACCATCAAAATCGGTAATCGTACCGTTGGTAGTGCCTTTTTCCAAGACACTGGCTCCGATGATGGCTTCACCACTTGTGTCCTTTACTACACCTTTTACCATCACGCTCTGTGCAAATGCCCACAGAGGAATGAGACAGGACAGAAGCATCAGCCCCACCGGCCTAAAATTCATAGCATTTTTCATTAATACATTAATTTAAGTTATACAAAAAATCAAATAGTCATTTATTTTAAGGTGGCATACATGCCTATCGTTGTTCCGGTAAAGCCTCCGGCAGTGGCCGTTGACAGATACCCGGCGTCCACGTTCCTGCACAACACGTTCCACACACCTTCCTGGCGAGCATAGTAGAAATCATAATGTGTTCCGCGCGAAACCACCTTCAGGTCGGTAAGCACTCCTCCGTCGTCCAAGCGAACGGAAGCCAGCATCTTACTTTCCCCATCGCCTATCTGCCTGAGGGAAATACATTCACCTTGGTCATCCCTGCCTACAGCCAGGAAATATTGATGCTTTTCGTCCTTGAACAACAATATGCCCGCTTGCTCCGCCTTGCTCTGCGGACAGAACAACATACGCGTGCTGCATTCGAACTTATGATGCTGCAACCGGCGGCATATAAAAGCCGGCACCTTCTTTTCGGAAGCACTGACTGAATCACATTTCAAAGTGAGATAACCCGGAGTCTGGGAAAGCGAGTAAAGTCCGGTAGCAGGAGCACGCAAAGTCATCCATTCCATACCCAATGTTTGTCCGTCGAAACCGTCATTCATTTCAAAGTTTCCGAAGGTGGCAGATTCGTCACGCTTCACTCCTTCGCGGCGGACAATGACTGGCACCAGATCATCCCCCTGCGTCATATAGGGGAAACCATCCTCACTCCACTTGACGGGCATCATAAAAGTCTCACGTCCTAAATTCTCGAACGTGTTGTTTATGGGACGGCAAGCCAGAAAGACTGCCCACCAATCCCCTTCCCGGGTTTGAACCAAGTCGGCATGTCCGGCGCACGTCACCGGATTGGGACGCTCCGCATCCAGCTGACGCTGGGTCAGAATAGGGTTGTTCTTCCACGGTATGAATTTGCCCGTCGGAGAATCACCACGGAAAATTACTTCCGAATGCCATCCGGCTGTTCCACCCTCGGCAGACATCAGGAAGTAGTTCCCGTTTATTTTATAAAGGTGCGGACCTTCAATCCAGATGGGCTTGTCCTCCGGACGAGCTCCCTTGTTCACCAGAATCTTGCGCGGCCCCACCGTCTTGTCCGCATTCACATCAAATTCCTGCACACGGATGGTACGATGTCCACTGTATTCGGGCTTGTTGTCCGGCGCGTCATCATTATTGACAAGGTAGGCCTTCCCATCTTCATCGAAAAAGAAAGAGGGATCAATGCCTGTCACTTCGGGCAACATAATAGGATCAGACCATTCGCCAAAAGGATCTTGTGTCTTCACAAAGAAGTTTCCGGCCCCTACATTGGTAGTAACCATATAATAAGTCTTGTTATGCGGGTTGTAGGATATGGCCGGAGCAAAAATTCCTCCGTTTACGTGTTGCCCCTCCATGTTGACTAATTGAGAAGGACGATTCAAGATATGCCCTACCTGCTTCCAGTTCACCAAGTCTTTGCTGTGGAAAAGAGGCACACCCGGATAATAAGTAAAGGTGGAAACAGCCAGAAAATAATCGCCTTCGCCATTGGTGCAAATGCTGGGATCGGAATACCATCCCGGCAGAATGGGATTATAAAAATAATCATCTCCCGGAAGCGGATTGGAAATATAGACATCATCCTCACCTTTATAATTAAAGTAATCGAAAAGAGCGACAGACTTTCCTACAACTGGCAAATCATTTCCTTTCTTGATCGAACTACATGAGGTAAAGGAGGAGCCCAACACCCCTAAAGCGATCAGCACGCCCGACCATCTTTTCAGCTTTTGTTTTTGTTTCATTGTCTTTCTAGTATTATAATTGACCAATTCCTTTACGGATTTCAGACGCAAATATAGAAAGTGTCGCCGAATATAAATTCTCTGCATGATACACGCATCTTTCGTAGAGTTACATCTTGCTTCAAACGTGTTACATGAATCTTTATTTGCGTTACAATACATACATAACATACTATATTACAACAAATTATAATTACGCCACCAGATACTGTAATTGAAGAACACGGATATAAAAAGACCGTTTGTAAGTCCCGGACGACGAACGGAATCTCTGCAAACGGTCTGTTTGGACAATACCCGGCAAAGCAACCGGTCCAATCTGTCCGGATGATGTATCACTGATTTATTTTTAGACAGATTCTATGGTCTTTATTTTCCCTTCCGCATCGTACTCCAATTCGCACACCTTCAGGCTGCGCAACCAAGTGGTTCCCCCCGAAGGGACACAATCGTGGTGAAACAGATACCATTTTCCTTTGTATTCTACAATGGCATGATGAGTAGTCCAACCTACCACAGGCTGCAAAATAACCCCTTGATAAGTGAACGGACCATACGGATTATCTCCTGTGGCATAGCAAAGCAGATGAGTGTCTCCCGTAGAATAAGAAAAATAATATTTCCCGTTATACTTGTGCATCCATGAAGCCTCGAAAAAGCGGCGCGCATTGTCACCGGCAGTCAACGGATATCCGTGTTCATCCAGAATAACCAAAGGCCGCGGCTCTTCGGCAAACTGAAGCATATCGTCCGAAAGTTTCACCACACGTGAAGGCAAAGCCGGTTCACCATCAGCCGGAAAAGCCGCACACTCCAATGCCTTGTTGTTGCGATAACGCTGAAGCTGCCCGCCCCATAAACCGCCGAAATACATATAATAGTTCCCATTACCATCATCAAATACCGCCGGATCTATACTGTAGCTTCCACGCATGGGATCGGGCTGGGGAATGAACGGCCCTTCGGGGCAATCGCTCACCGCCACGCCGATACGGAAGATGTCGTTCCGGTCTTTCAATGGAAAATACATATAATAGTTCCCGTTTTTACGAGCCACATCACAATCCCACAACTGACGCCCGGCCCAAGGGATATCCGAAACTTTCAGTACGACTCCGTGATCGGTCACTGTTCCGTTCATCACATCTTCTGTAGAAAAGACATGATAGTCACACATGTCAAAATGATCACCATTGTCATTCTCCTCCACTCCGCTCTCGCGGTCATGAGAAGGATAAATGTAAAGCTTTCCGTCAAAAACATGTACGGCAGGATCTGCCATATAGTCTCCAGGCACCAAGTATCTGAATTTTTTTTCCATATCGTTACGTTATTAAATGTTCTGTTTTCCAATCAGTTCTTCCACAAAAGGTTTCGGCCGGCAATCACGGTCGAACAATAAAGGATAATCCACACGTCCGGGCACAGGGAAATTATTCTTCCATGAGTCACCGTCCGTCACCCCCCACGCCGTCACACGGGTAATGATATTCGAATGTTTCAGGAAAAGACCGAAAAATTCCTTCATCCGGTTATTCCATGCCACAGACACAGAGTCGGGCAAACCGTCGGGATAGGGATTCAGGGATTGTTTATAAGACACCGTGTCCGAAATATTGGCTCCCATCCGTGCCGTGGGCAATGCACTCATATCCCATTCGGTTACCATCACCTTTACTCCGGCAGCTGCAAATGCCAGTATACTGGCTTCAAATTCGGACACTGACGGATAATCCATTCCCATGTGTCCCTGCATACCTACCGCGTCGATGCGCAGTCCACGATCTTTCAGCATCTTTACCAATTCGACTACTTTGTCACGCTTAGCCTTCCCGTCCATGCCATAATCATTATAGTAAAGTTCGGCTTCCGGATCTGCCTCATGAGCATACTGAAAAATAAGCGGGATGTACTCTTCGCCTAATATCTCGTAAAAAGGAGATTTACGCCAGGAGCCGTCCGATTCAATGGCTTCATTCAACACATCCCAGCCCTTTATACGCCCTTTATAGTGCGTCACAATAGTCTGGATATGTTTTTTTATACGCTCCTTCAAGATGTCGGCACTTACTGTTTTTCCTTGTTCGTCCACACAGAACCAAGGTGCCAGCTGTGAATGCCAGATAAGGCAATGCCCGATAACAGCCATATCGTTCTCCTCGCCAAAACGAACCAACCGGTCCGCTTCCGTAAAATCAAAATGGTCTTCCTCCGGATGAATCACTTCGCATTTCATGCAATTCTCGGCCACAATGGAATTAAAATGACGTTTTACCACTTTCGAGGCGCAAGTATCCTGACCTGCTGCCTGACGTACATTCAACGCTACCCCCATCAGAAACTTGCCCGAAGCTGCTTCCTTCAGCGAAGGATCCGGCTGCATACCGGCCTTCCGGTCATTGCCGCAAGCGGCCATTAATCCGGCAATGGCAGCCAATAATGTTACATATCTTATTTTCATATTACAAAGTTTTTAAGGTAAATAACTTGTTTTTTTTCATTAATAACCGGCCTTACTGCGACGGTCAGCAAGTTCCGCCTGCATCTGTTCGTTGTATTTTTTTGTAATAGGATAGAAGCATAAGGCAGCTACTCCCATTCCAAATATCATAGCCGGAATCAGACTGGAGGAAAGTACAATCCCCCTTATAGCCGTACCGCTTTGCTCTGCCCCGATACCGGACACATACCCAAATCCTGAAAGCAGAAACCCCAGGATGGCCCCACCGATACCCAGCCCGGCCTTCAAGGCAAAAACTACACCAGCAAACACAAAGCCTGTGGCGCGACGGTAATTTTTATATTCTAAATAGTCGGCTACATCCGCAATCATCGCCCACAACAAAGGTACAGTCGGCGCGTATGCCAAACTCTTCAGGAAATTCAGTACAAACATCGTTTCCACATCCGCTTTTCCCGGGAAATAGAACAAAGCTGTAAAAATGGCCGTAAGTGAGAGGCAAACGATAAAAACGCGTTTCTTACCATAACGGTTTGCCAAAAAGCCGGACAAGAGAATCACCCCAAAGAACTGGACAAGTGCTCCCAACATATTAAACACTCCAAATCCTACCTCGTATGCCTTATCGGAAGAATTGACTACCAGCCCGAAAGCATTCAACACAGCATACCCCGCGCTGCCATCCGTTTCCATTGCCACCAGTCCCAGACGGTCAAGAAAGGCATACAATGCTCCGGCATCCACATAATTCTCAAAATAATAGTTCATGGCACTACCCCACATGGCAAGCGTAATAAAAATGAAAAGCGTAAGTATGAACATAGCCCGCCAAGGAACGCTTCCAAACACATCCTTTATATCCTGACGCGTATCTGTCTTTTGACTGGCAGGCGGCTCTATGCGCTCACGAGTTGAAAAGAAAGTAATGACCAGAAAAACGAACCCGATACAAGCGAACAAAGAGATGGTACATAACCAGCCATGCGCTTTGTCTCCACCATCCGAAAACTTGCTTACCAAAGGGAGCGTAAGTCCCTGCACCACAAACTGGGCAATGGTAGCCGCCACAAAACGAATGGAAGTGATACTGGTACGTTCCTTTATATCACCGGACATCACTCCGCCCAAAGAAGCATACGGCGTATTGTTAAAAGAATAAAGGCTCATCAGCAAGGTATAAGACAGCGTAGCATACAATGCTACCAGCCCTTTATCTTCAATGCCCGGATTATAGAAAGCCAACACATAGAAAACCATGAAAGGCAACGCAGTCCAAAGCACCCACGGACGATATTTCCCGAAACGTGTCTTGGTGCGGTCACTCAATAACCCCACTGTAGGATCGACAAAGGCATCCGTGATACGCGCCACCAACATCACCGTACCGGCAATGGCACCTTCCAGACCGAATATGTCCGTATAAAACTTTGTCTGATAAATCATCATCATCTGGAAGACCAGATTAGCCGAGCAATCCCCCAGGCTGTAACCGATTTTCTCGGCCATCGAAACTTTTTGACTTTGTGTATTCATGGTTATTACATTAAAATATCTTCCATAAAAAGTAATTCCATCCATTGGCTGGAATTACTTTATGCCTATTGAAAACAAAAATGAGCTAAACAAAATGTTGTCCCTGCTCCAATCTTTAGAATCTTATTCCAGACGAAACAAAAGTACACAAAGCTTTATGATTCCTGTAATCACAATGATACACGCATCTTTACAGGCAGAACAGACGTGCTCCGCCTGTAACATTTTTCTTTGATGATGTTACATCCAGGCCTATTTACCTTATAATTAAACAGAACGGGGGGCTGTTCAACATTGAACAGCCCCCCGTTTCCCGACAAACAGCATTCAGCGTTTCTCGTAATACTTCACCCAGTCCACCCACATTTCCACAGGTAATTCTTTCGGGTCCACAGCGCCAACCCATGAACCGCCCAACTGCATATCTATCAATAAATAGTAAGGTTGATAGAAAGGGAACTGCCCTTCCTTGTCCGTATCAATGCGCGGATAAGTATAGGTATGACGATGATTGACAGCAAACACCAGGCTATCCGGATAAATATCTACCGAATAGATATTGTATTCCTCAGGATTTATCTTATTAATACCTCCGTGAGGCGGATTATCCTTTATACCTAAGACATGTGTATAGTAAGAATGGGTAGTCTGATAAGCAATACGATCATGATTCAACCGTTCCATAATATCAATCTCACCTCCTTTGGGCCACTCCGCTTTTTCGGGAAGCATCCATATAGCCGGCCATGCCCCCTTAGCGGCTTGCAATTTAGCACGTATCTCCACTCTTCCCCCTGTAAACAATTTCTTTCCTTTGGTATAGACACCTCCCGTCAGATAAGGAGCCGTATCATTTTTTTGAGTATGATTGGCTATTCCACGAAGTATCAGATTCCCATCCTGCATAGCATAACATGAATCATAATAAGACATATAGTTGTTCCAATCGGATGTTCCGCGAGGTATTTTAGTCCATACCGATTCGTCAAAACTGTTTTTTTGATCAAAATTCTCCACCCATACCAGCTTCCATTCTTTACTTTTAACCGATGTCTTACAAGCACTCACCAAACAAACCAGCCCCATACAGGCCCAAACAAATAAAAGGCTTTTTCTCATAGTATTTATTTCTATCTGATAAAAAAACAATGCCGTATCAAACGAAATATAATCTCATTCAATACGGCTAATTTATCTATTAATAATGTATTTATTTCGCCAAGCTATAAACCACATCCATTATCTTCTGGCCTATTTCATCTGCCGCTTCCATGGTTGCAGCCTCAGAATAAACACGGATAATAGGTTCAGTATTACTCTTACGCAAATGTACCCACTTGTCTGGGAAATCGATTTTCACACCGTCTATGTCGTTTATCTCTTCATCCTTATACAGTTCCTTTATTTTAGCCAAAATAGCGTCCACATCCGTTTCCGGAGTCAGATCAATGCGATTCTTGGCAATGAAATAAGGAGGATAAGTAGCACGCAGTTCACTGACTTTCTTCCCTTCGTGTGCCAAATGGCTCAGGAATAAAGCAATTCCCACCAATGCATCACGTCCGTAATGGCTTTCAGGATAGATTACTCCACCATTTCCTTCACCTCCAATCACTGCATGAGTCGCTTTCATCTTGGTAACCACATTCACTTCCCCTACAGCCGAAGCATTGTATTCGCAACCATATTTACGGGTTACATCGCGCAAAGCACGGGTAGAACTCAAGTTAGAAACGGTATTTCCGGGAGTATGTTTCAATACATAGTCTGCCACGGTCACCAATGTATATTCTTCGCCATACATTTTTCCATCCTCACAGATCATAGCCAGACGGTCAACATCCGGGTCTACAACAAAAGCCACGTCACAACCGCCTTTGGCCATCAACCCCATAATATCCCCCAGGTTCTTTTCCAAGGGTTCCGGATTATGCTGAAAATCACCGGTCGCTTCACAATAGAGCTTTTCTACATGCTTCACTCCCAATCGTTCCAACAATTCAGGAAGAATAATACCGCCAACTGAATTAACGCAATCTATAGCTACACGGAAATTGGCCTTACGGATAGCATCCACGTCTACCAATTTCAAAGCCAAAACACTATCTATATGTTTCTGATTGTAGGTATTGTCTTCGCGATAACTTCCGATGTGGTCGATATCGGCAAATTCAAACGCTTCCGCTTCTGCTATACGCAGCACTTCATTTCCTTCTTCTTTATTCAGAAATTCTCCATGCTCATTCAGCAACTTTAAAGCGTTCCATTGTCTGGGATTGTGGCTGGCAGTCAAAATAATACCACCGCACGCTCCTTCCATGGTTACAGCCAATTCTGTAGTCGGTGTAGATGCCAGTCCGATATTCACCACATCAAACCCCATTCCCATTAAAGTACCGCATACCACGTTCTTCACCATTTCGCCGGAGATACGTGCGTCACGTCCTACTACAATTTTATTGCTCTTTACTGTAGTTGTTTTACGTATCAGCGTTGCATAAGCTGATGTAAATTTCACTATATCCAGCGGGTTCAAACCTTCCCCCACGTGTCCTCCAATGGTTCCACGAATTCCGGATATTGATTTAATTAATGTCATCGTGCTAATTGATAAGTTATTTCATAGTAACAAGGATAGACAGAAGCAGAAGCGTCAGATTGTCCTTCACTGTGAGGTACAATCAGTCTGACCTTAGAACGACCGGAAATCTCTCTGCCGACCTTTATGTAATTGAATGGAATCAACCATCCTGAAGGTACGTAAGGTGTCCCCCAAACTGTATACATTATACCGGAGGTGAATGTAGCTGAAAAAGATTTTCCACTTTTTGTCAGCATCATAGCATCCGGATAAACCATTTGAGAATTCCCATAGTCTGTATTCCAAGACAAAGAATCTATTCCATCCGAAGTAATCTGTTCCTCCACATACCGGACCAGAATCTCATAGCGACCGTCTTTCAAACGCTCACCATTTCCTTCTGCCACAATCTGCATATAAACACCTGTTTCCGAGAAAAGGACAAACTGGTTTTCATCCACATTGGTTGTAGAATCCTGTTCCTGAAACTGTTCAAAGCTGATCACATTGATATCTTCCCGTTCAATAAATCGTTTGATAGCTTCTCTCTCTTCTTCTTTCATTTCAGCATAGGTCTTTCCATTATTGCAAGACTGGAAGACCAGCCCTAAAAGAAACACAGATGCGAACAATATACCTAATTTCTTCATTCTAAGTTCTGTTATTTTCGGGCAAAATTAATAAATAAGCCCCTAACTTTTATATTGTTTGTATGCAATTATACTAAAATAACTATTTTTTTGCCAGAAGCAGTTCCTCGTATTTCACCAAAGCCTGTTTAAACAGGTCGATAGCTTCATCCATTGTACCATAAAACTCACCACCGGATGCATTCAAATGACCACCTCCATTAAAAAATTCGGCAGCCACTTTATTACAAGGGAAAGTACCTACAGAACGCAGAGATACCTTTATCATATTCTTTTCCGTATCCTCACGCAAGAATACGGAGAAAATAATATTCTTTATGGAAAGCGGAATATTCACAAACCCTTCCGTATCTCCTTTTACATACTGGAATTTACTTTGTTCCTCTTTTGTCAGCCAAATCAATGCCGAATTGAACTGAGGGAATACTTGCATCTTGTCGTACAGCACATATCCCATCAGGCGTAAACGTCCCTCAGAATATGTATTATAAACTTTACGATAAATCTCATCCTTATCAATGCCTTTTGAAAGCAGTTCACTAATAATGAAATAAATTTCACGGTCATTAGAATTATAAGTAAAGCCACCTGTATCGGTCATCATCCCCGTATAAATACATTCAGCACCTTCTTTGGTGATATCCTCAAAATACCCCAGACGGCATATCAACCGGAAAACCAATTCCGATGTAGAAGATATTTCAGGATGAGAAATAATGATTTTACAAAAGGCTTCCGGATTAAGATGATGGTCAATCATCATTTTACGTGCCGGCGACTGAGCCACAGCATCCGCCATCGCATCAATACGAGACAAAGCATTGAAATCCAGACAACAGATCACATCTGCCTCATTCAGCAGCTTATTGGCAAATTCAGTATATTTATCGTACCGGATTATATCCTTGGCTCCCGGCATCCATCTCAAAAAATCCGGAAAAGCATTGGGAACAATGACATTCACCGTTTTTTCCTGTGATTCTAAAAAATGCCATAATCCTAATGAGGAGCCAATGGCATCACCATCCGGTGACACATGGGTAACAATAACTATTTTATCAGCTCTTTCAAACCATTTTTCGGCATGGTCTATATTAGCCTGTGCAATTACTTTTGATAACATATTCAATCTTTTTCTTTTGAAATGGCAAATTTACAAATTAATTCTTTATTCACAGAAGAATACGGTAAGAACCTTTCGGAGATATATCAATATAATCCAATCCCAAACCTCTACACTCGTCCTTTAACAAATTCAATCTATACCCACCGAGCGAAGCATCCAGTATGACCTTCCTAATTTTAAATATTTTTTGTAATGGGGCAATTTTTCCTTTAAAACCTTTACACAAGTACATATAATCAATATCCAACAAACAATCAACCGATCTGCTCCGCCAGCGGTTATCAACCAAAACACATATATTCAGACCTTTATAATGATAAATGCTATCCTGTTGCCAAACATCTTTTTGAGGACAAACTTTTACTTGCGAATGAGCCAGGGTTAACTGAAAAGACTCCTCTTTCATATAATATAGACAACCTGAAAATCCTATAAAAAAATTGATTCCACACAAAACAGTAATCAACAATTTCCGTGAAGGAGATAACAGATAAGATAATAACACAAATAATAATACATAAAGAATACCAACCTGAAACAAAGACAAATGTATATCGCCGGAATGTGATATAGGCAAATCCCCCACCCATTGCATACTGTTATTCAGCAACCACAACACCCCGTTCAATCCTTTTACCACCCATATATGCAATACCGTAAAAGGAGACAACACAAAACTTGCTACCGATCCATAAATTATAACAAATACTAAAGGTGCCACTATCAAATTGGCCGGTAAAAAACAAACAGGAAAATAAGCGAATTTATAAATAACCACAGGAGCTGTCCCTAACTGTGCCGCCAGCGAAACCACCACTATCCCCCAAATATAACGAGGTACAGGGTGATGCACCCGCCAGCACCGAAAAATGACAGGATAAATAAACAAAATTGAAAATACAGCCAGAAATGATAGCTGGAACCCGGTATCAAAAAGATAAAAAGGATTATAAAGCAGCATAAAGAATGCCGCTATAGCCAAAGTATTCAATGACAAAGTCCGTTCTCCTGCCGCACGTGCCACTGTCATTAACATACACATTACCACCGCCCGTATAACCGAGGGAGGCAAGCCCACTAAAAAAGCAAATGTCCATAACAACAACACAATAATGCCACACTTTACCCATCGCAGCAGGCAACTTCTATCCAGCGGACGCAATATCCAACACAATAATCCCCACAAAACAGCTATATGCATTCCTGACAAAGCCAAGATATGGCTCACTCCCGCCACTTGATAAGTTTCACGTAAATCCTCACTCAGTTCCTCTTTATAGCCAACAGTCAAAGCCGACAATACGGCAAATTCATCTCCCGAGAATCCCCACTTCCGATAACTGTTCAGTATTTTCTCTCTCCATACACCTGTCCGCTGTTTCCATGTCAATGCCGATTTCTTGCCTGTCCATTGCCAATACCCCGGAAAGATTACGGCCGTTCCGCTAATTTGCTGTCTGAAAAGATAAGCCGCATAATCAAATTCTCCCGGAATCACCTCTCTTTCAGGAGTCGAGATACGTGTATAAAAGTTCAAATGGTCTCCACATCGTAAATTTACAGAAAGACTATCTTTCATAATATAGACTAGTATCATGCGATTAACAGGAACTATCCCCCTCTCAGACATTTCTTTATCTATCCGCAATTTACAGAGATATGTTTTTGCCTTTTCTTGTGGAACATCCACTATCACCCCTTGATACATATTCTTCCCTGATGACCATTCATAGTCCACCCGTTGCCATTTTTGCTGTAGCAACAATGCCCCTACACAAAATAGAAACATAAAAACCATGCCTCCAAATAACCATCGGGAAAGGTAGCCTTGCCATTTCACCAATACAATCAAGCCAATCAAGCACCCCAATATTCCCGTGCCAGAAACAAGCACAGGCAAGGCGCCTTGAAAAAAATGATCGGATACAAAAATTCCGGCGACTAGAGGTATAGTCAACCGGAACATGGAACAAGGCTTTACAGCCGCTATATTTCGCACTTTGGTTTTAAGTTCAAAGAGATTTCAACCGATGTATCATGTCTGACATATCAGGAGCTTTGAACACAGCATTTCCTGCCACCAGCACGTCCGCTCCAACCTCTACAAGCTGTCTGCCGGTTTCCAGGTTCACTCCCCCGTCAACCTCTATCAATGCCTGCGAACCTGTATTCGTTATCAACTCACGTAATTCCCTCACCTTATCCAGGGTATGTACAATAAATTTCTGACCACCAAAACCGGGATTCACACTCATCAGCAATACCATATCCACGTCACGGATAATATCGACCAACATAGCCACAGGAGTAGACGGATTCAATGTGACAGCCGCTTTCATTCCGGCATCCTTTATTTGTTGCACCACTCTATGCAAATGTACACAAGCTTCATAATGCACATTCATCATCATTGTTCCCAAATCTTTCACTTCTTTAATGAATTTCTCGGGATTAACAATCATCAAATGTACATCCAAAGGTTTTTCACACAACTCGGCTACATATTTCAATACAGGAAAACCAAAAGAAATATTCGGTACAAACACACCATCCATTATATCAATATGCAACCAGTCGGCATCACTACGATTTATTTGTTCTATGTCTGCCTGTAGATTAGCAAAATTGGCAGACAATAAAGAAGGGGATATCAGAGGTCTATTCATGGTTCACTGTTCTTATTCTTTTTATACAGAACAAAGATAACCATATTTTATATAAGAACAGTGAAAAAATTCATTTTATTTCGGCAAAGTAAACCGCACACCCAACTGTATATTAAAATTAAAAGGATGTTCTTTGCGAATCGTATTTACATTACTGCCGTCATCAAAGTAATAAACAACTCCCGGCTCCGCATAAATACCCAATTTCTCTGTAATCTTAAACTGCGCACCTGCCGCTGCGGACAAAGACCATTGCAAAGGTTTCACTTTGACATCTTCTTCCCCTCCCGAAAATTGTTCATCTTTTCCTGCATTTGATGTAGAAACACTGCCGATAATGCTTCGCTTTCCAGATACACATTTTTCTACCGCTCCACCTGCCGAAGCATACACTTCAAACCGCTTGTTACTCCATATATTCCGGTTCACTTTCAAAGGAATACCCACATAATGCAGTTTCTCTTCCCAGCCATAATTGTTTTTTTGAGTTCCCGAACGTGTTTCGGATGAAAGCTGGGTATAAGTCACCCCAGTTTCTACAGCCCAATCATCACTTAAATCAAAACGAAGGGAAGCTCCAAAAGTAACAGGCATACGATATTTTATATCAGACTGCGCATTCTGTCCTTCCGACAAGTTATTGAACTGAACCAGCTTATCAATTTCAGCCCTTGTTTCCACTCCATAAGCACTATTCATTGTTGCGTTCCTTGCACCATTAGGCAAAGGCAAATATCCATCCATACTAGTCGAGGATGAAAAGGTTCCATTACCGGTAGAAAGTCCTATCGACCAGTTTCTGTCCTTCTTTCTATGAGGAGCCACATAAGCGTAATTCGTTTTGGCAGCCGAATAGGAAGATCTGCCGGCCTGTTTCTGTTGTTTTTGTTCCACTATAACAGATTCCTCTTTTTGCTCTTCAATATAATTTTCCTCTATCTGTATCTCTTCTACCTCTTTATTTAGCAAAACCTCCTGTTCGGCGGCTAACGCCTTTGCCGTAACAGACCGAACAACTTTTACATGTTTCTTTTCCTCAGAACGGGCAGCAGGAACTACCAAGGCCATAGGTTGCTCAGGAGTGATTGATCCCGGCACCAACTCATCGGGTTCGTGCATTACATTCAACCCTGCCGATTGTTGCTCCAAATAGTTTGCTGAAGGTGACTGCCAAAACCATACAGTCAATGAAGACACAACCACTAACAAAGCAACAGCTGCTGCAGCCTGCCAGCGGCGCCACATCGGAATTACTTTCGGAACCGTATCCAGCTCCTTTTCCAACTGTTCCCAAAGATCAGCAGGAGCCGGTTCCGAATAGCCTTCCATCCGAGTGCGGAAATTTTTTATCCATTTATCTTTTTCTTTCATTCCTATATCCTCTTTCTATAATCATTTATTTTTTTCATTAATAAGGTTTTGGCTCTATATAATTGAGACGATGAAGTATGTTCTGTAATTCCTAGCATTTCAGCAATCTCCTTATGTCCCTTTTCTTCTAATACATATAAATTAAAGACCGTTCTATATCCATCCGGAAGTTCTTTAATGAATTGCATTAAAACAGATTGGGGTATTTGCTCAAAATCATCCTCATCTCCATCTATCACATCGGGTAACTCTTCGACTATCACTTCCTGATTGGTAGAAGCTTTCTTGCGAAGATAGCCCAGTGCTTCATTTACCATAATACGTGCCAGCCATGCTTTCAATGACCCCTCTCCTTTATAAGTAAATTGACTGAATGAACGAAATATATTCAAAAATCCATCATGTAAGACATCCTGTGCCACTTCCCTATCACCTGTATAACGAACACAAATGGCCATCAATTGCCCGGCATAACGCTCATACAATTGCTTGCGTGCAAGGTTATCGCCCTTGCCGCAACGTTCCACCAATTCTGTTTCATTCATTGTTTGTGACACTTCTTTATTGAATAAATGATAAGACTGCAAAAATACTGCATCCGGAAGAATAAAATTTTTGCTTAAGCAGATTTAACATTTTTACAAGCAGTAAACTTACTATCTTCGCATTTAAGCGATAGAAACAATTCTAGAAACAGAAAATATGAGAAAATATAAAGCGACAGTTCTTGTAATAATTATGGTAATGCTGATTCCATTTACTCAGTCTTGCCTGAATGACTATGATGATGACATCTACGACATACAAGCAGAAATGCCTTTTAACGCCGCTTTAGCAACCGTAGTAACTCCCAGTGAAGTACCCGGTGAAGCAGTGATAGAAAGCGATAATGATGGAATCGCATACGTAGTGAATCCCGATAAATTAACACGTTTTGAAACAAATAATCCGGGACAACGTATTTTTTATACCTATATAAATGCAGCCAATCCGACCGGAGATGCAAGTAAGAAAGGACCTTTTATTTCTATAGATTACTTGCAGAAGATCTTAACCAAACCAATGGATACACTAAAAGAAAACGATGAAGATATTTACGGACATGATGGAATCAACCTCATCACTCCCATTATGGGTAAGACACACCTGACCCTTATGTTCCAAATATTAGGTTTCAACTCTAATATCAAACATCGGATCAGCCTTGTAGCCACAGAAGGAACCGTTCCTGACGCAAACGGATATATGGCCGTAGAATTACGCCACAATGCCGAAGGTGACAGACAGGAATATCCGAGTCCTGGTTATGTATCCTTCCCTTTATTGGATGTTCCCGGATATAAAGAGGGTAAGCTACAAGGATTTAAAATAAAAATGAATACCATTAACAATGGCGAAGAAACCGTTACAGTAAGTTATAATAAAAGTAAATCTACAAACTTTCCGTTCATACAGAAAGATATATCCAACACAAAAATTAAATGATTCTTAACAACTCCTTGTCTGTCTTATTGTAACGAAAAGGCTGTATCCGAAAATCTTTCGATACAGCCTTTATCATTTATACCGACTTATAGTGTACTAAGATTATACCGTTAATACATCAGCAACACACATACTAACGTATCATTTATTCCACCTTATTATTATCCGAAGTTCTGTAGCCTCTCAAAAAATCAGCCACATTCATACGTTTCTTTCCTGCCAGCTGCAAAATAAGCACATTAATAAAACCATCTTTTACAGCCACCTGAAAATAAGTCTTCATATCCGTACGGATATCGCCTATATTCATCTCATGGGAAACAAAAACTTTCTCCGTTTCATATATTTTCAAAACCTGACGTGTTCCATCAGCCACACAAAGCTCGGTCCATGCAGCCGGATAAGGAGATAGCCCACGAATAAAGTCATAAATCTGCTTCACACCTTTATTCCAGTCTATACGGCAGGTCTCTTTAAATATTTTCGGCGCCGGGCGCAATTCCGTTTCCTGCCGGATCAAATTTTCCTGAGGAACAGGTTTCACACTTCCATCCAAAATAGCATCCACGGTTTCCAAAACCAAATCTCCCCCCAAATACATCAGCTTATCATGTACTATTTCCACATTATCCGTATCAGCAATAGGAACACGCACCTGCTGGATAATCTCACCGGTATCTATCTCATGTTTCAAGAAGAAAGTCGTAATACCAGTTTCCGTATCTCCGTTTATCACCGCCCAATTAATAGGAGCAGCTCCTCTATATTGAGGTAATAAAGATGCATGCAAGTTAAATGTGCCCAAACGCGGCATATTCCATACTATTTCGGGAAGCATACGGAAAGCAACTACAATTTGTAAATCGGCTTGTAAAGACCGGAGTTCCTCTACAAAAGCCTCATCCTTCAATTTCTCCGGCTGAAGTACCCTCAGACCTTGAGAAACAGCATATTCTTTCACCGGACTAGGTTGTAGCACACTGCCATGTCGTCCCATCGGTTTGTCGGGCATAGTTATCACACCTACTACATTGTAGCCTCCTTCAACCAATCTTTTCAGGCTCTCCACCGCAAAATCGGGAGTACCCATATATACGATCCGCAAATCTTTCTTTTCCATATACTTACATTATTTAATCTTCAGAGAAATCAACCAATACCTGCCGGTACGAATTAAATATTTTCGACTTGGAAACAAACCCTTTGTATTTTCCCTCTTCATCAATCACAGGCAGGTTCCAGGCCTTTGTATCATCAAACTTCTTCATCACTTCTTCCATTGAATCAGTAACATTGATCCGTGCCGGAGGAGAAATCATAAATTTTTCTACCTTGAAACGATGGTATAATTCCTGACGGAACATAATATTACGGATATCATCCAATACCACAATGCCCAAAAGTTCTCCATTGACATCCACTACCGGAAACAAATTGCGTTTAGCCTGCGAAATGACTTTAACCATTTCACCTAAATCCATATCAGGACGCACTTTCTCAAAATCAGTTTCAACCACACTGTCAATATTCATCAAAGTCAATACGGCCTTGTCTTTATGATGTGTTATCAATTCACCTTTCTTAGCCAAACGCATAGAATAAATACTATGTGGCTCGAATATCATAATGGTAAGATAAGAACTGACAGATACCATCATCAGCGGAAGGAACAAATCATACCCACCAGTCAATTCTGCAATCAGAAAAATACCTGTCAGCGGAGCATGCATTACTCCCGACATCAATCCCGCCATTCCCAACAAAGCAAAATTTTTCTCCGGAATATAAGGACCTATATGCAGTTCATTACAAAAATGAGCGAAGATGAACCCGGTGATACACCCCAAGAACAAACTGGGAGCAAAAATACCCCCACAACCACCACCGCCATTCGTTGCACTGGAAGCAAAGACTTTGAAAAGTACAATCATGGCCAAATAGACTAGTAACAAATTATCGAACCCATAAAAGATAGAGTTATTCATTACTGTATTCCAGTCATGATTGGTTACGCCATTCAGCAATAAATTAATAGTATCATACCCTTCACCATATAATGGAGGAAATAAGAAAATCAATATGCTCAGCATTGCACCGCCTATAGCCAGCTTGATATACGGATTATTATATCGACGAAATATATTCTCCACAGAATTCATAGCCCGCGTAAAATACAAAGAAACCAATCCGCACGCAATGCCTAACAGAATTGCCGAAGGAATGCGCTCCATCAAAAACGGTTCATCCATATGGAACTTGAACATGGCATCAGGACCGGTAAGAATATAAGAAACAGTAGCTGCCGTGACACAGGAAACAAGAAGAGGCAACAATGATGCCATCGTCAAATCAATCATCAAGACTTCCAAAGTAAAAACCAAGCCTGCAATAGGAGCCTTAAAAATACCGGCCACAGCACCTGCCGCACCACACCCCACCAACAGCATCAGAGTTTTATGCTCCATCTTGAATACACTTCCCAAATTAGAACCGATAGCCGATCCGGTCAACACAATCGGAGCCTCTGCACCTACGGAACCACCAAAACCGATAGTAATGGCACTAGCTATCACAGACGACCATGTATTATGCCGCTTGATGCGGCTTTGACGACGGGATATGGCATATAATATTTTCGTCACCCCATGACTGATGTCATCTTTCACAATGTAACGAATGAACAATCCGGTAAGAAAGATTCCAAAAACCGGATACACCAAATACAACCAGTTGACTCCTGTAGAATCAAAATTTTCAGTCAGAAATTCCTTGATCCATTCTACTAGAAACTTCAAAAACCACGCGGCCAATGCCGTAAAAATACCAGCAAGAAAACTTAATATAAGAATAAAGTGTTTCTCTCTTATCTTCTTTTCGCGCCATAAGATAAAGCGCTGTAACCAACTTTTCTTATTTTCATCTATAATTGCGTCCATTCCTTTTTTTACTCTCTAATAATCTTCACTTCTCCCCCTTTACCCAGTTTGATAATGCTGGATGGTTTGGGATGCCCCACTTCATCTTGTCTATACTCCACAATATAGTCTACAGCTTGTTTTACTTCTTCACTGATTTCACTGAAGTTGGCAGGTGAAGGCTGACCGCTGATATTGGCAGAAGTCGACACAATAGCTTTACGAAATCGGAAACAAAGTTGTTTGGAGAATTCCTCAGCCGTAACACGAATACCAACACTGCCATCCTCAGCCAGCAAATTCTCTGCCAGATTACGTGCCCCATCATAAATAATAGTCAATGGTTTTGTGGCAAACTCAATCAAATCCCAAGCTACCGCAGGTACATCACTAACATAAAAATTTACTTTTACCGTACTGTCCACCAATACAAGCATCGCTTTACTATCAGCACGCTTCTTTATATCATAAACTCGTTTTACCGCCTTCGGATTAGTTGCATCACAACCTATTCCCCAAATAGTATCAGTAGGATAAAGAATCACTCCTCCCTTCTGCATCACTTCACAGGCTTTCTTCAAATCCTCTCTAAAATCTTCGTTCATATCGTTTTTTATTATTTGGTTCTCATTTCAACAAGTTGCAAATGTAGCAAATCCTCTTGATAATGACGAGTTAAACTTGAAAAAAAGATGCCTTGACTGTTTCGGAAAACAATCAAGGCATCTTGTCCAAACAATAAGGATACTTTTATTCTCCCGTTATCTTCTATTTTAAAACAAAGTATTCGTATCCTCCACCAGCCTGCCCATAGCCCAAGCCGCCCGGATATTCAGTTCTCTATCCAAAATCAACACATCGGCATCCATATCTTTCTGCAATGCCCCCTTCCGGTCATCCACTCCCATAATTCGTGCCGGAGTTTCAGAAGCCATCCGTACGGCGTCAGCCAGCGGAATACCAGCTTTTACCATTGTTCGTACTAATATATCCATGGTTGCTATACTACCTGCCAATGAAGAATGATCAGCCATTTTGCACACACCATCCTCAATAATTACATTAGGATCTGTTATTTCCATTCCATCAGCAGCGGCATATGCCAAAGCATCTGTAACCAAACAAGTTTTTTCCACTCCCTTCAATTTATAAGCCAGCCTAAGAATAGTAGCAGGTAAATGGATACCGTCAGCAATCAATTCGATAGTCATTCCGTCTGTCAGATAAACACTTTCCACTGTCCCTTCGTATTTATATTCACGACATTTATGGAATCCCGGCATGCCGTTATAGAAATGGGCAGTATGAGTAAACCCGGCTTCAAACGCAGCTTTTATCCCCTCGTATTCTGATTCTGTATGTGACACAGCCACTAATACTCCTTTTGACTTCAAATAGCGGGCAAATTCCAACGCACCCGGAAGTTCAGGTGAAGCATCCCAACGCTTGATGCAGTCAGTACTTTCCAATAAAGAAGTATATTCCTCTTTATCAGGATTCTTCAATTTCCCTGCAAACTGCTCACCTGCTCTTTTCGGATTCAGATAAGGGCCTTCTACATGCAACCCCAAGACAGGACTATCCTTCTCGTTCATCAAAGTTTCGCACACAGTTACCGCCTTACGGATTTCAGAAAAAGGAGAAGAAGACAAAGTTGGGAAAATACTGGTCGCCCCATGCTTCTGATGGGCTTTTATCGCTGCACGGAACGCCTCTTCCGTACATTCATTAAAATCATGACCACCACCGCCATGGGCATGCATACACACATATCCGGGTACAATATACATCCCTTTAGCATCAATCAGTTTCGCACCGATCAGTGCCAGGTCACAGTTAGTCACTTCCAGTATTTTATTATCCCGTATCAGTACAGAGCCTTCGTCCAACCAACCTTGCGGAGTAAAAATCTTGCCGTTAATAATTTGAGTTAACATGATTAGCGAGTATTAGATAATATTTATTTAATGCTTTTTGTAACAACAAAAGTAAACACTTCTATCGAGAAAGAAAAGTAAATTCTTCATTATCTTTTTTGTTTCTTCAATGAGAATATAGGCAGAAACAAAAATATTCCAAGTATAGACATAACTAACCCGCCTATAGTACCTGCCGCCAAAGGAAACCAGAAAGCCTCTTTTCCATCCCCCACCATAAAAGGAATAAACCCCAGAATAGTAGAAACAACCGTCAGAAAAATAGGCAGAATCTTCGAATTCCATGCTTTGGTAAAAGCACGTGCCGGTAATAACAGAGAATATCTTTTTCTTATCGCATTATATTCATTTAGAATATAAATACTGGCATTCACTGTAATGCCGCACAGTAACACAAAGGAAGCAAATCCGCCCTGATCAAAATTCAGTCCGAAAAGATAGAATGTAAGGAATACGCCAATGTAGGATATCGGAATGACAAAAATAATAGCCAAAGGCTGTTTCAAGGAATTAAACAAAATAGCGGTCGTAAAGAAAATAATGGCAATCACAATCAGCAATAATGCATATTGCTTGTTATCTTTCTTATTCCATGACCAATAATCCTGATCATTTTCGGCTGTATATCCCATAGGTAATACCTTATTAAATTCCTCCAAGTCCTTCTTCAACAGTTTTTTTCCTTGTTCGGATGAACCGATATATTCATATTGCAGGCAAAGACGATATTGTTGGTTTTCTTTTGCAACTTTCTGGGGTGACTGTCCTTTCTGAACTGTAGCGAAATCGGCCAGTTTATAAGAACGGCCATTGATGAAAAACGGTATATTAACCAAGCCCCATACATCATATTGCTGCCCTTGGAGCGATGAAAGCTTCAGTTGTTCCGTCTGATTATCAAACAACACGTTACCACAATAAATATCCCGTCCGAATACAGGGCGCAAAGCGGTAAACAGCTGCGTGGCTGTAACATTCTCTTTCGCCATCCTCAGCTTGTCCAAATCCAGATAAAACTCACTATAATCATCTTTCCACCAAGAAAACTCCGAATTTACCGTCACTTCCTTGATACGGCGGTGTAATAACAACTTCTCCTTCAGCCGTTCCGTCCAATAAGAAAGTTCGTCGTAATTATACCCATACAGTTTCACACGGAAACTGCCGGCACTCTCACGCACATCGTTACTGAATCCCTGATCTTGCAAACCATATACGCTCCAGCTACCACCTCCCAAAGTCAGTGCCTTACTGATTATATTAGCTTTCAAAGTATACGGGAATCCGCTCCGCTGATTTTCTTTTGTAAAATAAATCTGAATATTAGCCTGACGCGCATTATAGATATACGTCTGAAACTGCCTAATTTCCTTAAAATCGCTCAGATAAGTTTCCATCCTCTTTATCAGCACATTCATCTGCTCTAATGTACTGCCATTAGGCAAAGTAGCATAAACGGAAAGCACCACTTCACCTTCATCTCGATTGAAATAACTTCCCTCGTATACTTTTTCTGCAAAAAGACGGAGACTGCCACCTAAAGCCTTGTTGATTACCGGCTTTACCTTATCCTTAAAAGTAGAATTATCAAATACCTTATTATAATATTCCACCCATTTACCTTCTCCTTCCATCTTCTCGGGCAACATAAACACAGGCAGACCGAACCCTAGCAGCAATAACAGGCAAGCTATAACCCTGAAGCGGCATAAATAATAAATCAACCCCTGATAGAAACGGGTAAAATAGACAGTCAACCGTTTCATAAAAGTAGGTCTGAGCAAAAAACGTCTTCTTTTTCTTTTCTTTTTCTTCTCCAGACCTATTTTATCAATCATAGACGGAACAAAGAATAAGGCAACAAACAAAGATACTGCCAGATTGATAATGACTACCGCTGCAAAATCCTGCAAGTTCAGACGTATCTTCTCATCCAAAAAGAAAATAATAACCAATGCCCCGATAGTAGTCAGCGTGGCTGCCAGTACAGAAACAAACGCTTTCAGATTGCGGCGATGCAGAATATGGTCTGTCATCACTATCGTATTATCGATCACCAAATTCAATGAGATGGTAATGCCCGCCAATGAATAAAGCTGCATTTCCAAACCAAATGTATAATAAAGAATGACGGCAACAGATATATTAACCACCAGACTGGTCACAATCAGGAACAGATAACGCAGATTCCGTGTTATCAACGCTACAAACAACAATAGAATCAATACAGTCAGTCCGGTACGAAAATAAATCTTATCCAATTCTTTTTGAATATATTCCGTAGCATCATAACTGATATGCACCTCATATCCCGGAGGCATCTTCTGTTGCAACTCACCCATAAGGTGCTTCACTTCCCCACTTAAATTTAATTGGTTGGCTGTTTCCTCGGCAGTGACATACAGGTAAACAGAGTTCAGACCGTTTATCCGATAATAACTTTGCGGTCGTTCTTCCACATGCTTTACCTTTATCAGTTTATCCAGCGTAACCATCGTTCCATCTTCGGCTTGCAGCTGAATGGCTCCCGGTTCAAATTCCATTTCTTTTTCAGTAGATGTACGTACCAATCTTATCCACTCTCTACCCTCCGCACCTTTCTCAATAGAACAGATCCCCAGAAACTCTTTTTCATAATGGCGGTTAATGGCCCGTTGCACAGCCTGCAGTGTGATTCCCAAACGTGAAAGCTGGTCACTGTCATACTCCAACTGCCACTCCATAGGTGTGGCTCCATTCAATTCCACTTTATAAATTCCCTTCAACTGTCCCAATACCGGCTTGATATTCTCTTCCGCATACTGCTGAATCAAAATAGGATTGGCAGGAGCATTCAGTGTATAAGTAATAAAAGGCCTGGACGCCTTATCATCCGAACGTCTCGTACTGATTTGAGGATAACTCACCCCTTCGGGCAGCTGAGGCCAGGTCTGTCTGATGATGGTAGACACTTCAAAACGAGTAACGTCAATATTCGCATGCTTGTCCAATTCCAAAGAAATTGAGCCGCTTCCGTTATCCGAAGTAGAATTCACCTTCCTGATCCCCTTCACTCTGGCCATCATCGCCTCCAGTTTACTGGTAACCTCCGCCTCAATAACCCGTGACGAATTGCCGGGCATACTGAAAGAGACAGTCAGACCGGGCAAGGTACGCGAAGGCGCCAGCTTAACCGGCAACAACGGTACTAATACCACCCCTATCAGTGACAAACAGACAAATGTCACAATCAGGGTAAACGAGGAGAAGTTACGCGAGTTACTCATCAATAAATTCCTGTATTAAAATCAAACTTGTCTGCCAGAGAAAAACCGGACTCAAAATCGTGCAGTGTCAGTTTACGTATCTTATAATAGTTCAACCAATAATTCTGCAAAGCCGAAATATAATTTTTCTGCGCTTCCTGCTGGCGGTTCAACGAAAGAGTAAGACTATTCACATCCGCCTTTCCGATGATAAAACGTTGTCGTGTCTGCTCGTATGCCATTACGGCAAGGTCCAAAGCCTCCTCCGCACTCGCAATCAAACTCTGCTGAATGTTAAAATCATTCACCGTCATAATCACCTCTTCCTCCACACTCAGTTCTTCCTGACGGGCGGCAATCCTCACCACATTCAGATTATTTCTCGCCATATTATATTTACCCTTTCTCACCCCCCAGTCAATCAAGGGAATGGAAACACTGACAGAAACCAAATCCTGTTGCAAAGGATGCCTGTAAGCATCTCCCAGTTTATCCGCCACTTGGTTAAAACCCACACTGGCATTAAAACTGGCATTAAAACGGGATTCTTTTTTTGTCTTATCCACATTCTGTTCCGCTTCCAGCACATTCTGCCGTTGTTCCAGAAAAGTAGGGTTATTCTCTTTGGCCCGTATCAATGCATCATCTACCGGAATCATCTTTCCTGTGGGACGTCCCGGTATATCCAGTTCAATCACGGTATTCTTATCCAGATTCAGAAAGGAAGCCAATGAAAACATAGCGCGTTTCAAAGCAATCTGCGCATTCTGCAACGTATTATGCGCATTCACTTTGTCCAGTTGCAATGTCAGCAAATCGGCACGTGATATGGCTGCTATCTTATGACGCTGGAGCCCGATGCTATAGAGGGTATCACTGGACGCCACATTCTCCTCCGCCAAGCGGTAATCCGCCTGCGCCATAGCTAACGCAAAGAAATAAGTCACTGCTTCTTCTGAAACCATTTCCGTGTTATAAATGAATTGTTTCTTCACCTTTTCATACTTCAGCGGCTCTATTTTCCGGTCCCAACGAAAAGCATTATATCCCAACAGGCTCTGTTGATATCCCACACGCACAGGGATACTGGAATATTGTGTAGACTTTGAGTCACCGAAATTACGCATAAAGTCCAGTTCCGAATCAATATAGAAAGTACCGCCCGTCCAGTCCAGATTCTGTTTGATACTCAATCCGCCTGATGCACTGAACATCTGTTGTTCACGATACACATCCATATCCTCATTCGAATCATAACGCTGGGTGATATAGCGATAATATTTAGCCGGAGTCAGATTCAATGTAAGACTTGGCAAACGATTCGCCTTGTAAGTACGATATTCCCAATATCCCGACAAATAAAGATTCTGATATCTGAAAGCGGACAAGGAACTATCATTCGCAATCTCTATCGTGCGTTGCAAATCCAGCTTCACCACCTGCTGCGCCTTTGCTCCGAGAGACAACAGCATACACCCCACCATCCATATGCTAATGTACTTCATTTTTGTCATGTTTTCTATAAATAAACCAATATATTAAAGGAATGATAAACAAGCTGACCAAAGTTCCCACCACCATAGAGCCAATCATGGCAATAGACAAAGGCTTCTGCATCTCCGACCCCATATCCGAGGTAAACAGCAACGGAACCATTGCAAAGACAGTTGTCAGCGAAGTCATGATAATCGCTCTCAACCTGCGCCTGCCCGCTGTATGAATGGCTTCCACCAAAGGCATCCCCGCTTTCCGTAATTCATTGATGGCATCCATTTTTAAAATAGAGTCATTCACCACAATACCACAAGTCACGATAATGCCTATGGCAGACATCAAATTCAACGTGTGACCGAAAACCCATAATGCCAGCAAAGCAAAAGCCGTATCAATAGGAATTTCCATCAAGACAATCAGCGGTTGCAGGAAACTCTCGAATTGCGCGCAAAGGATAAAATACATCAGCAACAAAGAAACAAAAAGAATCACAGTCAATTCCCCCATCATTTTTTCATTCGAAAAGAAACTACCCGAGAAATCCACTTCCCATTCCTTTTCCTCACTAACCACCTCTTTTACATTCCGCATCAGTTCCGGTGCATCCTTCACATCATAAAAACTTAAAGGAATATATTCTCCGTTCTTTCCCGCCGTAATACTCTTCAAATCTTCGGCGGGCACTACCGTCACCAGATTATTCAAAGGAATATGATTCACCTCTCCGTTACCATCCGCCATCGTCCGCACCAAAGTTTCACTTAATACACTATTTACACTCTTTTCCTCTCCGGCAATACTGATAGGCAGATATTGCTGATAAGAGCGTAAAACGGAAACCTTGTTTTCTTTGAAAGCCGTGCGGAGCACCCGCGTCAATTCATCATATGATACGTTATACAACAACAGTTTTTCTTTATTGATTATCAGATTCATCTGATTCCGGAAAGCGATGCCCGTCGGAACATTACCCGCCACCCGCGTAATTTCCTTTTCCAACCGCTGCAAATGCTCCGCATCCGGTGCCTGCGACTTATTCGCCGTATGGAGTTCCGCTACCACATCCGCTTCTCCTGTCACAAACAATTTTTCAAAGATTGTTTCGGGAGGTGAGAAAGTAACCACAGCCAACGGATATTTCTCTCTTATCTCCTTCTCTAATAATTCCTGCAATGAATAGATTCCGGATGGCTTTTCCGTCTTGAAATAAAGTTCCGCTTCGGTAGACGAAAGTTCACTGCCCCCGTTCAATATATAATCCTGCATACCCACATAAGCAGCATGCTCCGTTACCCGGTCGTCCACCTGTTTCATTAAATCATCCACCCGGCGGTTGTTCTCGTCCACATGGATATTCTCATTCCACTCTATCCTTGCCACCAGTTCATTCTGGTCAATCTGCGGCATACGCTCTTTTTCCATTACATAAAAAAGAAACACACACAGTGGAAGGGTTGCCAGCGTGCCGGCCACACAAAGCTTTTTATGTGAGAACACCCAGTCAATCCCTTTATCATAAAAGCTTTCCAGCCACTCATTTTTCAGCAGATTGTCAAAACGTCTGGAAAGAAATCCCTTACTGCGGATACCGACCTTATAAAACAACAGATACAATACGGGCAGCAACATAATACCCGTAATATAAGATATCATCAATCCCACCGTGATAGAAAAAGCCTGATCCATAAAAATAGCTCCGGCTATGCCACTCATAAATATCAAAGGCACAAATACCGCAATGGTTGTAAGGGACGAACTGAGCATCGGTGTAATCATTTCCGTCGTGCCCACGGCACACGAACGTTTCAGAGAATACCCCCGTTCACGATACTGCGAAATATTTTCCGTTACAATAATGGCGCTGTCTATCATCATACCTACTGCCAGAATCAAGCCCGAAAGTGATATCACATTCAGCGACACATGACAGAAATAAAAGAAAAAGAATGTGATTACAATAGAAGTAACCATGCTGATGCCGATAATCAACGGTGAACGGACATCCCCCAGAAACAGCACAGCTACAATAAAGATAAATAGAAAGCCCAAAGAAAGATTCTGCTGTAAATTTGAAATGGTGTAGTCCAGCAATTCCGTCTGGTTACGGCTCACGCTGAACTCAATATCCGGATACAGGGATGCAAAATAATCGGTTGTTTCTTTCAGCTTCTCTTTCATGACATCCATATTTTCATCGCTCTGCTTGATAATGGCCAGCGTTACCGCCCTTTTTCCTCCGGCTACGGAACGTCCCATCTCTTTTTGCGAAACAATATCTACTTTGCAGAGCTCTTTCAACTGCATAATACGTTCCCCCTTGCGGATATAGATATTCTTCACATCCTCCGGGGTACGAAGCAGGGTAGCTATGCGAATATTATATTCATAATAACCATCCCTCACCAACATGCTTCCCGGCTCTACATTATTGGCGGAAAGTGTATTCTCTATATCCTCCACACTGATACCCGTCATGGCCAGTTTATCTTTATCAGGAACAATTTGCAAAAGCCTTCCGGGCACTCCGGTTATATCCGCCATAGCCACTTCGGGTAACTGTTCGATGCGGCGTTTCACCACATTCTCCGCCAATTCGCACAACTCCAGAAATTGTTGCTCGTCGGTTTCCTGATAAGCACCGTCGTTTTTCAAAGTCATATTGACATAAAGTACAGGAATATCCGTTGCACTCGCTTTGATAGCCTTGGGACGCGTCACTTCCTTGGGAAGACTGTTCATAGCGGCATCTATCTTCTCATTCACCTCTATAAATGCCAGATCGGTATTCACACCAAAATCAAATTCCAGACGGATAACGCCCGCCCCGTCACGAGTTTCACTTTTTATTTCTCTCAGTCCGGCCACTTGCAGCAACTGCCTGCGCACAGGGGTAACCACCGTATTCTCCAATTCCCGTGCCGATGAATTCTCACCCGTCACCTGTATGGTAATCTGCGGTATGGCAATATCGGGCAGCAAAGATACAGGCAGCGAGAAGTAAGTCACCAACCCAACAATAAAGCAGGCGGTAAAGGCCATCAGCACCGCAATAGGACGTTGTAATAAAAACTTAACCATACTTTTAATTTTTAATCACCCTCACCGGTGCTTCATGAGCCAGATTCACATTTCCGGTAGTTATCACCTCCATACCTTCTTCCAGTCCGTCTGTGACAGTATATTCCTCCATATTCTCCAATCCCGTATGCACATAGTTCCACATAGCTTTACCCTCCTTCAGTGTAAATACCACTTGTTTGCCGGAACGTAGTACAACTGCCGTTTTGGGGATAACCAGTTGTTCGCCCACAGAACGCTTCACGCTTACCCTTACATTCATGCCGTCAAACAACTTATTACTACCGTTCACCCGCGTCTTTACACGTACCATCCCATTCTCGTCCACCAGCGGATTAATCTCGCTGATGCTTCCCTGTCGTACACCTGCTGCCGAGGCATACGGAGTAATCTCCACCTTATCCCCCACTTTCAGTAACGGCAGTTCATTTTCAAGTACGGTGAAATCCACCTCCATATTTCCGGTATTGATTACCCGGCAGAAAGGCTCGGAAGTTTTGGGCATATTATATCTCTTTTCAAAAAGGTTGGCAATCACTCCATCGAAAGGAGCAGTCAACGTAGCTTGTTCCATATCATATTGAGCAGATTCATATTGAGCTTTGCTCTGCTCATACCCGCTTTTTACTTTTGCCAGTTCCAGCACATCAGCAGGTATCACCTTCAGATTATCGGGAGCATATCCTTGTCCTATCAACACATCCTGCATCTCCAGGGTAGCCTGTGCCAAACTATTTTTATTCTGTACCAACGTATTGTTCAACTTAAACAAATCCAATTGGGCTATTTTTTGACCTTTCCGCACTATATCCCCGTTCTTTACCCAGATATTCGCCACCACTTCCGAGGTACGAAAATACAGGTCGGCATAATCCTGTGCCGTCACTTTCCCGTTACTGATCAATTCATGATTGAAAACCTGCTTTTTCAGCGGCATCACCGTCACCTCATTGGGTAAAGAAGGAAGAACTGTTTCCACCCCTTCTTTTTCCGTTGTTTCCTTTTTTTCTCCCGAGCAGGCAGTGAAAGAAACGGCTAATAATAAGCCTGATGCAAATATGTGTAATTTCATGGTCATATTTTGTGATATCTATAACAAATAAAAACTTTTTATTTTGAAAAAACTAATTTTCGGGTACTTTTTTTAATAATTCCCGTGCTTTCCGTCTCATCTGCTTGATAGCGGTAGACTGAACTTTCGGTTCTTTCTCCAATACAGTCTGTACCATCTGCTCCAATTTGTCACACTGATAAAAAGCCGGTTCCGCATATAAATGAGCCAATAGATAATAAGGATAAATTCGTCCGGGTAACCGATGGACAGCACGCATAAACCAATATTCCGCACTATCATAGTGCTTCATTTCCTGTTCGTTTTTCCCGATAATGTTCAGTATCATGGGGTCACCACTCACTTTCAAGGCCTCTTTCAGTACTTTATTTGATATTTCAGGCTTATGAAGTTTATGCAAAGCATGGCCATACTCAAACATAAAGCGAGCATTCCCTTTCATTTCTTTCTGAATTTCAGCATAACTTTCTACTGCTTGCTGATAAGCTCCCGAATGGTAAAACATACGGCTTTTGGTCCATTGCTTACAAGCTTCTACAGTCTTGGATTTCTGCTGATATTTACAGAAACAGCCATAGCTTCCGATTAACAATAAGATAGTAAACAAAAGGCGAAACCAGACTTTCTCTAAAGGAAGAACACGAATACTGCAAGCCAGCACCGATATAATCAAAGCCGAAACAAACGCCGGAAATTGTAGTGGATAAGAAGAAAACGCAAATACCGCTAAAGATAGCAATGCGCCGCATAGTCCATAGATGCCTTGTTTATGACCTATGTACATGCTCCCACCTAGTATCAACAACCCGATGCAAAGCACAGGTATTCCCCAGGCAATGGCTACTTGCAGATATTCATTGAAAACATATTCGGGAGCACCTGCCACAAGTTCCTCCGTTGCCGTATAATTTCCGGCTGCAAAATAATTCTCCTGCGCTTGTCCGTAAGCAGCCGGAACACTGTTCCATCCGCATCCTGTCCATGGGTGCTCACTGACAGCTTGGGCAGCAATTTTCCACATAAACAGACGGCCGTCTGCCGAATCCTTTTTCATTTGATAAATGCCACCCAATGCTATACCGCCCAAAATAAAGGTTACTATGGCAAAAGACACTGCCTGCTTACGATGATGCCTGATATAATGCTGAATTTCCATCTTATAGTGCATACCACAAACATAAATGAAAGAGACCGCCGCGGCTATCCATGCCGAGCGGCTCATTCCGGCAGGCAACACACAAAGAATCAATAGCATTCCGGCTATTGCAATATAATAAGGTACGGTTTTCTTATGCTCTTTCCGCTCTAACCATTCGTGCAGACAAACAGGGAATATCATGGCAAGATAGCCTGAGTAAGGACCGGGATTATAGAACGAGCCGGTCAAGGCATAGAGGGAATGGTTGGAATAGGTAAATCCGTATACCTGGCGGATGCCCCAAACGGCTTCTATACCTCCGTATAGAATAAACACCCATGAAACGACAGCCGACAGACATTCCTTTACCCTTTTCGGGAACAGGAGTACAAGCAGTGCAAGGCCTGCCAAGGAGAGTACACCACAGCCATACATCCACCGCCAGTCATCTTCCAATATATCGGCAGGCAGTGAAGACGTACCACAACACACCACGCTGAGGCACAGGGCAACCGGTATGCCTGCTACCAATGCCATTCCATATTTCGACCATTTATTTTCCATCTCTACCACCAAACTTGTTTCCCGTCCTCGTATGTAAAAATCCGCTCTTCTTTCCCTTTTGTCAGATTGCGCAAAAGCAATAAAGCATTATCAGGAACATTATCATATTCCAGGTACTGTAATTGCCTGCTACCGACCTGCCTTCCTAAACTTTTCCACTCTCTATCCCAGTAAAAAAGTTCATATAGCTCACCTTCCTTAATGAAGTTATCATCATTGCGGGGTAGATAAACCAATTTCGAAACAGAAACGACACGTCCTAAATCAAGCCCCACCCAAGCATCAGTTTGTGTTTTCACCGTTTTGGGAGAACTTAACACATTGCCATCAAAAGCCCTTTTCATCGTTTCCATAGCATCCATTCTTTCCGGTCTATAATTACCAATAACCTTACCGGCCAGCTTCTGCCCTTTTTCATCATATAGTTCTATTTCTGCCATGTTTCCTTCTGTCTTTACCGGTGGCACGTACTTCATGTACCTATATGCTTTGTTCAATGTCACCGTCTGATAATTGCACTCTTTCAATAAATCAATATGGATAGTATCAGCATTCGCAAAAGCTGCTTCCCTGCTTAATACAAAATACCCTCCTATTATCGCCTTTATCCATTTCTTAGGATTCATATCCATAAACTTCCTTGTCAAAACAACTCTCCGCTTATGCTTTACATCCGGATTCAGATATGAAACTCTTCCTTTTTCATCCACCTTTACAGGATAATAAGCAGGAGTATAATTCCCTTTGGAATAAAAAACCGGTAAATATACTGCATTACGAGCCATATCTTTGAACACATATCCCGCCCCCTTTTTCGCACCATACGCCACCACTTTCCAGTCACGTAAGTCAAAAACAGACAGATAAGCATAATGCGTATTGGTTTCTGTATCAAAACAATCAGCAAGCTCTACGTCCGTTGTCTCTATATACTGATTCGTCACATCTATTATCCTGCGATTTTTAAAGAAGGGCGGTATGTCCTCTTCATCCTTTATAAGTCCTCCCTGATCACCGTAAGTATTGCGGTAAGCCTTAGACATGCGATAGCTTCCGCCTTTTATATGATTTCCAAAACGGCAGGGACTCCCCGGCATTATAGGATAACATTTACCATCTGCCATAATAGAAATCCATTCATGCCCCATGGCATGATTTGCCCAGTTCGGAGTAAAGTCAGAAACAACGGGAACACCGATACTTCTATAAATGTACCTTCCCAATGCCGTATAGGCCGGACATGCCCCCACTTTTATCCCTAACAAAGATGAAGGCCTTAGATCGGGCACATACGAAGGTGTATAATATCTGTGCCCCACAACCATCCAGCTGATTACTTCATACAACTCGTCCACCTTCCTATTATACATTGTATCCGCTACAGACTTAAACGTTTTCTGATACATGGCCATCCACGGCTCCAATGGTTCATTCCCTAAACGATGCGGAAGAATATATTCGCAAAATTCATCCAATGACAATGCTTTTGCCCAAGGCGACTGCCATGCCTGAAAAGCCCTGTCTATGTGATCTATTAAATAATCCGCCTTCATGGTACATAAATCGAAAGTTACAGTCATATTTTGAAACCACTCCGGTTTATAAATCGAATCATAGAAAGCAATCATCTCTTCTGCATATATGCTGTCATTCGCCTGTAAACGATCTACTTGCTTGTAATATATATCCATAAACGGAGAATCCTCGGCATGACACCATTTCATGTTCCGTATCAAGAATTCAGCAGCTTTCTTCTTTTTAGGATTGTCTTTGTAGTGTAAAAGTACACGCTCTAATTCTGCGCGATTTTCACCACTCAACTTCAAAGAGTCTTCCAATGCCTTATCCGTACAACTTACCGAAAGGAAGGAAGAGCAAATTATCATGATGCTGACTATACAATATTTCATCTGGCTTCTTACTATTATTCTATTCTTTTAAATACCCTGTTCCAACGAATCTCATCCGTATCCAAATCAACGGACTTCCATATCAATGTCGCTTTTCCCACAATAAACTTTTTGGGTAACAATCCCCAATAACGGGAATCTTTGGAATTCATTACTTTGTCGCCTGTTACAAAATAGTAATCTTCCTTAAACTGATATTCCTGTATGATACTATCGTTCAACAGAAATGAATCTCCCTGTTGCACCAATTTCTTTTTCTGCTCCCACTCTATCGCATTCTTATACAATATCCGGTTAACAGTATTCATTTTCACACTCGTACCTTTAGCCGGAATATAAAAAGGGCCGAACTCCTTTATCGTCCAATTCACCAAACTATCATTGGGATAAGCCCTCATCACTATGCCCCAATTTCGTTCCTCTCCGGCCAACTGAAGCTGTTGCAACCTGTCCTGTGAAGCTACGCATCCTAGAGTTTCCGTATATCCACGCACCTTATAGTGTGCATTTCTAATTTCAAAGGTATCACCCGGCACAGCCACACAGCGCTTTACATAATAAGTCTTTAAATTCAGTCCCAGGCTGTCCCATCGGCCGGGATAAGGGAAATTAAAAACCAATACATCATTGTGCTTTACCTTCCCGAAGCCGGGCAAACGGGATATTTCTACATTCTTTTTCTCGGAAGCATCCCAAATGTCAAATAGGCGTCCTCCCATCACCCACTTGTTCACCAATATATTATCTCCGGCAAACAGGGCAGGCTCCATGGAGTCAGAAGGAATTTTAAACGAAACAAAACCAATCACCTGAAATAATAACCATACGATTACAATTATGCAAAAGAAAAAAGCTACTGATAATAATTTATCAAGTCCTTTTTTTATACTAACCCAATGTTCTGTCCTGTTTTTCATTTTATAGAAATACCTGTTTACCTTGTTTCATATAAAAAGCACGTTCTTCTTTAGGATTCCAATGGCTCATTTTCTATCATATAAGCGAAGATATACTCACAAAAATCTTCAAAACTATAATATTTACTCCACAGTCGATTTTCCCACACTTCCAGATTCAAACAAATTAATTACGGCTGTCGGCAAATATTCATAGGGAACGTCTATCACCTTTTTATTTTTAAATAAAGGGGAAACATTTATTTCATCTTCTATCAATGCTTTATGGCTACCAAAAATCGTCCGGTAATTTTTAAGTCACATCATTTTTTGCCGAAGTTTCCCCAATATTAAAGAGTCGTCCTCCCTTTACTCATTTATTTACTAAAATATTGTCCACTAGTAATAGGATCGATTTATAGAGTCAGAAGATATTTTAAATGAAGCTAAAGTAATCACTTGGATTAGTTATCCATACTATTCCAATAACACAAATTACAAAAAGGAATAAGATTAATTTATTAACACTCTTTGTAATCATAGTCCTTACAAAAGCTACCATATAAAATTTCGTTATAATCAGAAAAACAAAATATCATTCCTTCTTCAACAAAATCCAAAACTATAGCATCTATAAGTAAATATACTAGCTTCAAAATATATCCAAAGCAGTATAAAAACTTTTTAATATACTTTTTCAAGAAAAATAGTAAGTTACCATTTTTCCCGCTTTGAAGGCCACCATACACCATCTAAACAACCAGATCCATACTCTGGGCAATTACCGGAACTTTCGCCACTCGCCAATGCTTCAATATTCAAAAAAGAAACATCAAATGTCTGTTGACTATTTTCCACGCTATATATATTATAACCAATAAATATACTAAAAATAATAGCCACAAGACTCAAAAACATTTTTTTACTTTTCATTATTACCAAATTTTACATTAAATACATCATATTATTCCGTCAATATCTAAATAGGCAAATTGAACAACATCGTTCAAAGACAAAATAATTCTATTATTGAATGAGTCATAGCAACAGTCTGATATTTTATATCCAGTCTCTAAGGTTTTAAGATAATTCCCTTCCAAATCAAAGACCAGAATCTTTGTCGGAAAAGAATCTCTGGCATAATCTTCTCCACAATAAGAAACAAATATTTTGTCATTTCCTATCATCACCGTACCAAAGGATTGAAGTTTATTGCCATTTCCACCATCCCAGTCAGGACCATATATATTATATAGCAATTCTCCATCTAAAGAACAAATGGTCATCAAATCATGTCGGGTATAACATTCTACATATATTCCCGCTTTCTCCGAAGCAGCAAAAGTTATTCGTTTCTTCTGAATATCCGGATGAGTGTATTTCATAGGAATCATTTCGCCTGTGTTCATATTCCATCTACCTAAAAACTGATTAAAAGTAGAAGTACTGGTTGGCTTTATTAATACAGCAATTGATAAAGTATCATTTATATACTGATATTCAGAAGGAAATAAAGTTTCGTTCATCGCAGTCTTTACTTGAGGCTTATACAAAGAATCCACCATTACACTATCCATATCATAACTAAATATCTTTTGTTTGGCATGATCTGAAACATATAATTGATGATGAGCCTCATCTATGGCTAAGCATCCCATCACTGTTATTTCTTCAGGCCCCTCCCCGAAATTTCCAATGCTGGTAAGATAACTAAAATCATTTTTATTGAATATATGTATCTGTTTATCAACAGACTTATGATCAGCTATTAACAAACACTTATTCGACATATACAAACGCGAAACAGAACCTATTAAAACATTTCCAGTCTCGAACTCTATTACCTTATCTTTTACATTAATAATATCATTACGCTTATCTTGATATTTTTCCGTTACGGAAGTAGAAGTGCAACCTCCCAATAAAGCGATTAATGTCACACACAATATATTTCTCATAATTCAACAATAAGTCTATATAATAATTCATTAATAAAATCGTCTTAAACTAAAATCCGAATATAATAAATAATAACATCCATAATATAAAGACAGAAAAACCTATTGAAATCAGTTTAAGACGATTTCATACTAAATATTGAACATGCTCTCAATCAATCATTGTGCTTCTTTCCATCCAGGATACCAAACTCCACACAAACACCCACTTCCATTATCCCAACAGCCATTATCACAATTGGAAATTTCATTTCTAGCCAACGCTTCTACATTAGCCAGTACCAAATCAGACATTATATCCGATTGCTGAGCATTATACACATTCATTCCTGCTATCAAAGCAAACGCAACAACCAAAGTTGCCTTCAAAATATTCTTCTTCATCTTATTTCTAGTAAAAAAAATTATTATTATTCATATTTTCATCTTATTCTCGGAAAGAACTCCACCGCAGAAAAAACAAAAATACCGCTTGCTTATTCTGATTATTTACACTACTTTTACATCGGACTTAACCTCCTTTTCTTTTAGGAGAGAGCCACAGGGTGGAAAGAATCGACTTTCGGCAAAGAAAATGAATTTCTTTCCATCCGCTTTTTACTCCCATTGATTCATACTTCATCCTTTATTCAGCATTCCCCGTTACCTTCAAACGAAGTGGAGAATTATCTGCATTGCAATAAATGGTAACCGTCTTACTGAAATGCTCAGCCTTTTCGGCTTCATAAATCACGGTCAGTTCCGCTTTTTCTCCCGGACGAACACCCTCCTTATTATAGTTTACCTTGGTACATCCACAGGAAGTGATGACATCATATATCACCAGTACATGCTGTCCCGTATTGGTCAGTGTGAACTTGCGTTCCTGCTTCTCCGACTGAGGAAATGAACCGAAGTCTATGCTTGTTACGTCCAGACTGACTTTCGTTATCGGTGTTTCCGCTTTTACAACTTCACCACCTGTCAATACTTTCAAATAAAGTTCCTTCACCTTTGGATTGTGAACAGGATTGCCTATAGCCGCCACCTTGTTGTCTTTATCCAATAGAAATGTCTGGAAAGTCATTTCATCCGGAAAGTGATTCAATCGGTTAAAATCGTCCTTTTCATCGAAACAAACAGGATAGATAAATGCATCACGACGGGTGATATAACGTAGTTCTTTCATATCTTTCGGGTGGAAATAGAAGACAAAGGGAACCGGACGGTTCAACGTTGAATCAACTTCCTGCATAAACAGCTTCCAGCGAGGCAATTGTAACTTACAACTGGTACAGCCTACAGAATCGATATAAGTCACTACCTTATAATCCGCATCCGCTAAAGAAAAGTCCACTGTATCCTTCCCTTGAATAGTAAAGATGGAATGGGTAGGAAAGAGAATTTCTTTCCCTTCCCATTCCTCAACCAAACGAGCGATTTTATCTTTTTCTGATTCCTTGCAGGAGGGAAAAAGAGCAAAAACACATAGTAATAGACAAAGGTATCTCATTGATTAATCCAAGCCAAAAGGTCTAATTACGCACTCTACTTTTTCTCCGGTACTGCAAGTCACATTCCCACTACCCAGACATGTATCATACCCGGATTCTCCTGCAGCCAATGCTTCCACATTATCTAAAAGAAACTCACTCTCTACCGGCTTTCCGGATTGCTTTTCCCAAGCCATTACCGCCATTAGCATAACAACGGTAAATAACACAAATACTTTTTTCATTGGTTTATCATTTTTTGTGTGAAGGTAGAGAACATCTATCGGGCACGCAAATTTTTTCCCTTAAATTGATCTTAAGGTGACCTTAAAGTTTTCTTAAGATTCAAAAAATCCCCATTTCATCGGAAGGATTATTTTAATGCCCTGATCTCCAAATCATAAGGTTCATCCAATTAAATCATATTCTTTTTTTAACTTATAAGTTCCTTTTTTATAAATATGCGTATCTTTGCAATCTCTAACATGAACAAGAAACATGAAAATACCGACAAACTTATTCAAGTTTAGCTTTATTGCATTGGGATGGATTGTATTCATCCTGCTATGTTATGTTGCTTTTAAAGATGAAAAAACAAATGTTCTGATAACAATGAAGGACAGCCTACGTGAAGCAATCAATATTGATTATCAAGAACGCTTAAACAAGATTCTTATTCATTATCGCCCTTTAGGCAGAAAGGTAAAAGGTGTCCAAATAGAATACGGTGATAGTCTAGAAATCATTTATTTTGAAGACAGCACCCATGAGTCACTGGCTACCCAACTGGCCAACCAGTATGTGATGACAAGGATTATCCCCGTCAATCCAGACAATTTCAATAAGATCTTCCAAGAAGAATGGGAAAAGAATGGAGTTTCCGCCGCTAAGACGGGAATCATTTACCGCTACAACAAGAAAAAGGTATTCAGTGACAATGATTCAATCTCTTTCCAGAAAGCTCTTGTCACCCCTGTACAAGCAATAGACGCTAAAAGAACCGCCGGCGTACAGGCATGGGCTATGATTCATTGGACAGAAATAGTAAAACATACCACTCCAAAAGTGTTATGGAGTATCATTGCTTATTTCATTGTCTTGATATGGGTGTCTCTGTCATTTCTGAAAAAACCACAGAAAAAAGAAACTCCCGCCAATCCGGACTGCATACCATGTGAAGAAATTCCTGACAATCCGGACTACATACAATTGGGGAAAATGACTTTAAAGTTGGAAAGCAAGAAACTATATATTGGCAACCGGCTTTGCCACATAGCACCGGCAGATTTCAATCTGCTGGAACTGTTTATCAAAACGCCCAAGCATCTTTTGACTAAAGAAGATATTAAAAATGCTTTCTGGCCGAAAGATAACAATCCCGAAAATAAAATATATAGTCATATCTCCACCCTTAAATCCTCACTCAAGGACTTTCCCGAATATCAGATAGTGACAGAAAAAGGAGGATACCGACTGGTTATCTCCTCAAACGAATGAATAGCTCCTATTTCCAATAATAAGCATACATAAGGTATACAATCTTACTTAAAATCACCAACCCACCGCAGCAGGAACAAAGCATTTCTCACAGCGGAACGAGTTGTTTCATTAAGGTGGAATAATTTATTTCATCAAGGTAAAACTAAATATTCCACCATATAAAACTATTTGTTCCACCATATAAAATTAATTGTACCAAACAGTGGAACACACTGTAATACACGGGAAACAAAGAGATTCTCGTTACTATATTCTGATTCATTCATTATAGGCCACAGGACAATGCAGTGCAGGACAATAACACTGTGACAGACTTTTATCTGTCACACTCTCCGTCACGCTATCTGTCACATCTTAACAACCTGTTTTTCAGCAAAATAATTAGTACTGTGACAGTGTGACAGATAATTCTCACTTTTAAACTCTATGAAAGCAAACTTGAAAATCATCCATATTCCTTCACCCTGAAGGATTTTTTTTGGCTGAAGCTTTCCGGGTACAAATCCGTCATTATAATCAGCTAAGAACTAACATCTTACATAAGGATGAAGGATTTGAAAGAAAAAACGCATGAATTCTAAATTGGTATAAGCAGACAGTCCAGCTCATAAAACACTAGAACCTTTTTAAAAAAGGCCCTGTTCTTTTCAAAAAAGATCCGGTTCTTTTCGGAAAACGAACTTATGTTTTTCCAACCATACACTACAATAAATTATCCGCCATTATAGGATAACACGGTGATTTCTTTTCAAAACTTCCTCTATTCCAATTCAAGGGGAAATTTCACTATCTGCTCGTCAGCATTGACATCCAAACCGAATAACATACCGGCAGCCTCATCTACATAAATACCGGCAATAGGACGATCCAATACATAGGTTTTCACCACATCGCCCTCGTGGGTGGATATACGTAATATTTTACCACCCTGCTGATAGGCATCGGCCAACTTCATAATATCCTTAAATTTACGACCGTCATAAATGGTATAAATGTATTGGTCAGTCACCTGCACATCATAATAACAGATTCTCCCCGCCGGAAGTCCGTAGCCTTCAGAACTCACTTTAAATTGGGGCTCTCCATCCTCACCCAATTTTCCTATATGCTTTTGTGACTGCATATCATAAATATCAAGCCTATCCCCAAACTGAGTGACAGAAACCAATATCTTTTTATCCGGACTGAATGCTATAAAACTATTCCAGCCTTGCGCAACGGCAGGTGCACTCTCTTTCAATAATTTCTGATCGGATACGGGGATATGTTCTGATTTACGGAGTAATTCACCGGAATGGATATCAGCCCAACCAAAACGGTTCTCACCGGAATAATCGGGGATAACAACAGTAGAGGCATCCTTCAAATCAAAATCAAGGGAACGGAACAAGCGCTTATCCAACAAAATATCCTTTTCCTGTTTGGGAGTTTTCCCCCCGGCTATACCGCTATATTGATACATCCTGCCCTTGCCGTCATCAAGCACCCACACCGTGTCCTGCCCTGCAAAACGGATATTCGCCGCATAAATGGACTCACCCGGACCTTCCCCACGCTTTCCAAAAGAAGACTGATATTGAAAATCGGGATAAGTAAATACATGATAATAGTAATCGGCATTGTGCAAATCCAATATCACCGCCTTGTCACCCTGTACACGCATACGATAGGCATACCGGAACAGAGCCGTATCAATGGGAACAATCTCCCCTTTCAGAACTTCTCCCTTCCGCACCGCTTCTTCTATGATTGACTCACTGGATACCTGCTGTTGGTGGCGTTGCCCGGTACACGCCACCAACAAAGGGAATAAAACGCATAATAGTTGTTTGTTTTTCATTTGATTTCTATATTTACTTATCTGGCACAAAGTAAACAAACTATTCATAAAAACAAGAAGAAACAACCTTAGATTTACCTTAAATCTTCATTTTAGATTCGTCATAGACATCTCTTTTTCACGAGTAGATTTTCATTTCTTCCCATTTCATCGAAATTCAGGGACTTTGCCACCTCTACAATGAAAACATGTCAAAACAGCCTATCATAAAATAAGGTATGGAGAATCCGCATCATATCACATCAGCCTATTATGGTTTCGATATACTTTGACGGACATATACCACACGCTTCCTTAAACCTTTTTGCAAAATACCGACTGTCACAAAAGCCCAACATCGTTGCAATTTCTCCGATAGAGTAATCTTGAGAGGCCAATAATCTCTTTGCTCTTTCCATTTTGAATGTCAACATATAATCGGCCGGCGCCTGTCCTGTCATTTTCTTCATCTTATTATAGAAAGCAGTGCGGGACATTCCCATATCTTCACTAAGCGCATCAACGGTATATGACTCTTCCGCCAAATTCTGTTCCAACAACTGCCGGACTTTATTTATAAACTTCAGACAAGCATCGTCCTTTCTTATCTTCTCGGGAAGTGTAGGAGCAACCGTATCGGCTATAAATCGCCTCATCCGTTCCTGTCTGACCAAATTATTATCTATAAGCATAGTAATGTCCGTCCGGAATTTCCAAATATTCGCACTCCGCAATTCCAGCCGGTCGGCTTTACTCCCCACATGCGACAAATAGCTTTCATTATCTGCCGACTTAATTAAAAGAATAACCGGAATATTCGCTATGGCCTTGTCTGCTTTAACTTTAGAACAAAGTTCCTCTCCATAGACTCCATTCACAGTTTCGTCAACAACAATCACATCAGGGTTATTTTGAACAGAGGCACTTATTATTCTATCGGGAGCGTCCAGAACAATACACCTGAAATACTCCGAAAGAGTCATCCTTAAATAATCACTATACTTTTTGTCTGCCATAACCAACAAAATACAAGATTTACTCTCTTTTTTATCAGTCCGGCTCTTTCCTTCTGCTGTAGATACGGTTTCTTCCAAGTAAACCTTTTGCTTCTTTACAGATAGCGCCATACCGGTATCTGCCTCGGATTGGGATTGAAAATATTTCGGCATAATAACCTGGTAAGTAACCACTTTTCCGTATCCATAACCGATTATTTTACCGCCATGCAAACGGATTATTTTCTTTACCGTCCATAAGTCACCATAATTATATATGGAAGAGAAGGCAGGCATGGCCGGAATCATCTTTAAAATTCCATTTCTTATCTTTTCACAATTGCTGATACGCAACTCCCAAGAACTTGCCGAATGTGAAAGGATAATATTTATACAACCGTCAGGAGGTGTGTTATCTATCATTTTGTTCAAAAGGTGCTGAAGAGCTACCGTCATCACGGTTTCATTGATCCTGCAACTGATATAATCAGAACAGGCAGTAACTTTTAACTGAATATGACGCGAATCGGCATAAAGATGGCATAGACCGACAACAGACATGATATAGGCATAAAGCTCAAACTCTACCACAGAAGCACGAGGAATCGTTTTCCAATCCGCTTTACCAAGTGAAATAGCACTCTGGCTGCAATCAATAACCTGATTGGCATTTTTCAGAGCCTGCTGTAACTTTGTAACAGCAGATTCAGGAAGATTACCAACCACAATTTCTTCCAATTGATTCCGTAACACCACCAAAGGCGTATGTGTATAATGGAACAAATTAATAACAAGTTTGAACTTTTCACGGAACATCAGTTGAGTTTTATGTTCTATGGCATGAGATAATAAAAGATAGAAAAAGATACCTATCATCACCCCCTCTACAGGTAGCACGTACCCTAAAAGGAATATATTCGACAGAATCCAATCAATCGTCCCGTTGTTATCCACAAAATAAAAACCATTATTCAAAGGAATAGGTGTAAAAATACTCATTAAAGCATCTAAGTAAGTTTTTTTCATACTAATATTGAATTAAAATAAATAATTTCCTCATAGACAATACAACATTTTATTAATAGTATATCATTCATTTTTTCTCAATACAAGTATAAACTTTTCCGCATTCTCGCATAAGGCGAAATTTATCAAATTTAATGGGCAATATTCATCAAAAATATGCTAAAAAACATGTATTAAGGAATAAGTATGCAATCATATTGGTTTTACAAGAAATTTTTCCATTCGACTCTGAACCATCACTTTTCATTTATTCTGTCAGGTAATAATGCTGTCTGTTATATAAAACGTAAATATTATTCCTTAAAAAATATTCTTGATCAGGACGAATCTTCCTCATACTATTTTTAAATTACAAGTATAATTTTTTAATGTATCAGACAGGGGATTAAGAAGCACACTAAAAACAGCTCGGACAGACATACCTATAGAGTAAGAAACATATCACAATAAATTCCATTTTTCACAAAATAGGTTTATATGATGAAAATACCTATCTTTGTTCTATGAATAAATTAGTTATAGTAGGATGTGGACGACTTGCTGAAATTATAACAAACGCAGTTGTCAAAGGAATGTTGCCCGACTATGAGTTAGTAGGCGTATATTCGCGTACAGCATCAAAGGCCGAACGCATTGCGAATAAAATGAGGCAACACGGAAAAATGTGTGCAGCCTGTCACACTTTAAAAGAACTGTTGGAGTTAAAACCTGATTATCTAGTGGAATCAGCCTCGCCTGCCGCAATGAAAGAACTGGCCTTACCTACCTTGGAAAACGGAACTTCCATTATCACCCTATCCATAGGAGCTTTGGCAGACACCTCTTTTTATGAGAAAGTCAAAGAAACAGCCAAGGCAAACGATACACGGGTTTACTTGGTATCCGGAGCCATCGGAGGATTTGATGTATTAAGAACCACCTCTTTGATGGGAAACGCTACAGCTCGTTTTTTCAATGAAAAAGGACCTGATGCTTTGAAAGGCACATCGGTTTACAAGGAAGAGCTGCAACAGGAAAGATGCATTGTCTTTTCCGGCAATGCAACAGAGGCTATAAATGTTTTTCCAACCAAAGTAAATGTATCTGTCGCAGCCTCATTGGCTTCCGTAGGACCGGACAATATGCAGGTATCCATACAGTCCACCCCTGGATTTACAGGTGATACTCAAAAAGTGGAAATCAAAAATGAACAAGTACACGCAGTAGTAGAAGTGTACAGTGCTACATCAGAGATTGCAGGATGGTCTGTAGTAAACACCCTGCTCAATATCACTTCACCCATTGTATTCTGACAAATTGGCCAGCACCTTTTCGCTCAGGCGGTCAAACGCCTGACGAGTACGGCCGGTTGATACTTGCATACAACGCACATGCGGATGGGTAAGCAATGCCGTACTCCCTAATGCTCCTAATGTATCACAAAAACAAAGATTATCTTCCTCCAACCATCGGGTAAACGAAGATTCGTCCCACGCAGGTGACAATCCTGTGTTAAATAGTATCTTTCTATTTCCAAGTGCCTTGAACTCCTCCTCATGCAACAAAACCGTATTCTTATTCAAGCAACAGCATACCACTTCACTCCATGTCAAAAGTTCATTCAAAGGCATAAAACGATAACCCTTCGCACCGGCTTCTTTTTTTTCACTACGGGCATAATAAGCTATATCCGCACCAAAAAACTTCATTGCATCCGCTATCATACCACCAGATTTTCCTAAGCCTACAATACCCACTTTCAAGCCGATAATCTCCCGGGGAATCCCTTCCCACGGCTTCTGACCAAATCCATGAAGACAACGCACCAGTTCGCTGACTACATATTCTATTACCCCTTCGTCACCATAGTCACGAATACCCGTCACCGTAATACCGCGTTCATTAGCATAACGGATATCCACATTCGCACTTTCGGGAGAATATAGTGAACAACACATACCGATATACCGGACATTCGGACATCTCTCTAAAATATACCGGTTTATTTGTGATGTATAACTTAACAATACAGCATCCGCATCTCCGATCCGAGCAATAATCTCATTATCTCCCGCTGGAATATCAGAGTACATAACAACCTCATCTGCAAAAGAATATAACGTTTTTTCTGCTGACAGAACCAAACTGACAGGTTCTATTGCTACAAGTTTCTGAAACATAGTATTTTTAATTTGATTGGTAAAGATAGTAAAAAATGCGGCAAAGAGACTTTTTTCATCCAAGATTGTTTATTTTTGCATCCAAAACGAAAAAATTAAAAGAATAATGGGAGCAGGAAAATGGATTGGTGGTATTCTAGGATTCATGACTATGGGACCACTGGGAGCTTTGGCCGGATTTGCCTTAGGCTCATTGCTGGATGGAAACAACGGACTTTTTGGCAATACATACGAAAAAGGACAGGTGGAAGCTGGAAACTATGATGAAGGCCAGCGGAATAGTTTTTTATTCTCCATGTTGGTTATGGCGTCTTACATCATCCGTGCAGACGGACGCATCATGCACAGCGAAATGGAATATGTACGCCAATTCTTAAGAATGAATTTCGGCGAAGAGGCAGTCATCCAAGGAGAACAGATTTTGCTGAATCTTTTTGAACAGCGCAAACAGATGGAGCGTCAAAATCCGATGGCATTTAAAAATACCATCCATGAATGTGGTGCACAGATTGCCGCGAACCTGCCTTACGAACAACGGTTGCAATTGTTGGACTTTCTGGTAAACATAGCCAAAAGTGACGGAAGCGTATGCTCTGAGGAAATAGCAGCATTAAAAGAAGTGGCACAATGCATGGAACTGTCACCCAAAGAAGTGGAATCCATGCTAAACCTTAGCGGAAACTCATTGGAAGAAGCTTACAAAGTACTTGAAATTGACCCGTCTGCCACCAATGAGGAAGTACGTACAGCCTATCGCCGCCTGGCATTAAAACATCACCCTGACCGTGTTGCTACATTGGGTGAAGATGTGAAAAAAGCGGCAGAAGAGAAGTTTCAACAAATTAATAACGCTAAAGAACGAATTTATAAAGCCAGAGGAATAAAGTAAAAAAGAATATTTCGTGAAAATAAGAAGGAGGTGTGTCCATCCCCTTAGGGATTTTTGACACACCTCCAACAAAAAATTAAAACTCACTGGTAAAATGGAACTTAATATGCTTGAAGTCCATTTGTGCCATTTGAAGTACATAATTGCTATCAGCCAAGAATACATCCCTTCCTTCACGATCCTTGGCCATATACTGATATTTACGTTTTTTGAAAGCTTCCAGCTCTTCCGGATCATCACTTTCCACCCAACATGCCTTGTATAGGCTGACAGGCTCCCATCGGCATTTTGCATTATATTCATTTTCCAGACGATACTGGATCACTTCAAACTGCAACTGCCCTACCGTACCGATAATCTTACGTCCATTAAACTGATTGATAAATAACTGTGCCACACCCTCATCCATCAACTGGTCAATACCTTTAGCCAATTGTTTCTGTTTCATAGGGTCAGCATTCTCAATGTATTTAAACATCTCGGGCGAAAAACTGGGAATTCCACGGAAATGAAGTTTCTCACCTTCAGTCAATGTATCACCGATCTTGAACGTTCCGTTATCCGGCAAACCAATGATATCTCCCGCCCAAGCCTCGTCTACTGTTGTTTTACGCTGTGCCATAAACTGAGTGGGAGAAGAGAAACGCATCGTCTTGTCATGACGTACATGATAATAGGGAGTATTACGGGAAAATTTTCCCGAACAAATTTTACAAAATGCAATACATGAACGATGATTAGGATCAATATTAGCTGTGATCTTAAAGACAAATCCGGTAAATTTCGGTTCATCGGGTTCCACCTCACGTTCTTCTGTCTTGGTAGGACGGGGGCTCGGAGCAATTTCCACAAATGTATCCAGCAGTTCCTGTACACCGAAGTTATTCAATGCCGACCCGAAAAATACAGGAGCCATCTCGCCTTTCAGGTACTCCTCCACATTGAATTCAGGATAAACACCGTCAACCAGTTCCAGTTCTCCGCGCAATTTTTCAGCCAAAGGAGCACCGATCTGGTTGTCTAGTTCTTCCGTATTGATATCAACCTCCACTTTTTCTGTTACCACCTGTTTGGAAGGTTGGAAAAGATTCAGTTTATGTTCATAAAGGTTATACACACCTTTGAAACGGGGACCGCTTTCAATAGGCCACGTCAGAGGACGTACATTGATAATAAGTTCCTCCTCCAGTTCGTCCAACAAATCAAACGGATCTTTCGCCTCACGGTCCATCTTGTTGACAAATATGATTACCGGAGTATTACGCATACGGCATACCTCCATCAACTTACGTGTCTGCGTTTCCACACCTTTCGCACCATCCACCACAATAATGACACTATCTACGGCTGTCAAAGTACGATAAGTATCCTCGGCAAAGTCCTGATGGCCCGGAGTATCCAAAATATTGATTTTATAATCATTGTAATCAAACTCCATCACAGAAGTGGTCACAGAAATACCACGCTGCTTTTCAATGTCCATCCAGTCGGATGTGGCGGTCTTCTTTATCTTATTGCTCTTTACGGCTCCGGCCACCTGTATCTGTCCGCCAAAAAGTAACAATTTTTCAGTTAGAGAGGTCTTACCGGCATCCGGATGTGCTATAATCGCAAACGTCCGTCTTCTTTCTATTTCACTATTCATATTTTATTATGCATTTAATTCTTTGATACATGCTTCCAGACTCTCTTCCCAATGAGGAATCTCAATGTTATAAGTAGTTTTAACCTTGGTCTTGTCCAATACGGAATAATGGGGACGGGGAGCCTTTGCCGGATATTCATTTGTATGCAAGGGACTAACCTTACAGGTCGTGATACCGGCAATACGATGGATAGCCTTGGCAAAATCATACCAGGAGCATACCCCTTCATCACTGAAATGATAAACTCCCGGAACCACTCCCTTATAAATGGCTGTAAAGATGACACGTGCCAAATCACGAGCATATGTCGGTGTACCAATCTGATCAAAGACTACACCCAAAGTTTCCTTTTCCTTTCCCAGACGGATCATCGTTTTTACAAAATTATTCCCAAAAGTAGAATAAAGCCATGCGGTACGGATAATCATTGTTTTTTTGCAATACTCCAATGCATTCGTTTCACCGGCCAGTTTGGTCTTGCCGTAAACGGAATTGGGACAAGGAACATCTCCCTCATTATAAGGAAGATATTTCGTGCCATCGAACACATAATCCGTTGATATCTGAATAAACTCACCCCAGTTGGCTTCAGCCGCCTTCGCCAGATAGCTCACAGCGTTCTTGTTCAGCTTGGTACATAACTCTATATCATCCTCTGCCTTATCTACTGCCGTATAGGCCGCACAGTTCACTATGACATGAATATTATTCTCTTTCACGAAAGTCATCACCGCCTGCTCATCACAAATGTCCAATTCGGCTACATCCGTAAAAAAACAAGTATATTCCTTGTATTCAGCCGATAGCACACGCATTTCATTTCCTAATTGACCGTTGGCACCAGTCACCAATATATTCTTCATTTCTATTTCATTTATTAGAATTCCAATTCTCCTTTTTTATCCTCTATATAGTAGTTTGACAACATAGCCAGCAATGTCGAGATTGCTTCTTGTGCCTTTCTTGTTTCCTCACTGATTTCTTTCTTTTGCAATTTCAACAATAAGATACCATAAAGCGCCTCAAAACACGTTTCCAGCTCAGGCTCCTCTTTATCCGCACCTTTAGCGCGTAACTCCACAATATAGGGCAATACTTTATAATAAGCAGAATTATAATAAGGAAACTTAGGGGAACGCAATAACTGCAAATGAAGGTCGGTAAGCCAAGTTATAATGTTTTTATTAATCTGCAAATGGCCTTTTTCCATAATCCCTTCATGACGCATCATCTCAATCAAATCCATATACCATTGAGTGAGTTCCGCTTTCTGCTCTTCCGTTAACGGATAAGGAGCTATGATGGTGCTTTTTATCTTTTCTATATCACAGCCGTTGGCACGGATTAAATCCTCTATCTGCCACATATATATAAGATACTCGGCTATATTCTTTTCTTTCAACTGCTTGGAAACGAACATACTTTTTAAATTAAAATTAATAATTAAAAATCAAAAAACCAACGTATGATACATCAAGATATGTTTCTTTGTCAGTACATCGTTTTTCCTAAAATAGTATAAATGAAACCTGCGACTGAAATCAGCATCACTACAATACCAATCACACGGTTCAAAATCCAAATGCCGCGTAAATTAAAACGGGTGCGTACTTTATTGACAAAATACGTAATTCCGAACCACCAGAGAAGCGCCCCCAATACAATAGCCAAATACCCCACCAGTTGAAAGCCTATGGGACTGCCCGGCATCACAAAAGAAAAACGGGCAAACAAACCTATAAACAGGAATATAATGAGGGGATTGGAGAGAGTCACAAAAAAAGCAGTAACAAAATTATGAAGATAACTGCCCGGGGTAGAGGATACAGGACGGATAGACTGGACAGGATTACTACGAAAAGTATAAATACCGAAAAAGAACAGCATGATACTGCCGATAATTTGTAACAATACTTGGTTCTTTGCCAAGAAATCATCCATAAAACTCATGCCATAACCTGTAATCAAGGCATAGCCTATATCACTAAGGGCAGCTCCCAGACCAGTAACAAATCCATACCATCGTCCCTTGTTCAGTGTGCGCTGTATACAAAGTACCCCAACAGGACCTAGCGGCGCAGAAACCACTACGCCGACGATAAGCCCTTTCACCAATAAATCGAGTATGGTTACTTGTTCTATCCAATTCATGCTGCAAAGATGCTACTTTTTTACGAAAGTACCTATATTTACACTCAAAATTCTTTCATACCCCGTCTCTTTTATATAACTTTGCACCTTATTAATAGACCCTTGATATTAGAACTAGTTTTCAATTAACAAAACAACTATAAAAGTGCTATGATTCTATTTTTCAGAACACCCACTAAAAGTGTAATAGCAACAGAAGTCAGCCAGGAACTGCCTTCTGAGGATATTCAGAAATTAAGCTGGCTTTATGGTGAAGCCACTGTAGAGAACGAAGAGAACCTGAAAGGTTGCTTCATCGGACCGCGTCGGGAAATGATCACTCCCTGGAGTACAAATGCTGTAGAAATCACTCAGAACATGGGTCTTACAGGTGTTTTACGCATTGAGGAATATTTCCCTGTAAAAGACGAAAACGCCGAGTACGATCCTATGCTGCAACGTATGTATAAGGGATTGAACCAGGAGATTTTCACAGTCAACATCAAACCCCAGCCAATTGTTCACATCGAGAACCTCGAAGAATACAATGAAAAAGAAGGTCTGGCACTTTCTCGTGAGGAGATGGACTATTTGCTGAAGGTTGAAAAAGATTTGGGACGTAAATTAACCGATTCCGAAGTATTCGGCTTCGCGCAAATCAATTCCGAGCATTGCCGCCATAAGATATTCGGCGGAACATTCATTATTGATGGTCAGGAAATGGAGTCTTCCTTGTTCCAGATGATCAAGAAAACTACTGCTGAAAATCCCAACAAGATTATTTCTGCTTATAAAGATAATGTAGCATTTGCCGAAGGACCGATAGTAGAGCAATTCTCTCCGGCCGATCATTCCACTTCCGATTATTTCATTATCAAAGATATCAAGACTGTTATCTCACTGAAAGCCGAGACACATAACTTCCCGACAACCGTAGAACCATTCAACGGTGCATCCACCGGTACTGGTGGTGAGATCCGTGACCGCATGGGCGGTGGTAAAGGCTCATGGCCCATTGCTGGTACTGCCGTTTATATGACTTCTTACCCCCGTACTGATGAGGGACGCGAGTGGGAAGATATCCTTCCTGTCCGCCAATGGTTATACCAGACTCCGGAACAGATCTTAATCAAGGCTTCCAACGGTGCTTCCGATTTCGGTAACAAATTCGGTCAACCGCTGATTTGTGGTTCTGTACTAACATTCGAGCACCAGGAAAATGGCGAGAAGTATGCATACGACAAAGTGATTATGCTGGCAGGAGGGGTAGGTTACGGTACTCAGCGCGACTGTCTGAAAGGACATCCCGAAAAAGGAAACAAAGTCGTTGTAATGGGTGGTGATAACTATCGCATCGGCTTGGGTGGAGGTTCAGTTTCTTCTGTTGAAACAGGCCGGTACTCATCGGGAATCGAACTAAACGCTGTCCAGCGTGCCAATGCGGAAATGCAAAAACGTGCCTATAATGTAGTCCGCGCATTGTGTGAAGAAGATAACAACCCGATTGTTTCCATTCACGACCACGGTTCGGCCGGCCACGTGAATTGTTTATCCGAATTGGTAGAAGAAAACGGTGGATTAATTCATATGGACAAATTACCTATCGGTGACCAGACTTTGTCTGCCAAAGAAATTATCGCCAACGAATCTCAGGAACGTATGGGATTGCTGATTGACGAATCGGCTATTGAACATGTACAAAAAATTGCTGATCGCGAACGTGCGCCGATGTATACCGTAGGTGAAACAACCGGAGACGCCCGCTTTGCTTTCGAACAGGCCGATGGGGTACGTCCGTTCGATCTGGCAGTAGATCAAATGTTCGGTTCTTCTCCGAAGACCTACATGGTTGACAAGACTGTAGAACGCCATTATGAAAATGTTTCATACGAAACTTCCAAATTAAATGAATATATCCACCGCGTACTTCAGCTGGAAGCTGTTGCTTGCAAAGATTGGTTAACCAATAAAGTAGACCGTTCCGTAACCGGTAAAATCGCCCGCCAGCAATGTCAAGGTGAAATCCAGCTGCCTCTGAGCGATTGTGGTGTAGTAACCCTCGACTATCGTGGCGAAAAAGGTATAGCAACTTCTCTAGGCCATGCTCCCCAAGCCGCCTTAGCCAATCCGGCCGCAGGCTCTGTTTTGTCGGTAGCCGAAGCACTGACTAATATCGTATGGGCCCCGATGGCAGAAGGATTGGACAGCGTTTCCTTATCTGCCAACTGGATGTGGCCATGTCGCGCACAGGAAGGTGAAGACGCCCGCCTGTACACTGCCGTAAAAGCCCTTTCCGATTTCTGCTGCTCATTGCAAATCAATGTACCGACCGGAAAAGATTCTTTATCTATGACCCAGAAATATCCTAACGGTGAGAAGATCATTAGTCCGGGAACTGTCATCGTTTCAGCCGGTGGCGAAGTCTCGGATGTGAAGAAAGTGGTTTCTCCTGTATTGGTAAATGATGAAAAGAGCACTATCTACCATATTGATTTCAGTTTTGACAAGTTACGTCTGGGAGGTTCTGCTTTTGCACAATCATTGAATAAAATAGGTGACGATGTACCGACTGTACAAAATCCTGAATATTTTCGTGACGCATTCCTGGCAGTACAAGAATTAGTAAATAAAGGTCTGATTATGGCCGGTCACGATATTTCTGCCGGTGGTCTTATTACCACACTGCTTGAAATGTGCTTCTCGAATATGGAAGGTGGTATGGAAATCAGCCTGAACAAGATTAAGGAGGATGACATCATCAAGATATTGTTCGCCGAAAATCCGGGTATTGTTATCCAGGTAAAAAATAAGCACAAAGAAGAAGTAAAAAAGATCTTGGAAGACGCAGGCATAGGCTACGTAAAATTAGGTAAACCGACTGAAGAACGGCATATCCTGGTAGAAAAGGGAGATGCAACTTACCAGTTCGGCATAGACTATCTGCGCGATGTATGGTATTCTACCTCTTACTTGCTAGACTGCAAGCAGAGCATGAACGGCTGTGCCAAAAAACGTTTCGAGAACTACAAGAAACAACCTTTGGAATTTGTATTCGACAAATCATTCACCGGCAAACTTTCACAATTCGGCCTTAACCCCGACCGTCGTACTCCGACAGGTATCAAAGCGGCTATTATCCGTGAAAAAGGAACCAATGGCGAACGCGAAATGGCCTATATGCTCTATTTGGCAGGATTTGATGTGAAAGATGTAACAATGACTGATTTGGTTAGCGGACGTGAAACATTGGAGGACATCAATTTCATCGTATTTTGCGGTGGGTTCTCTAATTCGGACGTTTTAGGCTCTGCTAAAGGATGGGCCGGAGCTTTCTTGTTCAATCCCAAAGCCAAAGCTGCATTGGATAACTTCTATGCACGCAAAGATACATTGTCATTGGGCGTATGTAACGGCTGCCAGCTGATGATAGAATTAAACCTGATTAACCCCGACTTCACCCAAAAAGCGAAAATGCTGCACAATGATTCACATAAATTCGAATCCAAGTTTGTAGGTGTTACCGTTCCTATGAATAGAAGCGTCATGTTCGGTTCGTTAAGCGGAAGTAAGCTTGGTATCTGGGTAGCCCATGGAGAAGGTAAATTCTCATTGCCATATGATGAAGATCAATACAATGTTGTATTGAAATACTCATACGATGAGTATCCTGGCAATCCAAACGGTTCGGATTACAGCGTAGCCGGTCTGGCCAGTCCTGACGGCCGCCATTTGGCCATGATGCCTCATTTGGAACGCTCTTGTTTCCCATGGCAAAATGCTTATTATCCGGCTGATAGAATAAAGAACGATCAGATTACTCCATGGATGGAAGCATTTGTCAATGCTAGAAAATGGGTTGAAATGAACAAAAAATAAAAACGATTTGTTATATTTACTAAAAAAGCGGTGAGTCGGACTGATTACCGCTTTTTTTGTATATAACAGATTTTGATATGTTAAGGGAAATTACGAACTTTGTAAGGATTTTGCCTCCTAATAATATGAGAAGAATTCTTTTACTTATATGCCTTTTTGTTATTTTGGTAACACCTGCCGTTGCTCAACTATACCAGTATCTGGATACTCAGAATGGTTTGAGCAGCCGTAGAGTTCTATCTATACGAAAAGATAAAAAAGGCTATATGTGGTTTCTCACTCACGAAGGAATAGACAGGTATAACGGAAAACAATACACACACTATAGCTTAACAGCCAATGGAAAACTACTGAACTTTTTTCCCAACTTGAACACTTTGCAGATAGATACGGCAGGAGTGGTTTGGGAGATAGGAAAAACCGGTCATCTATTCAAATACAATTCTCTACAAGACAAATTTGAACTAGTTTGCGATTTTGCCAGTAAGGACAAAAGCAACAGCGGGCTGCCACTCACCGCTTCATTTCTTGACTCCAAAGACAATAATATATTGCTTTGCACCAAAAACAAACAATATCTTTTCGACATAGATACCCATGAACTTATTCAACTGGAAAGTCCTATCAAGGAAGAAATCACATATATTGCGAAATCTACGAACAATCAATATTTTCTAGCCTCCAGCCACAAGATTTACTGTGCAAGACTGAATCATGGGCGATTAGAAGTAATCAAGCATCCGGAACTGGATAATTTCCATATAGTAAACTACATCTATTTTCATCCGGAAACCCAAATGTTAGTAATAGGTACCTTATTGGATGGTATTTATCTATACAATATCCATAGCCGCCAACTGATTGATGTACACAACGGACTACAAGACATTAATGTCAACTCTATCATAGCAAGTAAAGAAAATGAAAACGAGGTGTTAATAGCAACTAACGGCGCAGGCGTATATAAATTAAACTTGGGCACTTACGAATTGACAAATTTTCTAAATGCCGACCACAACCATTCCAACAAAATGAACGGTAATATCATTAATGATATCTATATTGATGATGATCAAAAATTATGGATGGCAGTCTATCCTATAGGCATCACTGTATATTCCGAGAAATATCCCGGATATCAATGGATACAGCACTCTTATGACAACCCTAACTCACTGATAGATAATCAAGTGAATTATATATTGGAAGATTCTGAAGGAGACATTTGGTATGCAACCAATAATGGCGTATGTTGCTACAGTCCTTCTACCAAACAATGGACGAATTTATTATCAACTTATCAGCATGACACGCCTAATCAGAATCATGTATTTATCTCTATATGTGAATCCCGACCGGGAGTTATTTTAGTAGGTGGATATATGTCGGGAATGTACAAAATAGATAAGAAAAACATGACCACACAATATTTTATTCCCCAAACATTGAATGATGACACCGTAAAACCGGATAAATATATTCGTTGTATTTATAAGGATTGGGATAATCTGATTTGGGCCGGAGGATATTACAACTTGAAAAGTTACGATCTGGATACAAAGGAAATGCATTGTTACAATATGGACTTCCCTATCACCTATATCACCAATAAGGACGCCCATAATTTATGGATAGGAACTATCAATGGATTGTATCAGTTCAATAAGGTCAATCAAGAGCTCAAAGCGGTGAATCTAGACTCCGAGCTAGGCTGTATAAATACTATTTATCAAAGTAAAAAGAACATCACTTTTATTGGTACACATGGTTCCGGTATGTGGATTTACAATAATTATACAGAAAAAGTAACTAATTACCATATCAATAATTCAGCTCTGATATCTAATAATATTCATTGCATACTGCCTGCTCTGGAAGACGATTTAATCATTAGTACAGAAAAAGGGTTGACCCGTTTCAAAACAAAAGAAAAAATATTCTCTAACTGGACAAAAGAACAAGGCTTGATGTCTACCAGCTTTAACCAAGCTGCCGGAGTACATACACGCGATAAAAAATTTATCTTCGGATGTGGAGACGGAGCCATTGAACTGGCAGATACTGTCACGCTGCCTCATCAATTTAAATCCAAAATGGTATTTGACAATTTCCGACTGCTCTACCAGAAAGTAATGCCTGGTGAAAAAGGTTCCCCCTTAAAAGAAGAAATTGATGATACCCGGCACATCATACTGAATTACGACCAGAATATTTTTTCACTGGATGTGTCTTCCATTAATTATGATAATCCCTCCAACATAGTCTATTCTTGGAAACTGGAAGGATTTTATGATGAATGGACTTCACTCACGAATGATAACCGCATACGTTACACTAACATCAGTCCCGGTAAATATAAATTAAGAGTGAGAGCCATCCTGATGGATGACCACCATTTGTTAGAAGAACGTTCACTTTTCATTACCATAACCCCACCTTGGTGGGCTACTTTTTGGGCAGGAATTCTTTATCTGATCATTTTTATACTGGTCGGAGTAATTGTTTTGCGTTATTTGTGGCTTAGGAAAGACAGAAACAATTCAAAAGAAAAAATCCGGTTCTTTATCAACACGGCACATGATATACGTACACCGCTGACTTTGATAAAAGCTCCTTTGGGAGAGATCCTTAAAAACGAAAACCTATCCGAACAGGGAAGAATCAATATCAACCTAGCTATACAAAATACGGACAACCTGTCTGAGTTAGCCAGTAATCTGATTAATTTTGAAAAAGAGGAACTATATACCTCCACTGTATATGTATCCCGATACGAATTGAACAATTATATCAAAAACTATTTGGAACAGTTCAATTTATATGCTCGCAAAAGACAGATAAATATAATATTTGAAACTAATTTTGAAAGCCAGGAAGTATGGCTGGACAGAAATAAGATGGATTCCATCATCCGTAACCTGATGACAAATGCCTTGAAATATACCTGTCAAGGGGGCAATGTCACTGTACAAACTCAGAAAAATAAAAGTCATTGGTTCATCACTATTACAGATACAGGAATCGGAATCCCTGCCAATGAACAAAAGAAAATGTTCAAAAGCCTCTTCAGAGGAAATAATGCCATCAATCTGCAAATCACAGGAAGCGGCATCGGTATGCTGCTTACCTACAAACTGATCAAAAGCCATGCCGGCAAAATATCAATGAGCAGTATAGAAAATGTAGGAACTACCTTCAAACTGGCATTCCCTATCAAAAGCCGGAAATACAACTACCGTATATTCAAAAAAGCTGATGTAATTGATCCTCTGCCTGTTATCGAAGGCAATCCGGAAGAACTGGTGAAAGAGATCAAAAACAAGCCAGCCAAAACACATGCCGCTTCCATTCTGATAGTGGAAGATAATATGGAATTGCGTACTTTCCTGTTGCATACGCTATCGGAAGACTATAATGTTTCTGATGTAGGAAATGGGCAAGAAGCACTGGATTTTATCAAGGAACGACAACCGGATCTGATATTGTCGGATGTAATGATGCCTATCATGAATGGAGACAAAATGTGCAATATATTGAAAAATAATATTGAAACCAGTCATATACCTATCATATTGCTGACCGCATTGAACGATAAAGAAAGTATCATCAAGGGTTTACAGACCAAAGCCGATAAATATATAGTCAAACCATTTGACATGGAAGTACTGAAAGCAAATATAGCCAATGTTCTGGCGAACAGGGAAATCATGAAAAAGCGTTTCTCACAATTCAAATTCAATGCAGACGAGGTTTCAGATGATCCGACGATCAGTTTGGAACAAGAATTTCTTTTAAAAGCCACCAACATCATAAAAAGTAGTATAAACAAAGAAATGAACGTAGAAAACCTATGTGATGCAATGAATATGAGCCGGAGTAGTTTATACAATAAAATAAAGGCTTTAACCAATGATTCGCCCAGTGATTTTATACGTAAAGTACGTATGAACGAGGCTAGCATTTTATTAAAAAGCAAACGTTATACTGTATCCGAAGTTTCGGATATGATGGGATTCAGTGATCCCAAATATTTTACGGATACATTTAAGAAATACTACAGAGTTCCACCAAGCACTTATATGAAACAAAATTAAAAAAATGAATTTCTATTTACAATCATTTCTTATCTTCTTAAAGATAGGACTATTTACCATTGGCGGAGGATATGCCATGGTTCCCCTAATTCAAGATGAAATAGTGGACAAACGAAAATGGATTGACAAAGAGGATTTTATTGATTTATTAGCCCTCGCTCAGTCTGTACCTGGAATATTTGCTGTAAATATTGCCATATTTATCGGATATAAATTGCGTAATTTCCGTGGAGCATTGGCAATGGCTTTAGGCACAATACTCCCCTCTTTCTTTATTATGTTGGCAATTGCCTTATTCTTTCAACAGTTCAAACAATACCAAATTGTAGAGAATATATTCAAGGGAATCCGTCCGGCAGTAGTAGCCCTTATTGCAGCTCCAACTTTCTCCATGGCAAAATCGGCCAAGATAAACCGTTACACTATCTGGATACCAATAGTATCCGCATTACTTATCTGGGTATTGGACGTATCCCCTGTCTACATTATCATAATAGCGGGCGTGGGGGGTTTTATATATGGCAAGTACAAACATAAATATTCATCCAAATGATTTTTCTATATTTATTCTATACATTCTGTAAAATAGGTCTCTTCGGTTTCGGAGGAGGCTATGCCATGTTGTCCATGATACAAGGAGAAGTAGTAACAAGATATAATTGGGTCAGTGCCAGCGAATTTACAGATATCATCGCTATCAGCCAGATGACACCAGGCCCCATTGGTATCAACTCTGCTACTTATGTGGGATATACTGCAGTATTGAATGCAGGCTACAATGAAAACTGGGCCATATTCGGTTCTTGTATAGCTACTTTTGCTGTAGTTTTTCCATCATTCATATTAATGGTAATCATCAGCCGGTTCTTCTTGAAATACCAAAAGCATCCGGTTGTAGAAGCCGTATTCAAAGGGTTGCGTCCGGCAGTGGTAGGTCTGCTGGCAGCGGCTGCACTCGTCTTGATGAATGCTGAAAACTTCAGTAGCTATCAAATAGATTTGTATCAATTTATCATCAGTATAATTATTTTTCTAGTAACCTTTATAGGTACACGGAAATACAAAATTAATCCTATATTAATGATTATACTTTGCGGAGTGGCAGGATTCCTGCTTTACTAAAAATAGGAAGATTATGGGAAATCATCAAAAAAAACAAATAAGCCTACTGATCTGTTTATATATCAGTATAATATTGCCACTATATGCCAATGATTTCCTGTTTACTTCCATCAATACTTCACACGGATTAAGCGACAACCAGATAAGATATATCCTACAACTACCTGACGGAAGAATGGTGTTTACTACTAATGGCAACATCAATTTATATGATGGTATACATTTCAGTTATCTGCATCGGACGGATAAAAATGTATATCCTTTAAAACAATATGACGGGTTCTACCGCATTTATCAAAGTGGAGACTCCCTACTTTGGGTGAAAGACTATCACAAACTAATGGGAATCAATCTCTACAAAGAGGAATATATCCGAGATTTAGAATCTTATTTCCAAAATAAAAATATACCGGAACCGATAGAAAATCTTTTTGCCGACTGTGCAGGACACATTTGGATACTGACAGACCATAAATTACAAGAATTACAAACCGGAATCCATATAACTTTATCCCCCAATGATACCCGCCAACTACAAGATCTAAATACGGAGAATGATTCACTTTACCTGTTCTATAATACGGGAGAAGTAGATTGTTATGACATGACAAGCAGAAAACGACTATACAGTGCTGCTGCCTATGCGGAAACCGAGCAACAATACTTTGCCCGAACCTCCTTGGTTGTCAAAGCTCCAAACAGCTTTTACCAATTACGCAACGGATATAAAGGTGGTTTGTTCTGTTTCAACACATGCCAACGGACATGGAAAAAGATACTTGAAGAAAACTATGCACTTAATACTTTAATCATCACCCCCGACAATCAAAAAGCGTATATAACCTGTGTACATGGTTTTTGGATACTGGATCTTACTAAGGAAAAACTGCAATATATTCCTATTTTGGAAACTAAAAACGGACAACGACTCTCAACAGAAATCAGCACTATATTCCAAGACCGACAAGGAGGATTATGGATTGGAACTCTCAACCGAGGATTACTATATTACCATCCGTCCATGCATAAACTTACCCAAATAAACCGTAACAATTTTCCAGTTGCTCCTGAAAAAGATATTGCAGTAGAAAGTTTTGCCGAAGACAATAAAGGAATGATCTATCTGAAAGAACATACTCATATTTACCGCTTGTCCACTGAAAAAGATGGAACACGCACCCTTATCTCCGAACATAATTCATCTATCCCTGCCGAAGTAAAAAAGAAATTCAACAGAGGAACAGAAACTGCCTTTTTCAAGGGAAAAACATATACGGCCCTATGTACTGACACACGAGGCTGGACTTGGGCAGGGACAGCAGATGGTCTGGAACTTTTTATACCGGACGAGCAAACCCCACGCATTTTTTATCGTGAAAATGGATTAAGTAATAACTTTGTACAAGGCATTATTGAAGATGATCACAATGATATCTGGGTAACTACAAGCAATGGAATCTCACGTATCCACATCAATCAGAAAAATAAAGAACCATACTTCACCAATTTCAATCAACAGGATGGCGCATTAGAAGGGGAATATCTAACAAAGGCTGTTTTCAAAGCATCGGACGGTACACTTTACTTCGGTGGCATAGACGGATTCAATATCTTCAATCCTGATAATGAATCAATCACTCCGGAACTCCCCTATTCCCCAGTGTTCACTTGTTTGCGGCTATACGGCAAAAAGATAAAACTTCCCCAAGCCAGCCCTTATACAAAAGAAATAGAACTGGGCTACAATCAGAATTTCCTCACTTTCGAATTCTCTGCTTTGAACTATATCAATAGTGAACGCACCTATTATCGTTATCAATTAGAAGGTATTGATAAAAACTGGATGAATGTTTTCACCAGCAAACCAGGCAATACCACAGCAGGTAATGGTATGCTTCAAGCGTCCTATACTAATTTACCTCCCGGAGAATACACATTCAAAGTTATGGCATCCGATACCCCTCTCCAGTGGAATGGAAAAATAACCGTTATAAAACTCACCATCCATGCCCCTTGGTGGAAAACAACCACCGCTTATACTATTTACCTGCTCATTTTACTATTTATTACAGTAGGAAGTATCCGTCTTTACATATGTTGGACCCGAAAAAAAATAGAGCGTCGGCATAAAGAGGAAATTCTACTACTCCGCATCCGCAACCTGATAGAGCAATGCAACAATTACGAAGCCGAACAAAAAGCACGTCTGGAAAAGAACGGCACAGCAACCTCCACTTGCTTTGAAAACGACAAGCAACCGGATCATCCTAAAACAACCAATACCGAATCCGCTTTTTTAGCACGGGCTATAGAACAGGTAGAAAAGAATATGCATGTCATCGGTTATTCAGTAGAACAGCTAAGTCGAGACCTTTGCATGGAAAGAACAGGACTTTATCGCAAACTAGTAAATTTATTAGATCAGTCTCCCAGCCTTTTCATCCGTAACATCCGTTTACAACGAGCTGCGCAACTACTTACTGAAAACGAACTCAGTATTGCAGAAATAGCAGAACGCACAGGCTTCAGCAGTTCCAGCTATCTAAGTAAGTGCTTCCAAGAAATGTATGGATGCCGCCCCTCCGAATACGCCAGAAAAACAAAGAAATCAACCTGATTATTATTGGATTCAACCTCATTGTTGCCTATTTAAAGCTTTTCGCCTTACCTTTGTAACAGTACAAAACACTAAAATACTATGAATATGAATTTTATTAAAAAAATGACTCTAACCCTAATTGGAACAACTATCATTGCAACAAATGGCATCGCACAGAGTGTACAACACACCACACAAGGAATAACGTATACTACACAAGAAATAGATGTCAAAGTAGAATTTTACTCTCCCACCATTGTCCGTATTTATAAAACCCCCATTAAGAAACCTTATAAAAAAGAAAGTCTGGTCATTATCAAAACACCGGAAACCACCTCTGTAACTTTCGGTGAGAAAGGGAAAAATGTAACACTCAGCAGCAATGTTATACAAGTAGAAGTAAATCCTGAAACCGGAGGTATCCGTTTTTCCGACAAAGAAGGAAAATTATTACTGACTGATAAAGATTATGGTACCCAATTCACCCCCTTCGATGACGCCGGCGTTCCATCATATAATGTTCGTCAAGCTTTCTTACTGGACAAAGATGAAGTGATTTACGGACTAGGACAGCAACAAACAGGAAAAGTGAACCAACGGAATCAGAAACTATTTCTCCGTAACCAAAACATGAGCATTTGCATTCCGTTTATTCATTCAATAAAAGGATATGCCCTTTATTGGGACAATTACTCCCCCACCACTTTTGTAGACAATCCACAAGAAATGTCTTTTGACTCGGAAGTAGGTGATTGTGCAGATTATTATTTCATTTACGGCGGCAATGCAGATAAAGTAATAGCCAATGTACGCGAACTGACTGGACAGGCTCCTCTCTATCCGCTTTGGGCACTAGGATTCTGGCAATGTCGCGAACGTTATAAAAGCCCGGATGAATTATGCGAAGTTGTAGATAAGTACCGTAAACTGAAAGTCCCTCTGGATGGCATTATACAGGATTGGCAATATTGGGGATGCGACTCTAACTGGAATGCCATGAAGTTCCAAAATCCCCGTTACATCAACAAAATGGGCGATAAAGAATATATGAAATATCTTCCAAACGGAGAAGATAAAAGCGCACGTTACGGTACTCCAAGAATCAAAACTCCCAAAGAAATGATTGACTATGTGCACAAACAAAATGCACATATCATGATCTCCGTATGGGCTTCTTTCGGCCCTTGGACTGAAATGTATCAAAAAATGGACAGTCTGAAAGCACTTCTTCAATTTGATACTTGGCCCAACAATGCCGGAGTCAGGCCATACGACCCTTATAATCCTGTTGCACGTGATCTCTATTGGTCAGAGATGAAAAAGAACATATTCGATCTGGGCATGGACGGTTGGTGGCTGGACTCTACTGAACCCGATCACATGAATCTGAAGGACCAGGATTTTAATACTCTCACCTATTTGGGAACTTTCCGCAGAGTACATAATGCTTTCCCGTTAATGTCCAATAAAGGAGTATATGAACATCAACGAGCTACTACTTCGGACAAACGAGTATTCCTACTCACTCGTTCTTCTTTCCTAGGACAGCAACGCTATGCTTCTCATTCGTGGAGCGGAGATGTAGTTTCTACCTGGGAAGTCATGCGCAAACAATTAGCAGCCGGATTGAATTACTCATTATGCGGCATTCCCTATTGGAATACAGATTTGGGAGGATTCTTTGCCTGGAAATACAATAATAATGTAAACAACATAGCTTATCACGAGTTACATGTCCGCTGGTATCAATGGGGAGTGTTTCAACCCATTATGCGCTCACACAATTCTAGTCCGGTAGCAGTCGAAATATACCAATTCGGCCAAAAAGGCGACTGGGCCTATGATGCATTAGAAAAATATACTCACCTGCGTTATCGTCTGCTACCTTATCTTTATAGCACTTCCTGGGAGGTAACCAGCAAAGCAGGCAGCTTTATCCGCCCATTAATGATGGATTTCCCGAAAGATCCCAAAGTACTTAATATGGATACCGAATATATGTTCGGACATAATTTCCTAGTACGTCCCGTTACAGACTCGCTTTATACATGGCAAGACAAAAATCAGAACGGTTACTTAAAAGATTTAAAAAAGATTGGAAATACAGAGGTATATTTACCTAAAGGAGCAAACTGGACAGACTTTTGGACCGGGCAAACTTTGGAAGGCGGGCAAACGATCCAACGGGAAGTACCCATTGATATTATGCCTATTTATGTACGTGCGGGATCTATCCTTCCTTGGGGACCAGCAGTGCAATACTCTACAGAAAAGAAGTGGGATAATCTGACGATTCGCATCTATCCGGGTGCTGATGCGGAATTTACCCTTTATGAAGATGAATTTGATAATTATAATTATGAAAAAGGTGCTTACACAACCATCCTAATGAAATGGGATGACAAAGAGCGCACACTGACTATTAACGAGCGAAAAGGCAACTACAAAGGTATGCTGAAAAACCGCAAATTCAACATCATACTTGTTGAACCGGGGAAAGGATGTGGAGATGAGGATAGCCCCACCTTTGACCAATCTATTTCCTATAAAGGGAAACAAGTCAATGTGAAATTATAAATACATTCCCCGTTGGTAAAGCTTCTTAAGTTTCATAACACAATCTGAAAAAAATCAATTTTGCCAACGGGACTTTATATATGACGGAAATAAATTCAAGAGATCAATAGAATTTATATCACTACTTGATATATTTATTGCAGATACTTTTTATCACTGATTAGAGAAAGCCATAAGATGGATGCAGATGTTATAACCTTTTTTCATTGATCTCAACATAAACAATATCGTACTCGGAAGATATGGCAGCATACAAATCAACTGCCACTACCCTAGAATTCTTTATTCATCGATATTACATGAATAAATACCCAGGCAGTGGCAGTAGAAATAAAATCTAAAAGAAACACTCCCGCTTCTTACAGTTTCACTTTCTTTTTAGTACCTTTCGACTCATTGTGCAAACGATCCAACGCTGTCACCACATACTGGTACTTCGTTTTTCCATCGTTATAAGGTAATGGATAAAAATGATCACGGGTAATGGCTACAATATGGGAAGCATCATCCAAATTGACTTTTTCTTTTTTATCAAAGCGATAAACCACATACTGTACAGCTTTGTCCATCTCGTCCTTTGCCTTCGGAGCTGTCCAAAAGAGTACTGGACCTTCATACGTCCATACCATCTTTACCTTCTTTACTTTACCTGGAGCCTTATCGTCCATAAAAGGAGATTCAGGAATCAAAGCCGGATAACGATGATACTCCTTCTCCAACATAGTGCGGTAATTACCGGCGTTATCCACCACTGCTGCAACATACCATTGACAACTTCCCTGCACGGTAGGAAGCGACCGTTGCAACTTCATTTTGGCAGGCATCTGGTTTTGTAATGGATTACGGGCATCCGCCTTGTTCACCGTACGCATCACATCCTGACCGATAAATAACGGACGCGAAGCGGCATGTTTTGCCCACCAATGTATCAAGTTGTCATAATCGGCAGCAGGATGACCTATTTCCCAATAAATCTGAGGAATATTATAATCTACCCAACCATTATTAATCCACATCAGCACATCTGCATATAAATCATCATAATTCTGAAGACCACGTGTATCACTTCCATTCGGATCATTTTTCTTGTTACGATAGATACCAAAAGGAGAAACACCGAACTTCACCCACGGCTTACACTCGCGCACTGTCTCATGGATTTCCTTTATCAGCACATTCACGTTGTCACGGCGCCAATCGGCTTTATTACTGTATCCGCGACCATATTGCGCAAAACTGACATGATCAGGAAAATCCTCGCCCGGGTTGGGATAAGGATAAAAATAATCATCCATATGAATGGCATCCACATCATAACGAGTAACAATATCGCGCACAATCTTACAAATATATTTTCGGTTTTCGGGCAAAGCCGGATCAAAATAAAGCTGACCAGCATAATTCACGAAACGTTCCGGATTCTTATTATACGGATGAATGGGTGATAAGGCAGTAGTTCCCTTTGTCTTGGCACGGTAAGGGTTAATCCAGGCATGGAACTCCATTCCACGCTTATGGCATTCATCAATCATGAACTGCATCGGGTCCCAATAAGGTGAAGGCACTCTACCCTGCACTCCCGTAAGAAAGCGGCTCCACGGCTCATAAGAAGATTTATACAAGGCATCGGCTTCTGCACGTACCTGAAAAATTATCGCATTAATGCCTGCGCCTTGCAGACTGTTTAGTTGATTTATTAATAGCTGCTGCATCTTCTCTGCCGGCATCCCTTGGAACTGTCCATTCACACACTGAATCCATGCACCGCGGAACTCACGTTTAGGATAACGTGTCTGAGCACTGACAACAGAAGTAAAAAGTAGTGCTATCAATAAAAGAAGAATAGTTTTTGCTCTCATTTTGTTATTCTTGTTTAATACGCTTGCAAAGATAAGAAAACTTATAATTATCTTTGCATATTAAACCAAATTCAATAAAGAATGTCAGAAAGTAACTATATATCCATAAAAGGAGCAAAGGTAAACAACCTCAAAAACATCGATGTCAACATACCACGCAATAAGCTGGTCGTTATCACGGGCCTATCCGGTTCCGGAAAATCATCATTGGCTTTTGATACATTATACGCTGAAGGTCAGCGACGCTATGTAGAAAGCCTGTCATCATACGCCCGCCAATTTCTGGGCCGTATGAGCAAACCTGAGTGTGATTTCATTAAAGGTATACCACCCGCTATCGCCATAGAGCAAAAAGTGAACAGCCGCAATCCACGTTCCACCGTGGGGACTTCCACCGAAATATATGAGTATCTGCGACTACTCTATGCACGCGTGGGGAAGACTTATTCTCCCATTAGCGGGCAACTGGTGAAAAAGCATAATATTGAAGATATTGTAAGCTGTATGCTCTCCTTTCCTAAAGGAACAAAATACACGGTTCTCACTCCTATGATGCCCCGTGAAGGCCGTACACTGCGTCAACAGCTAGAAATGGACTTTAAACAAGGATTCACCCGTGTAGAGGTTAACCGTGAAATAGTTCGTATAGAAGATTTTCTGCAACAAACAGCTGCCGAAGATAAAAGACAAAACATCTATCTGCTGGTAGATCGCATGACAGCCGATGATAGCAAAGACAGTATCAGCCGCCTCACCGATTCTGCCGAAACAGCCATGTACGAGGGAGACGGAAATTGCCTCCTCCGCTTCTACTCTGCTGACGGAAGTACGCAGCTATTCTCTTTCAGCACTAAATTCGAAGCCGACGGAATTAAATTCGAAGAACCGAATGACCAAATGTTTTCATTCAATTCCCCTCTCGGAGCTTGTCCCGAATGCGAAGGCTTCGGTAAAGTGATAGGTATAGATGAACATCTGGTGATTCCAAACCGTGCTCTGAGTGTATATGACGGAGCTGTCCTCTGCTGGCGCGGAGAAAAGATGGGGGAATGGTTACAAGAATTCATTCATGAAGCTCCCGCCCACGATTTTCCCATCTTTGCCCCTTATTATGAACTGACACAGGAACAAAAAGATTATTTATGGCATGGCCCTAGAAATAAGGCCTGTATAGATTCTTTCTTCAGAATGCTGGAAGAAAATCAATATAAAATACAATATCGTGTGATGCTGGCACGATACCGGGGAAAAACTATTTGTCCTGTCTGCCATGGAACACGCTTGAAAAAAGAAGCCGGTTATGTAAAAGTAGGTGGAAAATCCATTTCTCAACTGGTTGACTTACCTATTCATGACTTAAAAGAATTCTTCCGCACTCTAGAACTAGATGCACATGATACAGCCATCGCCAAACGGATCTTAACGGAAATTACCAACCGCATCAACTTCCTCATGGATGTAGGTTTGGGATATCTTACACTGAACCGTCTCAGCAACTCACTCTCCGGCGGCGAAAGTCAGCGCATCAATCTGGCCACCTCATTAGGCAGCAGCTTGGTAGGCTCACTCTATATTCTAGACGAACCCAGTATCGGATTACACAGCCGTGACACTGACCGGCTGATAAAAGTACTTCGTCAGTTACAGGAACTGGGAAACACCGTAGTAGTGGTAGAACATGATGAAGAAATAATCCGTGCTGCCGATTATATCATTGATATCGGTCCTCAAGCAGGACGTTTAGGAGGACAGATAGTATATCAAGGCAGCATGAACGATCTTCAAAGAAACAGTAATAGTTATACGGTACGCTATTTGTTGGGAGAAGAAAACATAGAGATCCCCCGATGCCATCGTCCGTGGAACAATTATATAGAAATAAAAGGTGCACGTGAAAACAACCTTAAAGGCATTGACGTAAAATTTCCACTGAATGTAATGACGGTAGTTACGGGGGTCAGCGGTTCGGGAAAGAGTACGTTGGTACGTGATGTCTTTTACAAGGCATTGAAACGCGAATATAGTGAAGCTAGCGAACGGCCGGGTGAGTTCATCTCTTTGGAAGGGGATGTACAGCTAGTGAAAGATATTGAATTTGTAGACCAGAATCCTATCGGAAAATCATCACGCAGCAATCCGGTGACCTATGTAAAAGCATACGACGAAATACGCAAACTCTTTGCCGAACAGCCTCTTGCCAAACAAATGGGATATACTGCCGGATATTTCTCATTCAATACCGAAGGCGGTCGTTGTGAGGAATGTAAAGGTGACGGTACGGTAACCGTTGAAATGCAATTTATGGCAGATTTGGTATTAGAATGTGAATCTTGTCATGGAAAACGTTTCAAGAGCGACACACTGGAAGTAAAATTTCAAGATAAGAACATCTATGATATTCTGGAAATGACAGTGAATCAAGCTATCGAATTCTTCACCGAATACAATCAAAAAAAGATAGTGAAAAAACTAACCCCATTACAAGAAGTGGGATTGGGATATATAAAGTTGGGACAAGCCTCCTCCACTCTTTCCGGTGGCGAGAATCAACGCGTAAAACTAGCCTATTTTCTGAGCATAGAGAAAGCACAACCCACTATTTTTGTATTCGATGAACCAACCACAGGTCTGCATTTTCATGATATCAAGAAACTGCTGGAAGCATTTGAAGCCTTAATCAGCCGCGGACATACCATTATCATTATCGAGCATAATATGGATGTGATAAAATGTGCCGACCATGTGATTGACCTAGGGCCCGAAGGAGGAAATATGGGAGGAAATCTGGTAGTTGCGGGCACTCCGGAAGAGGTTGCAGCATGTGCGGCATCTTATACGGGACAGTTTTTGAAGGAAAAACTGGCGATGGATTCTCCTGATTGATTTTTTATTCACCGCTGATTGTCCAAACTGACACAAATTATTAAATATGATTATACGCAATATACCACTAGATGATAAATGGGAATTTAAAAGTGATTTATTCCGTTCTGTAAATTTAGCATTTTGTGGTATGATTGCAGAATCATTTTACTAAAAATCTGTTTTAATGTTTTCCGCATTGCCAATCTAAATCTAAACGAAAATATGAGTAAATTTAGAATTGAATTAATAACCTTATAAATCAACAGAATATGAAAAAACTTTTTTTACTACTCTTGCTGTTCCCTTTCCTATTGGGATGTTCACAAAAAGAGAAAGAATTCACCGTTCTTCAATGGAACATTTGGCAAGAAGGAACTGTAATTCCCGGTGGTTACAACGCTATTGTGAATGAAATAGCCCGTCTTCGTCCGGACTTCGTCACATTGAGCGAAGTACGTAATTACGAAAACACCAATTTCACTGCCCGCCTAGTGCAATCATTAAAGGAAAAAGGAGAAACCTATTATTCCTTCTATACCTATGATACAGGTCTGTTAAGCCGATACCCCATCACTGATTCATTAACCGTTTTCCCCGAAAAGAATGACCACGGCAGTATCTATCGCCTTACAGCCGATATGAACGGACAGAAAATAGCAGTCTACACCGCTCATCTTGATTATTTGGATGACGCCTATTATAATGTACGCGGATATGATGGTTCTACTTGGGAAGAAATCCCTATCCCCACTACCGTAGAAGAAGTATTAAAGAGAAATGTAGCCTCACAACGCGATGACGCCATCAGACTATTCATTGAACAGGCAAAAAAAGATCGTGCAGCCGGCTACACCATCATTTTAGGAGGAGATTTTAATGAACCTTCACATCAAGATTGGACTGAAGAGACCAAAGACCTGTATGACCATCATGGCTTTGTAATCCCCTGGACAGTTCCTGTCCTGTTAGACGAAGCCGGATTGAAAGACGCCTATCGAGAATTCTATCCAGATGTATTAAACTATCCCGGCTTCACTTATCCTTCGGATAATCCGGCAAAGCCCGCCGACAAAATAACCTGGGCTCCCAAAGCAGATGAACGCGACCGTATAGATTACATTTGGTATTATCCCGAAAAGGGGTTGAAAGTGAAAGACGCCGCCATTTTCGGTCCGAAAAATTCTATAGTCCGTGCACAGCGTGTTCAGGAAACATCTAAAGACAAGTTTATAGAACCATTGGGCGTATGGCCTACAGACCATAAAGGAGTACTGGTTACTTTCCAATATCCCGCCAAATAATATCGTTTTTCCCAATATTTCTGTTATCTTTGTCCAATAACCTAATTTATTATCCTATGACCAAATGTACACATAAACAGTTAATGACCGCCTGTATGTTAGCAGGCACATTGATGTTGGGAGCATGTACCGGTACTCCCCCTGTAACAAAAGAGGTATCCATTGTACCCATAACCAACCATCTGGAGGAAACAAACGGTGCTTTTGTATTGAAAAGTAATACCTCCATCGGTGTTATTGACGCCGAACTAATTCCCGCAGCCGAGTATTTAGCCGATATGCTTTCCAGAGCCACAGGCTACGACCTTAAAGTCAAAGAAGGCGAAGGAACCATCACCCTTGCCTTGGGTGATGTTCAAGGAAAAGAAGGAGCTTATACCCTGACAGCCGAGAGCGATAAGGTCAACATTACAGGTAACTCTTACGGAGGTGTCATTGCAGGTATCGAATCACTCAGACAGCTGTTTCCCCCGCAAATAGAATCTAAGGAAATTGTTAAAGGTACAGACTGGGCCATACCGGCCGTTAACATTCAAGATGCCCCCCGCTTTGAATGGAGAGGCATTATGCTGGACGTATCCCGCCATTTCTACACAATAGGTGAGGTGAAAGAATTACTGGATGTCATGGCCCTTTACAAGATGAATAAATTCCACTGGCATCTTACCGACGACCAAGGATGGCGTATTGAAATCAAGAAATATCCTTTACTGACGGAAAAAGGAGCATGGCGCAAATTCAATTCTCATGATCGCGAATGCATACGTCAGTCAAAGACTAATAACAACCCGGATATGGCAATTCCTGAAGACAAGATACGCATCGTAGAAGGTGACACCTTATATGGAGGCTACTACACTCAGGAAGATATCAAGGATGTCATAGCATACGCCAAAATACGAGGCATAGATATTATTCCCGAAATTGATATGCCGGGACACATGCTGGCAGCTGTAAGTAACTATGAAGGTGTTTCCTGTTTTAACGAAACCGGTTGGGGAAGCGTCTTCTCCTCACCTGTTTGTCCGGGGAAAGACTCCGCATTGGAATTCTGCAAGAATGTTTATACAGAACTGACAGCCCTTTTCCCCTATAAGTATGTACATATAGGAGGTGACGAAGTAGAAAAAACTAATTGGAAAAAATGTCCGGACTGTCAGAAACGTATGCATGACAATAATCTGAAAACTGAAGAAGAACTGCAATCATGGTTCATTCATGACATGGAGAGATTCTTTAACGAGAAAGGCAAAGAAATGATAGGCTGGGATGAAATCATTGAAGGCGGATTGTCTAAAACAGCTACCGTAATGTGGTGGCGCAGCTGGGTAAAAGATGCAGCAACCAAGACAACAGCACAAGGCAACCCTGTCATTTTCACTCCTAACGGACAATTTTATTTGGATTATGCAGAAGATAAGAACTCTATGGCAAGTATTTATAATCTGGATACGACAGACAACCTGACCTCCGAGCAGCAGTCGCTGATTTTAGGAGTGCAGGGAAATATTTGGTGCGAATGGATTCCTTCCAACGCACGTATGCAATATATGGCCATTCCACGTTTGCTGGCTATTGCCGAACTAGGTTGGAGCAAACCGGAGCAAAAAGATTGGAGTGCCTTCCAACAACGCCTGTCTGATCAGTTTGAACGTCTCAATATCATGGGTATCAATTACCGTATACCCGATTTGGAAGGCTTTAATGCCGTCAACGCCTTTATCGGTGAAGGAGCCATCAATGTAACTTGCCTTGACCCCACTGCGGAAATTCACTATACCACTGATGGCAGTACTCCTACTTTACAATCTCCCATATATGAAGGTCCCATCAAAGTGACTGAAACCACAGACTTTACTTTCTGCACCTTCCGCCCTAATGGAAAGAAAGGTGACATAGTCAAGACCCGTTTCATCAAAAGTGAATATACTCCCTCTGTAACTGCCGCTCCTTCCAATCCGGGTTTGAAAGCTACATGGCACGAATTTAAAGGAAATAAATGCAGTGAAATAGAAAAAGCTCCGGTCAATGGTACTTATCCAGTGGAAGATGTTATGATTCCTAAAAAAGTAAAAGGAAATATCGGACTGATTATCAAAGGATATTTCAATGCTCCTCAAGACGATATCTACACTTTTGCACTCCTATCCGATGATGGTAGTACATTAACTATAGACAGTGAACAGATAGTAGACAATGACGGACCTCACGGGCCTAAAGAAATAGTGGGGCAAAAAGCATTGGCAAAAGGATATCATCCAATGGAATTACGTTATTTCGACCAGAACGGAGGACAACTGAAATTAAAAGTAACAGGTAGTGATGGTAAAGAAATTCCGTTCACGCATCTCTATGCGCATTAATCTCACATAAAAAGTTTTTCACCACAGATTATACAGATTTACATAGATTGAATTTCAATGAATTCTCCCATTCAATAATCTGCGTAATCTGTGGTGGAATTAAATCAATCAGAAATAAACCCCGAATCCTATCTTGAATCCTAATTTACTAAATTCTGAAGTATCACTAAAACTCAAGTCATAATATACAGACGGTTCAATAGTCACATTTCTACCCAAGAAAAAAGCATATCCGACTTCCGGTGTCAAACAAACCAGATTCTTTTTAAACCCTACACAAGAAAGGTGTTTATACGCCATTCCTAGTCCTCCATAAATACCGCAACTGGAAAAATAATAACGTCCCTGTGCACCAATACTGGTTTCATCCATTCCATGTTCTACATAATTGCCTTTAAAATTCAGCAACACAGCCACATTATCGGCTACAAATGCGCCGCCGGTTAAAGCAAAACCAAAATTTGTTCCTTCATTCTTGCTATGAGATAGGTCAAGCCCTGTCAATGAAGCATTCACATACCATACATCCTTCTCAAATTGAGCATGTGCACTCAGTGCAGTCATTACCAACAGCATCAAGCTGACTAAAATTTTCTTCATAATGTTGTCGTTTAATAGTTATTTTTTGTTTTCCAAATCACGTTCACGTCTTTCCTCCGCCTTTTCTTTCTTACGAAGGACAATCCATAACAACGCTATAATCATATAGGATAAACCTACTGTGAGATACTTTTCCGTATCACTTATTTCCGTATTGCGCGGAATAAAATAAACGGCCATCGCCGTAGTATAGACCAATAAAGCTACAGGCAACCAAATCGATTTTCTATATTTTTTCATAAACTATGCTGTTTTGTTTCCTATACCAACTTGCAAACCCTATAGCGGCTACCAACGTACAAAGACTACCAATTATATAAGATACATAATCCGAAAACGCTAATCCTTCGGGGGCTATGCAAATATAAGTAGAACATACAGCCGTCATAAACAGGGCAGGAAACAAGGTGATATAATAATTCTTTTTCGCACGTACTAGAAAAACAGTGACCGCCCACAAAGTAAACACAGACAAAGCCTGATTACACCAGGCAAAATAACGCCATATCATATCAAATCCCGCCGCATCACGCTGACTGTACAATAATATACCGATAGTTACCGCAAAAATAGGAATACAAATCAATAAACGTTTCGCTATACTTTTTTGTTCCAAATGCATAAAATCGGCAACAATCAAACGAGCTGAACGCAAAGCGGTATCTCCACTGGTAATAGGAGCGGCAATTACCCCCAGTACAGCCAATAAACCTCCTATCGTACCCAACCATTCCTTGGTTATGCTGTCCACAATAATCGAAGCATTACTCTCCTCCATACCATTTTGATGAAAAAAATAAGTAGCGGCAGCAGCCCAAATCAATGCCACTATCCCTTCGATCACCATCGCTCCATAAAAAATAGGACGACCATACTTCTCATTCTTCATACAACGTGCCATCAGTGGAGATTGTGTGGCATGAAAGCCACTGATGGCCCCACAAGCAATAGAAACAAACATTATAGGAAAAATTGGTAATCCGGCAGGATGGGTATTATGTAGACCATCCGTAATTTCGGGCAATGCCGGATGATTCCATAACAACATCACCAAAATCCCCACTGCCATAAACAATAAAGCAATGGCAAACAATGGATATATTTTTCCTATAATCTTATCTACCGGCAACAATGTAGCCAACATATAATAGAAAAACACAACAATAATCCAAAAAGTAACATCCATATACTCCGGAGTAAGTTTGGCAAGCAATCCGGCTGGTCCTGCCACAAAAACCGCTCCGACTAATATCATCAGCACAACCGTAAAACCACGCATTAACTGCTTTGTGGGAAGCCCTAAATAACGACCGATAATTTCCGGCAAACTCTCGCCCTCATGCCGAATGGAAAGCATTCCGGACAAATAATCGTGTACCGCCCCGGCAAAAATGGTACCTAAAACAATCCACAAATAAGACGCCGTACCAAACTTCGCTCCCATTATAGCACCGAAAATAGGTCCTAAGCCGGCTATATTCAAAAATTGAATCATAAAAATCTTCCAAGTAGGAAGTGGAATAAAGTCAACACCATCCGCCATGGTCAGGGCAGGTGTCTTCCTAATCTTGTCAGGACCGAACACACGTTCCACATAACTTCCATACAAAAAGTATCCGCCTACAAGAACCAATAATGCAATAATAAAGGTTATCATATTCTATTTTTTGTTTTGTTGGGGCAAAAGTAACGAATTAATTGATTACTTCGTATCTTTGCCCTAAAATTAAAGTAAATGCGAACATTCTTTATAACTTTATTACTAGTCATAGTGAGTTTCTTATCAGTTTTCTCACAACCTAAATATGAAATCCGTGCCACCTGGCTCACTACGCTTGGAGGAATGGACTGGCCTCGTAACAAGGCAATAAACGCATCAGGCATCCGGCGTCAGCAAAAAGAATTATGTGATATACTGGATCGTCTGAAAGCCGCCAATTTCAATACGGTATTGTTGCAAACCCGTCTGCGTGGAGATATGATTTATCCTTCCGCCATAGAAACTTTCGCCGAATCACTGACAGGTAGCACAGGAGGGAATCCCGGATATGACCCTTTGGCTTTCGCCATCGGAGAATGCCACAAACGAGGCATGGAACTACATGCATGGATTGTTACGATTCCTGCCGGAAATACCCGTCAAGTACAATTGCAAGGACGTAGCTCCGTAGTACGGAAAAACCGGACAATTTGCAAACTTTATAAAGGTAACTGGTACTTGGACCCGGGAAATCCGGGAACCAAAGAATATCTGTCATGCATAGTAAAAGAAATAACTTCCCGTTATGATATAGACGGCATTCATTTCGATTACATCCGCTACCCCGAGCAAGCCGATAACTTTCCTGACAAGGACACCTACCGGAAATACGGTAAAGGTAAGGAGTTGAAACAATGGCGGCGTGATAATATCACAGATATTGTGCATAGGCTCTATACCGACATCAAGACTATCAAACCCTGGGTGAAAGTCAGCAGTTCCCCTATTGGCAAATACCGAGATACCAACCGATACCCCTCCCGTGGATGGAACGCTTATCATGTAGTTTACCAAGATGCTCAGAAATGGCTAAAAGAAGGTATTCATGATGCATTGTTCCCGATGATGTATTTTCAGGGAAATAATTTCTATCCTTTTGCATTGGATTGGAAAGAGAATTGTGGTAACCGCTGGATAATACCTGGTTTGGGTATTTATTTCCTCTCTCCCAACGAACAAAATTGGCCGTTGGACGAAATAGTCCGCCAACTTTATTTCACCCGTCAGATAAAACTAAACGGACAAGCCTATTTCCGCAATCGTTTTCTATTAAACAACACCAAAGGCATCTGGGACGAACTCCAAGAGAATTTCTATACCACTCCGGCATTGATTCCCCCAATGACCTGGATGGACAGCATCCCCCCATCCACTCCGGCCATGCCTTCCCTGCAACTGTTGCCGGACGGAAAAATGCACATGAGCTGGCAGATTTCCACAGATAACAACGGAGGTCTTGTCACCTATCATCTTTATGCCTCAGATACCTATCCAGTAGATATCACAGATGCCGGAAACTTACTGGAAACCTATCTCACCCATACGGAATACGAATATACCCCTATTTCACCTTGGCGACAAAAACGTTATTTTGCCGTAACTGCTGCCGACCGTTTCGGAAACGAAAGCGCTCCCTTGGAACTGAATGCAATTTCAGAAACAGACATGCCTTTACTAAATGACGGAGATATTCTCACCCTGCCTGAAATAAAAGAAGCAAAAACAGTGAAAATATTTACTGCTACCGGTGAAGAAATAAAATATTTTGTTTATGCACCCCAAATGTCCATAGCCTCATTACCTGGCGGATTCTATACAGTATATATCTTGAATAATGCAGGAGCACAAACCTTTGTCGGAACAATCGTAAAATAAAAAATGCAAACTGTTTTTTTTGGTATGACACATTATGTCGTTGCAGATGCCCGGCTCTCAAAAAGTTTGTCTGCCGGGAATCTCCATCTTTGTTGTTAAGTTATAATCTGATAAAACTTTACATACTGTTATTTTTCGTTTCCGCACTGCAATGTTTTTTGTCCCGTCACCGCATTATGCTGATATACAGCGATATATGGTGACGTAATTTTCTGTATCCCCACAAAGTGTTTTTTTCGTTTTTCCTTGCGGAAGCCAGCTCGTCAGATGCCAATTGTCATATTGGATACATAATCTTGATATATTTACGGCAGTATCCGTGCAAGAAGAGTGCACCATCTGTACCATCACTCAGGTGAACAGGCCCTGTCATTCGGGTGAAGAGCCGTTGTCACCTGTGTGAAACCGCCGCTTCACACAGGTGAAGCAATAAAGCCATAAAGCTGTTTTCATGGTAACATACTGCCGGCAAGGTACATCTGTTGGAATTTTGCCGCTATGGGTGCGATGATCGCAATGTTGTACATTGACCGCGATTACCTACCGTTTCGGGGCCTTTATAAATATTTTCACACCGGAACATACTGGTAATGAAGACGATGAAGTGACGGGGAAATTTTATATTTCACGTTAAATTAGGCTGTGTTTTCTTTTATAGTCTTTAAGATATTTGATATTGATAGAGGTGGTTGTACTATGCGTCTTTCTTTATGGCGTTATATTGATAAGGCATTGTAACATATAAATAATGTATGATATTAATGTCAGTTCGATATAAATATTAAATTTACTCGTCTAAAAAATAAGAGTATAGCAATAAATCTAAAACAGGAACGGCAATAATATGGAAACAGAATAAATCTCTTCTCCTCTTTTATTTTCATAAAACTCAAGGCTATAAGCAAAATAATAACTATTTTTGCACATTCAATTGAATAAAATATATAACTCATGAGCAATCAACGATACATGCAGCGCGGTGTGTCAGCATCCAAGGAAGATGTGCACAACGCCATTAAGAACATTGACAAAGGTATTTTTCCGCAAGCTTTTTGTAAAATCATCCCCGATATTCTAGGCGGAGATCCTGAATATTGCAACATTATGCACGCTGACGGTGCAGGCACCAAATCATCACTGGCTTATTTGTATTGGAAAGAAACCGGCGATTTAAGCGTATGGAAAGGCATTGCACAAGATGCACTGATTATGAACATCGATGACTTGTTGTGTGTAGGTGCAGTAGATAATATTCTGGTTTCATCAACTATCGGCCGTAATAAGCTACTCGTTCCGGGTGAAGTAATTTCCGCTATCATCAACGGAACGGATGAACTGTTGGCCGAACTTCGCGAAATGGGTGTAGGCGTATACGCTACCGGAGGCGAGACTGCTGATGTAGGTGACTTGGTTCGTACCATCATCGTAGATTCTACCGTAACATGCCGCATGAAACGTACCGATGTCATTAACAATGCCAATATTCGCCCGGGTGACGTCATCATAGGTCTGGCATCTTACGGACAGGCTACTTATGAAAAAGAATACAACGGAGGCATGGGCAGCAATGGACTCACCAGCGCCCGCCATGACGTGTTCGCAAAATACTTGGCTGAGAAATATCCCGAAAGCTATGACAAGGCAGTACCTGAAAAACTAGTATACAGTGGCAATTTGAAGCTGACCGATACTGTAGAAGGAAGTCCGCTGGATGCAGGAAAGCTGGTACTCTCACCTACCCGTACCTATGCTCCGGTAGTGAAGAAATTACTGGATGCGCTCCGACCTGAAATTCACGGAATGGTTCACTGCTCAGGCGGTGCTCAAACCAAAGTCCTGCACTTTATAGGAAACAATTGCCGTGTAGTAAAGGACAACCTGTTCCCTGTCCCCCCTCTGTTCAAAACCATCAAGGAACAAAGCGGCACCGATTGGGAAGAAATGTACAAAGTATTTAATATGGGCCACCGACTGGAAGTTTACCTCTCACCCGAACATGCCGAAGAGGTGATCGCCATCAGCAAGTCATTCAATATTGACGCGAAGATTGTGGGACGTATAGAAGAAAGTGACAAGAAGGAACTAATTATCAAAAGTGAGTTTGGAGAATTCAAATACTGACAAGCAATATTATAATAACGCTTCCAAGCATGCTACATTAAAAAAAAGATTTTTTTATGGCATGGGAGCAATAATATGCTCATTAGTTACAATTGATACAATACGCGAGTTGTATTTCATCTCTACCGCATGGGGTCATGAAACAACTTGGCATGACATACTATATATAGTAAGAAAAGTACTTGCCATACTTGGGTGGATATTACTCACTTGGTATGTCGCAAATAAATGTTTAGAAAAGAATGGCAGAAAACAATAATACATTACTTGAGAAATTAGACGGGTTAGTGGCTCGCTTTGAGGAAGTTTCCACCCTCATTACAGACCCTAATGTCATAGCTGACCAAAAACGTTATGTCAAGCTCACCAAGGAATACAAGGACTTGAATGACATCATGAAAGCCCGTAGAGAATATATACAATGCCTGAATGGACTGGAAGAGGCCAAACAAATCATGACTAACGAATCCGACCCGGAGATGAAAGAAATGGCACGCGAAGAGGCAAATCTCTGCGAAGTCCGCATTCCAGAACTGGAAGAGGAAATCAAACTACTACTCGTTCCTGCGGATCCGCAAGATGACCGAAATGCTATTCTGGAAATACGCGGTGGTACGGGAGGTGATGAAGCCGCCATTTTTGCAGGTGACCTGTTCCGTATGTACTCCAAATACTGCGAGACAAAAGGTTGGAAACTGGAAGTATCCAGCGCCAATGAAGGAGCAGCAGGAGGTTTTAAGGAAATTATCTGCTCCGTAACCGGAGATAAAGTATATGGCACTTTGAAATATGAATCGGGCGTACATCGTGTACAACGTGTACCAGCCACCGAAACCCAAGGACGTGTACATACTTCAGCCGCATCAGTCGCCGTTTTACCCGAAGCAGAGCCTTTTGATGTGGAAATCAACGAAGGGGAAATCAAGTGGGACACTTTCCGAAGCGGTGGTGCCGGCGGACAGAACGTAAATAAGGTGGAATCCGGAGTACGCCTGCGCTACAACTGGAAGAATCCCAACACCGGGATAGTAGAGGAAATCCTGATAGAATGTACCGAAACCCGTGACCAGCCGAAGAATAAAGAACGAGCCCTTTCTCGCCTGCGTACCTTTATATATGATAAAGAACACCAAAAGTACATTGACGACATTGCCAGCAAACGCAAAACGATGGTATCTACCGGAGACAGATCGGCAAAAATACGTACCTACAATTATCCACAAGGACGTATCACCGACCACCGCATCAACTATACCATTTACAATTTGGCCGCCTTTATGGATGGAGACATTCAAGACTGTATCGACCATTTGACTGTAGCCGAGAATGCAGAACGTTTGAAAGAGAGCGAATTATAATTAAAATATCGTAAACCATAAACTGTAAATATAATAATGAACAAGCAACAATTATTTGAAAATATCCAAAAGAAAAAATCATTCCTCTGTGTAGGGCTAGATACCGACATAAAGAAAATTCCCGAACATCTGTTAAAAGAAGAAGACCCGATTTTCGCCTTCAATAAAGCTATCATTGACGCTACTGCCCCTTATTGCATCGCCTATAAACCCAATCTGGCCTTTTATGAAAGCATGGGCGTAAAAGGATGGATCGCTTTCGAAAAGACTGTATCCTACATCAAGGAAAACTATCCCGACCAATTCATCATTGCCGATGCAAAACGTGGCGATATTGGAAACACTTCGGCTATGTATGCCCGCACATTCTTTGAAGAGCTGGACATTGACTCAGTCACCGTAGCTCCTTACATGGGTGAAGACAGCGTGACTCCCTTCCTGAGTTACGAAGGCAAATGGGTAATCCTGCTAGCACTTACCAGCAACAAGGGTTCCCACGACTTCCAGCTGACCGAAGACACCAACGGCGAACGCCTTTTCGAAAAAGTATTGCGCAAATCACAAGAATGGGCCAACGATGAAAACATGATGTATGTAGTAGGCGCCACACAAGGACGTGCTTTCGAAGACATCCGTAAAATTGTCCCCAACCACTTCCTGCTTGTACCTGGAATCGGTGCACAAGGAGGTTCTCTAGAGGAAGTCTGCAAATATGGCATGAATAGTACCTGTGGACTTATTGTTAATTCAAGCCGTGCCATTATCTATGCGGATAAAACTGAGAATTTTGCGACTGTAGCAGGACAAGAAGCTCAGAAAGTCCAGGCACAGATGGAGAAAATAATGTGCCAATAAAACAATGTGCTAATATGCAAATTACCAGGTAGATACATAGCGTAGTACATTGGTTTATTAGCATATCAGCACACTGAATAATCATTCCCCATGAGTGACCGAAAAATTATAAATGACCCCGTCTTCGGGTTTATCAACATCCCGAAGGGGTTACTATATGACATTGTATGTCACCCATTGCTGCAACGTCTTACCCGCATCAAGCAACTGGGCCTGTCCTCTGCTGTATATCCGGGAGCACAACATACCCGTTTCCAACACTCATTAGGTGCTTTCCACTTAATGAGTGAAACTATCAAACACCTTACCGCCAAAGGTAACTTCATCTTTGACAGCGAAGCGGAAGCCGTACAAGCTGCCATCCTGTTACACGACATCGGACACGGTCCCTTCTCCCATGTGCTGGAAAACACATTGGTAGGAGGTGTTTCACATGAAGAAATCTCCTTGATGCTGATGGAACGAATAAACAAGGACATGAAAGGTCAACTCAATCTTGCCATACAGATATTCAAAGATGAATATCCCAAGAAATTCCTGCACCAACTGGTCAGCGGCCAATTGGATATGGATCGTTTGGACTATTTGCGGCGTGACAGTTTCTATACCGGTGTATCCGAAGGCAATATCGGGTCCGCCCGCATCATCAAAATGCTTGATGTAAAAGACGATCACCTGGTAGTAGAGTCTAAAGGTATTTACTCCATCGAAAATTTCCTGATGTCCCGCCGCCTGATGTACTGGCAGGTATATCTGCACAAGACATCCGTTGCCAGTGAAAAAATGCTGATCAACACTCTGACACGAGCAAAGGAATTAGCTTTACGTGGCGTGGAGCTGTTCGCCTCACCCGCTTTAAGATTCTTTTTATACCACTCTATTGATAAAAAAGAATTTTATAACAGCCCGGATTGTCTTGAAAATTTTATTCAATTAGATGATAATGATATATGGACCGCACTGAAAGTTTGGAGCAATCACAGCGATGTGGTATTGTCCACTCTGAGCCGTGGAATGATTAACAGGAGACTATTCAAAGTAGAGGTGACCTCCTCTTCTATCACAAAAACGCGAAAAGAAGAAATTCTTTCTAGGATAAGTAAACAACTGAATATCAACAAAAAAGAAGCAAAATACTTCCTATCTATATCCAGTATAGAAAACAATATGTATAAAAAGGAGGATGACAGTATTGAAATCATCTATAAAGATGGCAGCACCTGTGATATAGCCAAGGCTTCAGATATGCTCAACATCTCTCTCCTCTCCCGAAAAGTCAAGAAATATTATATATGTTACCTGCGTTCCGAAAACGACGGACATTAAATAATTAGCGAATTGTACGGATATATAAAAAAAAAATGCGTAATTTGCATAATTAATAGTGTGGTTACACAGATATGTAACGCGCGAGTAATAAAACAGAAACATTTAGAACATAAAGAATTAAAACAGTATTATGGAGTTCTCAGCTAAACAAATTGCGGAATACATCCAGGGAATTATTGTTGGCGATGAAAACGCAACTGTGCATACTTTTGCTAAAATAGAGGAAGGCGTGCCGGGAGCGATTTCTTTTCTTTCAAATCCTAAGTATACTCATTACATTTACGATACTCAGTCTACCATTGTGTTGGTAAACAAAGATTTCGTTCCCGAGCAAGAAGTAAAAGCTACCTTAATCAAGGTAGACAACGCCTACGAAAGCCTGGCTAAATTACTGACGCTCTATGAAATGAGCAAACCTAAAAAGACCGGTATAGATCCGCTGGCATACGTTGCCCCCACTGCGAAGTTGGGGAAGGATGTATATATCGCTCCGTTTGCCTGCGTAGGCGATGGTGCTGAGATTGGGGACAACACTTCCCTCCATCCGCACGCTACTGTAGGAAGTCATGCCAAAGTAGGTAATAATTGTACACTTTATCCACATGCCACTATCTATCACGACTGCTTGGTAGGAAACAACTGTACCCTGCATGCAGGCTGCGTAATCGGTGCTGATGGATTCGGATTCGCACCTTCTCCCGAAGGGTACGAAAAAATTCCACAAATAGGCATTGCCATCATAGAAGATAATGTGGAGATTGGTGCTAATACTTGCGTAGATCGTGCCACCATGGGTGCCACCATTGTACATAAAGGGGTGAAACTGGACAACCTGATCCAGATAGCACACAATGTGGAAGTAGGAAGCCACACTGTCATGGCATCACAGGTGGGTATTGCAGGTTCTACCAAAGTAGGTGAATGGTGTATGTTTGGCGGACAAGTAGGACTAGCCGGACATATTAAGATAGGTGACAAGGTAGGTATCGGCGCACAAGCAGGCGTTCCCGGCAACGTGAAATCCAACGAGCAAATTCTAGGCACTCCGGCCATCGACGCCAAGAATTTCATGAAATCATCGGCCGTATACAAAAAACTACCCGAAATGTACGCCACACTGAACGCCATGCAGAAAGAGATAGAAGAATTAAAAAAACAACTAAATAAATAAACCCCATGTTGAAACAGAAGACATTAAGAGGCAGTTTTTCTTTAAATGGAAAAGGCCTTCACACCGGAGTAAACTTGACGGTGACATTCAATCCTGCACCGGACAACCACGGGTATAAAATCCAACGAATTGATCTTGAAGGACAACCAATAATTGATGCCGTAGCAGAAAATGTAGGTGATACCACCCGCGGCACTGTGCTGATGAAAAACGGAATAAAAGTAAGTACAGTAGAACATGCTTTGGCAGCTCTTTATGCAGCTGGTATAGACAACTGCCTGATTCAGGTAAGCGGTCCCGAATTCCCTATTCTGGACGGCAGTGCTAAAGCGTATGTAGAAAATATACAGCGTGTAGGAATCGAAGAACAGAATGCTGTCAAAGATTACTATATTATAAAATCAAAAATCGAATTTAGGGACGAGGAAACCGGATCTTCCATCATTGTTCTTCCGGACGAAAATTTCAGTGTGAACGCACTGATCTCTTATCAGTCTAAAATACTGTCCAATCAGTTCGCCACACTGGAAGACATGGCTAAATTCCCCACCGAGGTAGCTTCCGCGCGTACCTTTGTATTCGTCCGCGAAATAGAACCATTGCTGGGTGCCGGACTGATCAAGGGAGGCGATCTGGACAACGCCATCGTAATTTACGAAAAAGAGATGAGCCAAGAAAATTATGACAAGCTGGCCGATGTCATGGGTGTTCCCCACATGGACGCCACCAAACTGGGCTATATCAATCATATCCCTCTGGTATGGGACAATGAACCGGCACGTCACAAGCTACTGGATATCATCGGTGACTTGGCACTGATAGGCAAGCCCATCAAAGGCCGTATCATCGCCACCCGTCCTGGGCACACCATTAATAACAAGTTTGCCCGCCAAATACGCAAAGAAATCAAACTTCACGAAATACAGGCCCCATCCTATAACTGCAATGAATCCCCCATCATGGACGTAAACCGCATTCGCGAGCTGCTCCCGCACCGTTATCCGTTCCAGTTGGTGGACAAAGTCGTTGCCATCGGCGCGAACCACATTGTCGGTGTGAAAAATGTAACAGCCAACGAACCTTTCTTCCAGGGACATTTCCCGCAGGAACCTGTCATGCCTGGTGTACTTCAAGTAGAGGCCATGGCACAATGCGGCGGTCTGCTTGTTTTGAACTCAGTGGATGAACCCGAAAGGTACTCCACCTACTTCATGAAGATAGACGGAGTGAAGTTCCGTCAGAAAGTAGTGCCGGGAGACACTTTATTGTTCCGTGTTGAATTGTTGGCTCCTATCCGCCGGGGCATCTCCACAATGAAAGGATATGTGTTTGTAGGCGAGAAAGTAGTCTGCGAAGCCGAGTTTATGGCACAAATAGTAAAAAATAAATAACCACTAAAAAAACAACATGATTAGTCCATTAGCATATATACATCCCGAGGCAAGAATTGGTGAGAATGTAGAAATCGGTCCTTTTGTGTTTATCGACAAGAATGTAGTTATCGGCGATAACAACACAATCATGCCTAACGCCAATATACTGTATGGCTCACGCATAGGGAACGGCAACACCATTTTTCCGGGAGCTGTTATAGGCGCTATTCCCCAGGATTTGAAATTCCGCGGTGAAGAAACGACTGCCGAAATAGGTGATAACAACACCATTCGCGAGAATGTAACCATCAATCGTGGTACAGCGGCTAAAGGCAAAACCATAGTGGGCAGTAACAACCTGTTGATGGAAGGGGTACACGTAGCACATGATGCCATCATAGGCAGCGGTTGCATCATAGGCAATGCCACCAAGATGGCAGGTGAAATTATCATTGATGATAACGCCATTATCAGCGGTGCCGTATTGATGCACCAATTCTGCCGGGTAGGCGGTTATGTAATGGTACAGGGCGGTTCACGTTTCAGCAAGGACATTCCTCCTTATATTATAGCGGGGCGCGAACCCATCGCCTACGCAGGAATCAATATCGTAGGACTCCGCCGCCGCGGATTCTCTAATGAACTAATAGAGAATATACACAACACCTATCGCATTATTTATCAAAATGGTATGAACGTTACCGATGCCTTGGAACAAGTACGCAAAGAAATACCTATGAGCAAAGAAATAGAATATATTATTTCTTTCATAGAAAATTCTCAAAGAGGTATCATCAGATAACAAAGTTTTTTATAACTTTACTGCACGAAAAAAAAGTTATATAGTATATACAGTAAAATATATGATTTACAGATTTACAATAATCTCTGACGAAGTCGATGATTTTATAAGAGAAATAAAGATAGACTCGGAAGCAACTTTCTTTGATTTGCACGAAGCGATATTGAAAGCGGCAGGATATAAAGATGACCAGATGACCTCTTTCTTCATTTGTGATGACGACTGGGAGAAAGATCAAGAAATCACACTGGAAGATATGGGAAGTAGTTCGGAAGAAGACAGCTACATCATGAGAGAAACCCGCTTGAGTGATTTGGTGGAAGACGAAAAGCAAAAATTGCTGTATGTATTCGACCCGCTGGCAGAACGAGTGTTTTTCATTGAACTATCGGAAATCATCACCGGCAAAGACCTTGACAAAGCAGTATGTTCGCGCAAAGCCGGAGAAGCCCCTAAACAAACCGTCGACTTTGACGAAATGATGGCAAAAAGCAATAGCGGAAATCTAGATATAGACGAGAATTTTTATGGTGATCAAGACTTCGATATGGAAGACTTTGATCCCGAAGGATTTGATATGGGCGGTGCCTCCTCACCGGACCCTTATGAGCAAGAAAACTATTAATCTTAACGGGGGCGGACGTTAAACGTCTGCCCCTCTCTTTTTATAAACACCATGCCTGACACCCTTATCGTCCTTATCGGCCCTACCGGTGTAGGAAAGACCGAACTAAGCCTTTCCATTGCCGAACACTTCCGGACTTCCATTGTCTCGGCAGATTCACGCCAATTATATGCAAACCTGAAGATAGGAACTGCCGCCCCTACTCCCAAGCAACTGGCGCGTGTTCCTCATTACTTTGTCGGAACATTACAACTAACAGATTATTACAGCGCCGCACAATACGAAGCAGATGTGTTAGCACAACTGGAAATCCTGTACCAAAACCATGACACTGTAATACTGACCGGAGGTTCCATGATGTATATAGATGCCATCTGCAAAGGCATAGATGATATCCCCACTGTAGACAACGAAACACGCCAGCTGATGCTACACCGTTACGAACAAAAAGGACTGGACACTCTTTGCGCCGAACTAAAGCTGCTGGACCCCGAGTATTACAAAATAGTGGATCTGAAAAATCCCAAACGAGTAATACATGCATTGGAAATATGCTACATGACTGGAAAAACTTATACTTCCTTTCGTACCCGCACTCACAAGGAACGCCCTTTCCGCATCATCAAGATAGGACTAACTCGCGACCGCGAAGAATTGTATGACCGCATCAACCGCCGCGTGGACATCATGATGCAGGACGGCTTGTTGGAAGAAGCCCGGCAGGTATATCCTTTCCGGCATCTGAACTCGCTCAATACCGTAGGATACAAAGAAATATTCAAGTATCTGGATGGAGAATGGACATTGGAATTCGCTATCGGGAAAATCAAACAAAATTCCCGTATCTACTCTCGTAAACAGATGACCTGGTTCAAACGAGACAAAGACATCGTTTGGTTCCATCCCGACCAGCAAACAGAAATTATGCAATATATTCATTCAGTTAACCACTAATTACAATCATGAAAAAATTACTAACCTTCATCATGGCTTGCGTCATCAGCCTGGGTGTAACCGCCCAAATCTCGAAAGAAGCATTTGAGAAATGGCATCAAAACAAGTATTCCATGTTCATCCACTTCGGTCTTTATTCCGAACTGGGAGGCGTATGGGAAGGCAGCCCCGTCACCCGAGGATACAGTGAACAAATCCAGTCGTTTGCGGGAATCTTCAGTGATTGGTATGGAGATACCGCTCTGCGTTTCAATCCCACCCTGTTCGATGCAGACGCTATTGTGTCACTGGCCAAAGAAGCCGGTATGCGCTCCATCATCATTACCACCAAGCATCACGACGGTTTCTGTATGTTCCGTACAGCCACCACCGACTATAATTCATACGATGCCACCCCTGGCAAACGCGACTTTATAAAAGAGATGGCGGAAGCTTGCAAACGTGGCGGAATCAACTTCGGCATCTATTTCTCACTGATAGACTGGCATTTTCCACAAGCCTATCCCATCTCCAGCCATAACTGTGATTTCATCACCCCACAACACCATGAATTCACCAAAGCACAAGTTACCGAACTGTTGACCAACTACGGTCCCATTTCTGAACTTTGGTTTGACATGGGTTCCAACACTCCTGAACAAAGCAAAGAACTGTATCAACTAGTGCACAGATTGCAACCAGACTGTATGGTAAGCGGCCGGTTGGGCAACGATCAGTATGACTTCAGTGTCATGGCAGACAACACATATCCCGAAGGCTCTTTGCAGACCGCATGGCAAACAGCAGCTTCCATGTTCGATGAAACCTGGAGCTACCGTTCCTGGCAAAAAAGGGGGGACGTTCACACCAAAGCGATGGAAAAACTGCGCAGCCTGATCAATGTAGTTTCCCATGGTGGAAACTTCCTGCTGAACATCGGTCCCAAAGGCGACGGTTCCGTAGTACCCTTTGAAAGAGAAGTGCTGAAAGAAATCGGTATCTGGTTGAAGAAAAACGGTGAAGCCATTTATGGTACAGAAGCCTCTCCTTTCCGCGAGCAATTCGAATGGGGAACCATTACCCGCAAAGGCAATAACCTCTACCTCATCTTATCGGGCAACCGTCCTGCCGATGATAAAATCACTTTGAACATACCGGGATGCAAACTGCAAAAAGCAGACATTAAAGCGATTCAGAAAGGACAGGAGATGATCTTCACACTGCCCGCCGACGCATATGGAAAAGATATCCAAGTGATTTGCGCCACGTTCGACCAACCGGTGAAACCACAACCTATAGCTGCACAGCGCACTCCTAATTATAGTTATTCCTGTTTCGATTATTACAGCAACTACCGCAGTACGGTGAGCTATCAATGGAGCATCAACAAATCCAACCTCAACGCATTGGAATTTACCTATACTCCGCAGGAGAACGGTAAGGAATTACTGGTTGAAGTAGATGGAACACCTTACACAGTAACCCTTGACGCAAGCAAGGCACAGGCACTAAACCTATCTTCCAAGGCCGTATGGGGTCAGCGTTACTTCTGCGGGCCGGGCAGCGGATTGTTCGATGCTCCTGCCACCATCCATACTGATCCGGAAAAAGCACCGGTAAGAAAAGGACAATGGAAAGAAGTGAATGAGGAAAAAGCCATGTTCCCCAGCAATATTCTGGAAAGTTACTTCCTAATGCAGCAGGTAGAATCGCCCAAAGCACAAGATATTCTAGTAGATGTAGGTGCTGGAAACGGTATCGAAATCTATCTGAACGGCAAGTCTGTAATGAAACACCTCAACCCTTACCGCTGCAAGTTCCGTGAGGAAAAGGTGCTGCTACCACTTCAAAAAGGCAGTAACCAAATTGTGGTAAGAATATACAACCGCTTTGAAAAAGAAACAGGCTATCTGCTGCGCCCATCAGCGGAACAGGTTATCTACAAACAGAAATTCACTTTGCCGCAAGTGGCAAAAGGGAAAGTTCATACTGTTGTTGTAAAACAGAATAATCTGCCATCCATCCATAAGGACACAGAATTATCCAATCTGAATGTAAAGGCAAAATAAAACTCTGCAATAAATAAAAAGCGAAATGCCTCTCCCCGGATGTTTCTGTCATGAAATGTCCGGGGAAAGTTTTATATAAAGAAAACATCATTCTAGAATTTACTAATAACATTGACAGGTCACATGCATGAAAATCATAATATTCATAAAGTACCCTTCATACAGTCTGTTCCGATATTATGCTTTCTTTCTGTCTGCTTGATAATTCAAAATTACCCCCAGTACCATCAGTACAGAAAGTACAATCCATGCAACATTCAAAAAGATTCCTTTCCATTCCTGCCGGGTAATGAACTGTGAATACAAAGGTCGTATAATCGGAGCTTGAGGATGGTGGAGTTTACAGCGGGACCGATCAATGGCTTTCTGATAATCATCTAAATCAAAAATACAACGCTCATAACATACAACGGCTTGTCCTTTCTCATGCCTCACCGGAATAACCCATGCCTTAACTTCCCGCTCCTCATACTTATGACGGGGCAATGAATCGGTAAATACAGGAGCTACAGAGAAATGATATTGCTTCTGTTCCTTACGATAGCGGTGTCTGCCCATACTTCGTGTCACCTCACGAGTGACAGTCACACTGTTCCTTCGGGCATAATCCACCTCCAGAGTATCGAAAGTAAAATACAGAGCATTATTCTCCAAATTATATAAATCGGTAACAGCATGATAACGCACCACTTCATCTGCCGAATGAAAAAGCCAGTTCTGTAAAGGCATATTAAAGGCCATACTTGCAGCTGCCATCAATATAAGAAAAGGAATTTTCCATCTTGAAGCAACGATAAAAGCCCCTCCGGCGAGAGTGAGTAACGGAGGTAAAGCATACGTCGTAATTTGTAACCAGCCCCCCGGATTAAAACCAAGAGCAACAGTGAACAAAATTCCTGCTAAAGAAGGAATGAAAAGTAATAACAATAGCTTAACGACCCAGTTTTTCATTATTCAATATTAGTTTTGTCTTGCCAAAGATAGTAATATAAATCCAAAAAAAGAATCTGTAAATGCTTACAGATCCTTTTCCACTTTATTCTTGCAAGACAAACACGGTCTTTATTTCTCTAATGCTTTTATTAATTCTCTTTTTACGGTATCCACTCCTGGGAAACCGGTGTATTTTTGAATAACACCCCCTTCTTTATCGACAATAATATAAGTCGGAACCCCCTGTATGCTGAACTGCCTGCTCAGGTAATTCCACTGAGCTGCCGTTACCCGGTAATGCTCTCCATGAATATCCGGAATCATGTTATTCCACGTTTCTTTGGGCGAGTTCTCTCCGGCAATAAAAACATATACAATATCTTTACCTTCAAGATCTTTCTTCATCGGTTTCATCTGTTTCATAGCCATTTTGCAAGGACCGCACCAAGTCGCCCAAAAATCGACCAAAACCACCTTACCCTTAAATTTAGAAATGATGGAATAAAATAAATCTTCATCTTTTACTTCTCCGGATTCATTAACGGTATAACCCTTCTTTTTCTTATTAGCTTCAATCGTTTCCAAAAGACGGTTGTTCATCTTTGTCAGTCTGCCGAGATAATAAGGGTCACTCATCTTCCGTATCTCCTCAAAATCATGTACAGTCAATGGAGTGAAGTCACTGATTTTCTGAGCATATTTCATCATTTTCTGCAAGTCGAAAAAAAGTCCTTGGTCTGTGCCCAAATATCCGGCTATAATCTTTTTCAAAATATAGTCTTGCTGCATAGAACTGAATTCTTTAAACAATTCATCGTATTTTATTCGCAATTCGCCCATTTTTTCCTGATAGACAGATGTTTTTCCGGTATCTGTATCAGCCTTGAACTCACGTATTATCTTAGCATCTTCAGCAGAAACTTTATCGGAAGAGAGAATAAACGCAAATATATCACTCAACTCATCATCCATCTTCACCCTCAGATAGCCCATTCCCCTTACCAAATCAGCATAACCATTGGCATAAAGCATGACAGGCGAGTTCAGTATATTCAACTGCCGGATATAGTCATAGAAATCATCACTCAATTCCGGTTGTTTAAACTTTTGATAAGCTTCACGAGCCGGTAATCCACTGCACTGCACATAAGCATAGGCTAAATTAGAACTTACACGGGTCAATGTCAAAGTACAAAGCAAATCATTCTGAGCCAATAAAAGCTCCCGGTATGCCTGACTTCTTTTCTTATCGGAACAGATAGCGGATTTGGTTTCTTCATATTTTTTCAACCAATAAGCTTTATACTGACCGGCAGTCATATTATATAAATCATTCATATTCCAATGAACCATTCCCCATACATCCATCAAATGTTCATCATCGGTTATCATTTCATCATTCAAAGCCGCCATGGTACCTGAAAAATAGACTTTCTTTCCACCAGCACGCTTGCCTTTCAACAATTTGCTTTCAGAACGACTCAACTCACGCAAGTTGACAGCCATATCCAATTCACCACCGGGAACCAAAAAGACGTCAAAATAAATATCACGTCCCACAGAAAAACTGACCGTAGTCGGAGCACAAAGTTCAATCTCTGTCCGAAATGTTCCGTCTTCATTCACCTTTATTTCAGTATCCTCAAATTTTGCCGTCAACAAATCACAAATCCTACAAGAAAACGGAAGTGCATAGTGCTTCTCATAGTCTAACAAACGACCGGTTATCACTGATTTGCCATCTTTCAATTCAGCCTTAGGCAACGGTTCAGCGTAATTCAATTTCTGTTTCTTCACATCATCCGATAAATCCAATTCCGGTAATTTACCATCCAAATGGATTCCCCATACCTTGAAACAGTCCTCACAATCGCTCTCAATGAAATCAATCACTTTCACTGTAGGGGGCAATAACGGAAAAATAAGACTAAAAGAAGCTTCACCGCTATCGGGCATCCAAAATTTTTCGCCCAAGGTAATTCCATTACCGGAACGAATCGGATACTTCTCTCCATTATCAGCCAACAAATAACTTTCATTACTTATCTGAATCCAATTATGAGGACGGAAAAAGGCTTTTACATCCAATACGGTTGCCGTATCCGAAACCACCACTCTGTCTATCTCGATAGTAGAAGAGCTACGAGCGATGAAAGGCGGCTGTTTAACCACCCTGTCTTTTGCCTGCAAAAGGCAGCAACTCACCATAGCAAGCAGTAAAATACCAAAGTTTTTCATTGTATCTTTTTTTTAACATACTTACTTATTTCCCAAGTTCCTATCCAAAAGATTCTTTACTTCTTCGTATGCCTTTGTATATCCACGGGCCAAAGTAATACCATCCGGAGAGATTAACATAAGAATGGGAACTCCTGAAAAATAAAGGTCTTTCACTATAAAGCCATTGCCCTCATCCTCTGTGTAAACTGTAGTCCACGGATGGCTTAGCAATCCCTGTACCCGTTCATCTTTCTTAAACTCTTCAGAACTTCCCTGCAACGATTTCAACAAATCATCACGGGTAAATCCCAATACCTCCAAACCTTTTTCATGATATTTTTGATAGAGATCCGTTATTTTAGGATTTACCCAAAAAGTACCAGGACATAATCCCCAATGATAAATCAACACATATTTGCCTTTATAATCAGACAAAGACACCTTCCGGCCGTCTTTATCTGTCACTGTAAACTCCGCTGGCGCAAAGCCTACTTCAATATTCTTCAATACAAGCAATTGCTTGTCAAGTATTTGTCCAAAATATGAATTTTGAACCTCTGGAGTAAATTGTGCCAAACGCTCTTTTACATCCTTATAAGTAGCATCAAAAACAAAAGCGGATGCATACATAAAAGCGGCATATTCCATATCGTTCACTTTCAATGCCAGACTATCACGAACAGTCTTCAGCATTAGCGGACGATGATATTCATTATACATTTGCCCGTATTTTGCCACACTATCATTTTGCTTTGTATCCTGATATTTCAGTATCTGACTGAAGATATCAATCATTTCAGTATTGGAAGACGCAGTCAGGCTATCATACCTAGCCACCAACGAATTGTCATAAAAACCACCCGAATGACGAACCGCACCCAAGTAATCCAAAGACCCTTTCAGTTTTATATCATCACCTACGCGAGCTATAATCTCAGCTCCGCGAATACAACTCCGTAACGGTTCACCCACTTTAGGCTGATGCGTCAATAAATAAAAAGTAGTATGTTCCATAGGAATAAAAGCCGAGAAAATCCCCTCCTTTTCCACCAATATGGTATCTGTCCCGTCTTCTTTCCAATCGGGTAATAAAAAAGTTTTAAGAAAAAGAGTATCTCCAACCTGAAGCCCTTCCAAATGACCGGATAGTTTAAAGCCATCGGTCTGCATAGTTTGCCGGCATGACACTAGAGCCACTGCAAAGAGTGCCAAAGCTAAAATTTTCTTCATATATTCTTACTTTTATATAAATGACTTCCGTTATTTTGCATGACGAAGTGCCAACGTATCTTTTTTCTCTACAGGAAATGACTTTGTCGGAATATCACCTCTAAAGAAACCTTCCTCCTTTATTTTTTTGATACGTTTCCATGCCTGCTGGTAAAGTGTTATGCGGTCTTCCACCGGGTTCCCGTCTTCGTCCAAGGCATAACGCTGATCTTCGGGAACTGTAGCCATGTATTTCCTATAATAGCGAATGGCATTCTTCTCATCTTCTTTCCAATCATAGAGACAGGCTATTTTATAAAGAATGGAGTTTTTCTTTGTATAAATATATAACTTCTCCAAGGCTTCCACCTCTTTCTTTGTATCCCCCGCATAATCGTAACATTCTACCAACCCGTCATAAAGACGTACCATCATACTATCAGAAGGAACGGCTATGCGGAAGGCTTCTTCCATATATTCCACACCCTCCTTTTTCCAGGAAGTGCGTGCCGAAGCTTTTGCCAGATAATAGAGCACATTCACATCCATCGGATTTTTTTGATAAGCTTCTTTCAGATTATCGTATGCACCGTAAAACCAGTTATCCCCATAATGGGATACACCTAAATAGTAAAGAGTGAGAAAACTACGATCACCCAGTTCTTTTAATGACTCATAGCGTTTTACCGCCGTTCCGTACTCTTTCAGCATACAATAAGCCTTCGCATTCTGGCGGTTCACATCTATATTGGTGGTATCGGACAAACGATAAACTTCCGTCACATCAACAGCATCTTTAAACTGCTGATTGTTATTAAAAATACCGGCAATGCGTGCCACTGTCTGGGCATCCAACGAATCACGCCGATAGGCTATGTTATAACTGAGGAAGGCACTGGCGACATCCTGCAATCCCTCGTATGCCTGTCCCAGATATTTGTATCCGGTAGCCGACAAGGAATCGCGTTCCAACCAGCCATGACAAGCCGTACGCGCTTCTTCATAATCTTCGGAAGCTAATAAAGAGCGTATGAACTGCAACCGGAAAAATTTATTTTCCGGTTGCAAATTCATTGCCTTCTGATAACAGTTGGCCGCCCGACGGGAGTTACCCGTCAATTTGTAACACTCGGCAAGGTCGATCAAAACTTTTGTGTTTGTGCTGTCTTTCAAGATAAGAGAGTTCAATACCCCTATGGCTTCCGGATAACGGTTCATCGCTTTCAGCGCCTGAGCTTTGGTAATCAGCAATAAAGAATCCTGGCAATCGGGTTCAATCAGCGTAACTACTGTCTCATAATCATAATTATCCATTGCCTGACGAATTCCATCATTCACCTGGGCAAACAACGAAACAGGGAGCATACATAGCAGCAGTGTTACAAATTTTTTCATATCTTTATTCTTATTGTTTCTTTGTGGTAATCAATATCACGCCATTCTTGGCTTTGGCTCCATAAATGGCAGTACCTGCCGCATCCTTCAACACCGAAATAGATTCAATGTCCGAAACATTCATTTTTTCCATTTGACTATAAGGCTTTTCTATCCCATCAACTATAAGCAATGGTTTCTCCTTCCAATCTTTCAACGAAAAAGTTTCCTTACCTATACGCAATGGATTTTCTTGAAAAACAGTGTCTGTCTTCAACTCCAAATGACGTGCTTCATTTGATTTGATATCTTTACCGTCTAGTCTGAAAGTGACGGGAACCGTATATTTCACACGCACAGGCTGACCTTTCTGCATACCCGGTTTCCATTTCGGCATAATGGAAATGACTCGAATGGCCTCACCGTCCAAATCCGGATCAATGCTCCTGACAACTTTGGGATTGGCTATATTACCATCTTTCTCAACTACAAATTGTACAATAACCTTTCCCTGTACTCCAGCTTTCTGAGCCTCCACTGGATATTTGATATTCTTCCCCAAGAATTTCAAACATTCTCCCATACCACCCGGAAACTCAGGCATCTCTTCAACAACCTGAAAAACCGGAACTTCATCAGAAGCTTCTTCACCACCTCCATAACCTACTACAACCACTTCCTGTGTCTTAGTTGTGATTTCTCCCTCCAAATACACTTTTAAAGATTTAATTTTTCCAATAAGTTTCTCTGTAATAGTCAATTCCTTTGTTTTCATATTTATATATGAAACACTCAAAGTAGCCCCAACAGGCATTGAAATAACAAAATTTCCATCTAAATCTGTGATCGTACCCGAAGTGGTACCTTTGATAATCACACTAGCACCTACAACCGGAGCGTTTGTACTTTTTTCTAATACCTGCCCTTGCACTTTTATTTCCTTTGCAGGATGTTTTTCGGGACTTTTAACCTCTTCGGTTTTCATAATTGCCGTTAAATCATTAACTTTGACGGCTGAAATCTCATCTAACTCACTAGAGATTTCGGGGCGGGCAAAGGCTGCCACGGCAATGGCTGCCAATGGAAGCACATACAGGTACTTGAGTCGTGCCCACGGATTGGATTTCTTTTTTAACATCATAGTAATACGTTTTTTAAGTGAACTGTGATTGAAGCTGTTGGCCATAGAGTAGAGCCTTGTGCCGACAGCTTTTTTTATTAATAACAACTGATATTTCTTTGCATCAATACCTTGTGCAATCACGCTTTCGTCCGCTTCGAACTCGTGTATGTTCTGTAGTTCCTGTTTCAATAACCAGGAGGCAGGATTGAACCATTGGAAAAAGATGCAGACATCCGCTATAAGTAAATCTATGGAATGTTTCTTCCGTATATGGGCGTATTCATGCGTCAGTATTTCCTCACCGTTTTCCTTCAGGTCTTTCTCAGAGATCACTACAAACTTCATCCAACTGAACGGAGCGATTTCTTTTTGGTGGGTTATCAGCGTAATACCATTTTCCTGACGGACAAGGGTGCTACCCTTTATCAGCCTCAGCATACGGGTCAGCGACCATACATTACGTAAAAAGAAGAATACAATACCCAACAAATAAACCATCAGCAGCGCTTCACGCCATGTAATGACAGATTCGGGAGCAGTTTCTATAGTAGCAGTCCGATTAAGATTAGCCATAAGTAGCAGTTCTTCCCAAGTCAGCAATTGTTGGCTGACTTCCATCGGTTCTTTCATGGTCACTTCCACAAAGGGAATGGCACAGGACAATATCAGTATTCCCAACAAAGCAATACGGTTAAAACGATGGAATGTTTCACGGCTCAGCAACAGGCGGTAAAATAAATAAAATACCGCCAGACAGACTGCCGACTTTACAATATATACAAAAAATGCTCCCATAGTATGTATCTTTAATTATTCTCTTTATCCGGATTATTCATGCGCCTTTTCCACATCCCGGATAAGCTGCTTCAATTCATCCAAAGAAATCTCCTCCTCCTTCACCAGTGAAGAAACCGCTCCTAAATAAGAGTTATTGAAATATTTACTGATAACCCCTTTCAACGTCTTCTTCTTAAAATCATCACAGCTTACCACCGCATAATACTGATAGGTATTTCCAAATACCTCATGACTGAGAAACCCCTTTTCCTCCAATCCTCTCACAATGGTAGACAGAGTATTGAAATGTGGACGCGGTTCATCATAAAAATCAAGTAACTGTTTTACAAACAACGGGCCTTTTTCCCAAAAATAACCCATAATCTCTTCTTCCTTTGCTGTCAACATTTTCATAATCTTTCTTTTGATTATCACAAAGAACTAAAACTTTTAGTTATAAAACTAATTTTCATAGTTAAAGTAAACTAAAAGCTTTAGTTACCTGCTGTAAAACAGTATATCCCGTTTTCATCAGTAGGTGAAAACGGGATATACTTATCATAAATAATCCACCTATAAGGAAACTACAGATCTCTATATACTTTATACTTCCCTGAACAATCTATTATTCGTCAATGACCGGTTTATTCTCCGTCAGCCTTTTCAGGCGGAGAAGTGCCTCCATATAATAATAATCAGCATAAATGATGGATGCATCAATCTCTGATTCGGCAGGCAAGTGTCCTGTGGAATGAAGCAGGAAAGCAGGTTTACTTTCACCACACTGGTATTTGTCAGAACTCAGACTGGTTAGCATTTTTACAGCCGCCTGTTTATATTCCAATGCTTTTTCAGCCGGCAGATAACCGGACAATTCTAATAAAGCAGAAGCTACCACACAAGCGGCAGAAGCATCCCGGGGAGCATCGGGAATGGACGGATCATTAAAATCCCAATAAGGAATATAGTCTTCGGGCAGATTTTTCAGATATACATCCGTTACTTTTTGTACAAAATCGAGGTAACGGACATCTTTTGTTTCCCGATAAACGACTGTATAACCATAGATAGCCCATGCCTGACCACGAGCCCACATACTGTCATCCGAATAACCTTGATGGGTCACTCCCTTGATAAATTCACCTGTCAGAGTATCATACACTGCTACATGATAAGAGGTATAATCCGGACGAAAATGATATTTCATCGTCTTATCCGCATGAGCCACGGCAATGTCAAACAAATAAGGATTACCTCCATTCTTGGCTGCCCAGAAAAGCATTTCCAGATTGATCATATTGTCCATGATGGTATTATGACCGCCAAACATTTTCACATTGCGAGGCCATGAAAGCATAGTACCTACACGGGGATTGAACAATGCTGATAACGAATCAGCCGTATTGATTATAACTTGCTTATATTCCGGATTACCGGTCAGACGATAACCGTTACCATAGCTACAAAAAACCAAAAAACCCAAATCATGATCGTATGCAGGAATCTCCGAGAGAAATTTCAAAGAAGCAGTAAACTTTTCGGCCTCTTCCTTTATTTTCGGATCTTGTGTATATTCATAATCATACCACAAGATGCCCGGCCAGAAACCTCCGCACCATTCTTCCTTACTCACTTTACGATAGTTCCAGTCAGACTGGCCATCCATTATGTTACGAGGCATCATAGTGTAATCTACCTCTCGCCCTTTTCCATGCATAACCTCCAAAGTACGATGTACCTGGCGATCACAATATTCCAAAGCTCTGTCCACCTCCAGTTTGTTGTCTACTTCAGTACAGGCTGAAAGCAGACATAACCCTATACCTACTAATAGATTTTTTGTATTCATAATTATCCTTTCTTTTTTACTTATTGATACGGAACCAATCGGCATCTACCCAACCTCTTTCCTTACCATAAGGAGCTGTACTGAATAATCCTACTTTCGCTCCTATCCACTTACCCTGACGAGCGGTAAAAGGCACTCCGGCCGATGTATATTTCCTGCCGTCCAGACTGTAGCTGAAATAACAGATACCTCCCCCAGTTACTTTCACCTGCAAATAAATATCACGCTCATAATTGGGATAGAGCCCGGCTCCGAACCGGCGGCTTACAGGTAATTCCGCAAGACGGGTCACTGTTTCAGGAGACCGTTGCTCCGCATCCTTGCAGACCACTTGATTCAATATAAATTTATCACCTTCTTTTACTACACCCAGATAGCCATAATCCCACCCCATCACTATCAGTCCGGACTGCTGTCCGTCTGCTTTCGCCGAAACTTTCAGTTTGGCAGTCACTGTAAATTCTTCGGCAGGGAATTTTTGTAACAAGAGATTCGGCACCTCCCAAAAATTCACAAAATCCTTGGACAAAATATGTCCATATATACGAATGTAACCCAAATCAGAGGTAAAGCCAAACGTATCCTGGTAATTGGCATGCCATTCCCATTGCAAGCCCAATTGCCTTGTGTTGAATTCATCACTCTCAATCGGTGTCTCTATAGGATAAATCCTGCCTACATCCGGTTTTTTATAGCGTTTTACAGGTTCGCCGCATCCATCACCGTCCTTGTCCTCCCCAATTACGGGCCAATCATTTTCCCACTTCACAGGATTCAAGTGCAAGACTCTGCCATACATGGCTTTATCTTGAAAATTGATAAACCAAGACTCGCCTGTACAGGTTTCCACCCATCCCCCCTGATGAGGGCCATTTATGTCCGTATCTCCTTGGGCCATAACAATTTTTGACTCGTATGGGCCATACACATTGCGAGAGCGAAGTGCCAATTGCCAACCCGTCACCACCCCTCCGGCTGGTGCCAGGATGTAATAATATCCGTTGCGTTTATAAAACTTAGGTCCCTCTATAGTATGATTTACACCATCATTGCCATCAAAAACCAATACAGGTTCACTAATAACTTTTGTACCTTCCGCATTCATCTCACAAACCGTAATCACACTATTGAATGCGGCGCGACTGCCCGCCCACGCATGTACCAAATACACTTTTCCATCCTCATCCCACAACGGAGTAGGATCTATCATTCCTTTCCCAGCCTTTACCAAGACCGGTTTTTCCCATTCACCCAGCGGATCTTTGGTCTTTACCATGAAAATACCCCAGTCGGGATCTCCCCAATAGATAAAAAACTCACCGTTGTGGTAACGGATAGAAGGAGCCCATACCCCTTTTCCATGTTGAGGAGCGTTAAAGAAAATGGTCGGCTCTATCTCCTTCAAGGCATAGTTTGCCAAACGCCAGTTCACCAAATCCTTTGAATGAAGAATGGGCAATCCCGGGGTGCAGCCAAAACTGGAAGCGGTCATATAAAAATCATCACCTACGGCACAAACATCCGGGTCAGAGTAATCCGCATGAATAATCGGATTAATATACGTACCGTCCTTCTGATCGGACACCCATACCTTCGATACATACTGAGCATCTGCCTGTTGCCATGCACCGCATACTAAAGCCACTATAATCACTATTTTTTTCATTCTTACCTATTATAAAAATGCCCTGAAACAATCATTCTTACCTTAAAAAACATACCCCTTTAAACTTAAAAAATCACCTAACCTTCATTTGTTAACCTAATCTGTCTATAATACGGACAAGAAAACCAATACACTCAACGAAAGTGGTTATTTTTATAATACTTGTCCTTTATACTTTTTATATTCTTTTATTTCCTGATCCGTCACTGGCACGAGTTGCATGGCCGCACCGCCTCCTGGCTTCAATGCAAACTGCATGATTTGAGAGGAATCCACCAACAGACGGGTACATTTCACCTGAGTACGGGTCTTTATCTTATCTCCCCCATCCGTATAAATACGGGCCAGATAGGTCTTTCCCTTATCTAAAAATAAAAGATTTACCGATTGAGCAGAACCTTCATTATTAGTCAAAGCTCCTACAAACCACTCATTACCCTTGCGACGCGCCATAGTTATATGCTTACCCGGAGCACCTTCCAATACTTTTGTATCATCAAATACGGTTTGCAGATTCTCGAACCATTCTATTTCGGGCTCCCCTTGATAGAATGAGGGGCGGTCATACCAGAAGATAGTTTGTAAAGGACTGTAAAAAATCAATGAAGCCGCCAACTGATGAGCATGGGTGTTCTTCAGACGTTTGTCGAAATAACAGATGGTATAATCCGCCGCTCCATTAATCATACGGGTAAAAGGCAGAATCGTATTATGCGTAGCGTCGGGAAATTCCTCATTCCCCCGTATCCCTTCCTGAGTGAGCAAGTTAGGATAAGTACGGCTGAAACCGGATGGACGGAACTCATCATGAATATTAATCAACAATTTGTTTTCGGCAGCCAGACGAACCATATCATGCAGCCAAGTAGCCCAACGATGACTGGCATACTGTACGAAACCGGATTTCACACCTACAACTCCCCACTTATGCAGCAATGGAAAAAGCTCACGCATCTGTTTCATCAGGGCATGCTGATTGACATACACCCATACACCTACCCCTTTTTCTTTACCGTATGCGATGACACGCGGCATGTCCAGTTTGGAAACCACCTTTGTGGCATCTCCGTCATGAGAAGTACAAGGCATATACCATTGCCAGTCGAACAACATATAAGGAATATGATGGGCGGCACAGAAATCAATTGTGGCTATGGCCCCTTCGGTGGTAATAGTCGTTTCACGCATAATCTTTCCGGGCCTGATCCAGTCCGTATCGGTTATCTCACAAGGAGGATTCAGATTCTGGATGATATCATTGTGTTCCAGCAATTCTCCCGGTTTATCGGCTGCCATGATAACTTTCCATGGGGTGGCGTAATAAGTGACAATATCCACAGGACTGTACATGACCGAAGTCAGTGTATTCTGTTTAGTCGGAGAAGCTACCAATTTAGTAAGACACCAGTCATCTACATCGGCATCAGTCAAAGCCACCCACAGCCCGTTGGAAAGTTCCACAGTCAAAGCCCGTTCCACCGGCTGTTTAATATCGTTAATGGCAAGGTGCTCAAAAGGCGCTTGCGCCCATTGCTCCGCCCACGCCATCGCACCGGGGGAAAATGTATATTCAGTCAGATCCCCCACCACTTTATGAAAAATGGCCTGTGGATGTTCAGGGAAAAAATAACGGAAAGCGATGCCTTCATCGTACGCGCGCACTTCAATATTCAAACGATAATTGGAACCGTCTTTTTTGGAAAGATACATGATTGCCTCATTATACGCCTCGCGAACCGTACTACGTTCTCCATACAGAGGATGCCAAGACTTGTTGACAGCAGGCTGATAGATCACACTATCCACCTCCAAATTATCCATCCAACATTTTACCTGATTTATTTTACGGGCAAGCGCCAGTTCCCAAGTACGGTTATCCAGCTGAAGACCGGCACGGGAGTTTCCGATAACCTCTCTGCCTCTATACTTTACCTGATATACTATTTCATTTACCGAAGAAGAAATTTTCTCCTGCCTGAACATGACTTCATGAACTCCCTCCGGGGACGTCAATTTCAATTCTTTAGAATGACCTGCATAAAGCGAAGCCGTACAGGTCAACGCACATGCTATGAGTATTATTTTTTTCATAATGATTACTTTTTAATTAGTAGTACGGATGAATCGGAAAACTCACTCAACGAAAAGAAAAATAAAATCTATAGGATAAAACAATTAACCGCAGAGACCTTCAGCATTAGTCCCTGCGGTGAATAAGGATGCACAAAAAAATTATAATTTTTGATTGTAACCTTCATTCAGTTCTTTGGTTTCTTTTCCTATTTTCACCCGTACAGGACCGGTTGCTGAATAGTACCAAACACCATGCTGCATATAGATTGCAGCATATACGTCATGATCCGATTCTAAAACAAAGTTACTTTTCTTTAGTGAACGGCCACAGCCAAGATACATCAGTTGAATCTGACCTTCTTTTTCTCTTATCAATCCTAACCTGCCACAGAATGAAACACGTTTGGAAGGATGATGAGCCTGCATGTCCGTCGCAGTGAACAGATAATCCGCATATCCGTCCGCCGTATTCACCTTCACCCCGGTACAGCCATCATCTCCCTGCAAGGCTTCTACACCGAGCACATTCGGACCACTCTTTTTATACGCTTCATAAACAGAAACAAAAGGATGAGTATGAGCATTATTACCTTCCTGACGAACAATCAAAGCAGGAGTCGGCATAGGAGGCATACAAATATCGCCGGGAGTCAACCCTTTATTCATTGTAGTCGGGGGAGCATCCACCTGATAAATTTCACGTCCCTCACCTCCTGCCATCCATAAACGCGCCGTTATATCTTCGGGCATACTCCATGAAGCGATGAAATTCTGGTTATAATCGGATTTATGCAGATTGGAAAACCAATGATATCCTTCATGCCACGTCTTGTCAAACTTCTCCAAAGCCTCACCGGGAAGCTTGTTCCCTTCCGAATCAGTGATTTCCATCGAAGTACCTACATGATGGAACAAATAATCATTATCCGCCCTGTCCGACCGGAAAATATCCACATAATAACCACTATTCCCCGAAGTACGGACCATAGCGACCATTCTTCTTTTCTCACCGGCAGACACATCGGCAAAGTTGAGGTAAGGAGTTAATTCCCTATCATTTACGAATTCTCCCTCCTTCACCATAGGTTCCATAGCATGAATAGTGATATCTCCTTCCGTATATCCGGGTAAAACCGTATTAGAACCTGTAGGAGACTGATGGTATCCATGATCTTTACTCCAATAGGACTCATAAGCCGCTGCATCCGGAGCCAACGCATAACCATACGCATAGAATTGTAAAGCCAACCCGTTCGGAGTGAGATGGTATCCTTTTTTACCACCATACAGAGTGAACATCATTTTATAATCTCCCTCCCAGTTCTTCATTGTAATAAAACGATGATGGGGAGAATAAGACGCACGTTCATTACTTTCTACACGCACAGACGGGATGGTAGCTGTATAGGTACAAAGCCCTGTCCAACCGGCATTATTTCTGGAGTATTTCTTTTGAGAAATCCCTTTGTTCAAGGCACTTGCCACTTTTTCCACCCCCTCCTTATTATCTGTTCCGGTATAATAAGTCAGCAGATTTTCAAACGCCTGAAAATTAGCACTTCCCCCACGTGAATCACCGAACACCACCATATTGGCTGCATCGTCCATCCAAGGAAATACAGCCATTGCAGCTTTCTGCAAAATGGGGTTACCGGCTATGATATCTATCCCGGCACGTTTCAAGGGAGCCGCCCAATCAAGCAATGACTGCACTGTACCGAATGAATAACCGGGAGATTCCGGCCACAGCCCTGTCACCCGATCGTAAGTTTTCAATATATCGGGAATGGCATCATGATAGGGAGTAGATTCGTTCACCAGCAGATTCAAATAATACTCTTTTCCTTTCCCGTCAGCATAAGCCTCATTATGATCGAGCACCAACATAGGACGCAGCATTATATTCCACCCGTTCACATTCCAGTTACCCGATTTGCCACCGCGTACCAGCCCTATATTGATAAAACGCTTAAAGACTTCGGCAGCTACCGTTTTTGTATCTTTCCCAATTGCTTTCAGATGAGCATGAGGATGCCGTATCAAATAATCGAAAGCAAAATCATACGCCATTGCCGCATGCATTACCAAATCATCATGTATCTGTTCGTAATCATAATAGCCGCAAATACCTCCCGGTTCCCAACCACCGACACTGCCACACGACTTTTCAGGGTCCAAAATAGGATTCATATAATACGTCCCTACCAACCACACATTAAATATATCTGTGGCAAAACGGGCAAACTTCTCTTCTCCTGTCACCCAATAAACAAAAGCGGCATTTTCTGCTAATGTCAAGATCTCGACATTATTCCCCCGTATCATGTGCCCGCTTTCCTTATAAGGCACTTTGACCGAAGGCTCCGAAGGATTTAATTTATTAATTCCCCACATATCACCTGTTTCATTATAAGGAGTGCGGTCCTCCAGCGGAACATTGACATACTTATTCCAAGTACGCATTCCCGGCATTCTTACAGTGGGAACAGGAGCATTCCCCTCTCCATAGTCCCAATTCTGTTTTTTCAAATAACATTGAGTATAGCGCTCTCCATCTTTTCCAATACATGGCCAGCCGGGAAATTATCCATTCGGGATCAGTCTGATGACGATCCACATATTTTTCCACTTTGGAGCGAATAGCTGCAAAGGATTCCCCAGCCCAAGGCTCATTTTTCACTTTTTGCAGAACAGACGCCCTATCCGCCGGAGCAACATAGACACAAGGGTGTTGCTGCGCCTGAACAGCCAACATACATCCCATCCCCAAAATAAAGGCGGCTAGAATCTTTTTCATTCTGGTTCCATGAACTGCCAACCTGAAAATAAAAACAAATCCTCTATTCATATTCCTATATCATTTGATTAGTCAAACCATATATAAATACGAATCAAAGGATTCATTTACTCATCTAATAATGAAATTTATTCTTTCTCCAAATCCCAATATACCACATAACGCTGCCGATGAATATTGTACAACGGTTCTATCACATCTCCTTGAGAAGTCGTAAACTTTAACTCCGTACCGACACGCCGTACACTGCGTTCAGGATGCTTGACATCAAGTTTTAACGTGGTACGAAGTCCTGCAGGGATATGATAATCATACGTATAATAATCATTGTACAAAGCAGGATTGGAATCGGGCGCAGGTGCCTGCATTCCTTCTGTTCCCCGTTCACCGGCCAACACTACCGGACCATAAACCAACGCTCCCTTTTGAGGATTATCCGGAGTCGTTTCCACACGGAGACGCATGGGATAATCAGCCGTAATACGGTCACCGTCTTTCCATAGACGAGTGATAGCAATATATGAACCGGGCTTCTGCTTCACCGCCACCTTTTTACCATTTACAGCGACTTTCACTTCCTTGCTCCACGAAGGATAACGAAGATAAACCGTAGTCTCTACAGGACTTTGAGTGCCTATGGTCAGAACTGTGGTTTCCTCTGCCGGAAAATCCGTTTCCTGGCGGAGAGTCAATCCTTTCTCCTGCCAATTGACTACCGAAGGAATAAAAAGATTCACATAAATGCCTTTATCATTGTGATAATAGATGGCTTCTCCATATTTAGCATGGTTTTCAAAGCCGCTGCCCACACAACACCAAAAAGAGTTTTCTTTCGTACTATACACCTTATGCGAACCCGAAAGCAAGGGCAGGAAATATGTCACCATACCGGTTTGAGGATCTTGCTGTCCCAAAATATGGTTATAAAGAGCACGTTCATAATAATCCGCAATAGCAGCATCGGCTGTCCAGCAGAACAGATGACGGGACAGCTTCAACATATTATAGGTACAACACGTTTCCCCGGTATAACCTGACACATGCTTGGAGAACCGGGCCGGATCAAAATAATGTTCCTTGTCACTACTGCATCCGGGAGCAAATGTGTGACGGTCTATCATAGTATGCCAAAAGAAACCGGACAACTTTCTGCTGTCCTCATCTTCCGTCAGTTCATAATTACGAGCTTCAGCCAACACTTTCGGGATGAACGTGTTGGTATGTTTAGTCCCTAAATCATCACGCAGCTCCTTTAACGGATCAATCACCTCATTATGATAAAAAAATCGTGCCAGCCACCGATAACGCTCATCTCCGGTTATCGCATACAAATTATAGAAAGACTCATTAATTCCTCCGAATTCATTCCGTATCATTTTTCGGCGTGTAACCTCATCCAGCGGTTTGAGTTTATGATAGGCCCAATCGGCCATGCGGGTAACAATCTCTAAAGCTTTCTGATTGTCACTGTAAAGATACTGATCTATCAATCCAGAAAAAAGCTTATGAAGAGTGTACCACGGCGCCCATACACTGGTGCCACGGATGTTACGATTAATCAATTCTTCAGGATAAGCACTCAAATAACCATTACCCAACGCGTTTTGTACTTCAGCCAGACCACTTACCAAACTGTCTCCTTTGTGTTTGAACAGTTCACTGCCTGTCGCCGCATACATCAGGCCGTAGGCAGAAAGCAAGTGCCCTGTGGTGTGTCCACGCAATTCACAGTCCAAGGATTCCCATCCACCTAATTTCTTTACTGTCATGTAACCACCTTCCCGACCGGCAAACACACCCGCATTAGTACGGAAACTATGTAACAACCTGTCCACCTCTATAGAAGCCATCCACATAGAATCACGCATCATATTTTCACGAAAACGACTCGGCAGCAAACGGACATCCTTCAAATCAAAGCTCTTGACTTGCATCGGAGCTATGGTTTCTTTTTTCAATTTTCCGGAATGCTGGCCGGGATAAACTGATTGGCCAGACAAACCACCTGAAACAACTAGCGACATAACCGCTATAAATACTTTCCTCTTCATATCATTGTATTTTTTCATTTACTATCCGATTATTGGAATCTCTATTTTATAATACGAAAAAAAGGAAGAGAGCACTCAAAATACCTCTTCCTTTTTCAGCAGTCCAACCACTTTTATTCCAAGTCATTTAAAAATTCTTCCAATGCTTCATTAAATGCTTCCGGTTGCTCCATATTCATCATGTGACCACAATCATCCAGCACTTTCAATTTTCCATTCGGAAGATAATCCAAAATCTCAGGATGATCGGAATATCTGTTTCCGGGTGACCTGCCTTCAACAATCAAAGTAGGTACCTGAGGATGATTTTCTTTCAGTTTTGCATAAGCATCCAGTCCGATTATCACCCTCACCTCCTTATGTAAAGGCTGCCATGCATCCCAGTCATCGATCATCTCCCACAGAGGCACACGCATTCTTTCTTTTCTTGTTCCGCCCGACTGCATCAGTCCTTCGAACCATTCCTTCTTCATCACATCCACTCCTTTCTTTTCCAGTGCTGCGATTTCTTCATCCCGTTTTGCCGCTTCCTCTTTTGTCATCGGCTCACTGGGTCCTTTTGATTTGCGGATATTTCCGCTGGCCAAGAAAGCGGACAACATACGGTCCGGAAAACATCCCAGCATATCCGCACCAACGAATCCCCCCAAAGACAAACCTACAATATGCGCTTTCCGTATATGCAAAGCATCCATCAAAGCAACCAGATCTTCTGCATGGGTAAATTGGAAATCTTCCGTTTGTTTGGATGAAATGCCATATCCGCGCAAATCATATCGTATAGCTCGATAATGCTTTGCAAACTTAAAGAACTGTTCATTCCACATTCTACGGTCCAAAGAGTGTCCGTGAATAAAAATAAGCGGCTCTCCCGTACCTGCTTCTTCATAATACAAAGAACCTTCCGGAACCTTCACATAACCACTTTTCACCTGTACATCGCCGGTATCTTGTGAATATAATCCGGTCAAACCGGATAATACTAATAAACAAATAAATGCCAGAATCCTCATATTCCTAGATTTACATAAAAGATACTATTTGACTTCAATTCTTTCAATATATTCATTGGTTATAAAACCACTTAAATCTTTCATTTTCTTACCATTAACCACAACGTTCTCAAAAGTCACATCCCGTACCATCCGGTCTTTGTCCAATCCTTTTATCAGTGACGGGTTCTCTCCCACCCCGTTATAAGTAATATTACGGAAAGTCACTCCATCAATGCTTTGTCCGGGTTGTTTGTCATACTTCCCGTTAAAACGGACATTGATATGAAACAGCCTCCCCTCTTGAATACTTTCCACACGAATATCCTCAAACAATATATTTTTCACCCTGTTCCTGTCGCCTGCATCTATAGCCATACATCCCTGATAAGGCACATCATCTTCATCATGTTCCAAAATATCAATATTGCGGAAAACCAGATTCTCAATAATCTCTCCTGTCGGAGAATTCGGATCACCATGACCACCTACATTGATAGGATGAGCAATATCCGCCCAAAGAATGGAATTCTGTACAGTGATATTGTCCGAACCGCCCCACCAGTTCCAACGATGATTATATAAAGCAATGCAGTCATCACTATTACGCATAAACACATTGTCTATCAATACATCGTGGCAGCACATCATGTCGATGCCATCGCTCCAACCTTTACAACTGAATGATTTCAGGTTCTTGATTGTCACCCCCTCAGCACCTCCGCCAAATACGGTATAATGATCAGGATTGACCACTGTTATGCCATCTATCACTATATTTTTAGAATCAGTGATTTCAATACCACGAACAGGATGGTCCAAAATGCCACGCCCAATGATCCGTACATTCTCCACTTTATCCAGCAGCAACTTCGCTTTCACAACAGCTCCCGGTGCCAGATAGACCGTCGTATTGCCTGGTATTCTTATCTGATTGTTCGGCAGATCTTTGGGACGATGCACTCCCGGCCCGAAATACATCACTCCTTTCTCTTCTTTCGAGTAAGTCTCCGTTTCCATCGGATTGGCAAAAAGATGGAGATTATGCAGGCGGTCGCCATTAAACTCCACAGACAGATACTGAGGTTTGTCCAGCGTAAACGTAATTACATTCTTATTCTGCACATACTGCACTTTCCTGGCCTGCGGACGGATATCGACCTCATGAATCATCCCATTATTTTTTTTCACCATCACTTCTACAGGACTGCCCATATCAAACTGTACCATCGAAGCATCCTGTACCCTATCCATATCTACCTGCACATTATACTCAAACAGATCTTTCCAGTCGCCCCCCGGCACACGGACACGAACCGTATAGTCATCATTATGAGACATACCGGTCTGCAGTCCTTCGGGATAAGTCACTAATTGAGCCTGTACGGCCACACAGCATACCATAAGACAAAAGGTCAATAAATTCTTCATATTTTGCATTTTTCTTATTAGATACGTTTGGCAAACGTTTTTCACTCAAAAATAAGATGTTATCAACCGTCAACTTACAAATTAAATCAGTCTTTCCCGAATCTGTTCCGTTCCACCTCTTTTCCTTCATAAAAAAATACGACTTCATAAGATGATTTGTCATCCGCCAAGGCTGCATCCGGAGAGAAGGCCAGATACTCTACTTCATAAGGCTGCAATGTCTTTAGAGTCATCCGCCCCAAGCTATGGCCGCCACATATCACCTCCACTTCCGCCGGTTCCGATGCAGACAATCCAAAGTTTTGTATCTCCACTTTCAATTCCCCTTTTTCCTTATCAAACACAGGACGACGGGCAGAAAGCAAAGCCGGCCGGTAATTCACATAAGGCAGGCGGGCATAACCGTAAAGCATGTTCCCATTCCTGTGTTTTCCTATCATTTTGGGAGCAAACTCATCAGAGGTAATTCCACTTCCTTCGGCATTAAAGACCACAATCAAGTCTTCCCCCGAAACCTTGGTCTTCACCGGTTTGCAACCACGCCCGAAGTTCACTTCTGTAAACGAACCGAACCGCAACGACTTTACATCCACATCCGTTTGCGGATGGAACCCCTCTTCGGCGGCAATCTTCACTTCAATGGTACGGGTAGACGGAGTGATCTCCTTTTCATTCAAAACGGACAATAGCATCCCTTTATTCAAGGGAACGCTTATGTTCTTGGAACTATGTTTGTCATTAGGAAGGTCGTTCCATTTTATCGTATCAATCACGGCAAAATTCATTTGGACGGCACGCCCCTTCTCATCCTGGAAAACCTTAGGACGCTCATATTTAAACCAACGCTCCACCGTTCCGTCTTTATGGAATGATACGCCCGGCATGTATGCTTCTCCCTGTTCCGTCACCCAATGTACTCCGTCCTTGGAACGCTGGTAGAAAGCAATCCTGCCCAACCAGTCATTTACGATCAAGTGATATTGCAAATCATCCCTCCATACCACCGGATCTTCAAACCGGCCCTCCACGTCCGGGTAAACCCGTTTGTCCGTCAACTGCTTATAGGGTGAAAGTCCGTCTTTGCTGATCCAGACACCTCCACCGCGGCATACCATCAGATAAGAGCCATCCTGACGACGGGCAAAAGTCAGATTAGAGAGGCCTTCTATGATTTTACGGTCACGCGGGTCAAAACTGAACTTTCCATACGTCCAAACCTTGTCATCCACCCTGTCCGCTATATAATAACCATCAATAACATAGACCACGATACGGCCGTCCGACAGACGGAACGCTTCCGGATTATGTCCTTTTCCAATGGAATTCCGTATTTTAAAAGGTCCCGTGAGCCGGTCACTTACCGCATGAAAAACGGTAGAGTTTGACCAGAACATGTGACCTTTCGGAGAGTTCTCGGGCCAGCCACACACAAACAGATGATATTTGCCTTCCGTATCCTGCAATATATTTCCTCCCCAGAAAGAAACTCCGGGAAGCTCAATGCCATTATCCACATAACGGTTCAGCACACTGTCAGTTCCCCATATCCCCTTGGCCTGGATACCGTCGGGCATCGGAAGGAAACGGTCCATAAAACGTGCACCCTTTACCAGATGTTGCCATTCGGCAGGACGTTCACGCTCGGTTATCTGTGCATGTACAGGAGCAAACAAAAAACTCGCAGCCATTAAAAAGAAGAGCTTTTTCATCGTATCATTATTTTACACGTTAACAAATCGTTTATTTATATGCTCAAAAATAAAAAGATTAAGCTGACATAAGTACCAGCCAGCTTAACAAAAAGCACGCAAACCTTTGCGTAAAATAAACTTCCACCAAATTCTTCGCCTTACCCGCTCATTCAATAACCACGCCTGATACTTTTACCGTGCCCTTCTCATAAACAACAGGAGTTACCTTTCCATTCACGACAACCGCTTTCGGACGTTTCTCGCTTCTGAATCTAGCATTCATCTTCGGTTGACCATCCATCCACAATTTCATCCGCCCGTTTTCCTCCTTTTGAATCACAAAAAGCTTAGCCAAAGAAGAAAAGAAAGAAACATCTCCTCGTCTTAAAGCGCTTCCATAACAAATAAAGCGCTCTTTTGAATCGGCTGGTTCCATACCAGCCTCATAAGTGACTGCAAACATATAAGCGTCCGTAAACCATCCGTCCGCTTCAATCCATGAATTGCTATGCATCAATCGCCCGTCGGCCAATTGATTGATATAGAGATCTGTTATTTTTCCCTTATAATGAATACGAAGTCCTATCCAATCTTTGCCTTCCCGTCTTTCCATATAAGGAAGATCTTTCTGGTCCGGCGTTTCTTTCAAGATGATGGCGGTCAGCCCTTTCACCCTATCCACTTTTGCCGGCAAATGAAATGAATAATACGTTTCTGTTCCTTTTAAATCCTCCGTTGGAGCTTCTACTTCTTCCCAATATAAATCTTCGGGGTAATCATGTACAAAATCGGATTTCGCCAACAAACGGGGATATAGCGGACGGACAACAACTGAAGAATTCCCATTTGTTATATTCAGATCAATTCCACGTTTTTCCGCCTCTCCTCCCGGATGCCAAAGCCATTCAAAATGTCCCACATCATGAGTTTTCAAATCATCAATCATATAAATCACATCATCTATCCACAGGAAATGACGGAAATTACGACTAAACTGGTCTGAATACGGGCCGGTTCCATTGGCCAATACATATTTTACATTATCCGCATCGAGCAAATAATGTAAATACCCTCTCAGCATTGAACCATGATATTGTTGTTCACGTGACTGTCCTTTGCCATTGAAAAGCACGACATTGTGTGCCTCGCTTTGAAAAAAATAATTACGGTAACTGGGATTAGGATACCAGCAGTTTCCCGCATCTTTTATAATATCCACTCCTTTATGAAAGATGATGAACGAGTTGGCGTCCGCATGAGAATGATTCCATGTATGCCCCGATTTAACGGCCAGCATGGTAGCATCCTTCTCCCAGGAAGTACGCATCGTAGCCCACCCAAAATCTGCAAAAAGTTGTGATTTCTTTATTTCAGGCAACTGCGGCGCTTTGCTTAGATCGGGCGTATAGAGAAATCCCATCGGACGGTCGATAAAATAACCGTCACGGTGTTGCCCCTGTTCCACCTGATTCATATACCAAAGCATATTATCATTCCTGATTCCCATCGCATAGAGCAGCATCAAGGTACTTTCGGCAGTCACATTCTTATGGCTGTCACCAAAATTCATATTATATAGTATACCTGTACGCGGATAGCAGACATGCACAAAGAAATCGGACAATTTATTCAGTTGCGGAATTTGAACCGGCTTTTGTCCGGGATGGGTGTTCATCCATGCCAAACGAAACTGTAATGCTTCCTGAATCCCGAAATTGGCATAATTGAGGCTTTCATACATCCCTCCGTCGGCATCAAAGCTTTTCGGCTTCTGCTGCAAGACATCTCCGGCAAAGTCAAACCATTGGGGAAGAGCCTCATATACCGCCTCCGCTCCTTGCTTTGCCTCCGGCAATTCGTTTTGTAAACTCAAGGCCAGTATGCCGCCCATGCAGGCACAAGAAGTCCACCAGTTATGTCCCATCGAATTCAACGAATGAATACGTGCCGGCTCCAGCACCCAGTCCCCCAGACACGGGTCAAGGGCCAACCGTTTCAATCCTTCCGCTATTTCTTTCCTCTCGGAACTTGAAAGGTCATTATAAACAGCATCATAGGCTATGGCAGAAAGGTAAGCCTTATGTGCCAGTCCCAAATCCGCTCTCCAGACAGGGATACGCGCCAGCATTTCTTCACTGCCCCACGTATCCTCCTTAATGACATCCAATAAAATCTCTTTCAATTTGTCAGCGTATTTTTTTTCATCTGTCATCAAATAGGCCAAAGCCAGGTAATCCGCCTTGCTTAGATTCTTTTTCTGCAACTGTTCATCTGCCGTCTTCTTTATAGAAGCCCATGCCTCAGCCATCTTTAAATCATTTACAATCCGTTGTTTCACCTGCTGAATGCGCTCCGGAGTATAAAGCAAAGCAGGGTGTTTTATCTTTTGCGCCTGTACAAAGGCAAAGCATAAAAAAATCAATAGACATACATATATCCGTTTCATATTTCTGTTGGTTTAATTATTGTTTAACGACATAGAAAATCACTTTCCGCTTTTCCTCAACCGTCTGTCTACATCCGCCGTCCTGACATTATCCAAAAGTACACCGGCGGAAGAAATGTCATTGACTTGTATCCGGTCAAGCGACAAGTTCCCTACATTAACGGCAATTACCGGTATCCTGGGATCAGGCTTTTCCGATTGAAAGGTGGCATTGTCCACAGCTATACTTCTCACATTTCTGATAAACAGTCCATAACTCGGCAGATTCCCCCATACAGTAGGTTGTGGATAACCTTTCTCATCCTCTTTCACTTCCCGATGGGAAGACCAATATTGGTCCCGAAATACATTTCCGGCAGTATCATGACGTTTCCCTTGCATATCATTCGCCGTCCGGCAATTTCCTGCTACAAGCCCGCCTTTATTTAGAAAGCGAACATTGCTTAAATAAATATTCTCTATCTCACCACCGGGAATCCCCGTTATGGAAGAACAAAAATTACCGGTATCATAAGCGGTTACATTACTAATCTGTATATTTCTCATTTTTCCTATTGGAGGAACCGGAGCCTCATCTATATATTTCCGGCCTCTATTCGCCAAACGGACATACAAAGGACATTCCGTACCCTCAATTACGATATTGTCAATAGACACGCCATCCATTATTCCACCATCCACCACCTCCAAAGAAATAGCCGTAATACCGCTTGGAGTAGATTTTATAATGCGGTCCCCTTTATTGCAACTCGGTTTAACAATACAATTAGAAATGACAATATTCTTATATCCTCCGGTCGATTCGGTGCCACATTTTATAGCATTGGCAAAGCTGCTGACAATACAATTATTAATAACGACATCTTCACAAGGAGCCAGCCCCGTACTTTTCAACACGATTCCGTCATCGTCCGAATCGATGACACTATCAGACAAGATAAACCTGCGACAACCGTCAATATCTATACCGTCATTATTACCATTACAATGGTTGAAAACATGGATATGCTCTACAATAACATCTTCACAATCCAGATAATGTTGATTCCACAAGGCTGAATTCCTCATACTGATACCTGAGATACGTACCCCTTTACATGAAATAAAAAGGATATTGCGCGGCCTGCCGTCGGCATCACCCGGTACTCCGCCCACACGCCCTTTTCTGCCCTTTCCTCTCCCATCAATTACACCTTTGCCCGTAACGGCTATATTCCTAGCCCCCACCGCATAAATCAACGCCGACCATCCGCCTGCATCTTTCAAAGAGCGGTAAGCTGCTCTCGGCTGAATAGGAAAATCAGCATAATCCTCACTGGCATAAAGGCAGGCACCGTTATCCAAATGAAGTTCTACATTATCTTTCAGAAAAATAGTACCTGTCTTAAATTTACCCGGAGGAATAACCACTCTTCCGCCCCCCTGCCTGTAACAGCTTTCAATCGCTTCATTGATAGCTTTCGTATGCACCATCATAGTATCACGGGTGGCTCCGAAATCCAGAATATTAAATTCTCCCGTCCTCCCGTGCTCCTTCGTTTGAGCAAAAACATGGATGACAGAAAGACATAGATAAAGACAAGTCATCAGCTTCTTTTTCATGGTATTTACTGAATTATGATAATAACAAATCGCAACTTCTCCCTTTATATCATTCAATACGAAAGAGAAGAAATAAAGACTCAACGCGGAGCTGACTATTTCGTTATAAAAAAACTGCGTTCCACCGGTTCAGCCGTCTGTACCTGTCCGGCAATCCCGTACTGCCAGGCTACAACGGTGACTTTCACCGGAAATTTACTGCGGGGAGGAATTTTCGTAAAGACCAGCCTGTTATCTTGTAATTCCGCAGGGCCTTCCTTTACATAATAATATACGGGCAATCCACAATCAGAAACAGCTTCAAGAGAAACTGATTCCACTCCTTCCCTCACATCTTCTATCCCCGGAAAAAGTATATATTGGCGTTTTCCCTCTGTATTCCGATAAGGAATACGAATATTGAATTGTTGTACCGCACTCTTATATCTACTGTCACCCTCATTAGCGGCCAACAGCCAGATATCTCCGGTACGCTTCGGATTATCCATTCCCATTCTATAAAAACGCACGGTAAAAGTAGTATCATTCACCTTTGCCACCGGACCGCAAATACGAGTAACTTCAATTCCGCCATGAGCATGTTCCTTTACCAGTGAGGAGCGTAAAGAGTCCATATACACCCCTTTTACGTGAAAAGTCAGACCATCGGCTTCCGGCCGGAAAGCGGCAATCACTCCGGCATGTTGTCCGGCATCATATTTAACCAACCGGCCTCTCTGCATAAATCCAAGATATTGCATCTGCTTACCTTTATATTTTGCATAGCGGGCTTCGGTCAGTCCGGCCATTTCTTTATCAAAATACCAAAATGCATCGTGCTTATCTCCTTTATAGTCCCGATAAGGAGCCACCTTAGCCCTGTCCTTCTGCTCCGGACGCCAACGCTCGGCCAACCACCCTTCTTCCGGATTCAGTTTTTTCAAACGGACAGGCTCATTCAAAGAAGGATGTCCGGACAAACGGTATTCCAACGCTTTTCGCAGAAACAAAGCAATATAATCAGCAGTCTGCCCGGCCACATCAAAATGTCCACGTCCCGTATCACACAAAAATGAAATACAACTTTCGGGATACATCATCCGAAACGCCAAAGCAGGGTTCACCCGCGCCTCCCACCATTCATATTCTCCTTCAATCATCAATCCCGGAATACCATCTATATTACGTGTCCTACCCCACTCCAGATTCTCCCCGCCATAGCCACACAGGTTGGTACGGGGAGCATCTCCATGCAAAGAAATGACAGCCAATGTCCGTTTAGGATTCCAAGCGGCAAAATTCCACGGATAAGTGGCCATTGCCGAATGACCGACAGGAACTACAGGTATATGTTCCAACTCAGAATAGCCGCTGACTTCCGCCAGGTCATTCATCATCCGATTGAAAATCTCTTGCGTTCCTTTTGTCACATCCCATTGCTGGTCGATTCCGGGAGTGATCCATACCAGTCCGATCCCCATCCGAGACAATACTTCCCGGAAACGCGGCATCTCGAACAGGGTTTCCTCACTCATATTGTGCTTTCCTACCATTACGGCACGCAACTGATGGCAATCGGAAGGTATCCACAGGAAGGCAGTCGGTTCTTTGCCGGTTTCGGAAGAGATGAATCCTTTCAACTGTACGGACCATTGCCATTCTTGGGCAGTAGCAAACAAAGCACTGCACAATAACAATAAAGCAAATACTAATTTCCTCATCAAGCTATATGTTTAAATGAATATTTTCTTTTTAATACGCTCCACTCACGATATTCACTCAACACCTCATTCATTAAAATAAAAATCCACAGATACCTCATGAGGATACCTGTGGATTTATTTAACCAAACATGGGATTACAACTGACTAACCTCTTCGAATGTCAATCCTGTAATTTCCATAATATCCTCTATAGAGAGCCCTTTTTCTTTCATCCTCCGGGCATTGCGAACGACACCTTCCTTAATGCCTTCTTCGCGACCTTCCGCACGACCTTCTTCGCGGCCCTCCATGCGCCCTTCTTCGCGACCTTCCATACGCCCTTCTATCTTTCCTTCCAACTTGGCAGAATCAAGAACATCATTCTGAATCATTAAAGCGCTGAGATGTTCATCGTAAGCATGACGTTCCTGAGGGGTCATTGAATAATATTTCAATTTTTCACGTGCCTCCCCCAATCCGGGAGCTGTCGTGTCAGGACGGATAATACCCGTCTTCAAATATTCTATCCATTCCTCAAGGGGAGTCATGGCCACCTTATTAAACTCATTCACACGGATAAGGAAATACTCAGGATAAATTTCGGAAGGCATACGAGGCACAATAGCATCCTTCTCCCGGGTACTGACCTGCAGGAAATCTCCCGTATGCACCCCTTTAAATATATTCTGCCCATGATAAAGATAATCAGTTCCATAACCGATATCGAAATAAAGGATACTGATGGAATATATCTTTTTAACTTTATAATAAGTTTCACCCAATGAGATATGCTCCGTAATGGCCTTGGCTACTCCATACAGGATACGCTCCAAATAATACAGTTCACGGGTATTTTGGATCTCGATGATAACAATCTCATTTTTACTATTAAGAGCCTTGATATCAACCCGGTTGAACTTATCCTCTTCCGTTTGCTGATTACCCTCGCTTTCCAGAATCTCCACTATATGGATATCATCACCTATCAGCACCGTAAGGAACCCTTCGAGCACACCAAAATTGGCTTTATGACGCAACAGGCGTTTGACTGCCCAATCAAAACGGATATATCTATCTTGTAATTCCATAAGAATATAATTTATTCATTTTCAATGGACAAAGATACGAAAAAGGATTGCTCTTAAAGAATTATTCCACTTAAATAATTACCCTTATTTTTTATTTCACAAATACTGCATTCTCCATATGCTCTTCCACAAAGATACCTGCCCAATCCGGAATCTTATACCATTGGGGCCCTTTGGGCATATCATGCCGACATCACCTTACCGTTTATCATCATGTTCTCGAAACGAATACTCTTTATCTTCCTCATTCTTGAGAGGAACAAAGGAGCCTGTCTGATGGAACTCCTTATTTCCCCATGTGAAACAAGGAGTTCCAATAGTATAAAACAAGTTGTTTCAATGCTCGAAATCAACTGTTCCACACGTTGGAACACCCTGTTAACCATATAGGTTATCTGCATGAAATAGTTCGTCGAGAGAACTACTTCATCCGTTTCTATGTGACAGAGAAGGGTGACACTTTTTTTATCTGTCACAGTATTCATCACAGATTTAACACGCTGTATAACAAAGCATTGAAAAGTCATATGACAGTGTGACAGATATTTTTCAAAAAACATACAGTAAGAAAACAGTCGCTATACTACCGAACTCACTGCTACCTCATGCCATTTATAATAATTTTCTTTAGACAATGTTGTAGGTCTTTTTAGCTGAGTTGTTTAAATCTTCTTGAAACTCTTGCTTGAGACTGACCTTTTTTATTTTGTAAATACAATACTGCCCACGTGTTCCCCAACAAAGAAACGCGCCATGTCTGATGTTTTATACCATGCAGGCTTGCCGGCCATATCATCCGATATAACTTTACCGTTTATCTTCAGATTCTCAAAACGAATATTCTTCACCATCCGTTCCTCGTCGTAGCCAACGATATGTGAGAGTTCGGCATGATCGCCATTATAGGTAATATCTTTAAAAAGCACATTCTCAATGCCCCTGCCCGGAGCCTTGCAATACTTCTTATTGTAAAATATACGCAGATTCACCAATTGTCCTTGCCGGAAATTCTCGATGCGGATATTCTCGAACCGTACATTCCGGACCAGATTATTATCACCTGCATTGATAGCCAGACAGCCTTGATAATCCACTTGCATTTCCCGATGATCCAAAATATCAATGTTCCGGTAAGTCAGATTCTCCATCACTTCATTCCTATCCACATCTCCGTGTAACCCGATAAAAATAGGGTGCGCCACATCTGCCCACAAGGTAGAATTCTGCATTGTCACATTACGGCATCCGCCATGAAACCCCATACGTGTAGCATACACGGTAGTGCAATCATCGGAGTTACGGCAAAATACTCCATCAAACAAGACGTTGTTGCTGGCAAACACATTCATACCGTCCCCCCACCCATATGAACTGATAGCCTTTACATTGCGGATTGTCACACTGTCCGAACCTCCAGTGGGACATTGGGTTGTGATGAGACCTTCCACATATATATTTCGTGAATTAATAATGCTGATGCCTGCCCCACGACCTTCGGGATGCACCTCACCACGTCCCAGAATTTTCACATCACGGGCATTGACCGCACGGATACATCCACGCACAATGGCCCCACCTGCCACATAGACCGTCTTTCCCGAAGGAACATTAAGTGTATCGCCGGGTAACTGATGTATTCCCGGAGCGAAATAAATCAGATTCTTGTCTTTCAATTTCTTCGGGCGATTTTCATCTATCGGATTCGCAAAAAGATGAAGATTATGGAAGATGTTTCCATTTACTTCAATGGACAGATTACGCGGACGGTCTAGCGTAAAAGTCATCGTACTGCCGCTAATCTGCGGAGTGATACCATACGACAACGGACGCACCCTGCCACTCTTTACTTCTCCTTTATTATAGGTAACGGAAACTTCCACCTGACCGGAAAAGTCAAAATATCCCATTGAGGCCAGTTCAACATGATGCTTCGTCTGGCGTACTTCATCTACTTTCACCGGATAAGTAACTACTTCTTTCCATCCACTGCCAGATTGCCTCACCCGAACTGTAAAATCGTCTTTCAACTCCACCCCGTCACCAGGAACCGTATAAGTTATCAACTGGTTTTGTGCATAAAGAATACAGGTCATCATCCATAAAAGACCTGTCAAGCATAATGTTCTCATTCTTTTCATTTGTAAAGTCTGCTATTTATTTTAGAATATACGTTCAATAACTATCAATCACTCAAAGCGCCTACCAGCAATTCTAATATACCACAATTTCATTATCAATTAGGGCATGAAATAATCCTTTACCTAAAGAATATTCTTATTTCACACCCTAACTACTATAAATCAGTCTATTGATTTTCGATTTATCCTTCAGTTTTTATTACCAACCAGGATTCTGCGTTAATTGCGGATTCAAACGTATCTGCTGACGAGGAATAGGATCTAAATAATCCCTTTGTGTATAAAGCAAATTACCAGCCAAAGTTGCTATAGAACGTCCATAGTCAGGGTCGTTAGGATCAGAGCCCTCATAAAGCCCATAAAGCAAAGGATATTTTTCTGGATAATAACAGGGTTCACCGAAGTAAGTGGCATCATTGGCTTTCTCTGTTTCGTATGCCGTCCCCAAAACATGTCGACCCAATTTACGACCAGTCAAGTTAATATGCGCAATACCCCAACGTTTTAAATCGTCCATACGAAAACCTTCACCAAAAAGTTCACATGCACGCTCTCTACGTATTTCATCCAACATATTCATTTTTTTACAAATAGTTTTTCCTGTAGCATGATCCCAATAACCAGCATCCCAAACATTAGCAATTAACGCATTGGTCAAAGGAGCCACTCCAGCACGAGCACGATTTTTATTAATAGAGAAATTAAGATCTTCATCTGAAATGTTTCCATTATTCAATTCACAAGTCGCCTCGGCATAAATACAATGCACCTCTGCCAAACGAATCAATGGAAAATCTGCAGATTCTGTATTATCCGGACGATTTGCCCCTTCAATCAAATACTTACGGCTGCTGTATCCCCCCATTGTACTATTATTTCTAATTGTGGGATGGAAGACTGCACAAGAACTACTATATACGGGATCAGTAGGATCATAATGATCATTGTCCTTAGGAAACACAGGAGTAGGATAAGGTTGACTAGCATCCATACGTTGACGTCCATCTTCAGTACGGCTACTATAAGATACACGGTCAGGTAAGAAAGTACAACCAACAAAACGATAATCACGATTACGATATTCACCTATAAATGTTGCATATCCCTCGAATTCTGGATTATTCTGCGCATCAGACATACTACCTGTATAACTGATACGAATAGGAAGTCCATTACGACAAAGGAAAGATTCACCAAACTGAGCACTCATACCCGTTGCTGCACCTACCATGACCGAATGCGATAAATTAATACCACCACGACTCAGATCGTAGTCATATTTTTTTGAGAAAATAAATTCTTTATTCGTACTTTTTCCAGCACTTTTGAAATTAGGAATATTTCCACCCTTATCATCAATATTAAACAAATAGTAATAACTCAAAGAATCACATTCTGCCCACAACTTATAAGTTCCACTTTCAGCTTCTTCTATCACCTCTTTTGACATCTGCTTTGCTTCTGTCAACATATCGGTTATAGAAGGATATCCTTCCGGTTTAACAGTTCCTGCCCCCTGCGAACTCCCATCACCATCTAAATCATAATTGATAGCAGGAACATACTTTTCCCACGTAGCCTCATAAAGCAATACTCTGGCCAAAAAAGATTTGGCAGCTTCCTTGCTTACTTTTCCTTTGCTTCCTTCCGGAATTTCCGTTTCTTTAGGCAAACGCTTTACAGCCTCTCTTAAATCGGACATAATAAAGGCTGCCACCTCATACCGACTGTTTCGCGGGGCCTGTAACACTCCATCACTAACAGTCAACACATGGTCTGAAATAGGCACACCACCAAAATGTTGCAACAAATAAAAATGCTGCCATGCGCGAAAAAAATAAGCAGTCCCCACAGACTGGGCAATATCACTTTGGCTACCATCATAAGCTTCTGCCTTTTCCAACAATATATTGCAAGTACGGATATGCGAATAAGGCTTATCCCAACTCCAATTTCCTTCCGGTGCCGAACCACCTCCATTGCTTCCTAATCCACTGATATCCGTCCCTCGGTCCATTATATCACCGTATGACGGCTTATTATCCAGATTTTTCCATCCAATTACATTATATAAAGCATTGGCTGCCTGTTCAAAATGTTCAGGAGTCTTAAACACAATAGCCTCTGTTCCCTGAGACAACGGTTCTTTATCAAGAAAGTCACTGCATGCAGTCAATGACATCACCACAGCCGATGCAAGAAAAAATTTATTTATTATGGTTTTCATATGTTTATATTTTAACAGGTTATTAGAATGTAACATCTACTCCGAATGTCAGCAATCTGCTGAACGGGAATGTGTTATTTGAATTTTCACCATATTCCGGATCATATCCATCCTTTACTTTTGTCCATTCCCAAAGATCATCACCGGAGAAGTAAACTCTCAATTTACTGAGTCCGGCTTTTGAAATCCACTTTTGAGGCAATGAATACCCCACTACCAAAGATTTCAAACGGACATACCGATTATTCTGAACACTGACATCTTTATTATTATAATTCCACTTATTAAAATTCTGGTCACGTGAAGCAATAGTATATTCTGCATCCCGATTATTCTCACTCCACATTTTCCCTGCGAAGTTTTTATTTTGCAGAACATAATTTGTAGTCCATGGAGCAGCCAAATATCCACCTCTTAACAATACTTGTTTACCTACTCCTTGGAAGAAAGCCGAGAAATCGATTCCTTTCCATTCCAATCCCAATTTAAAGCCAAATGTCAAACGAGGGGCCATATCTCCTGCATAGTAAAGATCATCTTTTGTTATAGCACCGTCACCATTCAAATCGACTACTTTACGAGCCCCCGGACGAAGTGTATTAGTAGATGCCTCCTGAGGTGCAGGAAGAATATTATTAGCTTTCGGTCCTGAATGATCCGCATTCCAATAATACTTCTCATAATATGCAGCCACTTCATCTGCACTTTGGAAAATACCATCAGTTTGGTATACATACAATGCTTGTCTTGGCATACCGATTAAGCGATTTTCATTCTTACCCTCATTAGGTACATTTTCATTATTAGCTAATTCAAGCACTTTTGACCATGCATCCGAAAGAGATCCTCCAATGTTATACTTTACCTGACCTATTTGATCATTCCAATTCAAAGCCAACTCCCAACCACGGGCACGAAACTTACCATTGTTGGTTTTAGGAGCAGCCGCACCTAAAATAGAAGGATATTGTACATCAATAAACATACCGTTATTGGTCTTGATAAAATAATCAAATGAACCTCTCAAACGATTGCTAAGAAAAGCAAAATCCACTCCCACATCGTGGCTGTCAATAGTTTCCCATGTACGTTCCGCAGATCTCATACCGTCTACCCACAATGAAGTATGCGTACCGGGATTTACACCAAAAATAGTCGTACCAGTTTTGATAGTAGCAAATCTCTCGTAATTGTCAATACCTTCCACACTACCTGTTCTACCATAATTATAACGCAGCTTCAGATCACTCAACCATGAAACATCTTTTAAAAAGTCTTCATTTGAAAGTCTCCAAAAACCAGAAATAGAGTAAAAATTCTTCCAACGTTGTTCTTTCGCTAACTTAGAAGACCCATCCCGACGTCCCAATATCTCTATTGAGTATTTATCAGCATAAGTATAATTTAAACGTCCTAAATAAGAAACCAATCCCCAAGAATTCTGTCCACCGTATGCCTCATTATTATTTCCATTTACCCATACATCCAAATCTGTTAATCCGGACCCCGGATAAACAGCACCGGATTTACGAACCGCACCTACCTTTTTATATGTTTCTTGTTCGGCAGTCATACCCAACATGGCAGAAACGCTATGTACATCAGCGAAAGTACGGTTATAATTAGCAAAAGCACCTAAAGTAATGTTTTCCCATTTTTCTATTTCTTCTTTCAATTGTCCGGGACCTTGCTTATTACCAGTCTGTGTACCTACCCAATCATAATATTGTACTTTATTCTTCACTTCCTGCATATTTCTCTGTACAGTTTTATAAGCTCCCGAAGCTGAAATAGAAAGTCCTTTTACCCATTTAGAAAAATCATAAGTCGCTTTGGCACTTCCTCTGAAGGTTGTCAATGAATTTTTCTTTCCCCCCCCTTGAGTCAACCCGCCAATAGGATTCCGGTTACCACTGAATGTATCATAAGCCTGACCATTTTGATTATACACAGTCCAAAACCAAGGGTCAAAATATCCAGCTCCCACATCAGTAGTTGGAGTTATAATATCACGTTTGTCATACGACATGTTTGTTTCAAATTTCAAAGCATCTGTCGCTTGATAATCAGCATTTAAACGACCACTATATTTTTTTTCTCCATCATTAGCAACTTTCAATTGTGAATTATTATCCGCATATCCCAAAGATGCCCGATAACTGAATTTTTCATCTGCTCCCGAAATACTAATCGAATGCTTTTGGGAAGTTGCCTGACCATAAAGATAATCCATCATATACACATTTGGATCCCAACGTTCTACCTTATCGCCATTTTGTAATGTCAAGACTTTACCTGCACGAAGGGCATTAAAAAGTGTTTCTCCCTTATATACTGTTGGTGCACCAGTAGCCGGATCAATATCTGATTGATCCAGAGTTGGACCTCCAAAAGAATTAAATATCCACCAATTCACAGCTTTATGAATTTCATCAGCAGTAGTCAAATTAGGATTTAAAGCGGCAGCATCGTTATATTGAGCTTCATAAAACATATCCAACCATTCCTGATTATTTGTGATAGGGGGCTGAATACCATTAATTGTACGACTAACTGAACCACTATATGATATTTGAGCCTTTCCTTTCTTACCACGCTTTGTTGTCACCAGTACAACTCCTGAGGCTGAACGGGCACCATAAATCGCTGCTGAAGCATCCTTCAGAACTGAAATATTCTCAATATCACTTGCATCCATGGCATTTAACTCATCCAATGAACCAGTTATACCATCAATGATAACTAATGGAGAAGATTTTCCGTTGACAGAAATATCACCACGTATTTTCATCTCTGCTCCCTCACTACCCGGACGAGTAGAAGTGCGTGTAATTGTCAATCCCGGAACTTCACCTTGCAAAGCGACTGTAGCATTAGCAATACCCTTATTTTTAAAAGCCTCATCCCCCTTGATCTGACTAATAGAACTAGTTAAAGAAGCTTTCTTTTGGGCACCGTAACCAACCACTACTACTTCATCCAGCACCTCGGTATCCTCTTTCACAACAACCTTAATGCTCGTTTTCCCTGATATATTTACTTCCTGAGCCTTGTATCCGATATAAGAAATAACCAATATGCCTTTTTCCGGGACATTATTCAATATAAAGTTACCATCAAAATCGGTAATTGTACCATTAGTCGTACCTTTTACTTGTACCGTGGCACCAATAACAGGTTCTCCGGCAGCATCCACTACTTGACCTTTCACTGTACCAGCCTGCATAACAGACTGTAACTCATTCACCTCTGCAAATACAGCCTGCGGACTACCTGCCAACAAGGCAGAAGCCATCACCGTAGAAAACAAGATTCTTCTCGATGAAAATTTAAAGAATTCGTTTTTCATAAACTTGAAATTTAATATTAACAGTTTTATTGTTGTTTTCTTATTATATACACTGTTTGATAAACTCGCGCACCTCATGCCGCCCTATCCTTAAATGGTTTTCAACGGTACGATGCGAAAGATTTAATTCCTCTGAAATATCTGAAATAGATTTGTCTTCAAAACGACTCATTGCATAAATAGTACGACGCTGTGGAGGAAGCAAAGACAATCTATATTTCTCACATGCTTCCAAGTCATCAGCCACCACACGAGCCTCAGTCTCATTTGTATAAGTTACCGCATGCTCATATAAATAAGAAGTCACTTCCTGCCTCTTATAATAACGACGTAAATAGTCAGTCACCAAATTACGGGCAATGGTAAAAATGAAATACTTAATAGTTTCTGCACAGAGCATCCGATCGTAATCCATCAGCCGTACATACACATCTTGTGCCAAGTCTTCTGCCTCTTCTTTATGACCTATCTTATAATAAAGATACAGATAGACCGAATGATGATAATTCGCATAAGAGTCTTTTATTAATTGAATAGATTTCATGGATATGTTTTTCATGTCTTCAGCTTTTTGGGTTACATTTACGAATGCAAATATAGAAGGTAGAAGAACAAGAAAAGCACTTTTCCGGTTCCAATAAATCTCATATCATTACCCTAGACAAAAAACAGTTTAAGCTGCTAATTTATAGCAGCTTAAGGATTTGAGACTATCAGTATCATATAATAATTTGATACTCTCAACAAGAAATAGCGAGGTTATTCATTGTTTTTCCCAATACTTCGGATGTACTCATTGGGAGTGATATTTGTCGCTTTTTTGAAATATCGGAAGAAAGAAGCCCGTGAACTGAATCCGCACAACTCTGCCAAAGCACTCAAAGTGTATTTAGCATATTCATCTTTCTCCACCAAGCGCTTGAATTCAGCTATACGATAATCATTAATATAATCATAATAATTACGGTTTAAATACTGATTAAACAAATAGGACAAAGTATGAGATGAGGTTCCGATAGAGGCGGCCAAATCGGCAATCTTCAAATTAGGATTGGTATAAGGCTTTTCTTTATGCATAACAATCTCCAATTTATCCGCCAACCGTTTACATTCTTCCACACTTATCTTATTTGTCTTATACTTTTCTTCCGCTACAACATTGGTTTCCTCAACCGGTTGTATTTCCTTTTCTATAACCTTAGCAGGACCAGGCATTGGTTCTTCCCTTTCGTCCTCTCCCTCTTTCTTCTTTGACAAAAGAATAGCAATACCTCCGGTCACCACTGCTATCACGATAAACACTATGCTCCATATACTGATAGAAGAAGCGATTTTAACCGTCATCTGAGTTTCCGACTCTGGATTCCCCGTCCGCCTTACTTTAAAAGTATAGGTACCGGACGGCAAATCATAATAAGTCATATCCGAACGACCTGTCACAGCTATCCATCCGGCATCCTCACCCTCCAACTGATATTCATATGACATAAAGGCAGGTGCCGTATAACTGAAATCGGAAAAGTAAAAGGTAACATTCTTTTGAGAAGACTCCAATGAAATTTCACTCTTGCCGCCATCTCTCACAACAGATTGCACTACAGATTTTCCATTTACACATACATCTGTTATGGCAACCGGATAGGGAATGGATTTCTTCTGATTCATCCGCACTGCATCCAAATACAGAAGCCCTTTGGAGTTTCCAAACCAAATGCCATTCTCATCACGCACCGGCGGACAAAGAGTAAATATGGAACTGGGAATGCCATCGACAAAATTATAAGGAATAAAACAGTCTTTCTTATCATACCGGAACAAACCATTGTTAGTTCCCAGCCATAACCACTTTTCACGATCCTCCACAACAAACATACCATCATTCCCATCCAGAGGAGTCCCCGGCTGCAAACGTCTGAAAGTAGTCATTGATAAATCAGAGATAAAAAGCGAGCCTTTGTCCGGAAAAAAATAAAGATCATGGTCGGAATCTTCGTAGATCACTCTTACTTTTTCCTTATGAATAAATCCTTCAGGAAACACATCGGTTTTTAATGTCCGGACGGAAGGGTCCCAAATACACATTCCATTCTCCGTACATATCCATCCTTTATGGGTGGAATCAAAATAAATTTCATATACATTCCCTTCCGGCAACTTAGAGTTGGCACTGGTATAATGAGCTATCTGTCTGCCATTTTTATAGCAGAATATTCCTAAAGATGTTCCTATCCACAAATTACTTTCATTATCCTGCTTGATACAGAAAATATGTCCTTTACTGAAAGGCATTCCTTCATCGGGGGCAAAATCTCTGAGTGTCAAAGTTACAGGATTGAAAACATACATTCCCCCACCGTATGTACCTATATAATACTCATTCTGATAATACAGACAACTGAAAATCATATTTGAGCGTAACTGTGGAACCTTGAAACTTTTATAACGATGATTTTCTTCGTCAATATAAAAAAGTCCGTCACGAGATCCGATCAGCTTTTCCTTCCCCTCGATGGCAAGTGCACGTACCGGCATATCTCCGGAATCAAAAAAAGGAGCATACGTATAAGTGGAGAACAACCCGCTCTGATATAATGTGTAATCCAATCCCAGCTGATAGAATCCTACCCATATCAATCCTTCCTTATCAACCAAAACAGAATAAACGGAATTAGAACGCAAAGTCTCATCCTTCCCTGTTTCATGACGCATGGAACGAACAACTTTCTTTTTATCCGTTGATACAAAATGAACTCCGTTACCATCCGTCCCTACATACAAAAGGCTTTTGCCATCACCGGACAAAGAAGAAATGACATTACAACCTACATCAACAAAACGGGCAAATTCTTTAGTTTGTGTATCAAAACTGATGATTCCCTGTCCCATCGTTCCCAAATAAAGCATACTCCCTATCCGGGCTATATTCTTAAAGGAACAAACATGTTTCTCTTCCACCACATTATGATAAGCCACTATTTTTCCATCTGAGAGTTGTAAGGAATAAAGACCATTCTCCGTAGCCATCCAAAGTATTCCATCTTCCCCCAAATTCAAACCACCAATCGAATTCGCCGCCGACAACATATTAGGATCTATCATAATTTGGTTCAGGCTCCCTTCTTTATAAATGAAAAGTCCTCTTTCTGTTCCGATATAAAGTATTCCTTTCCCATCATGTAAAAGAGAGCGCACAGCATATCCTATCGTTTCACGAGCAATGGGTTCCAAACTGTTTTTCGCTCTACTGACACGCCATAGTCCACTGCCATTCCCCATCCACAATTCATTGCCAGGCATTTCGGCAATGGCATTCACCCGTTTCAATTTTTCATCTGAGCCCGGAATAAGATAATGCTTGAAATGAATCCCGTCAAAACATTCCAGTGAATTACCGGTTCCCAACCATACATAACCCAAAGAGTCTTTATAAATGGCATTTACTACCAAATCTGATAATCCCTCAGTTACAGACAAGCCACGAAAAGCATAGGAACGAGAAAAAACGGGTAAAGACAAGAATATAAGAAACAATATAAATATAAATCTTAAAATGTTTTTCATTACATTGTGCATATTTGGAACCTCGTGTTTATCAAATAATGCAAATATAGTGAAAAGGGAATATATTTTCCCTATCAAAAAAAGAAAAAATCATCATCCACTTCTTATTTGCTGTATGAAAAAGAAAGGATGATGATTTAAAAAGATTACTTTATAAAAGAAAGTTTATATCAAAGTTTGCGTAAATCATGTCCGGGCAACAAATTATATTCTTTTCCATTCATCCTGACTTTACAAGGTGTAGAAGCTGCATATTTCCAAACGCCCTCTTTATACACCAACATCACATCTGTTACTGTCAATGAACTTATTTCAACATGTGGAGTTTTCAATAGTGTACCTCCTCCCAAAAAGAAAATACAATCATCGCCTTGTTTATTTCCCCACAATGCATAAGCTGCTTGTACAGTCATTTCTCCACTTTTACACAAATGGCCTGCATCATCCGAAGAAATAATCCGGTCCACACGTCCCTCTTTTTGTTGGATACAAATTCCGACATGACTTCCAGCCACACCACTTTCCACTTCTGGAAAAGTAACGGAGGAAATACATCCCGGCTCCTTTACCGAAGAAGGTTCATAAACAGCTACAAACGGACGATTCCAAGCTTCACCTTGTTGGCGGGCTACAAAAGTCAACGTAGGTTGCTCTTTGATAGCATAAGGCATATCCGGAATCCGGCTCAATCCTTCAGTCATCGGGCTCAAAGCCGAGAAGACTTTACGTTCAGGAGCACCTTTCATCCACATATTCATACTGATATTATCCTCATCCGGCATCTGTATAGTAAACGTTGTTTTAATATCTTTGGACGTCTCGGCACTTTTCTTATCAAACAAATACGAATAGGCATATATATGTGCCCCAGCAAAAGCCAGTTCCTCCGTTGGTTGAAGAGACAAGCTGCTCCCGTCAGCAGCAGTCAAATTCATGGTTTGTCCCATATTATGATAAAAATAATCATGCATTTTATCTCCTCCCTCCACTTTCCTGCTACGGAAAATATCGACATAATATCCGTTCTTTTCTCCTGTAGTCACAATACTCATCATACGGTTTTGATCAGCTTGTGATTCAGGTTCACGGAAAAAGACTTCACTATAACTCACAGGCTGATAATCTACTTTCATCCCTGCTTCGGGGTAGCAGTTCAATAATTTGAAAGCATGATTGCTTTTCATAACCGGATAAGAAGAGATTCCATCTACACAAACCGTATTGTGTGCAGGGAACTGACTATAATACTCCAAATAATCCAAACCGGAATAAAGGGTCAAGCCAATACCTCCATCCGGTGCCAGACGATATCCTTTTCCATAAAGTTCCATGCTGATGCCATTGGCATGCATGTGATTCCCTTCACTGGCATTTTGGGCAATCATCAAACTATGACGTTTGTCCATGCCATTGCGTTGCACCAACCAACTGGCATTGGGAGCATAAAAAGTAGGAGTTACATAATCATTGATATCACCGGCAGGTATCTTATCATCAATTACCAAAGGCTTGTCACTGAAAAAAGAAGTTACCGCCACCCTCACATTTTTCTTTTCAGTCGCCGGTTTGGAGGCATCGGGATCAAATAACTTCAACATAGCAGTAAATTGTCTTTCCTGATCTTTTTTACCATGTTTCTGGGCATTAGCTACCATACGGGCAAAGATAGCAGGATTCAATTTACCGGGATGTGTATCGCCAAAACCCATTGTCATACAATCCGGAAACAAATATTGCGGGTCGGCGGCCACCGCTTTTTTTATGACAGGAATCTCCTCGGTCAGGTCCATACCCAAATTACGGTCAAAGATAGTGACCATATCCGTATAATCCCCGACAACTACCTGACTATAACCCGGACATTCAGCCCAAATACCGGTTTCAGCATCATAACCATAATCAGCAAGCTGTTTCAGTGACCATTGACGGATGGAAGAACGATTCAACACATAATCAATATAATACTCGCCTCCCTTTTTATCCGGATAAGAAGCATCAGATTCCAAAATCATGCCGATGCTCATGATATAACGTGCCTGCATCAGATTCCAGTTATTATGCGGCACTCCATTATCAATGATATTATCCGCCCATTTCTTGAATGCTCCGGCATAGATGTCCATCTTATCAGCCTTATCGGTTTTCAAATAATCATATAAAAAATCATACAATGGAACCAAAGCATTCACAGCATCCTCGTGAATGACTTCAAAACTGCTCATACCCACCAAAGTCTGCTGATGTCCATGATTCAAATCCTTGGGAACATTCCGGTAATAAATCCCCGTCATATAAGTGTCAAATACCGAAGCTGCCAAATCAGCATATTTCTTCTCCCCGGTCATCCACCAAAGAAAAGCGGCATCACGGGCGATACCCAGTATCTCTACATTAATACTTTGGATGATATTTCCGGTTTTACTGATATTCACCCATTCGTACGGTCTGCCTTCCAACGTCCCATTTGCCAGATACATTCCCCGAGCATCTTCCTGATAAGGCTTCAAATCTTCCAGCTTGGGACGTACATAGTTAGCTGCATGACTGCGTGCACCGGTATACATCACCGTAGGAGCCGGCGCCTTCTCTCCTCCTGCATGATCATAATATTCTCCTTTAATATATACCTCCGTTGCATGAGTTTTCCAATACATTTGCAAACGGGAAGTAAGCCATTCAGGCCCTCGGTCAGCATACCGGTCAGTCCGTTGCTTTAACTTTTCAAACACTTCCTGTGCCCACGGTTCTTCCTTTATCAACTTCTGCGTTTCAACTTTGCCATTACTATCCGTCAGATAACGGGGATGACCTTGTGACAGTTTCACCGATAAGGAAGTTTCCTGTGCATATAATACACTTGTTACAAGCAAGCATATCCATAAAACGATCTTTCTCATAATTCTATTCATTCTCTTTCACAAAAATACGTATCATAAAGCTATTCCACTCAATCCAAATGAATTATTTTATCATCCGCCTCTTCCATTCAAATTTAAAGTTACCGAATATAAAATGTTTGCTTTACCGGCTCTGCAGTCTTTATCTTAGGATCAGAGTTTTTTCCGTATTGCCATGCTATTACAGTTACTTTTACCGGATAGGTGGTTTTAGGAGGAATAGCAGTTAATATCAATCGATTACCATCCACATAAGCCGGTCCCGATTCCACATAAAAATCGACCGGCAAGCCACAACTGGAAACAGCAGATAAAGAAACGTACTTAGTACCACGCTTTATGTCCGGTAACGTTGCAAACTTAATATGTTGCTGCTGTCCTTCCGTATTTTTAACCGGAATTGTCACCTGAGCTTGCTGAACAGCCGGTTTATATTCTTCGTCTCCCGGATGAGTTATAGAAAAAACAATATCCGATTTCTTGTCCGTCCATAAAGTTCCCCGATTCCATTGTATTCGAAATGTCACAGAATCAACTAAAACAGCTGGGCCGGTAATCATCTGCAGGACCGGAGTTTTTCCAGCATGACCAACAGATGCCCCAACAGGCAAATCAGTCCAATTGGAAAGTCGGGGACTTTCTCCTGGAACAGTATCCCAAAAAACAGGGGTCAATTGAAATGTGATACCATCTTCCTGTGGCATAAAAGCCGGGTGAACTTGTAAATGAGTATTCTGTTGGGATACTGTTTTTCCGTTTTGAGACACACTTACCAATTGTGGCTTCATATCGTAATATCGGGATTGATACGCCAAAGTAGCCTCTATCATCTCACGATCAAAAAACCAAAAAGCTTGTGCAGGATCACCTTTAAATTGATTTACCGGTGCCGGAATACAAGAAGGTTTTTCATTTTTTTTCCATCGCTCCATCAACCATCCTTCCTTTGTCGGATCCACATGTCCATAGTGCATTGCCTTTTTAATATAAAGAGCTATATATTGTGCTTTTTCCGGGGTATAGGCAAAATGGCCTTCAGCAGGACAGGCCAACATACTTAAAGGTAGCAATGGATGTTCCTTACGTTCTTTCAAACCCTCATTGCTCCATGTATGTGCTGATTCATATTCTCCCATGGTTTCCAGACAAGGGATTTTATTGATGTTACGCTCACCCCAAATATCTGGACATAACCACTTATCACGATGATATGGCCATTGACCACTGACAGAAATACATGCCAATGTACGTTCCGGTTTATAGGCTGCAAGATAATAAGGCCAACTAGCAGCTGCCGAATGTCCTATAGCTATTAAAGGAGCTGTAGACAACTCTTTATATCCAGATTCTTCAGCAAGATCTGCCAAAAGACCATCCAAAGTTTCCCATGCCCCATCCGTAAAATCAAATCCGTGATTGAAAGAAGGACATACCCATATTTGAGCAACATCAAGTTCAGCCATACGCTGCCGGAAAACCTCATCTTCAAGGATAGAAATTTCCTCCATATTGTGTTGGGCAACCAAGATTGCTTTTACTTGTTCACACTGACTGGGAATCCACAAGTAAGCCCTTGACTCAGGATTCTTGGGATGAGTGCTAAAATTACGAACGGGTACGGATCATTGCCAGATTCCTGTTTGTGCGACAAGCGTAAATGATAAGAACCAACCGAATATTCCAAATAAAAATACATGTTTCATAGTTATCTTCACTTTTATTACAAAGACGAATCACAATCAAGAAACACTCAACTTTAGTTATGAATATCTTCCGGAGAGATGAGTAAAATTCTATCTTTGTACGTATTAAGCATATATACAAAACCTAGATAACATGAATAAACACACTTTATTTACAGTAGCCTCTTTCCTGTTTTGTACACAAGTATCAGGAGATACGCCGGATGGAATTTATCACAAAGGATGGATAGATTTCAACAAGAATGGAAAAATGGATCTATATGAAAATCCTAAAGCCCCACTGGAAGAGAGGGTACAAGACTTGCTCTCACAAATGACATTGGAAGAAAAAAGTTGCCAGATGGCTACCCTCTATGGTTCAGGACGTGTACTGAAAGATGCCCTGCCCCAAGACAATTGGAAAACAGAGGTATGGAAAGACGGAATAGGGAACATAGATGAAGAACATAACGGACTGGGAACTTTCAAGTCCGAATATTCTTTTCCCTACACCAAACATGTGGATGCCAAGCATGCCATTCAACGCTGGTTTGTAGAAGAAACACGTTTAGGCATCCCCGTAGATTTCACCAATGAAGGTATTCGCGGATTATGTCATGACCGGGCAACTTATTTCCCCGCCCAATGCGGACAGGGCGCTACTTGGAATAAAGAGCTGATAGCCCGTATCGGTGAAGTGGAAGCCAAAGAAGCTGTAGCGCTGGGGTATACCAATATCTATTCTCCTATCCTTGATATCGCCCAAGATCCTCGCTGGGGAAGATGCGTGGAAACATACGGAGAAGATCCTTATTTAGTAGGAGAACTGGGAAAACAAATGATTACCAGTCTGCAAAAACATAACCTGGTGGCTACTCCAAAGCATTTTGCAGTTTATAGCATTCCGGTAGGTGGGCGTGACGGAAAGACGCGGACTGATCCACACGTAGCTCCACGAGAAATGCGTACCTTATATATAGAACCTTTCCGGATGGCATTTCAAGAAGCCGGAGCATTGGGAGTGATGAGTTCTTATAATGACTATGACGGAGAGCCCATTACGGGAAGTTATCATTTCCTGACTGAAATATTACGTCAGGAATGGGGATTTAAAGGATATGTCGTATCGGACAGTGAAGCTGTGGAATTTATCTCCAGTAAACATAAAGTGGCGAATACATACGAAGACGGAATAGCGCAGGCTGTCAATGCAGGACTGAATATCCGTACCCATTTCACTCCGCCTGCTGATTTTATCTTGCCTCTTCGTAAAGCTGTTGCCGACGGTAAAATCTCTCAGGAAACTCTTGACAAACGGGTAGCCGAGATACTTCGTGTCAAATTCTGGCTGGGATTATTTGACAATCCCTATCGGGGTAATGGTAAACAAGCGGAACAAATCGTCCATAGCAAGGAACATCAGGCTGTATCATTGGAAGCAGCCCGTCAGTCACTTGTATTATTAAAGATACTTTTTCCGACAAGAAGAATCGCACATTAATTTTATCATCAGGTGAGAACACTTCTTGCGCCTTCACACCAATAACCCAACATATTGCTAAAATTCCTAAAAATAGTCTTTTCATATTATCATCAATTTAAGAGCATAAATAAGAGTCAATATATTTTCGTAATACATTACGGGCAATATAAACCTGGTTTTCAACCGTACGAAGAGACAGACCTAAAAGATTACTTATTTCTGAATTCGAAAGTGATTTTCTACTTTTCATTACAAATATCTGTTTACATTTAGGTGGTAAAGTATCTATTCCATTTTCAACTATTATAAAAAATTCTTTAGTAAGCAACTCATTATATTCACCAATACTGACTTCTTCCCTTTTTTTATCACTATGTGCAGTTTCATAATGCTGCACAATCTGTTTATGACGCAACATATCAATACTACGATTATAGATAGCAATATAAATACATTTTAATGCAGCCATTTCAGACACAAAATAATTTGTTTGCTGAAACAATCCTGTAAATACATCCTGCACTACATCTTCCGCATAAAATTCATCAGATAGCACTTTTCCGGCATATCTAATAAAACTATTCCTATATTTTCCATAAATTCTCTCCAAGGAGATATCCCCTTTTTGATAAAGACTGGTATTAACAGATTGTGTATTCATAATATAGATGGATTAACAATGGTTTTATAAATTAGCCAAAACAGATTGTTTCTCTTTCAAACGTTTCAATCGTACCAATGCTTCCAAATAATAGTAATCTGCATAACTAATAGAAGCATCAACTTCCCATCCCTTGTTCATGTGCCCAACCGAATGCAATAAAAAAGCATCTTTTTTATTTCGAGCCTGGTATGCCGGAGAGGATAGTATCTGAAGCATTTCCACAGCCTTATTCCGATAGAAAAATGCAGAATCACTATCATTTATATAGGTAGAAAGTTCCAATAAAGCAGAGGCTGTTATGGCAGAAGCCGATGCATCTTTCGGTTCACCTGAGGATAATTCCGGAGCATTAAAATCCCAATAAGGAATCATGTCCTCAGGAAGACGGGACAAATAGACATCCGATACCTTCCGAGCAAAATCCAAAAAACGCACATCATGTGTTTCACGATATACCATGGTATATCCATAAATAGCCCATGCCTGTCCACGGGCCCACATAGAATCATCACTCAATCCTTGATGGGTAACTCCTTTTATAAAATGACCATCCAGCGTATCATACACCGCTACATGATAACATGAATAATCTTTACGGAATTGATGTTTCATAGTCGTTTCCGCATGTTTACAGGCAATGTCATACAAATACTGCCCCCCTCCATTCCGCGCAGCCCAAAACAAAAGTTCCAAATTCATCATATTATCAATAATAGTATTGTGCGGCCAGTTTTCCTTTTTCACCATTCCAGGCCAAGATAAAATAGTACCCACAACAGGATTATAAAGCATAGCCAAAGAATCTGCGGCATGCAGCAATCCTTCCTTATATTCCGGTTTTCCTGTCAAACGATAACCGTTGCCCAAACTACACATCATAATAAAACCGGAATCATGACTCTTTGCTTTCCTGTAAGCCAAGGGAGCAATCATATCGGTTACTTTTCCTGCTGCTTCCCTCCACATATTATCCTTAGTATCCTCATATAAATACCAAAGGATACCAGGCCAAAATCCACAAGTCCAAGAGCCTGCCTGTGTATAACGCCATTTAATACTATCTAAATCCATAGAATTAGGAATTTTATCTAACGAAGGAATAGAAACCAGCGTCCGCATAGCCTGAGACCGGCAATACGCAATTTCCGAATCAACAGGAAAATCATCAGTAGCAGTCGTTTTACACGAAAAACATCCTATGCTAACTAAAAAGATAAAAACAAGAGTAAAAAAAGTTCTGCTTTTCATAATCGTATCAGTTTCTTTAATGGATAAAAATATTTTTCTATCAGCAAAATTAGAAACTGAAATGTCTTTTCAACCATCTTGTAAAGTAGGATTAATCCCAACCTACTAGATGAAACAAAAAGACCATACAGCACTATGAATCAACAAATTACACAACAAGAAAGAGAGTTTCAAAAAAATATGAAACTCTCTTCTTCTATCCAATCACTAGAGTAACACCCCTATTCCAAACGCTACTTTATAAATATCCCATGTTCCTTTATATATTCGGCAGGTGACATTCCCTTAAACTTCTTAAACGAACGAAAAAAAGAAGTACGGGAACTGAAACCACATTGTTCCGACAAAGAAACCAAGGTATATCTGGAGGCAGACTTATCCTGTATTCTTTTTATGAATTCGTCTATCCTATATTTATTAACATAATCCGTGAAACCAATATTCATAAACATATTCAGCACTTGGGACAACTCTCCAGTATTACATTTCACCACTTTTGCCACATCCTGCAACTTTAAATCAGGATTCAAATATAACCGATCTTTTTCCATACACTCATTCAGTTTCCCAATAATGAGCATGGCCGTTTTCTCTTCCATCCTTGATTTTTGATATTTTTCTTTCCGGTTTTCTTCGGATGGTTCCGTCTTTTTATTTATATATTCCTTCATTGTGCGATACTTCCCCAATAACCCGGAGTAAAAATAAATAAGAATACAACAAACGACTACACTTAACACCACAATCCATCTTATAAAAGGCGTATTTCCGGCAACAACCACCCTTACCGCTTTTATTGCTGCAGGATTGGAAGCCGCCCTGACCCTAAACATATAATCGCCAACAGGAAGTTCTGTATAAGAAACCTGATTTCCTTTCATCAAAGTTTTCCATTCCTTATCATATTCTTCCAAACAATACTCGTATAAATCCGTATTCTCCACTGCATAATTCAAGGCTGAGAAAGTGAATGAAATATTATTATCATTTACAGACAGAAACACCTCATCTATAAATGGAGCAGAAACGGGCATTAATGTCTCTCCCGGGCACAAAGGTCTGCCTGCGACTGAAATGGAAGTAATCACGGGAGGCTGGACCTTTTTGTTCCTATCTCACTCCAGCTCTTTACTGCATCATAACAGACCAATCCTCGTTCATTTCCCCACCAAACCGTATTATCATCCGTTATCTGTACCGGAGAATTAAAAATATATCCGGGAATGCCATCGTATAACGAAAAAATCTTATGATAATTTTCCTCTTCCTTTATATATAGTAACCCCCTCTGAGTAGCAAACCATAATCCGCCATTCTTAGGATCTTCCACTATGCTCATCACAGAATTATTCGGTAAGAAATCATCGATCGTGATGTGTTCAAATGTCGTAAAAGACTCATCTACCTTAACCACCCCCTCCTTATCATCACAAAACCACAAATTCTTCTTTTTATCCTCATAAATGAACCGTACACTTTTAGTATATGGCAAAACATGTTCCGGAAAAACATCCGATTTAAATACTCCATCAACCCTATCATACATAAAAACGGCTCCTCCCGTGCCCAGCCACATCCTGCCCTTCGAATCTGCCTTCAATGAAAAAACAGAATTAACCGACAAAGAAGAATTACGACTGTTATAAACCTCATATTCCCCTGTCAAATGATCATATACATACACACCTTTGGAACTGCCGATCCATAATTTATTATTTACATCCCTTTCATATCCATTAAATGACCCTTGCATAAAACATTGATCTGATTGAAGAAAGGAAAGTTCACCCGTATTCCTGTGAAGCAAGTACAAGCCCCCTCCATAAGTTCCAATTAAAAAATCCCGATTGAAAGGTTTTACAGACAAAATTATATCCGAACGCAAAATGGAATTCCGGTGTGTATAATGCCTTATCCTTCGTTCCATTTCAGAAATATAATAAAGTCCGTCACGCGTGCCTATTACTTTTTTCCCATCTGCATCCACCCAAAAAGCACGTACATTCATATTATAAGAATTAAAAAGCTCTGGATAAGAATAAACAGAAAAGAAACTTCCATGAGCCGGAGTATAACTTAATCCGCCCATGTAAGTACCTACAAAAAGCATATCATCCTCTTTCAACAAAGAATAAACTGCATTAGAACAAATAGCATCCGCATTCGAAGTATGCTCTATAGCCGACAACTCTTTTCCTGTAGACGCACTGATTATTCTAATACCGCTTCCATTTGTTCCCACCCATATCTCATCATTAACAGCAATGATACTTTTTATATATCCATTTTCCACTTCAGGACAAATAGAAAAAGCCGTCTTACCGATATCAAAAACAAGCATACCATTGCCGGCTGTTCCTAAATATAGCTTTTCTTTTAAAAGAGTCAGACAAGAAAAATAATTAACAAACCTCTCATCACCCTGATATGTATAGACTTCCGATTGACCAGTTACAATATTATATTCTATCAAACCACCTTGTGAAGTCAGCCAAAAAGTATCTTTATGTCCTTCAACAATGCCAGTGAGAAAATTAGTAGAAGACAAAGCATTTGATCCGAAAAGCACCTTCCTGAAAGTATTCTCCTGATAGATAAAAAGTCCGTGAGTTGTTCCAACCAGTAATCGCCCTGTCTGGCTTACAAATACTGATCTAACTTCCAACGACTTTGTATCCAAAGTGACCAATTTCACTTGGTCTGTTTTCCTATCAAGTCTCCATAATCCTTTATCTGTACCCACCCACAAATAAACAGAATCTGTTTCGGCTATGGAAAAAATGGTACGTCCTGAAAACTGAAGAAAACTTTTCACATTGATACCGTCAAAACGATCTAATCCGGTCTGGGTGCCCAACCAAGTAAAGCCTCTTTTATCTTTATAAATAGTATTAATAATATTGTTAGACAGGCCGTCTGAAATAGTAATAGTACGAAAAGTTAAATTCGGAAGGTCAACGGCCGGTAAGGATACAGGTAGCCATAATAAAATTGCCACCCAAAGATATAATCTATATAGCCATAAATTCCCTTCCATATAGAATGCGTTTTTCATAATTCAGCAAAAGTTACAACTTTGATTGATATGAGTAGCAAATCTACATAAAATTATTCAAATGTGATTCTTTATGAGAAGAAAAATAAGTCCACATAAAATAAAAGAAAAACAAGACATCCATGAAACAAACTCATAAATACCTTGTTTTGTGTAGCGGGACCCGGGATTGAACCGGGGACCTCATGATTATGAATCATGCGCTCTAACCAGCTGAGCTATCCCGCCATCGTTTCTCAATTGCGGGTGCAAAGATAGAAGGTTATTTTGAATATTGCAACATTTCAGAGAACTTTTTCTTGTAAAATTCGTTTTTAAAGAGAAAAACAGCTTAGTATGTGGCTAATAAATATTTCAAAAAACATAGCATTTATTATGGCAAATAAGAAAATTTGGCTTAATTTGCCACCGAAACTTTAAAAAGCTAACCTATGGGAAAAGAAAAAATTCGTTTGGAGTACATGTTGAAAGCCGGATCCGGTAATATTGTATGGTCTATTATTAGTACCCCATCCGGCCTGGAAACATGGTTTGCAGACAAGGTGACATTCAAAGACAAAGTATTCACCTTTTATTGGGGAAAAACAGAAACACGGCAAGCTGAAGTAACAAACTTCCGGGTTAACAGTTTTATACGCTTTCGATGGCTGGATGATGAAGATCCTAAAGCCTATTTTGAATTGAAAATGGTCTATAACGAACTGACCTCTGACTATATGCTGGAAGTGATTGATTGGGCAGAACCCGATGAAGTAGAAGATATGAAAGAACTTTGGGATTCCGAAATAGAAAAGCTAAAAAGGGTAAGCGGACTGTAATTCTATAAAAATATGCAAAACTTGTCTTTGCTCTCCGTTTTTTATGCTAATTTTGTGCCTTGATAGTTGCACAAAATGAAATAATGCTACGCATAAAAAAATTAGATATATTTATCCTAAAGAGCTTTTTGATGCTCTTTATAGGTACTTTTTTCATCTGTCTCTTCATCTTCATGATGCAATTTTTATGGAGATATGTAGACGAGTTGGTCGGAAAAGGATTGGAGATGAGTGTTTTAGCACAGTTTTTCTTTTATTCTGCTCTGACCTTAATACCTTTGTCCCTACCTTTGGCAATTTTATTAGCCGCCTTAATGACATTTGGTAACTTTGGTGAAAGATATGAATTGCTGTCTATGAAAGCAGCGGGTATTCCCTTATTGAGGATCATACGTCCACTGATTATTTTTTGTACTTTCCTGTGTTGTACCTCGTTTTATTTTCAAAATGTCATAGCCCCCAAAGCGCAGATCAAATTGCTTACTTTACTTGTATCCATGAAGCAAACTTCACCAGAACTGGATATTCCGGAAGGTGTATTTTACGACGAAATTGAGGGGTATAATATATATGTAAAACAGAAAGACCGTGAAACAGGAATGCTAAAAGATGTACTGATCTACAACTTTTCAGATGGGTTTGAAAACGCTCACATTATATGGGCTTCCGAAGGAAAAATGGAGATGACAGCAGACAAACAACATCTTTACCTACATCTGTATAACGGAGAACAGTTCGAAAATCTGAAATCGCAGACCATTTCATCCAATAATGTCCCCTATCGACGTGAAACCTTCAGAGAGAAACATACCATTATTGAATTTGACGGCGGATTCAACATGGTAGATGGGAGTTTTTTAAGTGACCGTTCGGACAGCAAGAATATGATTGAAATCAGCCAGTCCATCGACTCGCTGAGCCACCGCGCCGACAGTTTGGGAAGAAGCATGTACAATGAAATAAAAGCCTCGACTTATCGCAATATCATATTATCGAAAACAGACTCCGCAAAAATAGTTGAAACAAACAGCAAAATCAATGTAGACAGTCTATTCAATTCCTATACTTTAGCTGAAAAAGATAAGACACTGGGTAGTGCGGCGGATCGCACCGAGTCACTGGCCAGTGAATGGAACATGAAAAGTTATCAAACTACAGATGCGGACAACAATATCCGAAAACACGAAGCCGACTGGCACAAAAAAATCACCCTCTCTATAAGTTGTTTGATTTTCTTTTTCATCGGTGCGCCTTTGGGAGCCATCATCCGCAAAGGAGGTTTAGGAATGCCCGTAGTGGTATCCGTCTTGATTTTCGTAATCTATTATATCATTGATTCCGGGGCTACCCGAGTAGCAAAAAGCGGTGAAATGAATATGGTATTAGGTGTTTGGATGAGTACCATTGTATTGGCACCTATCGGAGCCTTCTTTACTTATAAGTCGAATAATGACTCAGTGGTATTCAATGCCGAAGTATATATCAATTTCTTCCGTATGCTGTTAGGTCTGCGCCCCTCGCGCCATGTATTCAAAAAAGAAGTTATTATAGAAGATCCGGACTATCCACGCATACAAACAGAACTGGAGAAACTATGCAACATCTGTAACGAGTATGCCATCAAGCATAGACTGGCCGACGCACCTAATTATATCCGCATCTTCACCAACAAAGGACATGATGACATCATAGCCGATATCAGCGCCAAAATGGAACTACTCATAGAAGAATTATCCAACAGCAAAGATGGAGTATTACTGGAATACTTAAATAGATATCCCATTTTGTCCACCAAAGCTCACAAAAGTCCGTTTGACAACCAATGGCTGAATTTACTCGCAGGAATCATTGTACCAATAGGCCTGTTCTTCTATTTCCGCATTTGGCGGTTCAGTATCCGGCTGGATAAAGATTTAAAAAACATAATCAAGACCAACCGTGAAATTCAAGAAAGAATAAACAATAAATCATTTATAATTTGACTATGGAAGAATTAAAACTAAATACCATCGAAGAAGCGATAGCTGACTTCCGTGAAGGTAAGTTTGTCATTGTAGTGGACGACGAAGACCGTGAAAATGAAGGCGATTTAATTGTTGCTGCGGAAAAAATTACTCCCGAACAAGTCAATTTCATGCTGAAACATGCGCGTGGCGTACTTTGTGTACCTATCACTATTTCTCGTTGCAAGGAATTGGAATTACCTCATCAAGTAGATACAAACACGTCAGTTCTAGGTACTCCTTTCACTGTAACTGTGGATAAGCTGGAAGGTTGCAGTACCGGAGTTTCTATCTACGACCGGGCCGCCACTATCCGTGCTCTTGCCGACCCCACCTCCACTCCCGAAACATTCGGACGTCCGGGGCATGTCAATCCATTATATGCACAAGACAAAGGCGTACTGAGACGTGCCGGTCATACAGAAGCCTGTATAGACATGGCACGGCTAGCAGGACTCTACCCTGCTGCCGCATTAATGGAAATCATGAGTGAGGATGGAACCATGGCTCGTCTGCCCGAACTAAGAAAAATGGCCGATGAATGGGGGCTGAAACTAATTTCAATCCGTGACTTGATCGCCTATCGTCTAAAGCAAGAGTCATTAGTAGAAAAAGGGGTGGAAGTGGACATGCCGACTGAATACGGCCATTTCCGTCTGATACCTTTCCGCCAGAAAAGTAATGGTTTAGAACATATCGCTATTATAAAAGGTGACATAAAAGAAGGAGAACCCGTTTTGGTACGCGTGCATTCTTCTTGCGCCACCGGTGATATTTTCGGATCCATGCGTTGTGACTGTGGAGAACAACTGCACAAAGCATTGCAAATGATCGAAAAAGAAGGAAAAGGCGCTGTTGTTTATTTAAACCAAGAAGGAAGAGGCATAGGACTAATGGAAAAAATGAAAGCCTACAAATTGCAAGAAAATGGTGTGGATACTGTAGAAGCTAATATCCTTTTAGGACATCAGGCAGATGAACGTGATTATGGAGTCGGAGCACAGATACTACGCAGTATAGGCGTCACCCAAATGCGTTTGCTGACAAATAACCCTGTCAAACGTGTAGGATTGGAATCATACGGTTTGTCCATAGTTGAAAACGTTCCTATTGAAATCACGCCTAACAAATATAACGAGCGTTATTTAAAAACCAAAAAAGACAGAATGGGACATACATTGCACTTTAACAAATAAAAAAGCTATAACTCAGACGAAATCACATCATTTTTCATGCGATTTCGTCTGTTTTACTTTCATAATTGAGATATTATCCTTTATTTTGCAGCAAGTAAACTTAAACACATTAAAAATAATAGCAATGAATCAATTATCAGATCGTTTGAATCGTTTGTCTCCTTCAGCAACATTGGCCATGTCCCAAAAAAGTAATGAGCTAAAAGCCCAAGGAGTTGATGTCATTAATTTAAGCGTGGGTGAACCGGACTTCAATACCCCGGACCACATCAAAGAAGCAGCAAAAAAAGCAGTAGATGATAACTTTTCCAGATATTCTCCAGTTCCAGGATATCCTGCACTTCGCAATGCAATCGTAGCCAAACTGAAGAATGAAAACGGATTAAACTATACAGCTGCACAAATCTCCTGTGCAAACGGTGCCAAACAATCTATTTGTAATACGATTATGGCTCTAGTTAACAACGGTGACGAAGTAATAGTCCCGGCTCCCTATTGGGTAAGCTATCCTGAAATGGTAAAATTAGCTGACGGTACTCCTGTTATTATTACTGCCGGTATTGATCAGGATTTCAAGATTACCCCTGCACAACTAGAAGTAGCGATTACTCCCAAGACCAAAGCATTGATTCTTTGCTCACCGTCAAATCCCACCGGTTCTGTTTATACCAAGGAAGAGTTGGCTGGCTTGGCCGCTGTTTTGACAAAGCACCCGCAAGTATATGTTATAGCCGATGAGATTTACGAACATATCACATACAGTGGCAAACATGAAAGCATTGCCCAATTCCCCGAGATTCATGACAATGTAATTATTGTAAACGGAGTTTCAAAAGCATATGCTATGACAGGATGGAGAATCGGGTTCATTGCCGGTCCGGAATGGATTGTAAAAGCTGTAAATAAGCTACAAGGACAATATACCTCAGGTCCGTGCTCTGTTTCTCAGAAAGCTGCCGAAGCTGCCTATACAGGCACTCAAACTCCCGTAGAAGAAATGCGTCAGGCATTCCAGCGCCGCCGTGACCTTATTGTAAAATTAGCAAAAGAAATTCCAGGATTTGAAGTAAACAATCCTCAAGGAGCATTCTATTTATTTCCGAAATGTGATTCTTTTTTTGGCAAATCAGCAGGTGACCGCAATATCAATAACGCTGACGATTTGGCAATGTATCTACTTGAAGTAGGTCATGTGGCATGTGTAGGTGGTACTTCATTCGGTTCCCCCGAATGCATCCGTATGAGTTATGCAACTTCCGATGAGAATATTATAGAAGCTATGCGCCGCATCAAAGAAGCATTAGCCCTATTAAAATAAAATATTCTTTCTTTAAAAAGAACAGGCATCCGTTTTTTTCTGTGGTGCCTGTTTTTTTATTCATAAAGTAGACATACGAGCTTGTAATCAACACAAAGCTTTAAGAAAAACAAAAAAACGACCGTTTCCATCAACGGAAACGATCGTTATTAACTTTAAAGAACAAAATTGTATTGCTTAGCCAAGATGAATAGCTTCAGAAGGACAAGCATCAGCACAAGTTCCGCACTCTGTACACAGATCCGGATTGATAGAATACTTATCACCTTCAGAAATTGCTTCTACCGGGCATTCATCGATACAAGTACCGCAAGCGATACAATCGTCACTAATTACGTAAGCCATTTTCGTTAATTATTAAATTATTAGTACTAATTGATGGAGCAAATATACAGCTTTTCTCTATTAGTTGTCACATAGAGATTACAAAAATGCGCTAATTTGTATTTAATCTAAATACGGTTATTTCATCAAAGCCTGATACATAACCTGTTGCATACGAGGACGGATATTTAACCGCATCAACTGTTTATGGTCAAAAGGACGCGGATAAATCCGATTACTCAGAAAAACAAAAACCAAATGATTTTTCGGATCTGCCCAAGCGCAAGTTCCGGTAAAACCAGTATGTCCTACCACCTCTTCAGGCGCTTCTTCCGTACACGGACTTTTCACACTATTATTCACATCCGGTTTGTCGAATCCCAATCCTCTCCTACTGATCTTCGAAGTATGGGTTAGAAATAAATCACAAGTTTCCCTACTCAGATAACGCTTTCCATTATAAACTCCTCCATCAATCAATAACTGATACACTTTTGCCACATCACGAGCCGTAGAAAATAAACCGGCATTTCCTGACACCCCTCCCATGAAAGCAGCTGATTCATCGTGTACATAACCTTGCAACACTTTTCCTTTACGCAAATAATCCGCTTTCACTGTAGGAACAATTTCCTCCTTTTTAAACTGTCGAAGCGGCAAATAAGCCGTACGGTTCATCTCCATCGGTTTATAGAATTCTTTATCTAAAAAAAGATTCATAGGCATTTTACTGATATTCTCTACCATTTCCTTCAATAACATAAAGTTCAGGCAACTGTAACGATATCTCCTGTCTTTTAATGGAATACGTCCTATTTGTGCTATAATGGAATCACGAAAAGAACGATGAAGAAACATACTGTCAGCTACCTGTAAAGGATAATCGGCAGAGAAAGATTTTGCCATCAACTCTTTTCTATAATCGAACTTATCAGTGACATACAGCCGTACATCTATTTGCGTATGATGACTAGCGTCCGGTCTTGCTTTGTAAAAAGTCCCCTTATAACTGTCTTTATCTATAGCCTCCTTATAAAAAGGCCAAAAAGCGGGAATGCCCGACTGGTGTAAAAGCAACTCCTCTATAGTGACCCGCTCCTTATCCGTGCCTTTTAAAGCTGGAATGTATTGGGATATGCGATCGGTCAAACCAAATTTACCTTCATCGTAAAGTTTCATAACAGCCAACAGCGTCGCCGTGGTCTTGGTCAACGAAGCCAAGTCATACAAATCATCCTTTTCCACCTTTTGGTCACTTTCATAAGTGAAAGTACCGAAAGACTTATCATATACTGGTTTCCCATCTTTTAAAATTAGAATCTGACAACCAGGATAAGCTTTCGCTTTGATTCCTTCCATAGCTATCCCGTCTATCTTTTCCAGTATTTTGGAGTCCATACCATAATCCTCAGGTCTATAAATACGAGGCACTTTAGGAGTTATAGTCACTCCATCACCCGGTTTGAACAAATCGGCGACAGCCACGGACAAACGCCCGTCTGCCACCGCCTTTCCTACCAAGACATCAGCCACATACTCCTGAATAACAGATTCATCACTATGCCCCAATACTACAGCCGCCGCTTTCTTCCAGTAGCCCTCCATATCCAACATAGACTTTAATGGCATCAGAAACACATAAACAACAGGCAAATCAGCCGGAAGCGAATCAAGCATTGTTTTATACTTTTTGTAATCATCCGAAGTAACCACCACAATTACACGCTGACTACCCAACAATCGTTTTCTAATAGCTTCCATCGAATCCGGACGAGCAACAACGCGTGTGAGAGAGAGTGTATTTTGCAAACGATTATAAAAATCAAGCCCTGCACCGGGAGTTTTCCCAATATTCAGAACCACCGTACCCTTCAATTTTGAATCCAAAGGCAAGATTCCACTTACATTAGCAGGAACCGTTATAGCAGCTTTCTGCAAGCGGAGAATCAACTCCTTCGTTTCCGGACGGTTCAATCGTTTCTCCAGCCCGGAAAGTTGGATGTGAGGTTTATTCTTCAACCCTAAAACATATTTATAAGTCAATACCTTACGACATTTTTCCGTAATCAGTTCTTCTGATAGTTTTCCACTTTTTACAGCATTTAAAACACCATCCAATTCTCTCTTCAAATTACGGGGAGCCAATAATAAATCATTACCTGCTATCAAGGCTTGAGCGCATATATTCTCATTTTGCGAAATACCTTTCATCTCCAAAGCATCTGTAAAAACCAAGCCTTGAAAGCCCAATTCCCGACAAAGCAGATTATAAATAATATGTGAAGAAATCGAAGCCGGATTTTTACCCAATTCAGGTACCTCCAAATGTTCTACCATCATACCTCCCAATCCTGCTTTAACAGCCTCTTTAAACGGAAAAAGTTCAATGCTGTCCAAACGCGCACGATCAAAATTCAAAACCGGTAACGCCTTATGAGAATCCACTTCCGTATCTCCATGTCCCGGAAAATGTTTACAGACAGACAATACCCCTCCATCCTCCAAACCACGAGCATAAGCTACCACTTTTTGAGCCACATTCCGAGGATCACCACCAAAAGAACGGGTATTAATAACCGGATTCCGAGGATTAACATCTACATCGGCCACCGGAGCAAAATTGATCTGCACACCTATCTCCTTACATTGCCGGGCTACTTCCTTACCATATTCATAAAGCAGTTCATTATCCTGTATACATCCCAAGACTCTGTTTCTTGGAAAACGAGGGGTTCCCTTCAAGCGCATAGCCAGCCCCCATTCACCATCAAAAGTTATGAGCAAAGGCACTTCCGCCAGACTCTGCGCATAATTAGTCAATAAAACCTGATCAGACAACTGACCGCCCGAAAAAAGTAATCCTCCTACTTTATATTCTTTTATAGCTGCATATATATTGTTTTTATTTCGCTGTGTCTGAAGAGGAGCCACTGTGTGTATAAACAGTTGTCCTATCTTTTCCTTCAAACTCATTTCAGAAAGCTGTTCATCCACCCATGCCTTACAATCCTGAGTATCCGCCTTCCCCTTTTGTAACAGCCCAGGCATCTGCTGTGCATACGTCATCACACATCCGACGACACATAAACTTATAAATAACAATACGTTTCTCTTCATCTAATTTCTTCAATTATATCAGATTTCCTTATACAACAGCAACTATCAGTTCTTTTCCATCCTTACTTTCATTTTTCCCACATAAACAGCATTTTTTCCCATTTGTTGCAATGGAATCTCCTTGCCATCCAAATTCTTATAAAACAAAGTCTTATCAAAATAAGAATGCGAATGACCTCCCAAGACAATATCAATATTACGAGTATTAAGAATCAAAGTTTCATCAGAATAAGGTTTTCCTTGCCACCCTAAATGAGACAAACAAACCACTAAATCACATTTTTCCCGATTCTTCAATATATCCGCCACACGCTGAGCAGCCTCTATTGGATTTTCAAAAACCACTCCTTCACAGTTTTTTGCCTGTACTAGCCCCTCCAATGCAGGACTCAGTCCGAACACACCTACCTTTATCCCCTTACGTTCCAAAATAACATACGGTTTGACAAGCCCCTCCAAAACAGTTCCCTGTACACCATAATTAGCACAAACAACAGGAAAATCCGCCATTTTAAAAAGACGTGCCATATTATCCAAGCCCAAATCAAACTCATGATTTCCAATAATCCCGGCATCATATCCCATTTCATTCATCAGCTTCACTTCAACTTCACCACCAAACATATTATAAAAAGGAGAGCCTTGTGAAAAGTCACCACAATCAAACAATAACAAATCCTTATCCTGTTTCCGTATTTCTTTTATTAAGGTAACACGACGTACAAAACCCGCTTTTCCTGCAAACTCCGGATTCGGATCAGTAATGGGGATAGGTTCCACACGGCTGTGGGTATCATTAGTATGAAGTATCAAAAGTTCTTTGATATCCTGTGCTGCCAGCGCACAACATACACACAAAGCAGTAAATAATACATATATTCGTTTCATGACGGTTCAGTTTATTCTTTAACGGTAATTCTTCCTTCTATCTTTGAGTCTATTTTCTTCCCTGCTTTAGTCTGCTCATTCACATAGTTCAGAAACAACTGACGTACTGTGGCCTTTTCAGGCAGCAATTTATCCGCATCGCCCACTTTGGCAAAAGCAGTCATATGGTCATTTCCCTCAGCCAAATAATCCAAGGTGGCTACTTTATACTCTTTGGAGTCTTCAATTTCTTTTCCAGCCACTGTAGCATCCAATAATTTTCCATCTCCAGAAATTTCAAGACAAGCGCCACTTAATCCCTCACCATGCACAGCTGCTATATTTTCAAAAAGTTCACGCAGCAAAACCCCATTCATAGTAACAATGCACAATGTATTTTCAAAGGGAGTTATTTCATAAATATTACCGTAAGTTATATCCCCCTCGGGCAAAGCCGTACGTAGTCCCCCCATATTCGTCACCCCCACGTCGGCCATACGGCCTATATATGCAGAAGCAGAATAACGTAAAATATCCGCTACCAAGTTGGATAACTCACTTTCAGGACGAAAGCGATCCATAAAACGAGCGCTTTGTCCTATGACTGGTGACATAATACTATCAACCGTTTTTTGATACGGAGTCAAAATAGCGATTGCAGTGGAATCCGGGTTAGCATCCAAAGCTGCTGTCACTTCTATCCTGTTTCCCTCAACTGATGCCAGTGAATACCCTGAGTGACAGCTTGAAAACATAAAAATCCCGGCTGCTATTCCTGCCGGAATCATACACATAATTCGGTTTGGTTTCATGTTTATTAGTTGTTTATTGCCCAAATGTAGTTAAAAAAGAAGTTGCAACCAACGATATCAGATGAAAAAATAGTTGAATTTAATTTGGCTGTATGACAAAAATCTAGTAATTTTGCACCGCTTTCGCGCAATCGCTGTCAAAGAAGAGTTACTTGATATGTTGCGTTGGTAACGATAAACAATTTAAAATCAAAAAAAATGGATTTAATTAAAATTGCTGAAGAAGCATTTGCTACTGGCAAACAGCATCCTTCATTCAAAGCTGGTGATACTATTACAGTAGCATACCGTATCGTTGAAGGTAGCAAGGAACGTGTACAGTTGTACCGTGGTGTTGTTATCAAAATCGCCGGACATGGTGACAAAAAACGTTTCACCGTTCGTAAAATGTCTGGAACTGTAGGTGTTGAACGTATTTTCCCTATCGAATCTCCGGCTATCGACAGTATCACTGTTAACAAAGTTGGTAAAGTTCGTCGTGCTAAATTGTACTATTTACGTGCTCTTACGGGCAAGAAAGCTAGAATTCAGGAAAAAAGAGTTAATCAGTAAGATTTATCATTCCTACATAAAAAAGGAGTATCCTCTTCCAGAGGATACTCCTTTTTTAATTTACATCCCTTTTACTCACGATTTTTTATATAATCATGAACAAACTGACTTGAAATAGCATTTATTTAATATTGAATCAAACTTAAACCATTTATGAAAAGAATAATGTTCATTTTAGGAGTAAGCATCATTATGGCCTTACTTACTGTTACCGCAGCCTTGGCAGGTTGGTGGCTTGGAGCGTCTCTGCCTCTAGATATATCTGACACCACTCGACAAATAGCAGCATTACTTACCGCTTCTGCTTGTACATGGATACTATATATTGTAAGTCGCAAAGTACTGACTAAAATCAGTCTCAAGCCATACTAAATAATATAGTCCATTAAAGCAAAAAGGTCAACCGATTCTATTCTATATTATTCTCGATTGACCTTCTTATTTAAGAAAAGTTTTTCATCAGTCCTTATTTTCTGTATCCTGTATCCCGGACTCTTCCTTTCCACGCAAATAAACAGAAGGTGCCACACCAAATTGTTGCTTAAAACATTTACTAAAATAGAACGGATCATTAATACCTACTTTATAAGAAACTTCAGCTACCGTATAACGATTTTCCAACAACAGTTCTGCCGCCTTCTTCATACGAATAATCCGAATATATTCATTGGGTGAATATCCCGTCACCCCACGTATCTTACGATAAAAAACGGTTCGTCCCAATCCCATCATCGAAGCAAACTCATCAATCGTAAACTGAGCATTACCAATCTGTTGTTCCATAACCACCTGTAATCTGTCAGCAAATTCTTTATCCTTATCAGAGGTACAAATAGCCGGTCGTACCATATTCGGATCATTCGAAAACTTCTCACGTAATTTCTCACGTTGCTCTATTAGTTTGAAAGCGCGTGCCAACAGTAGTTTCGGGCTAAAAGGCTTAGTAATATATGCATCCGCACCACTTTCCACACCTTCCAAATGACTTTCGGCAGAACTCATAGCTGTCAATAAAATAATAGGTATATGACTTGTATCAAAATCATTTTTCAATTTTCGGGTTACCTCAAACCCTGTCATCCCCGGCATCAACACATCACAGATTATCAAATCAGCATCATACGTACGTGCACGTTCCAATCCAGACGGACCATCCGCCTCGGCCACAACTTCAAAATATTGTCCCACTTCTTCTTTCAAAAACTCACGTACATCGTTATCATCTTCTATAATAAGTACTTTCCGCTTATTAAGTGGTGCAGATGGAAGTTCCACTTCCCCTTCTTGCGCCGATATTTCTCCTGCAAGAACAGCCGCATGATGTACTTCCTCCTCTTCCAGCAACACATTATGGGGAATCAGGAAATCTTTTTCCTCATAAACAGAAATATCAGTAGGCAAACTGACTGTAAATATAGACCCACCACCTTCATTTTCAGTATACACTATCGTACCTTTATGCACACACACCAGTTCATGTGTCAAATGCAGGCCGACTCCGACACTACTACCCGAAAAACTACTTTGCATAAAACGCTTAAATAACTCATTACGCTTCTCTTTAGGAATGCCTACACCGGAATCGGCTACCGATATGACCAACAGTTTCCTTGCTTCATCTACCGTCACAGAAAAAGTCACTTTTCCACCACTGGGCGTATATTTGAAAGCATTAGACAATAAATTATAAGTCACTTTATCCAAATAACCCTTATCGATAAACATCTTATAAGAGGCTACAGATGGCAAAAACTTGAAATCCATATTCTTAGACTCAGCAGCATCATTGAAACTCAGAAAAATTTCATACAAGAAAGCCATGACATCCGTTTCCTCTAAAGAAAGGGCCAGTTTATTATTCTGCATCTTACGGAATTCCAGCAACTGATTGATAAGACGCAACATACGCTGGGTACTTTTATCCATGACCTTCAATGAATAAGCCATTTCTTTAGGGATTTTACCACCACGCTGTATCTTCTCCAATGCTCCTTGTATCAAAGTCAAGGGAGTACGGAACTCATGAGAGATATTCGTGAAAAAAACTAATTTATACTCTGTCAGCTGTTTCTCCACCTGTATACGATTACGCAAAGTATTAAAGTCACGCATTAGTCTGAAAGTGATGTATAACGCCCCCCCTATCAAAATAGCATAAATAAAGAAAGCCCAAGTAGTTTTCCAAAAAGGAGGAACAACGATAATCTTCAAAATCGTTTCTTTATCTCCCCACACACCTACCCCATTGCAAGCTTTCACCCGCAATTTATAAGTACCGGGTACCAGGTTCTTATAAGCTGCAAAATTCAACGAAGACGGTATACTCCACTCCTTATCATAATTATCTAACCGATACGTATATTTAGTACTATTCGTTCCGGAATAATCAAATGTAGAGAAATCTATGACAAAAGAATTTTGGAAATATTTCAACTCAATTTCATCTGTATAAATCAACGAACGGTCTAACGGAGAATCCACATCGCCTGGGCGCATAGCAATACCATTAATTCGAAGATTGGTAAAAGCTGCCATAGGAGTTACAGTAGAATTATTCACAATTTTGCCGGGAGTGATAACAACTAATCCATAATTAGAACCAAACATCAGTTTACCATCCTTACTCACACAACCACTGTTCTCACTATAAACATTCCCCAACGCATATGCTGAAAAAAAGAAATTTTCAAAAGCATGCGTATCCGGATCAAAACGAGAAATACCATATTCCGTCGCAACCCAAAGTTTGCCCTCCCTGTCTTCAACAATAGATTGCACCATACTATTTACCAACCCATCACTTCCATCATAATGCTCAAAAGTCAAGTTTCTGTAATCACCTTCTGGCATGCACATACTGAATCCTTTTCCTGAAGTACCAACCCATATCCGACCCTTACTATCTTGATGGATACACTTTATTTCATTACTACGTAACTTACCGTTATTATAATTATAAGTAATATAGTTATCCGGATCATTCATTAACGAATCAGGATTAAATATGTAAACCCCAGCACTAGTACCCACCCATATCCATCCATTATTGTCTTCCTGTATCACACGAATCTGACGCTGGCTATAAAAATTGTTCAAAAACCGCTTGAATACATACCTATCCTTTTCCTTAACCGCCAAATTCAATCCACCGCCAAAAGTGCCTATCCACATTCTATTCTTTCGGTCCCGGTAAAGAGTAAAGATATTATTATTTCCAATAGACAGAGGATCATCCGAGTGATAAGTGTACCATCTTCCGTCAATACTCAATCCGTTTCCACGGCTCCCCAACCAAATACTACCATCAGCCCCTTCCTCAACAGCATAAATATTAGAATCAAAATAACGACTGCTCTCTATAGTTTTCAAATGAGGGTCATAAATATACAATCCTCCACGACGGGTACCCAACCAAATCTTATCATCAGGCATACGGTTGATCATACGCACGGTATTTGAACGGTCTGATAAAGTTTCATCTTCAGGAAAAATACGCTCAGCTCCTTCATTCAAGACCGAAAGACGAGAAATACCCGTATATTCCGAACTAACCCAAATACCACCGGCACGATCCTCCATAATATATTGCAAAAAATTTGAAGTGATATGACTGAATCCATTAATATTGGATTCGAAATGCTGCAATTCATCAGTTGCCAAATCATAAGCAAACAAACCGTTACCATAAGTGGAAATCCAAACTATATCACGAGAATCATGAACTATGTGGTAACGTTCCTCATCTATATAATTTACTTTATCAGCCGGAATCAGTTGGAAAGACTTGACAAATCTGGTCTTGGCATTGACATACCATACCTTACCCGTATGATTATAAATCCAAAAATTCCCCCGGTTGTCAATCTGAACTTGTCCTTTTTTTATATTCAGTTCCGTATCCAAACTTACCTGATGAGTTTTCAAATTGAAGACATAACTGCCATCTTCCGTAAAAACAATCCAATCGTTTTGCAAGCGCATGGTACTATATACTTTACTACCTTCACCTAAACGAGTAACAATACGGCTATCCTCTCCTTCTCTCTTCAACGAAATTGTTCCTGTTCCCGAAAGAAAAAAAACATCTTTACCAAAAGACATCATCTTGGAAGCATCATGATTTTCTTCCACCAATACTGCCTTGTCCTCTACCACTTGAGCTATACCGTCATGGCTACCAATCCATATTCTTCCTTGTTCATCCTCAGATATATAAGTAACATTATTAGAAGGGAGATTATTATTTTCTTTCTTGAAAACTATAGATGTAAACCCACCATTCATATAAGTCACTTTACGACACCCGTTTCCATCCTGCCATAACCAGACATTACCTTCACGGTCAGTCATCTTATAGCTATACAGTTGTTTATATTCCCCACAACCGGTAAAATCAACAAAGCAATCTTTCTTCAGATCATAACAACTAAACAACTCGGCAGAAGTCGCAATCCACAAGAAACCATTTTTATCTTCTTCCAAATCGCGAATCCGATGGTCTATCAACGAAATTTTATTTCCACCCTCAGGACGAAAAGTCACAAACGAATTCCCGTCATAACGACTAAGCCCATTCAACGTTCCCATCCAGATAAAGCCTTTGCTATCCTGATATATATATCGAATTGAGTTATTGGCGACTCCATCTCCCGTAGTCATATGAGTAGAACGCACCTCGACTGATGCGGCAATACTCTGACTGAAAAGAATAAAGAATGCCCATAAAGTATAGATGTGTTTTTTCATATCATTCATCATAGTGTTGTTGTGCCTGCAAAGGTATAAAAAAAGAGTGTATCAAAATGAATCGATACACTCTTTTTTATCTTAGTCCATGTGGAAGACTTCAGGCAGCGGGATGGTTACCGGAGAATTATCCGGATTTACTTCCATGATATCCGCCATATAATCCCACCATTTTTGTACAATGGGATTGGCCCCCATATCTTGCGAAGACTCATCTCCTTTTGTCTTCTGACAGGCAAACAGAATATTAGTATCCTTATCCCAATAAATGGAGTAATCATATACTCCTCCATCAGATAACATTTTCTTCAATTCCGGCCAAATAGCCGCATGTCTTTTTTCGTACTCTTTCTCAAAGCCCGGCTTCAAGAACATCTTAAAAGCTTCACGTTTCATGGTATTTTCCTCCTTTTTTTAAGTTCTGTTTTTTTCTTATTTAGCTCCACCATCCATTACATGGAAAATAGGTTCTGAAGTCTTTTGTTCCGTACGGTAATACTGCACGGCGCTGTCATTCATTTTAGGATGTTGTTTGTTCAGCATATTAATCATCTCAGCACCCGCCCAAAGTACCGGACCATAACCGTGGGCAGCATATACATTGACCGGACGATAATAATAAAAAGCCGGATCAAAAGCCATACCTGTTCCTACACAAGTTCCGTCTACTTGACCTTCCGCATTGATTTGAGTCGTTACGGCATGCCATCCCAACTGTGCCACCGGTCCGTATGCCATAGCGTCAATCCATCCTTTATTGATAGCATGAGCAAAGCAATATACATAAATAGCCGTGGCTGAAGTTTCCAGATAAGAATCATTACGATCCAGCAACTGATGCCAGAAACCTTCACCACTTTGACATGCAGCAAGACCACGTACATGAGTACGGAACAGATCTAGAATTTTATCGCGCTGAGGATAATCCTCCGGCAACACATCCAATACCTCACACATAGTCAACAACGCCCAACCATTGGCACGTCCCCAATGGAAAGCAGGATGATCCTGCATACCTTCCACCCATCCATGACGGAAAAGTTTCTTCTCGGGAACCCACATACGGTCTGCAAATTGAAATATCTGACGTACAGCTTCGCTCAAATAGGCCTGTTGTTTATCACCTGCGATACACGAATACCAAGCTATCGGTGGAATACCCATAAACATATCGTCCAACCATAACGTATTATGTTGTGGACGGGTACGGGCAAATGTTCCATCAGCAAGACGATACTCCTTATTCACAATAAAATCCATATAATTATCAATCAACGGCTTAAGTTCCGGTGAATTTTTCTTCATCTGCACCTTGACCATAGCCGCGCACACCGCCCCGGCATCATCCAATGCATGAGGAGTCAAAATTTGTTTCATCTGCGGATCTACAGTTCCATACTTTTCCAATACTTTACGGAAGTGTGGAGCAACCTCGGCCAGAAACTGAAAACGATCTGTTACATATTTATAATAAGCCTGATCCCCTGTAGCCTCAGCAGCAGCCAACATAGCTGAATAAGTCACCCCCCATTCATAACTTGCCAGACGGAAAGCACCTCGTTCCAGCTGTGCATCAGCCGTCATATTGGCATAATCCGTAATAACCTTACCTGTATTCTTATCAACGACACGAGTCGGAGTATTCTTTTCCAAATAACGAAAGACACGATCCATATCGGCCTTTATCTCCTCTGTAGTGAGCATACCGTAAGGCACTTTGTATGCAGGTTGCAACAAGTGTAACGGCGTATTCGAATCATTCAGTACTTCTTTCTTCTTTTGCGCATTCGCACCCGTTCCTGCCAGCAGCAACAGAGCGCCCATCATACTTAATGTTTTCAGATTCATGGTATATAGTCTTTATTTATTTTTAAATTCATAACCTCTAAATATCCCCTCTTTCAAATCCGGTCCGAAATAAAAACCAGGCTGGGTAGGCTGGTTGTATGCCACATTTTGAGTAGCGATACTGATACGATACACCGGATCTTCCAAGAAAGTATGAAAACGGTATTCAGTCGGTATCCGCGACACATACAGACGAAGTGCCGAATTATCTTCCGTACGGAGCAGCACCTCCTCACGCCAATCACCTATTATATCTCCCTGCAAACAAGGATTGGACTTCGTACCATTATTTGAATCCGTTCCATCAAATATCATTAACGGACGACATACATCGTCTTCCCAATCATACTTGGTTATCCTGTTTTTATCCAGCAACTCACGAAGCAAATCTCCATCCCACCATACAGCCATATTGACTGAAAAGCTCTTGAGGTCAGAACGAATCACTTCACCTTTTATATTACGTACTCCTTTTGAATCGGATGACCACATCTCCACTCCCGGATTGCGCGGATCAACATCAGCAGCCATACACCGACCTACATCTATACTACTTTTCACCTGAAACAACACTTCACCCGTAGCCGCATTACGGAAAGTGGAACCATCTTTCTTATTTTCATGACAATCCCAAACCTGCAAACCTTTTAATCCGGGAGCAAATTGTGTTAGATGCATAGCGTCTCCATGCCCCATACGGGTAGAATACAATCCTTTTCCATCATGATCAATAGCACAAGAACCATAAATTATTTCATCACATCCGTCACCATCCACATCGCCTACGCGAAGATTATGGTTACCCTGCCCGGCATAGTCTCCACACCCCGGATTATTGCTGTCGAACACCCAATGTTGTTTCAAGTTCTTGCCATCCCAGTCGAATGCCGCCAGCACAGCGCGGGTATAATATCCACGACACATCACCACACTGGGATGTACTCCATCCAGATAAGCTACACAAGCAAGGAAACGGTCACTGCGGTTGGCACGGTTGTCTCCCCAGTCGGTCAATTTACCACGAGCCGGAACATAATCAATTGTTTTCATCGCTTCTCCTGTCAGTCCGTTGAATACAGTCAAGTATTCGTTACCAGTCAGGATACGTCCTTGGTTACGAGGTGTATTTCCATGGGAATTTCCGTCTGTGATACCCGGTTCACGGTAATCAGCCTTGGCATCACCTATTATCTTTCCTTTTCCATCCTTTGTTCCATCAGAAGTCTTCATGACTACTTCCGCCTTACCATCTCCATCCAAATCAAACACCATAAACTGAGTATAGTGTGCTCCGGCACGGACATTATGCCCTAAGTCAATGCGCCACAATTTTTCTCCTGTAAGACGATAGCAATCAAAATAAACATTTCCGGTATAACCGTCATGAGCATTGTCATGTGCATTGGAAGGATCCCACTTTAAAATAATCTCATATTCACCGTCGCCGTCCACATCACCTATAGATGCGTCATTAGGACTATAGGTGTATTTTTGTCCCGAAGGAGTCACACCTTCTGCCGGCCTGTCCAGAGGAATATCGATATAACCAGACGGAGCATTAGCCGGCAAAGTATAATTTCCATTCAACTTACCTGTTTCAACCCCATTTATCATCGGTTTTACAGTATATACCGCTTTTTCATTACCCGAGTAAGTATCTCGATAAAAAGTACCTGTAGAATTGGGGACTTCCGCTATTTTCTCTCCATTTCTATATACATTGAAAGAAGTATTGATCGGATCGGAAGACAGGTAACGCCACGACACCACTACCTCCGATGGATTTTCACGAATGGCCACAACGCCACGCCCCAACTGTTCTTTTTGCAGTTTAGAATAATTGTAGGCCGGTTGGGCAACCGTTACAGTTGCCACACACAGAGCAGCTAAAGCACTCCATAGTTTTTTTTGTGTTTTCATTGTTTATCTTGTTTCTCCTTGTAAATTATATTTTCCTCCACCACATTCTCCGCATTTACCACATTCTTCACAAACTTTGTAACTTCACCCACAGTCACATTCCTTATTTCCACATTCTTGATAGGAAGACGGGCATCGCCTTTCAAATCATAAACAGCCTCGGTACGGTCGCAAGTCACACTATCCATATAAAGTCCGTTGATGAATGTAATGCTATCCTGATAGGTAGGTACCAAATCACGCCACTGGTAAAGCACATCCGTATCCACTTCGAGTACACGTTGCATCTTTCCCGCTTTCACATTTTTCATCCAGATATTTTCAATAAATCCGCCACGGCGATGATTGGTTTTAGCAAAGAAAAGACGGAATACAGAATCGGGAGCCGTACAATTGTGCATGTACACATTCCGTACACCACCAGACATTTCACTACCGATTCCCAGTAAAGTATGTCCTTTCAAAATATCACAATGGCGTATCACAATATTCTCACAAGGAGTATTCAGACGCCATGCATCCTGATTACGCCCTGCCTTTATAACCACAGCATCATCCCCTTGATCGAACACACAGTTCTCTATCAAGAAGTTGCGGCTCATTTCCAAATCAATTCCATCATTGTTATGACCATGAGCCTTTACATCCAGATTACGTACGATACCACCATCACACATATAAAGATGTATAGTCCAAAAAGGACTCTGGCGAATCTTGAATTCATCCAGCAGCACATTTTTACACCGGTTGAAATGTATCAAATGAGGACGAAGATGATTTTCTCCTTTTGCCATCTGACGCTGTTTTACAGGTACATCGGTAGAAGCCATCGTATATAACTCTTTCAAAGCATCCATGTGAGGTTTAGGACGCTTGAACCAGATTTTCCAAGTATCCATAATAGGAGCCAATGTTCCTTTTCCGGTAATAGCAATATTCTCACAATCCATAGCATACAGCAACGGAGAATAGTTGTAACATTCCATACCCTCCCATGAAGTCATCACAGCAGGCAGATAATCAGAAGGATTATCTGTAAAGCGTAATATGGCATTTTCTTCCAAATGAAGATTTACATTACTTTGAAAATGAATAGGTCCTGTCAACCATTCCCCTTCAGGAATAACCACACGGCCTCCTCCGGCCTTATTACAAGCTACTATGGCTTTGGCGATGGCCTCCGTATTCACTGTTTCCCCACCTTTCACCGCACCATAATCCACAATGGAAAAATCTTGTTCGGGAAAAACACATTCTTTGATGGGTTCCATAGCAAAAGGAGCATCAACTATTACCATTTTATACTTTGGAGCCGGTGCTGTACATGATACGGCAAAAGCTACGGCCGCAATACCAGCCAAAGATTTAAAAAAAGTCTTCTTCATTTTATCTGTTGTTTTTCATTGTAATTTCTGTATGCACAAATATCCTGAATATCTTCGTTCACCCTATTTTATCCGAGGTGTATAAAGGTATATCTGATCCAATACCACACCTTCATCCAATGCAGTAAAAATTAAACGATGAGAGGTTTTCCGTGTAACAGGAAGAATCATCCGGCGAACAGCCTGATTACACAAAACATTTTCCTTCCATTCCTCACTGCGTCCTTTGGTTTCATACGAAACAGACTCCGTGGCACTTCCATCCAAAGAAATGGTAAAACGTAACCGTTCTCCTTCCACCGGATGATTAGGCAATAATCGTACCTCCACCTCTACAGAATCCGTTTCCCACGCAGCAAACTCAAAAGTAAGTTCTTTATTTTTTGCCACCGCTACCGCCTTTCCTTCATAACCTAGCCCCTCGCATACTACCGGTGAACTATTAACGCAATCAGCACCATTCCATGTATAGACAGCCTGACGTTTTTCAGGTAAAACGGATAAAACTGTTTTTCTTTCCACCCGGTCAAAAACCGGAAGTTTGCGTGGTTGGAAATCCATCATACGATTCCATTTGGTCGTGTTATAGCGTTTTGTCAATGAAACAATACTATCATACGCCCTGTCGCTATCCGCCCAATCAACCTTTCCACGACGTGCCAACTGCGCGGTCAACAGTTTGCTATTCATTTGAGCTGCTGCCTGAACAGGATACTTCGCCAACTGGAAATAGGTTTCTTTTTTTTGTGCAGAAAGCGTATGCCATTCCTGCTCCACTTTATCTGATAATTGTTTGTATGCAGTCAGACGTTCTTTTATTTCTTGCTCACTCCAAGGCAAATCACTGATAATTTTAAACTTAGGATCTTTTTCTTCCGTACGAGTATTCCCCATAAATTCCGGTTTACGGATATAAGCCAAACGATAAGCTTCCTGCATGACAGGTTGTAATTGTGCAGCCACTTCCAGTCCAAACTCACGCTCTAGAAACTGACGTTGATGAGCTACAACCCCTTGCTGCTTCACCGCTTCCAAGTTCCATGCCATATCAAGGAAAAGTTCTATCTGATATTCAGACGGTTTAATATCCCCTACATTCAATATCCACATTTTCTGTATCCCTCGCTCATATGCCAAAGTCATTTGTTGATATATCAGCGAAGGATGAGCAGTTCCTAACCAAAGATAATCATGCGGACGTCCCCAATAAGATATATGATAATATACCCCGTTTCCTCCCTTACGGGCACGTTCTTCTGCTGTAGGGAAATGACGGATATAACCATAATTGTCATCGCACCACATCAGCGTCACTTCATCGGGTACTTGCAGCCCAGCATGGTACACATCCAAAACTTCCTTATAAGGAATAAAGACTTGAGGCACTTGAGTCACATCCTTATTTACATATTTAGTCAACAAATCGCGCTGATCCTTTAGCACTTTAGTCAGAACGGCTTTTTGTTCTTCTATAGTCTTAGCACCATTCATCGCACCGTCGTGTACTCCACGCATACCTAAAGTATACAGATTATCCAACTCTGCAACCTCCTTTACGCGTTGTTCCCAAAAGGACAAAACATGAGCACTGTTATGAACATAGTCATACTCTCCCACTCCATCCCGTTTCCACTCACCATTGGTATTCCGCATCATCGGTTCACAATGAGAAGTTCCAATGAAAATACCAAACTTATCAGCCACTTCTTTGTTGCCCGGTGTAAAATAAAAAGGTACAGAACAGCCATGCATAGCCGGCCAGAAGGTATTGGCACGCAGACGAAGCATCAATTCAAAGATACGTTCATGCGTTCTCGGGCCTATTTGTCCTTTCACATTGCTCGGCTCGTATGTCTGCCAGCTCCAAGGAGTCAGCCCCCAGTCCTCATCGTTGATAAAAATCCCCCGATATTCTACAGAAGGAAACTGCATATTCCGATAAGAAGCCGGTAGTTGAAAAATCTCTTTCTTTGCAGGGGTCGCATCTGCCCACCACTCCCATGGAGAAACGCCTATCAACCGTGAAAGTTCCATGACGCCGTATGCAGTACCACGCTTGTCACTGCCGGCTATAACTAATTTACCAGTGGAAGAAACGGTCAACAGAAAAGCTTCTTTTTTATTTTTTATAGGAGATAAATCAACACCTGCTTTAGCGATCAAATCACTTTGTCCGATAGTTCCGACTATAATCATTCCTTTTTTACTTTCTGGAGTAACGATTATGCGGGTAGAAAAAACAGACTCTACATCACGATTGAGCAAATTCAAAGCTGTATGTACAACTTCTTCCTCTGAATTACCACAAGCAATAGTCACCGGTTCACCTGATTTCAAGACAAAAGGGTTCTGTCCATATACTGACAAAACAGCTAAAAAGAAAGCTAGAAAAGAAATGAGTTTTTTGTATTTCATAGTTTTTATTTTCAATATTGCAAAAATAAGACGAAATAGGATTGGATTCCATAGAATAAGATACAATAATATGGAAATTCGTCCATAAAGCCTGTATTATTTATCGTATTTATGGTGCTTTTTACACTTACAATAAATTTATAAAAATATAGGGAAGAGCATATAAGAATTTTCTCTTCCCCACATTAAGTATCAATTTTCGTATCCGGGATTCTGTTTTAAATTACTATTTTCATTCAAGGCTTTTTGTGGAATCGGGAATAAAATATGATAATCTTTTGCATCCATCCCATCCTTACGGGCATATTCTATATATTTTCCATGTCTGATTAAATCATCCCGTCTATGTCCTTCACAATATAGTTCACGTCCCCGTTCATCTAAAATAAAATCACGAAACGTATCCTTATTAAAATCGACCAGTTTTATTTCTGTTGCATTTGCCCGACGACGTATTTGATTAACCCATTCTATAGCCTCCTCTGACGGACCATTCAACTCATTCATAGCTTCAGCTTTTGCCAATAAAACGTCCGCATAGCGGAACATAATAAAATCATTGGACTGCCTTTCACCTTTCTGTTCCGGGTCTTCCGAATATTTCATCGGAGCAGCACCTGTCGCTTTGGGATGATCCACTTGTCTATAATCCACTTTATTCCCATCCGTATCCGTATAATACCGAACTATCGTTTCTAAACGTTTGTCTTGTTCTTCATATTTATCATAAAAAGTCCAAGGCATTTTCAAACCTCCCCAAATCGTTTTCAAATAAGTTCCCGCATATAATGGACTCGATGGCATAACACAAGCAAACCATGTCCAAGCATACTTGGCATTTGAAGTAGTCTGTCCTATTACAAATATAGCTTCCTTATGAGTTACACCTTCATTATTTATATCAAAAACAGCTTTATAATCAGGCAATAATTCATAAGTGCCTAAGCCTATAATCTCATCAGCCACCTGATTGACTTTGTCAAACTGTTTGGCACCCATATATATCTTCATCAATAACGTCAATGCCGCTCCCTGTGTAAAATGCCCCCAATCAGCAGCCGATGGGACAACAGCCAAATCCCGATAGGACTCTTCAATTTCCTTTACCATATAAGAAAGCATCTCATCTTCTGTCGGACGAGAAGGTTTCCACTCTACAGAAACATCATTCGCCACTTTCGGATCTATGACAACAGGAACAGGACCGAATAAAGAATGCAACAATTGCATATATAATACTCTAAGTACTCTCAATTCAGCCATTCCTCTTTTCTTTTTAGCTTCGGCTATATCAGCTTTTTCCAAAGCATCAATGATTCGAGTGGCTTTAGTTACCCCTCTTTGATATTTGAAATAAACATTTTCCGGAGCTGTACAATCATTTGCCGTCCATAAGAATCGATCCTGCTGCCTCCAAGTATGTTCCCACGAAGTATTCATTTCATCAGTCGGCAACATATTCAGAATAGCTCCACAATTATCCATTCCCGACTGTATATAACTATCAGCCAATGTATTATATACACCTACAATAGATGCATCCAGTTCCGCCTCCGATTTTGGGAAACCATCCGCATCGATATTATAAAATTCTTCATGGTCCAGATCGAAACATCCGGTCATACAACTTGCGACAGCTACAGATAAAATATATTTTACAAATTTATTTTTCATGACTTTTACTATTTAGAAAGTTAAATCAATACCAAATGAGAATGTCCTTTGATTAGGATAAGAAGAATAACTATTATCCGTCTCAGGATCCGCTCCCGTATAATTGGTTATACAAAACAAGTTTTGAGCATCTACAAACAGACGCGCATTGCTAAAAATACCCCCAAAAGCTTTTTTAGGAAAAGTGTATCCCAATGTAATATTTTTCAAGCGGACAAAATCAGCAGGTTCCACCCAAAAATCAGTATCATTATAATACTTAGTATACAAACCTGACGGATACTTACCTTCAGGATTAGTACTTGACCAACGGTCTCGTGCATCAGTCGGGACATTATCACTATAACGGAAACGTTCTGCCTTCAAAAACTGCGAACGAGTATTATTGTACAGTTCACGGCCTATTTCACCATAAAAGAAGAAACTTAAATCCCAGTTTTTGTAATTTAATGTATTGCCAATACCGAAACTCAAATCTGGAGTTTCACGGCAAATTATAACTTTATCAGCATCATCAATCATTCCATCAGATTCACCGGATAACTGCTTGCGCCCATCTTTATCTAAAATATAATCACCATTAGCATCTTTCAACCAACCATTCAAATCTTTTATTTTTATGCTACCAGGTGCTGCATCAGACATGTGGGGGACATTCTCACCTATCTGAATAATTCCATCACTCACATATCCCCATTTCACATGTAAAGGATCTGTTGTCGTATTATACACTGACAAGATAGTATATGGATTTCTCTTTCTCCAACGATCTTTATAACTGGACAAATTCAAATCAGTACTCCACTGAAAATCTTTAGTACGGATATTTACGGAACTTAATTGCAATTCTACACCTGAGCTTTGTGTTTCACCCAAATTATCAGCTACTTCAGATACCGGATAATAAGATCCCACATTACGTTTATCAAGCAAATCACTAACAATTTTATTGAAATATTCAAATGAACCGGTCAAACGATTATTAAAAAATCCAAAGTCAAGCCCCACATTCCATTCCGTTGTAGTTTCCCATTTTAATTTACGATTAGCAAGTTGCTTTTCTGCCACCCCATTAACCACTGCATTTCCAAACACGTAGTTATAACCAGTTCCATAATAACCATAAGTGTTACCTCCGATTTCTGCATTACCCGTCTGACCAATACTTAAACGTAATTTCAAATTAGACAATACACTTTGTCTTTTCATAAATTCTTCCTCGATAACACGCCAAGCAAAAGCTCCGGATGGGAAGAAACCAAAACGATTATCTTTACCGAAACGATCACTACCATCAGCACGAAGAGTAAATGTAAACAAATATTTATCAGAAATATCATAATTAATACGTCCGAAATAAGACAAATACTTAGTAACTGTCTTAGAACTACCGACAGTCTTTGTAAGATCACCACCAGCATTCAAATTGTTAACTCCAAAAGCATCAGTCAAAAAATCAGAATTACCGGCCTCAATATATTCTTCTATAAATTTCTGATAGGCATAACCTGCCATTACTTTCAAAGTATGTCCCTTGAACAAATCTTTTGTATAAGTCAAAGTAGCATCCAACAAATAATCATTTTTCCGTAACTCTTTCGTATAAGCCTTTGAATTAGCCTCATAACCGGTCAACATTGTTTTAGGATAATATTGATTAGTACGGGCAAAGCTTGAATTGACTCCCCAACTCATTCTGAATACCAACTCCTTTGTCAATGTTACATTCCAAAAATTATTTATCAGATAACGATTAGTTATTGTTTCATTCGTAATTTCTTTCCATGATACCGGATTGGCATGATTAGGATGATCCGGATTAATCAGATACTTACCTTCATCATCAAAGATTGAAAGATATTTAGGATATAACAATGCATCAGAAATAACTCCTGCCTGACTATCAGAAGAAGCCGATACTAATTTATCATTTGAAATTTGAGTCCCTGAAACAGACATACCTGTTGTCAACCATTTAGCGAGATCAACTTCCATACTTAATCTCCCCATAAATTTTTCGGAACCACTATTATATACAACTCCTTTTTGTCCAAAATGCCCCAAAGAAAGCAAATAACGAGAATTATCAGAGCCTCCATTAATAGACAAGCTTTCATTATTAATGATACCGGTACGGGTCACTTCATCAAACCAGTCGGTTACATTTCGCGCATTCTTTAACTGGTCATCTGTAAATGCTATTTTAGGTTTACTAGTTACTGTATTAGGATCAACATTACCATATGGATAAATCTTATTATTATACTTCCAATCTTCAATAAAAAAATCATTAGACATTTGCATATATTCCTTTGCATCCATCATATCATAAGGATTAGCCATAGTCTGGAAAGAAGCATTTGCTTTAAAATTAATATTCACTTTACCTTGCTTTCCACGTTTCGTAGTAACCAAAATCACCCCATTGGCAGCACGAGCACCATAAATGGAAGTAGAACTAGCATCCTTCAAAACCTCAATTGATTCTATATCATTTGGATTAACCGCATTAATATCCCCTCCAGGAAAACCATCAATAACATACAATGGAATATTTTCTGCATTCGTTGAAGCAGAACCACGAATAACCATTTTATAATCGCCATCGGGAGCTGCTGAATTCTGACGAATAGACAATCCGGGAACACGTCCTATCAGTAAATTAGAAACCTCAGTAGTAGCTGTTTGTGGAACTTCTTCCATTTTTACGGAAGCAACAGCTCCTGTCAGATTAGATTTCTTGACACTACCATAGCCAATCACAACGACATCTTCCAACACTTCAGTATCCTCTTTCAATATAAAAGAGAACTGAGTCTTGTCGGCAACATGAACTGTCTGACTTTCATAACCGATATAACTAACTTCCAATATTGCATTTTCCGGAACATCCAAAGAAAAAACTCCATCCAAATCCGTTATAGTCCCCAAAGTGCTACCTTTTACACGAACATTGGCACCAATAATAGGCTCTCCTTTTGCATCGAACACCGTTCCATTAATTTTCTTATTTTCAAGCCCAACATTTATATTTTCTTTTCTATTTGAAAGTATAATACTTTTATCTAGAATTGAATAAGAAATACCTGTATCTTTGAAAATTTTATCCAATACTTTAAAAATCGTTTCCTTTGTAACGGTGACAGATACCAAACGATTTACATTTATCTGTTTATCATTATAAAAGAAAGTAAACTCAGACTGTTTTTCAATCTCCCCCAAGACCTTTTCTATGGTTTGGTTCTGAACTTCAATATCAAGCAACACATTTTGTGAATAGCTATCCGCCGCCCTCATTACTCCGACGGCAAATAAAAACATAATAATAAATAGTCGCATAAATAATGGAATTTTTTTTAAGGTTAACCAATGTGTTTTTACAACCCAAAACAATTGGGTACATAGATAATTTTGCATAAATTTGTATCGATTTAAAGTTTACAATTTCTGCTCATCGTCAAATAAGCAGGGATTTCTGAAAAGACTTTGTTTTATACGGGAGAATACGCCATTATTTTCCCGTATTTTTCTTTTGGTGGATGTTTGTTTCTCATATTAGCTTCAGATGGATTAATAAATTTCTATTTTACTCTTTTCTTGTGTACTATCTGTTGTTTCAATATAACGGAAACGAAGCCCGGAAGATATTCTAAAATGTTCCAAAATACGATCCAAACGTTGATGTATAAAAGTTCCAGTAAACGAATTTTCTTTCAATGCCGGATCTGTTATCACAAAATCCACATTGAACCGTTTGCTTAGCATACGTAACGCTTTTTCAATAGGAGTTTTATAAAGTATAATCTTACCCTCTTTCCAAGAAATATCCGACAGAACAGCCGCCCGTGAAACAAAAACCTCCCCTGATATAGAATTATAGGTAATCTTCTCACCAGGCAACAGATCCATTCGTTTTTTTCCTCTTTCTGAATCATATTGGAACTGTACTTTTCCAGATACCAAGGTGGTATTTACTTCATCCTCTTTTTCATAAGCTTCTACATTAAACTCAGTACCCAGCACTTGAATCTGAGTGTGATGAGGAGTCTGAACGGTAAAACGGCTATCCACATTTTTTCTAACAGAAAAATATCCTTCTCCTTGTAATATTACATTTCGTTCATTTTTAGCAAAACGAACGGGATATTTCAAATAAGATTCCGAATTCAGCCATACGCGGGAACTATCTGGCAAAACAATAGTTGTAATCATTCCCGGATTAGTGCGGACTTCAATAAAGCTCATCTCATCCTGTCTATCGGCATTATAATATAAATATAAAGTAGACAACAACAAAGGTATGGCAAGAATAGCAGCGACACGCTGTGCCCATCGCCCCCATTGTAGCTGTCGTTCCCTTCTTATCCTGCCTCTGACTTCCTTCAAAGCAGCCCGTGCATCAGTCCGTTTTAAGGTATCCATTGTTTTTGTGGCAAAAGAAAGATAATAAATCTGTTTGGCCAGCTTTTTATTTGCTTCGGAAGAGATAATCCATTTTTCAATCTCATCTTTCTCACTTAGAGTCACTTCTCCTTCAAAATAACGGAGTAAAAGCGCTTCATCTATTCGGGTATCTGAATTTATCATAATGTCCTTTTATAATAAGTCTAACCAAGATCAAAAGTTCCTAAACCAAAAACTGTTTTTTTTGAATTATTTTTCGAATAGGTACTTTCATGATTAAAATTATGTATTTTTGCAGTAACATTTTCTTCTATAATCTATGGAAACCACAAATGATAATTTGATAGACAAGCAACTGTATATATCCATGCAACAGGGCAATAAGAAGGCATTTGATACTTTATTCATCAAATATTATGCAATGCTTTGTGCTTTTGCCCGCAGTTTTGTTTCATTAGAAGATGCAGAAGAAGTGGTTCAAGATACCATGTTACAGATATGGGAAAATAGAAAAACAAATCATATAGATTCTTCTGTTCATCATTATTTGTTCAAAGCAGTAAAAAACAAATGTTATACCTTAATGACCAGAAATTCTCTTCGATTCCAAATAGAAAATATACTCACTCCAGACATACAGGAACTATTCGAAGATCCTGATTTTTATATTATAGATGAATTAACACAAAAAATAGAAAAAGCAATTCTTAATCTTCCAGAATCCTATCGGATAGCTTTTGAAATGCACCGTTTCCAAAATAAGACCTATCAGGAAATTGCAGAAGAATTAAACATATCTTCCAAAACAGTAGATTACAGAATTCAACAGGCACTAAAACAATTACGGAAAGAATTAAAAGACTACTTACCCTTACTTCTATTCTTTTTTGCCCCTAAATAGGAACCCGTACATCCTATTATATCCTTGTACCCTATCACTTCATAACTGATATGATGATAAGAAGTGTTTCTGCCGGAAATATATGCCTCTCCAAAAGTTGTGTCAATGTTCCCAACGCTTCACCCCGAAACAGGATGGTAAGTTCTTATCTTTCTGATTATGTTCTTCATACAAAACGCTCCTTTTTACAAAAATACAAAATAGGTGCGATAAAATATTACCCTATCCGTCTAAAGACATCTATAACCTAAGAATACGGCAATTTTTCTAACTATATAGATTTCAAAGAAACATATTTCTTATTCCTTCAGCAAGTTTACAAAAAAAGTTGGAAGACAATATGCTCTCATGCCCTCATTAACGATGATAATCATCTCATTAACAATGCACTATATTATGAGTGTATCATCTTTATGCTCTCATAAATGCCCTCATGCCCTCACTGTGTTTACTTTCTCACACAGACGTATATTACTTATTATCAGATGATTTATACCGATAGCAAAAGCATATCTTCCGATTATACGATACAAATATAGAGATGTAGTTACGTAAAAATAGGAACAGGCTTACATCAAAGTTCCTTCATGATTGCTCAACTAAACTAGCAAAATTACTTAACCACTATTGTGATTAACTTTAATCACCTATATGATTAGACTTAGTCACTATCGTGATTAGACTTAACCACCTATGTGATTAAGTAAATACAAACGGTTGAATATTGATAAACGTCTGTATGTAAACGATATATTGCAAGGATAATGCAGAAAGAAGATATGCGGAAAGCAGCAAATGAAAAGAGTCTTTATTATGCACCATTAGCCCCCAAAAAGGACCAAAAGCGTATTGCAGAAATAAGTTACCGATACAACTATAAATAATTTATCTTTCTGACAAACAATAAGATATAACTAAGAACACATGAATATGATGTGAGAGCATGATGGCATATTATGAGAGCATAAAGATGATGCACTCATATATAGCGCATTGTTAATGAGACAATTACCATCATTATGAGGGCATGAGAGCATAATGTGCTCCAACTTTCCATTGCTTTTTTACCATGTTCCAATAAATTTCTTCAAGTGAACCCATTTTTGTCTGTTACTGATTTTACACGAATTCCACAAAAAGAATAAAGACACCTTGTGGAATCCGTGTAATCCCCTACTAAACGATAATCTTCACATCACTTATCACCATCCACCGGAATCACTTCCTGCATATAAATGGCATCCAGACTCCAAAGGGCGGCATCATTGGTACTGATACTTGTACATTCATCCAAAGGAGCGGGAACTTCCGGCGGAAGAATAGTTTCTATATGGAAAGGTGGAGCCGGAGTATGTTCCAAGCGGGAAAACAAATCTGTCCAAGCCTCTTCCGCCATTTTTGCATTACGGGTATGATAGGCTGCATATCCCAACAAACGGGATATACGGAAACGATTCTTCCTTAACTCCCATGCTTTCTGCTTATAACGGGCGGCAAGATCAAGCCATGCCTCATTCCATTCGGGATAATCAACCATACGGATCATTTCATTCATGACTTCAAAACCTCCCATGATAGTCATCAAATGATTTGTACTTTCTAACTTGGGATCACATTCGCTGGTAATAATCCCTGTAGCCGGATCATAACCTAAAGCCAACGGACCTGTAAAGATACGGTTGGGCAGTGCCACAATACTTTTCATCCCGGCTATAATTTTGTCACGATAAGCCGTATTGCCGGTACGCTCCCATTCAGTCATCCAGTTTCCGGCGTATGCCAACCAGTCGGGACCGATACGGAGACGTGCAGGTGCCGTACAAGGATACTGACTGCGAGGTTGCGCCAGACGCATGGGGTCCAGCGTGTACAATTTCTGATCGGCATCTTTTACCTCGGTCATTAAATCACCGCATCGGTCGTCCGTAGTAAGATAATAGTAGAAACGATTCCAGGCAGCCTGACTGATCCGTGCTTCTTTAGCTCCACATCCCCAATGACTGACATTGTGCCGGCTACCCAATCCTGCATTCGGACCGATATGATATACATCCACTTCCGCCGTATGACGGGTCATGGCTTCTGCCATGCGCCAGATATCAGCACGTCCGGTACGCAGGAAATTATACCATAGCCACATATTAGAAGCCAGTTCCGTGTTATCCCATGCAAAACCTCCGATGTCATAACGCCAGGTATGGCGGACAGGATCGTATGCATGCATCACATCCCCATAATTCCAAAAGCCATACCATTTGTTTTGTTCTATCGCTTTTTGATAGAAGCTGATATAAGCATCCAGCCTGTCTTCCACCCGGGCACGGAAAGGAGTACTACGATCGGGAAGGCTCCAAACACCAAATGCCTGCTTGGCATGCAAATATTCAGGTACAGGCATCAGCACTCCCGGTCCGGCAAGTTGTTTAGCTTGTTCTGCAAAAGCTTTCTTCCCGCTATAACCACCCTGAGGTATCAAGGTAAAAGTCGTTGTACGGGCAATCCCGTAAGGGGTGCTCATTCCTTCTTGCACATCTTCGTAACTGGCATTCAAGTCATGAGCAACATTATCATAATGGCGCAAGTCCATCGGCTCAGCATCCGGACTCCATATCCATGCGGTAAGAGCAGCCACCGGAGTTTTTGCATCCGAGATTTCAATAGAAGACGGATAAGACTGCCAGAAATCATGCAACTCAAGCCCCATGCCTCCGGTTATATCTCCGGCAAAAGCATAACCCTCACTACGTGTACCGGAAAAAGTACCTATCCAAGGATTATTGTCATTGGCACGTTTACGGATTGAAAATGCATCTGCTGTCAGTTGGGACAGACGATAGCTGTCCCAAGAAGCCCAATGATCAAGCAAAGCACGGTTCTTTTCGTCAAAAGCTTCATAAGAAGGAATGCGTTTTCCTTCCATCTGCTGTTGCTGTAACGAAGATTCTCCATTTCCGGTTTTATCCAATGTAAGTATGCGTCGTCCCACCAAAGGCTGAACGGGCTCGCTCCAGACTCCACCATCGGCACAAGAGAAAGCTACATGGCGATTGTATAAAGCCTCACGCATAGGAACATCAAAACGAACTCCCAAAGCGCGAATAAAATCTTTGTTCTGATCTCCGTCATATACAAAGCTATGCACCATTTTCACTTGCTCACTGCCACCATAAAAATAAAGCCGTACCACAAAGGGCAACCACTCACGACCATTCGGACTTTTGTGTACCCCTTCCAATTTAACAAGTGCACGCACAGAACCGGCACGCTCTACAGTCACAGATTTCAGTTCTCCTATATAATTAGTAAAAGAAACTTGAGAAGTACTTTCAAGTACCGGTTCGCTTTGCGTATGGCATATAAGCCTAGCCTTTTCTCCTACTTTCACACCTTTATACAACAGACTATCTATCAAAAATTCGCCTTGACGAGGTATATATGCTGAAATGACTCCGGTAGAGATATGAATACCCTGTGATGTTTCTGCCACAGAAACGGACTTTTTTTTATCTGTATCCGGCAGTTTGGATTTCGCCTTAGATTTCTTTACCGCCTTTTCCAGAGTCAATTTTTCTGTTCCGGCAGGAATAACTCCTGCTATTCCTCCCCACTTTACAGAACCATCCGGCCAATAAGCCAAAGTCCAAGTATCAATAGGAATATCCTCACCACTTTCTGCAGATAGCCGTAGCTTGTTTTCCGGAAAAACTTCCCCTTTATCAAAAGGCACTCCGAAACTTACGGCCTTATCCTGCCGGGGAGTTTCACCAATCCATTGCAAAGGAACAGTAGCCACTTCTTGCGATGAGCATTCATAACTGAAATTTGTAATACGAGTACGCGACAAAGTGGTACGAAAACCAAACCAGCCTTCCCGTAACGGTTCAGCATCCCTGAAGTCCACCAAACGCTCACCGTCTATGTAATAACTAACCCTATTGTTCTCGTTGGTAATCTTGATATGATACCAATGATTCGGCTTCAGCAAATGTCCGGCATCCGTATATTCCTTTAGAATAGCAGGACGGGCTTTAGGATTTGTAATACCCGACTCATCCCCATCATAACGACGGAAACGTGTAGTAGAGTTATGATTACCACCATATCCCAAATAGTAAAGCTGTAAAGAATAACAATTCAGGAATATACCGCTACGCCATTTTTCTCGCTTCCATAAATTATCGGGATATTGAGGGTCTGATGCCATCCAGAAGCAGTTCAAATCACTCAGACGATCTCCATCCGACTCCACCACCACACATGCATCATATTCAATGGTCACTTTTCCACTCATTTTCTCTTTTCTCCAAAGAGTCAATCCCTTGGGAGATACTATCTCAGCGGTATCTCCCTGAAACGTCACTTTATAATCAGGCGATTCCGATTCAACCTTCCAGTATTTAGTAAACTGGCGGGAGTTCAAACCGGATACTCTATTATCCTGTGCCTTTGACGTAAAGACAACTAATAAAAATAAAAACAGAAACAGATTTTTCATACGATGTTGCTTTGTTTTCATTTACTTTAAAAAATCTTTTAACGGACAGTCCGTAGCTTTCAGCCCGTCAGCAATACTCCGGGCATTCATACGGGCACCTTTCAAAGAGGTATGGGTATGGTCATGATTGAAATACGTTCCTACTACACGCAAACCTTGATTGTATCCCATATCTTGGAGCTTGTCTCCTGATATTTTATTCAAATCTATAAAATAAGCCCCGGCCGCTTCTGCCGCTTCACGCGTCCATTTACCAAAAGAATTTGTATTGCGCTCTATCTCACCATTATCAAACTTATTGCGGGGTGTATGACTCAGGACAATAGGAACAGCTCCCTTTTCTTTTACATCCATAATAAACTTACGCAAATACCAGCCGAAAGAATAAACCACTTGATAGCTGCCGGTTTTCTCCATTTTGAAGACCTTGCTTTCATTTCCTGAACCGGGTAATTCCGCACGCGCTTTCCCTGTGTTTATGTCACCTGCATCATTATGTCCGAATTGTATCAAAACAAAATCTCCCGGCTGAAGTGCATGATAGATTTTATCCCAACGCCCTTCATCTAAATAAGTACGCGCACTGCGGCCCGCTTTCGCATGATTCTCTACAGAAATTCTTTCTGTGTCAAACAGTTCGTGAATAACACTTCCCCATCCCCACATGCCATTTTCATCTTTATCAGTATTCTTCACTGTACTGTCTCCCACCGTAAACAATACAGGATTCCCCTTTTTACGGGTAGCCCCCGTAACCGTATCTTTTTCTACCGGTTTCAAATAACGCGCCAGTTCCAACCCCTTATAATTACGGATTCCTTCGGCTGCAGATTCTGCATTGACACGCGCGCCAAAAGCACTTGTGTGAATACGGTCCAGATAGAACATATACTTTACTTTTTCTTTGCCGAATTTCTCAAATTTGCGTGCCGAGATATCATTCAGATCAATAAAAGGAATTCTCGCTTTTTTAGCTACCTGCTTCGCCCATAATCCAAATGTCTGATTCACCCGGGTAATAATAGTGCTGTCTGCATCTTCCCAAGCGTTACGAGGAGTCAGAGACATCAAAACAGGATAAGCACCTTTTTTCTTCACATCATGAATAAAACGACGCATATATTCCCCATACGTATATACGGTTTCTTTTGCTCCTGTCTCTTTAATAGTCACATTCAGACTGTCTTTGCCAATTCCCGGAATAGAGGCACGGGCACGGCCACTATCGTACGGACCATTGTCATTATGCCCCAATTCTATGATAACCCAGTCACCTTTACGAACTCCTTTCAAGACATCAGGCCATAACCGGTTATAAAAAGTACGGCTACTGGTTCCTCCCAATGCGTGATTTTCAACAGTTATCTTATTTTCATCAAAATACTCGTGTTCAAAATATCCCCATCCCCATTGACCGTTATTTCCATTGCCCAAAGTACCGGTACGCATCGTTGAATTTCCAACAAGGAACAACACCGGATTATCCCCTTTCCGGCTAGAACCTGAAACAGGACGGGCAGAACGCGCCACATTTAAACTATCAAGCGTATTATCAACGACTTGGTTCACATCCTTCATCGGAGCAGCTATTTTATTTTGAGCATGTGCTCCCAATCCTACTCCGGCAGCTAACAAAAAGCATAAACAAAGTTTATTTCCTTTCATGACATTTATAGTGTTTTTCTTTTATTGCATTTCAAATCTTTCACAAAAATAAGATGAACGAACAAACCGGAGAATAGAAATTCATTCATTTTCCTGTTTATTCGTTCAACCAATAGTACATATATCCTAATCAGAGTAGCGACAAGGCTAGAAACTAGAGTGCGGCGGTTGGTTATACGCTACATTCTGCCAAGCTATCGCCAACCTGTACTGACGGTCATTCATCCATGTGGCACGTCTGTCCACAGCCGGTATGGTAGTAGAATAAATACGTAATTCTGTCTGGTCTTCGGAGGCCCAAATAACCTCTTCCCGCCAATCTCCTAAAATATCACCCGACAAACACGGATTACCTTTTGTTCCATTATTGGAAACAACTCTCTCGGCTTTCAATAATAAATCTGTACTTTCCGTATTCCAATTCCATTTACTGATGGAAACATGATCCAGTAGTTCCGCTAAGGGATCGGCATCCCAATAAATGGTAAAATTGCAGGAGTCAGGCTTTCTATTACTGATTATTTCTCCGGTATCCCCTCTTCTCAAACCTCCTATGTTGCACCAACACTCTGCTCCATCATAACGCGGATCAATATCGGCAGCTACTCCACGACCGGCATCTTGTCCCAAACCATCCTGCCAGATAATTTCTCCGGTCGCTCCATCAAACATAGCTACGGCAGGAGTACGCTTTACAATTTCATTATCGCCTTCATTTTCATGCACGCCAAAAACCTGCATACCTTGACGGGAAGGAATAAAACGTCCGGCATGTAAAGCATCCCCGTGACGCAAGCCCGTAGTAAACAGTCCTTTACCATCATGGTCTACAGTCATAGCCCCCACGCAGATTTCATCACAACCATCACCATCAAAATCCGCTACGGTCACACTATGATTTCCCATGCCCGAATAGGCCTCCCAACCCGGTGCCGCACTATCAAAAGTCCATGTATGTTTCAATGCCCCGTTTGTAAAAGTCCATGCAGCCACCACCGTCCGTCCGTACCATCCTCTTACCATGACAGGTGAAGGAGTTTTTCCATCCAGAAAAGCTACTCCAGCTGTAAAACGGTCTGAACGACCACCAGTATTGTCATTACCACAATTACCACCGACACCTCCCCAACCATCCAAGGGATAACGGGTTGGAATATATTCTTTCGAATCCAGTTCTTTTCCAGTACGTCCCTCAAAAACCGTGAGGTATTCCGGGCCATTTACTATCTTACCATACGTAGGACTTTTTTTATCCCATGTCCTCCAGTCGGCTTGGGCATCTCCTATCCGATGTCCCAGTCCGTCGACAGTACCATCTCCTGTCTTACAACAGATTTCCGCACATCCATCTCCATCAAAATCAAAGACCAGGAAATTAGTAGTGGCTGCTCCGGAACGTACATTCGGTCCCAAATCAATACGCCACAATCTTGTTCCATCCATTTTATATGCATCCAAATAGGTATTACCGGTAAAGCCACGTTGTGGCGGTCGCTTTGAATTAGAAGGAAACCATTTTAAAATAATCTCATACTCTCCATCACCATCCAGATCACCTACACTACAATCATTAGCTGTATAAGTGAATGATTCACCTGCTATTTCTCCGTCCTCCGGTTTACAAACAGGAACACTTAAATAAGGATTCCGTTCCTCTCCTTTCAGACGGGTCCAGATAGCGACTTCCCCGGTAGTTGCTTTTAAAGTCCAACGATTATCCACCGTATAATCAACCGTACGGTCTAAAAAATCGGAAGTCCGATCTATCGGTTCTTTATTTAATTTCACCTCCGCACCTCCACCGGAACTACGGTATAAATCAAATTGTAATCCGGCTGCATCCTCCAAGGTCATGCGCCAGCTAAAATACATTCCATCCTCTGTAGGAATTCCAATCAATCCTCTTGAAAGCTTTTCTCCACTGTAAGGTTGGGAAAAAGCGAATATGCTTCCGACAAGCAGAAGCATATTCATCATAATCCAATGTTTCATCTAACAATTTATAAAACCTTAATACAAGCGGGGAGTTTCCCCGCCTATCTACTAAAAAAAGAAACTCCTGTCTATCAATCTTTACCTCTAAAAAATATCCACATCTCTATTGCCACAAATTCTCTTTAAACTCGATTTCAACAATGCGTAACTCGTGATTAGTTTTATCGCCATTTTTTGCCTTAAACAAGTCTAATTCACCTGCGGCAGGAGCAGCAACTTCTACAATTTGTCCGAAACCGTCACCTTCCTTGCTGGCACCTTTCAAACGAATGGTTATCTCATTTGTCAATACAGGTTTTACATTCAGGTGGATATACCCCAAACTTTTTTCAGTCTCACCACTCCAAATCAGTTCATCACCTGCATATATTTCCAAAGGATAGCTGCGCAAACGCCAACCGGTAAGTTTCATACAAATTTCATCCACACGGGCCGCACGTTCCAAACTATAAGTTATCCATGCACTGTTCAGTCTGCCATCATTCTTCCATTCACTCAATTCATTATCATCGAAACTTTTTATCACTTCATCCTGATTGGCTCCGGCAACCGCCGATAAGATATTCACATCGACTTTCGTATCCTTGTAAGAAGGAGTCAACGGAGTTTCTCCACGGGTCAGCCTGCCCTCCAGTTCATCTCCCGGAATATAGTTACTCAAGCCATTCTTCACTTCAACAGGTGCAGAAGAAAGACTGATTTCGGCAGATTGCAATCCATCAGCCTTGGCTGTTATACGAACTGTCCCCGGAGTCGTAAGAGAGCGTATCAAAGCCCGGTTGATTCCACATTCTACAGGCAAATCTTTTGAAAGAATATAATTATCTTTGCCCTGTGCTATTCCACCACGCCATTCAGCCGGTCCTTCTACATCAAAATGTATCAAATCATTAGCCAGCGGACAACGTCTGCCATCTTTATCCATCACTTCCACTTGAAGCAATACCATATCAGCTCCATCCGCTTTCCAGCCTTTAGGACTTTGAATCACACTGAGTTTAATCTGTTCCGGCTTGCCGGCAGTCTGCAATTCAGCGCGACAACATTCTTTTCCATTCTTATCATACCCTACAGCTTCCAACTTGCCCGGAACAAATGCCACATCTTTGAAAGTATACAAGAAATGATAATCTCTTTGACCGTTTCCTAAAGATTTACCATTCAGGAACAATTCCACTTTTTCAGCACTGGATACCACATAAACAGGTTTCACCACATCTTCTTTATAGTTCCAATGACCAACGATATGAATACGGGGATTCTCTATATCCACCCATCCGTCCCACATCACCTGATGTGCATAGAAAGGATCTTTAGGGATACGCATGGCATCTGTCACACCACTACGACGATAATTCTCCACACCACGATAATGTGTATTCGTATCCGAGAAGATGATTTTCACACCTCCCGAGCTGACACGGTCACCTGTACCCGGGCGTTCACGCCAATAATCAAACCAACGAATTACATTTTCAATAGTAAAGGAATCCTGATTGTGATTATAAGCACGGGCATCCACCTTTTTCTGGACCTTATTAGTCATTGCAGAACGAAATGAATTATTTCCTTCCCCATTTTTATGATATGGATAAGAATATTCATCCCAATATTTGCGCAGACCTTCATCACGGCAGTATTCCATGGCCCACATCGGATGATGTTTGCTTTTATTGATATAAAGCATCTCGCCACCATATTCGGCTTCACGAATATCAAGCATTTCACGAGAACCGATGGCACGGCCTCCATGAGGGTCATACTTATCACGAATCGCTTTCATTTCTATCATGTGTTCACGACTGATTGATTCGTTTCCACATTCATAAAATAAAATACTCGGATTATTACGGTTGTAAATAATGGCATCACGCATCAATTCTGTACGTTGTTCCCATTGACGGCCTTCACGGTCCTTTTCTGCATCACCGGCCTGCATCGCCTGAATCAATCCGACACGGTCACACGATTCAATATCCTGCTTCCAAGGGGTAATATGCATCCAACGAACCAAATTGGCATTATCTTCCACCATCAAACCGTTGCTATAATCACTCAGCCATGCAGGAACACTCATACCGACTCCCGGCCATTCATTACTGGTACGCTGTGCAAAACCTTTCATCTGAATCACCCGGTCATTCAACCAAATCATTCCTTTGCCGAAACGAGTTTTACGGAAACCGGTACGGGTAGCCACTTCATCTACTTTTTTGCCATCCACCCATAAACTGGTTTTTACTGTGTACAAATATCCGTATCCCCAACTCCAGAAATGAAGTCCGTCTATTTCTGCTGAAGCTTCCAAAGTCGCAGTTTCACCCGGTTTTACTACCGTCTGAGTACCCTCAAAACTTTTTATGCTTTTCCCGTCACGATCACACACTTCAACCTTATAAGCGACTTTCTTATCCCGATTATATTCATTTTTTATTTCGGATTCGGCGTGAACTACGGCTTTACGAGATTTTACACGAATATCCTCCGCATAGATATAGACACCGGTCGTTTTTAAATTACTATACAAGGGAAGTGTCTGATAAAGTTTATCAGTAACATGAAGCCACACATTCTTAGGAATCCCTCCATAATTGGCATTAAAATTACGGTCACTCCATTGATACTTAGTATCAGTGGCACGTTCCTTATAATTCCAGTTATTATCAATGCGGACTGCCATTACATTCTCTTGTCCATATTTAATATAAGGAGTCAAATCGAAACCTACAGCCATCGCACCATTTTCATGCAAGCCGATATATTCACCATTGATATAAAAATCAGCTCCTTGACGGACGCCTTCAAATTCAACAAAAACTTTTTTGTTTTTGCTATTGGCAGGCAGACGGAAATGCTTACGATACCACATGATTGTATCCGTCAGTTGTTCTATACTTAAACGAAAAGCTTCATCTTCATTAAAAGGACGGGGTAATGTTACTTTCTTCCAATCCGTATCCTGAAAACGTACTTCTTTGGCTTCCGGTATATCGCCAACATAAAGTAACCATTCAGAATTAAAATTGTATTTATCACGAACAGCTGATGCTGCCGCAATCTGACTTATTCCTATAAAAGCCAATAAAAATAAAAGAATTTTGTTTCTCATAGTTATCTCAAATTGTTTGTTACAAAACTAGCATAAAGTTCCCTCTCATACCATAGAATAAGATACATTTATATAGAAATTCGTTCAAAACGAAATTTCAGGGTATTCATGTTGCACATATTTACATATCACATTAATACTCAATATATTACACAAATACCCTGAAACATTTATTCTATAGGTTGCAACATCAGGACTATATAATTCATTGCTTCACCATAGCCGGAGTCAACGTTACAGGTCCCAATAGCCCTGAAGATTTTGGTTCCCAATCAGAAGCATCAAAGATACCATTTTTCACATTTTCCTTTTTTCTTGCAGACATATTTACATTATAGAAAATCTTCCAGTCCACTCCCTTCTTATCCATATAAGCAATTCGATTCGCCATAGAGTTGGCTACTCTGACAACTAACTCATCCTGTCCTTTGAATTTTTCAGCAGGGATATACAATTGATAAGGAGAGTCAATCACTGTACCTATATATTCTCCATTCAAATAGACAGATGCATTTTCTGCCACAGTTCCAAGGTTCAATTTGATCACATCCGCTACAGGCACCTTATTTATAGTAGTCGTATAAACGGCTGTTCCAGAAAAAGCTTTATATTCATCCCCTACAAAATCAGTCCATGAGCCCAAACTGTCAACCGTTATAGAAGCAGGAAGTTGAGGACCTCCTTGAACAAAAGAAACAGTCCAACTGCCGGAAACTGGATTTGGCTCACCTGCATTTTGATAATAAGCATAGGCATCTCCTGTAAAATGCTGACCGGAAGTTGATACAATGACAGTTTCACCCGGATTCAATTCCAGGTAAACATCTGTTTGCCCGTCATTGCGTTTCATAGTAGCCAAACCACTAGCACCAGTCATTGGATTGAAAATCGCCGCACTCCGAGCTTCTGTACGAAGTGGAATCCAATCCTCTATTTTACGGTCACTACTATTTTCTATAAAGTAATATTTTCCCGTCGTACTATTTCTTCGGATACATTGCAGACCTGCCTGATACATTTTCTCAGCACCCACATTCGCCTCATTCATCAGAGCATTAATATCATCTGACAAACAAACCTTCCCCTTACCTACACGAGCACATTTAACAGCACCTTCAGCATGAAAGTCCAAAGCATCCAACATTTCTTTAAAATGAGCCTGTTTTTCTTCCGAAAGAATCATTCCGGCCATATCTTGAGGAATTCCCTTATAAAACACAACGGTAGCACCTTCATCAGCCAAAGCCATCAGTTTTTCCATTGTTTCATAAGGAATATATTGCGCTGCCGAAACAAGAACGGTTTTATATGCGGCACCAGGCGTTACAATCATTTCTTTCTCAATATTAGTTTTAAGAAGTTGCTTGTCAGAAATCATATCCCATGCATAACCATTCTCTGTTAAAGTTACCGCACTTTCTCTGACCGAAGATTCCAACATATTACGATCCAATCCGCTAAAGTGTTGAAGGCTTCTGTTCCCTTGCTCAGACATCACATCGGCTATGTTATAGTATAAAAGAACATCATTGTCAGGAGTGCCATCCTGTAAAAATGACTGCACGCGAGTAACATACTGATTCAAATATTTAAAATCCTCCCAAAACGGATTATTCGGATGAAAATGGACTGCCGCATAAAATAACCATCCCGGCCAAGGAGCATCCTGTGGACTAAAACAAGTACCATGATAAAAAATATGATTCACACCCCCCAAAAAGAAAAGATCAAGTGCTTTCTTTACATCTCCCAGATTCGATTGAAAATGTTCATTCAACCAAGTCGCACTTTCTGAAGATGAGAGTTTCTTTCCTTCTGTATGAGCTACAGACGGAGCTGCTTTTATACTGACTAAATCACGCCCCTCTATTTCGGGTACATCACTCACTGCATACAAATCCAGAATATTGGCAGGAGAGCCATGAGCCTGATTCCTTATACCCTTTCCTTGTTTTGCCGCCCAATGTTGCCAACGAATAGAATAATGATTTATCAATAAATCGTTTATGGTTTGTCTATAATCATATAACACTCTTGCATTTTTATCTGGTGTGTCAATACCTAACAATGCAGGTAAGTGCTGACGCAAGTCATATCCTCTATACTTTTGAAATTCTTCAAAAAAAGCAGGAGTCCAATTCGACTCGCCTCTTGCATCGTCCACTTCATAAGAGTCATTAAAATAATACCTCAGATAACTGATATCCTTTCCTTTAAAAGCCTCATCGAATTTACTGAGATAATGATCAATGGCCGAAGCTGAAAAATGATCTATCACATCACCTTCACCACCAGGCCCTGCACGTTCTACCATTTTTCCATGATGACCTTGGAACAGAGCACAAATAGTCCAGTCACCTTGAGGAGCCGTCCAATCCAATGTACCATCCGGCTTTATTTTTGAAGTCAAGTCGAGACATTCACCTTCATCACTATTAGCGGTCACTATAATCAAAGGCAGTTCCTTTTTATATCGTACCTGATCCAATGCCAATGTCTGTAAATCAGCATTCGCACTGACTGGTTCTTTCAAATCCGCCAGTTTTACCGGAGTATGCCCTGCCAATCTGACAAAGCCTTCTTCTTTATACCGGACAGGTTCACCCAATTGCTCACCTTCTTTCAATTGATAAGTTTTATAAGCCACCGTCTTGCACGCATCTTCGGGAGTGACCCAAGGTCCTCCAAACGGCCATCCCGAAGCATTAGCCAGATCAATACCTAACCCCAACTGCTTTGCTTCCTGCAAAGTATACAGAAACAAATCAACCCATTCCGGAGAAAGAAAATCTTTAAAGCGGTCCTCATAACCATGTATTCCATAAATAGGAGTGATCTCCAATCCCCCCAGATTTGCCTCCTGGTACTTACGCATAACCGTATCCAAATCAATAGTCCTGACCGCATTGCCTTCCCACCACCATCGCGTCCAAGGCTTGGTCTCGTTAGTCACTTGCGGCCATTCAATCTTCTGATTCTGTGTACAAGCCAAACAGCCACAAACTGCAAAAAGTACATAACAGAACTTACTGCATTTCTTTAAAAATAAGGATTGCTTCATAAATCTTACTTGTTTAAAAATGGAAACGGGCATTTTCAACACGTTGACCACCTATCATATTCTTTAATTTCCTTGCCACATCAGGATATTGCTTTATCACATTAGTAGTTTCTGCCGGATCTGTATAAATGTTATACAATTCTTCATAAGTTTTAGACGGGTCACTAACTTCCAGTCTCACCAACTTCCAACCATCAGGTGTCATAATAGATTGCTTTCCTCCAAATTCAAAGAACTCATAATAAATACAATCATGCTCCTTCTGAATACCTTTTCCCGTAAGAGTAGGCAAATAAGATATACCATCAATATTTTGAGGTATATCCGCCTGCACCAATTCACCTATAGTAGGCAAAAAATCCCAAAATGCAGAAATATGATTAGTAACTACCCCTTGTGGAATAACTCCCGGCCATTGAATGACGAACGGAGTACGGATACCTCCTTCATATAAATCTCTTTTCTGACCCCTGAACGGACCATTACTGTCAAAATAAGATGGATCGTGCCCTCCCTCCGAATGGACTCCATTATCGGAAGTAAAAACAATTATCGTATGATCATACAAACCTTTCTCTTTTAATTCTTTAATAATCAAACCCACACTTTTATCCAAATAAGTAACCATCGCCGCATATGCCGCACGCGGAGTTTGCTGCGATTTATAACCGTCTTTGCTTCCTCCAAAAGGAGTTTCACAAAATTCCCCCTCATATTCCGTCATTACCTCTCCCATTATATCAAGATCTGCATGAGGTATGGTTGGTGAAAAATAAAGAAAGAAAGGTTTCTGCGCATTTTCATCAATAAAATTCAAAGCCTTTTCCAACATCAAGTCATGCGAATAATATTTCCCATCCAGCATAATCTTCTGCTCATTCTCATGCAAGAACTCAGGGTAATAACTATGAGCAAAACGTTGCCCCAGATAACCGTAGAAATAATCAAAACCATGTTTGCCGGGCATACCTTCCGTACCCGGTCCTCCCATTCCCCATTTGCCTACACATCCGGTAACATAATTCTTTGTTTTAAAAATATCGGCTACAGTAACTTCACCGACAGGAAGCGGAGTTTCATATAACAATCCATCCGAACCTGCTACTTTTGCATTTCCTCTGATTGCAGCATGTCCCATGTGCTTTCCTGTAATCAGAGCACAACGAGACGGAGCACTGACTGTAGAACCGGAATAATGCTGCATAAACTTCATCCCATTCTGAGCTATCCCATCAATATTCGGTGTCTTAATCTGACGCTGACCATAGCATCCCAAATCACCTATTCCCAAATCATCCGCCATAATATAAATAACATTGGGCGATTTCTCTGCCGTTGTAGTCTGGGCCATCGTAAGCCCTGAAGACAACAAAGCTGCGGAAAATAATATCTTACGTGTTTTTTTCATATCCAACCTTGCTTTATTTAAAAGATGAAATATCCACCATCATTAAATTTAATCTTTTTCCATTTGTAAAATGTCCGGATTGGAAAAGAACTTTCGTACCATCCGGACTAAAGCTGGGATGTGCATGATCCGGTTTCATCTTGGTATCCGAAACCAACCAATGACGTTCTCCGGTTTGCACATTAATCAGCCATACATTACCTCCAAAAGTATCTCCGGCAGCCCATTTATTATCACGGCTGGCATTACAATGCCAGAAACCTCTTCCTACCAATTGGCCGTCAATCGCTTGGCGGTCTTTTTCTAATTCTACCTGCCCTATCAACTCTACATCATCTGTACGCAAATTGATACGCACAATACCACTTGCCTGTTTGCGAAGGCGCGGCTGAAATCCTAAGATATTGAAATATACAAAATCTTTGGTTGCAAAAGTTTCATGAGTCACCCAATCTAGCGGAGTTTCTTTATATAAAGGTTTAAAGACTGTTCCATCTGCCGTGCAAAACCACATACGCTGATGGGCATCGCCACCGGTTTCGTTACAAAAAACAATTTCACCCGGAGTAAAACGGCTGGCTTGTATGTGGCCTGTTTTAAATTCCGTATCAATAACCTTAGTTACTTCTCCTGTACTGAGATTCATTTTACGAATTCCGCAAAGAGTTGGCTTTATCTTTACCGGCTGGTTACTTTCAGGCAAGAAAGCGTTTTTCATCATACGTTCCTTTTCCTCTTCCGTACCCTCACGCTCAACAGTTATGTAGGCATAATCATCATTGCAATCCACAGCATATCCTCCCGGACGTCCCATCTCAGTGGGAAAAGTGCCTATGAAAGTTTCATAAGCGGATGGTTTACCTACTTTTCCTTGTTTTACATCGGCAAAGAATTTATCCAAGTCCATCACATACATGTTCCAGTTTTCTTTTTCTTTCCGGCTGACAAACATACGATTCGTTTTATTAGCCAAAAAAGCACTGCCCAAGTTCGGTCCTTCCGTAGCTTGAATAATCTTACCGGTGGCCATTTCAATAAAATAAATTTGTGTAGGAGTCCATTTACGTTTTTCTCCGTTAGGAAGCGTACTTTCTACCTCTTTGTCATTTCCACGGCTGGAAGACCTGAACAATAAATATTTGCCATCAGCTGTCCACATGGGATCAGTCTGATAAAGAAAACGGTCATTCTTCATCGTATCGGTCAACATAGTGATAGTACTGCCGGTCGCACTATCTACATAAGTCCGCATTTCCGATGCAGTGCAGTTTCCAAACTGAGCCAATGCGGCTTTACTAAAAGCTAAAAATAATGTAATAGCTAAAAATGTCTTTCTCATAGCATGTCATTTTTTATCTGATACGACAAATTTATGCACGAGAGAAGTTATATCAAATAGAATTTTATCCATTTATATGGTTAATTGTTCACTTTATCTGATTTTAGTTATTGAAGAAGCATAAGAGATCTCTACTGGTCCTCCCCACGGACTGAAGTCCACAACCATTCCTCTACGACACAAGTTCACAGGCAAATTTCTACCATCCTGCAGAACAGTAACAGCACACTGATCGGGCAAATCTTCCAAAAGCAAAGTCAACGGCATGTCAAACAATTCCTTGTCCATTGTAAAATGAAAAGTCACTGTAATTTTTCCTGATGTCCTCTTTATATCCAGTACCAAATTCTCCCGTTCAGCCATGTACGCCGCTACCTCACGAAATGTCGTAACCCACAATCTGTCTCTTCGGCAGTTCACTTCATCCAAGTGATTCCAAAACACTTGAGGATCAGGAAAAGCATCATATCCCGTTACTATACCATGTGTCATACCGACACCCCACAATCTGTTTGCTATCAAACTATCCGTCCACTGCGTTAGCCACCGGGCATTACGGCGTGAACCTATATCTATTTGTCGGATACGAGTACCTACTCTGTCAACCGATGCACAAGCTATGGCCTCCTCATTTTTCCGGTTTCCCGGATAAAAATAAGTACGCGGAAATATACCTGTTTGCTCAAAAATAACCGTATCATTATGTTGTATTTCAAAACGCCTTTCTTCCCCTACCAATTTCGTCAGATTCTTATGCATCCACCCATGATTTGTTATCTCATGTCCTGCTTGTGCCATTTCCCTTGCTTGTTCCCAAGACATACATACTTTCTTTGCACTAATACACCCCATCCAACCTCCATTCACAGCGAATGTAGCCTTTATATTCCTTTTCTCCAATTCCGGAAAAACCAATGTATATTGTTCCAACAAACCATCATCAAAAGTATAACTGATTGCAGCATCTCTTCCTCCCCTATATTGGGCAATACTCACTTTTACCTCTTCATCATCAGCTGCTATGCTCTCTAGGGGCACATATAACAGTAAAAAAATTATTATTTTTATCATTTTTCCAATATACTATTTACCACACAAAGATAAGAATCAATCGCATGGCATCCAATAGAATTTTATCCATTATACATGTATTTTTGTATAATCAGTACCTTCACACATTTAATACGTTATCTCAAAACAAAACATCTACAATCACTTCCCAAATCTTATGATCTTAAAAAGATTCACGAAATCATTGTAAATGTTTTAAAAATTGCCCATCATTAATAGTAATGACAGGCAATTTTGCTATGGTTAGATTCAACTAATTAATAACCATAATTTTGATAAGCTTTTTTAGCAGAGGCATCCAGTAAAGCCCCATTTTCGTCAGTCAATAAATCAAGCAATGACTGTCTAAATGGTTTTAATGTATAAGCAGGTTTAAATGCTCCCAAACCATTACCTGTAGGTCCTGTCCCATTCACCAAATTATCAGCACTATCCCAAAGCCCAGTTAATGGTGAACCTACCTGATCATGATACATTATACGATCAGCCTGCCAACCAGAATGATGCAACCATTCATAATAAATAAATTCTGTATTCGCTTCACGTGCAACTTCATTCAATATAAAATTGACAAAACGATCTAATATAGAGGTAGCAGTAACAGGATAATTCTCAGCATCAGCATTTACCCCACCTGTCCAATAACTTTCATCAACCAACATGGAAGAAGTCATATCTGTATTTACAATATAAGGCCATTCTCTCTCTGTTTTAGCCAAATTCTCACTACCCGGATACAAACGAGCCAACACTTCATTTCGAGTTTCACCAGCTTTAAATGCAGCACGTGCACGTACTTTATTGATATCCAAGACAGCAGCCGAGAAATTACCTTTACGTCCATAAGCCTCTGCACGTATTAAGAATGTTTCAGCTAACCGGAACAAAGGAATGTCGCGCGATGAATAGTATGAATCATAAGAATTTCTATTAGGATCAGTGTATTTAGCAGTAGTCGGCCCTCCTGTTCCCGAAACTTTATCCAACCCTACATATGTTGCATTATTATAAGCATACGAACTGCCATCCGACTTTATTGGAGCACGATAATAATATTTATTTCCATCTTTAATCCAACGTGCCAATAATACAAAAGGTTGTGCTAACGCTTCTTTAATATCAATAGCTGTTTCCTTTGTATTTTCCAAATAAGCAAACGCCATATCACCTGCCCCCATCTTATGCTCTCCTGCGACAGCTCGACGACCACCCCACGAATCACGATTATAATTAGGCAATATATTAGAATTAAAAAAATCAGCCATATCTGATGTCCAGGTATATGTAGCATTATCTTCACTATCATAAGCGTAATAAGGAACATCTGCTGCCGGAGTCGATGTATTAGAACCACCCCTTAATGATGTATGATATTCCAAATAAAATGATTTTTGAAAACGAGAATCAGCTTGTTTGTTAGTAAAAACATCGTAGCCAAAATCAGTAGGCGAAACAGAATGCCCATTACCTTTACCTGGATATTCCCAAGTAAAATTAGGAATTCCCCACGAGGCACTTGTATAATTGGGAGTTAAAAAATAAGGCAAACGATTCCCATAACGTCCATTTGTACCACTATTAGCAGGCATACCATATACACAAGCTAAAATTATCTCACGACTCTCCTCATTTGAATAATCATCCAAAGGATGGCTAAACAATTTTCCGTAATCCGATTCCAATGAATAGTGTCCATCTTGATCAATCACATAATTAGCATAATAAATACAAGAATCTAAGTCAGCAGTGCCTTTTCCTTTGTATAGCATACCCAAATATGACTTCTCATTAGAATTATCAATACTTCCATCCGCCTTACGTCCGTATTCTGCTGTTCCATAATCAGCCCCTTGTGCACGTTGCAAATAAAGCTTTGCCAAAAAATGAGCGGCGGCTCCTTTTGTAGCACGTCCGTAATCAGCCCCTGATTGTTCGGAAGCTTTCGGCAATTTTTCAAAAGCATAACGCAAATCTCCAATCATCAATTTATAAAGACTTTCCGAAGTTTCCCGATTGTATGCATAATTTTCAGGTAAAGCAGTAGTATACCCCCTTGGAACATAAACATCTCCCAATAACGTATTCATCAAATAAATACAATAGGAACGATTAAACATTGCTTCAGCCATTCGTTGTTCTGCATAAGCTTGATCAGAAGCAAATTTACCATCAACTTTCCCCTCACGAATAGAAAGAATTGCACGATTACAATTATTAATACAAGGATAAAAACCCAACAATTGATTACTAGTATACTCACCACATAATCCATCAACATACGTTGCTTCATTACCAGTAGAAGTCCAAACTGATCCTGAATAAATAGCATAATTGGCAGATTTAGCCATCATATTATCAACACCCGTAAAAAAAGCAAAAGGTCCTTGTTGGTACTGTTTAGTCACTCGTAACGCATCATAAGTGCTAACAATTAACTGCTCTACCCCCGTTTCTGTTTCAAAATAATCTTGCGTAATGGTTGCTACCATTTTTTCTTCCAAAAAATCATCTCCACAAGATGCTAAAGTAACAGCAACCATGGAAATCAACATATATTTTTTTAGTTTCATATTCAATATCTTTTAATGGTTTATCAAAATCCAAGTCTTAATCCGATAACATAACTACGAGTCAATATGGTATTGTTTGTTTGACCACCAATAAAATTAGTGTCATTTGTTTTTTCACTCCATCCTGTTGTATCATCTGGGTTTATACCCGATTTCACTAATTCTCCTCCAAATATAAATGGATTCAATACTTGACCATAAATTTGACAACTAGCAGCCCCAAGTTTCTTCAACCACTTTTCAGGGAACGTATATGATAAAGCAATATTACGTATTGCTACCATATTACCTTTAGTATAGTTCATATAAGCACTATAATCTGTAGTAGTTACACCACCAGAACGAGGTTGTGGAAACTTTCCATTCGGATTTTCAGTACTCCATACGTCCTTTTCTACACGACGACCATAAGTTTGTAACAATCCATAATACATATTGCCCATACGAGCATAAACAAATGAATTCAACTGCCAGTTTTTATAGATAAATGTAGTAGTAAAGCCACCAATCCATTTAGGTTGGAATGACCCAAGAAATTTATTATCTTCTGTATTGATAGTACCAAAACCATTATCCATATAAGTCACTCTTTCGCCAGAATTCAATGTTACAGTTTTTGCTCCTTCCGTACCCTCGGGAACTTCTATTAATGGTTGGTCTACAACTTTCGCCATTCCAGGCTGCATTACAGTCTTCGATATTTTCTCATATAATTCCAAAGTTCTTAAATCTTCAGGAGTATTCTGCCATAAACGATCATATTTCAAAGTCCAAATTTCATCTTTAGGTTTACCTATAAACCATTTATTTGCTGTATCATCAACCTTTCCTCCTGCCAATTCCACAATTTCTTCTTTATTAGTAGAGAATGTAAAATCAGTCTTCCATGTAAAATCTTTTGTTTGAATATTAGTTGTAGACAATGTTATTTCAAGTCCTTTGTTCTGTGTTTTACCAATATTAGTAGTAATACTTGTATAACCAGTCATCAAAGGTAATGATTTAGCAAGCAGCAAATCCGAAGTTTTAGCCACATAATATTCCACACTACCGCTTATACGGTTGTTAAGAAAGCCAAAATCAACACCAATATTGGTAGACGCTGTCTTTTCCCAACCTAAATCCAAATTAGGTAATACAGAAGCTTTAGCACCAATAGTAACTTGAGTAATATTACCTACCCCAAAAAACTTACCGGCACCACTTGCTGTCATTGTTCCAGAAGTCTGATACGGTTTTATAGATGCATTACCTGTCACACCGTATCCAACACGAACCTTCAATTGATTGATCCATTTAACGTCTTTCATAAAGTTTTCCTCATTCATCTTCCATGCCAATGCAGCAGAAGGGAAAAAATCCCATTTATTACCAACAGCCAACATAGATGCACCATCCCATCGACCAGTAACAGTCAACAAATATTTATCCATCAATCCATAATTCATACGAGCCATATAAGAAGCACGCTTTTGTTCGCTAAATGAAGATCCTGGGCTATCCATTGTCAAATCGGAATTACCCACACTATACCATAATGCCGTAGGAAATGTACAATTATATGCACGTACTTCCAATCCCTCAGCACGAGAATACTCAGCAGACTGCATCAATGTTAATCCCACAGAATGGATATTCTTGAATATTTTATTGTAATAAATTAGATTTTCTAATGTCCACGACAAATTTTGACCTTGCTGATTAAAGGCTGTATTAGCAGCATAAGCAGAATGCTTCAAAGGATTAGAAAAATCATTTCCATAATAGCTTCCATAACGTGAGTTGCGATACTGAGTACCTAAATTTGTGCGCCATTTTAACCCTTCAACCGGCGACCAGATTTTACCAAAATCAATTTCTCCATAAGAATTAAACATAACACTATAATAACGAGTTTCATTCGTTGCCTGATATACATCCAACATCGGATTATACTGTGACGGACCTCCATCTACATTCAATGGTTTGCCCTCCTCATCATAAGCAGGGGCGAATGGCATTTTAGCCACAGCATAGCCATAAGAATCTTTGTAGGTTGAATTAGAAGTATTATTAATAATACCATAATTCTTAATAGAATGACTGGCATTCATACTCATACCTACCTTTAAAAAATTTGTAGCTTGAATTTCACCATTAATATTTGCCGTATAACGCTTAAAATCTTGATCTTTCATCGGAGACTCTTGATCCAAATAAGCCAATGAAATGTACAAATTAGATTTTTCAGAACCAGCTGACAACGAAATCTGATGATTATGAGTAATCGCAGTACGTGTCACATAATCAGTCCAAGGTGTAGTTGGAATATTTGCAGAATTATATACAGGTACTTGATCAGCATATCCTAAAACCTCTTTTTCATAATCTGTAGCCGGACGCATCTTATATGAACCATCCGCATTATATTCCCATGCTTTCTGAAAATATTGATTCAAATACGGATAATTAGATACACCTCCACCATTGTCAGAAAACAATAAATCACCATCAATATTAGGATCAGGAGCATTACCATATGTACCTGAATATGCTCCTGTATTAATATAAGCTTGACGTTTCCAATCGATTAATTCGCCAGAATCCATCCAATCTGTCATCGAATGGATTTTAGAAAAAGTTACTGTTCCATCATAATTAATACTAACCTTACCAACTTTACCTTTTTTAGTTGTTATCAAAACAACACCATTCGCTCCACGTGAACCATAGATGGCGGTAGCTGAAGCATCTTTTAAAATTTCCATCGACTCAACATCATTCGGATTTATATCAGCAATAGAACCGGCAACCATAGGTATTCCATCAATAACATATAACGGATCATTATCAGCAGTAATAGAACGATTACCACGAATTCGAACATCTCCCAATTCACCTGGTCGGCTATTTGTTGTAATATCCACACCAGGAGCTTTACCTTGCATAGCCTGCAAAGCATTTTGCACTGGACGCTCTTTTATTTGCTTCTCTGAAACTTTTGTCAACGCTCCTGTAACATCACTCTTTTTAACAACACCATAACCTACTACCACAACCTCATCCAGTGTTTCAGTATCCTCCTCCAAG